>Ga0302326_10000046_pt1 | contig 306032 bp, 295 predicted proteins | sample Palsa_T0_3_FD_202264 | JGI IMG/M metagenome (GOLD analysis project Ga0302326, IMG submission 202264) | Peat permafrost microbial communities from Stordalen Mire near Abisko, Sweden - Palsa_T0_3 | ecosystem: Environmental > Terrestrial > Soil > Palsa > Peat permafrost | place: Sweden: Abisko... | reverse complement strand
AGGTTCTCGAGCTCGGTGGGGCCGCCGTCCGACCAGTGGATGATGTGGTGACCGTCGGTCCACGCAGGCGGACGGTCACACCCCGGGAAGCGGCAGCCCTGGTCGCGGAGGACCAGCGCGGTGCGGATGTGTGCCGGGATCGTGCGCGTGGCGCGTCCCACCGAGAGCGGCACCGCAGGCGTGCCGGTCATCCAGGCCGAGCCACCGTCAGACGGCGCAACCGTCACCACCGTCCGGACCGCGTCGCAGGCGATCCGGCGCGCCGTCTCAGGATGGATCGGACCCACGCCGCGCAACTCCGCCGGCGGGAGATCGGCGTCCGGGCGCAACGTGTCCGAGCGCAACGTGTCCGCGCCAGACCAGAGCGTGTCCGCGCCAGACTGCAGTGTGTCCATGTTCCGCGTGTGAGCGCGCAGCGTCTCCGCACTCACCGTCACCGTCAGATGCGGTCGCTGCCCGTGCACATCGCGGTGGTCACCGCAGCGCAGTTGCGTGGCGGCCATATCGACCAGCGCGTCGGCACGCCGCTGCGACGCCGACCGCGCTTCTCCATGACCCATCCCATGACTCATCGCATCAATCGCGGTCTTGAGCAGGGCGCCGCCTTCGGCATCGAGCTGACCACTCACGACGAACACACCGCCATAGGTTTCATCGCAATCGAACCAGCGACGCTCGTGGGCGTGATTGTCATCGGCGAGCACGCCGTCGGGATCAATACGGAGTCGGGTGGCCTGGGTGAGGGTGCGCATCTGGCGAGGCTCGAGCGTCTCCGCAGCTCCCACGAGGATGTGCTCGAACGGAGCCACCTGCTCGACACCGACATCCCCGGCGAGGTGAGCGATCATGGCCACGTTGCTGAAGGAGGCGCGCCCGGCACGAGCGCTGTCGAGTGTGGCCGGGAGCTCGCCGAGGGTCCGGGCCAGATGCACGCGATACGCGGCCGCCTTGGCCGTCATGCCGCAGCAGCGTCGCAGCCAGGACACCGTGCTCATCCCCTCGGCGAGCGCTCCGTGAGCGGCATGAAAGCGGTGCAAGCGACGGAGGCACTCGGCTTCGAGCCGATCGATCTGCCGCCGGATGTCGATGATGTCCGCGCCCAACTCGAATGTCGAGACACCGTCGATGGACTCGTCGACAAGGGCATCGACAGCGTCGTGCAGACGGGATCTCGTGTCCGGGATCGCGAACGCTTCCATGCACCCATTCTACCAAACATCTGTTCGCCACCGGACGGACCCGAACACGGACAAAGTGTGTCCGCGAGTACAGGTTTCAGCCACTTACGGCAGTAACACGTCAGGCGTCGCCCGATCGCCCAGCCTGGCGACGTCGCTCTGATCAGGCAGCTGTACGGCGGACCTGGATCGCAAGGCTGGGGACGACGAAGGACGCGAGGAAGATCGGCAGAAAACTCTTTCCGGTGCATCGGAAGGCGACGGTCTCACTCTCCGCGGCGTCGAACGTCTGAGTTCGGCTGGAGTTTCGGCCATTACGAACTTGCAGGGTGTGACGTCCAGGTTCGATTGATATGTCAGTCGTGTCGTTCATATCGACCGATCCGGCACGCTGACCGTCTACCACGATGTCGTACGTGCCACGTCGGACCTCGGCTCCGATTGCTTTATGCGTCAGCCTCAGCGTCGCGGCCATTGTGGATCTCCTCTTGCTTTACGCCTGTTGCGCATCTGGTCTGTCGAGTATGCGCGGGGATCCCTCGTGACGCCTTACGAGGTTGGCAAGCGCTCTACCGCGGCTGCTCTGTCCAGGTCGGAAAGGATGAGTCTGGTGTTGGGCTGGCGGTCTCCTCATCCGCGAATTCCCCGGGGGACCTCCACTGTCCAGCGGGATCGCCCCCAGGCTCATCATCCCCGGGCACTTCATCGGGGAAGAGGTCGGCTCGCGCTTCAACGGCAAGTTCGGCCAGTTGAAGGGCGGAGTAGGCGTCCACACCGGAGGCGAGGAGCCAAGTGGCCAGTCCGTCGCGAGTAAATCCCCGCGGGCGATCCTCGTACGCGACCTGACCGACAATCGCACCCCTGCTAAGGGTTACGAGTCCCCAGCTTGCAATGCCCCACTTCGGATACAGGCGACCGAAGAACAGTCGATACTCGATCTCCTCGGTTTCTTGCCAAGAGACCACATCGACGCTCCCCTTGCGCTTTGGGAAGGCGCTCTCGAGTATCTGGTCGTTCCCGTCAAGCACATGCGAAAGGCTAACCCGCCCGCCCGGCTAGAGTCGGTACCACTTTGCGGGGCCGTTCCAAGAAAAGGGGCCGTTCCAAGAAACTATGAGGCCACCCCGTGCTGGGATGGCCTCATAGCCAGTCGTATTTCAGCTCGATGTTGGCGAGCCAGCGGCGCTGCTAGCTGCTGTACACGTACTCGCTGTATGCCATCGCTCCACTGGGGCCGTCGGGTTGCCGAACGGGCGCAATGTCGGCGATGATCGCATCTGACCATCCGGCGCTGGGCGGTGGCGTCGTTGCGGCGGTGTAGGTCAAGGTCAGTTGTCCCGAGGCGTTTGTCTGGTACAGGGCCGCGTTGATGCCCTCGCCGGACTTCAGCGCGGTGCTACTGACGGTCAGGGTGCCGTAGGCACCTGCACCGCTGTAGGCGAGATGACCGTCCGGCCAATACGAGACGAACTCGATCCACACACGCGCGTTGGGGTCGATTCCGAGGCTGTCGTAGGCAGTCACCGTGAGCGTGGCTTGCTGACCTGGGGCCAGACTGCCTTCCGGCGCGATGGTTGGTGATGGCGAGATCGTGATCGCTGTTGCTGGGATCGTCGCTGGTGTACAGACAAAGATGTTTTCGTACAGGTACTTAGGGCCGTTATGAGGTTGATAGCCGAAACGCAGCATGGTGTAGGTCGTAGTCGGGTCGTAGAACTGAAGCTCCAAGCGACCTGGGATCGGTATTTCATAGGTCCAACCCGGCGCGGGGTTGATGGACTGAAATACGAAGCCGCCCGTCGTGGTCTCGAGTATCGTCACCGAGCCAGCGTCCAGCGTGCCGTACTCCGCCTCAAACGTTGCGGTCTTCCCTGTACCTGGGTACGGATCCGCTGGCCCTGAATTTGAGGGTTGGCATGTGTAGTGCAGCGTCAGCGCTGACGCCGAGGCGACCTGCGGAGCCAACCCCGTGGCTGCCATGGTGCCCCCCACGGCTGCAGCGATGAGTAGAGCCCTGAGTTTCACGATGCCCCCTTCGTATCAAACTGAAGTTGTTGTGCTTCGGCACGGTGGCGATCGCCGAGGTGCCTGCACCTGAGATGTGGTTGAGAAAGAACTGCGCCTTTCTTCAATCGGAATGCCCCCTCCCTGTTAAACCAACCGAAGTCTCGCACGATGGCGCCGGTGAAAGCAAGCAAACGCTGCAATAGCGTCGGCCTCAATCGGAGCCGGCCTCGCCGAGCAGACGGTTGCCGGGCTCTCGACAAGCGATAGCCGCCTGGACGAACCCGCAGAGCGGGCTTCCGCCAAGTCCTGAACAGTCGTCTGAACTCAGGCCGATTCGCGATGACATACTGCCCCCGGTGTCCGAACGGCTCGCGCCGGTTGCGTAGCGGCCGGGCACTCGAACAGGGGGGCGGATCCCATGCTCACAGGAAAACTCGGTCGCTGCAGCGCGGCGGCCGGAGCCGTCATCGCACTCGCGGCAGCCACACCGTTGGGCGCGAACGCGGTGAGCGATGGACCGGTCCCGGGCGGATACACCGTGACCGAGATCGCGTCCAATGCGGCACCGATGCAAATGGTGACCGGCGTCGACGGTACCGTCTGGTTTCTCACCGCCAGGTCCGAGCTGGGAACAATCGCAGCGAACGGCGACGCAACACTCACCGGAATCTTCCTGCCGCAAGGCACCTACAACACGGCCGATCTTGTCAGCGCTGGGCCGGAGGGGGAGTGGGCATTCACCAACGTTTCCCTGAGCGGCGGCTGTGTGGTCTCGCTGGTGGAGCCTGACGGGCACGTCCTGCAACGTTCGCCGAATCATCCGCCCAATCCGGACTGCAGCGGCGCGGCGCGCGACGCAAACGGCAACCTCTGGGTATCACTCCACGGCGGCGGTTCGAGCGGTCTCGCGGAAATCACGCCGAGCGGGGTGATCACCGTGACGCAGGCGCCGCTGCTGCAGTCAGCGGTGGCGCTGGGCAGTGATGGCGCCCTCTGGACGTTCGAACGGGTCGACAGCAGCCCAACGTTCACGTTCTCGTACGGGCGTTTCGTTCCCGGCGGATCTGTCACCACGGTCCCTGTCTACGGCACCGAGACCCCACCGGTACCCGGATCACCCTTCGGACTCCTGGTCCGCCCCAACCGGAATGCTCTGCTCGCGCGTCCCGACGGGAGCTTCTGGCTCACCGGCTACAACGTTGCGCTGTCCTCGCCCGGTCATTGGTTCATCCGCTTTCTGTTCAAAGGTGATAGTGATGACGCCGAGACCGCCGACGGGGCGCTCTGGAATGTGAGCCGCAGTACCAGCAGTAGCCCGGAACGCATCCAGCGCATCGACGAGTGGGGCGTGGTCGACCACGGTGCGACGCTGCCGATGAGCCCGAGCAACGGGAAGCCACTGACGGCGACCGGAGCGATGGTTGCGCTGCAGGATGGATCGCTGCTCTTCGCGGCGACCGATGGCTCCTCCGACTTCATCGTACGCTACGTGCCGACGGCACTTCCGCGCGAATCGGTGTGGCTCGGTTCCGGGGGCGATGGGAAGTGGTCGAATCCTGCCAACTGGGAGAGCGGGCTCGTCCCGGAGAACGGATCGGTCGTCGTGCTGCGCGGGTCAGGCACCATGACCGATGACATCCCGTCCCTACAACCGCAGCAGATCGTCGGATCCGGCACGGTGGGTTCTCACCGGGGATCCCCTCACGGTCGGCCCCGATGGGATTCAGGTCTCGGGAGGCTCGACCAACGTCGTGATCGATAACCCGATTACCGTGCCCGCCGGTTCGACCCTTGGCGTTCGGGCGGACCCATTTGCGACCGCGACCCTGAACGGCGTCATCAGCGGGGCGGGAGGGCTCACGTTGGGCAGCTCGACTGACGGGACTGGATTCGGTGGTCTTGTCGTGCTGACCGCGAACAACACGTACACCGGGACGACCGTGGTACAGGACACAGCGGCACGAATCGATGGGCATCAGCCCGGCAGCGCTGTCAGCGATACCAACGCTGGAGAGCTTGCCGGGGGCGGAACGATCGGCGCGCTGAAAGTCGACGGTACCTCAGCACTCGACTTCGCCGACGAAGCGACGGACTTCGACCACTGCCCGCAAACGCTGACAGTGGACGGCACGCTGCTGTTCGAGGCAGGAGCGTACTTCTCTCCCGCGATTCAGGCTTGCGGCACGCCGGCGGTGCAGACCGTCGGTTCGGTCCTCGTCACCGGCGCGGCGACGGTCTCGAAGGACGTGACGCTCTTCCTGAGCCTTGACCGCGACCAGCCGCAGCTGGCTTGCCTCCTCGCCTCCCAGGGAGCCCTGCAAGGACAGTTCGCCGGCGTGAAGGAAGGCTCAACGAAGACGGGAGTGCACTGACAGCGACGGCGGTTCACCAAGTCTCGTCCTTGGGCGCAGACACGGTCGCATCGAAGGCGACGTAACCGGCCTGCCGGGAGAGGGAGTCGAACCCTCATCGGCGGAAGCGGAAACCCCGACCCTGAATTGCCAGGCGTAGTCAGAATGCGTCAAGTGCAGCCATTGATGGACCCCTGAAATGGACATGAAATGGACAGACCGGCATGATCGAGAACTCGAAGCGGCTTGCACTCAATACGTGACGATGCGAACATTTGCTCGATGAACGAAATCCATGTCTCCCTGTACCCGGGCGGTCATCCGGACTTGCCGCGGTGCGCCCATCGCGACGAAGCGCCGGTCGTCCTGGCTGCCGGGAGAGACGGCGGCTGCAGTCGGCGCTCTTCTGTTCTGACTGCGCCGTGACGGTCCGTGTGGGCGATCCCACGGTCACGGCGCTGGTTCCGGAGCGATGACCCGGAACCGCGGAGCGATTGCCGCTCTAGCTGTCATCGGCTTGGCGGTGATCGCAGCATCCGGGTTCGTCCTGGCGCTCGGCGTCCCGAAAGGCGTCACCACGGATCAGCTCGCCGCGATCGGGACGATACTCGGCGGCGGTGGCTTTCTCTTCGCGATCGTTGCGACGGTCGTTGCGGTCATGGCGTACGCAAGCTCACTCCCGCGACCCGATCTCTACATCGCTAGTGCAGACCAGGTCATGCAGGCGTACCCGCCAGAAGGGTCGTGGGGTCTGAAGCTCACCGTTGGTAATAGCGGTCAAGTCGCCGCGCGCTTCGTCGCGGTGCGCGTCACGTTTGTAAATTGGCGGTGGTCTTACGGCATGGACGGAACCCAGAAGGTTTGGGTGCGCGATTACAGCACTACGCCGACGTTCGATCGGGTCACATGGGAAGGCGGCGCAGACGCCGTGATTCATCCGACGTGGGACTATTTGCTACCGGAGCTAGGTCCGCTCAATTCGTCACTTCAAGAACGTGTCCCGATGGTGTGGCGCGAAGGTGATTCGCTTCCCGGACGGAACTCACCGAAAGCACCTAGCGAGATCAACATGACGATCGAGATCGTGGCGGATCGGATGCGTCCGAAATCCTTCGACCGGAAATTCGACGTTGCGTCGGACGACGGATGACCCCGCCGCCTAGAATCGCCGCATGCCGCTATCCCGCCGTGGTCCGACTGACGCGGAGCTTCAGCGCGCCGACGCCGACCTAGCCGCGTTCCTGGCGGCATGGACGGGGCGCTTTGGCGACTTCCATCCGCTTGACCGCGTAGAGAATTCGTGGTTCATCGGCCCGTACCATGACTGGTGCGCGCGTCAAGCCGTACAGCAAATTGACGCCGATGCCTACATCGAGATGGCTCTCCGCACTGTGACCCGTCAAATCGAATTCGTCGCGGCATTCGAAGCGCGATTCGGAAAGGTGAGCAATCCCAAAGCTGCGCTCGCAGTCTTCCCGTATTTCATGTCGTAACGACATGGAGAATGTTCGGCGATTCAATAGGCGAGGCAGCGGCAGTTCCAACTTGCCGGACCTTACGCCGGAGCAGTGGATCGCGATGACCTACGGCGCGCCGACGAACTAGCGGCCGCTCCCCGCGGGCCCTTCGAAGTCGCTCAAACGCACGACGGGATTCACACCGGCTCGTCGCGACGGGCGACCGTGCGACGGTCTATAGACCCGCTGAGCGCAGCACAGCCCTCACAGTCGATGCATACCACTGGCTGCCCTTGTGGGCTGTCTGGATGCCCTTGTCGTTGAGACTAGCGGCGATGGCTTGAAGCGTTTTGCCCTGAGCCCGTTGCCGCTTGATGTTGTCCACGACCTTGGCTTGCAGGATGCGTGGCCGACCGCAGTGAATGCCCTTCTTCTTGGCGACAGCCATGGCGTCCTTTGTCCGATCGGAGACGAGACGGGATTCCAGACGAGCGAAAGTGATGGCCATATTCGCCAACGCTTCGCCCATCGGAGTGCTCAGGTCTACACCCAGGTCCAGGACGACTAAATTCCAGCCGTCGCGCTGAGCCTTCACAACAAGGCCAGCGAAGTCAACGACACTACGGCTGATTCGATCTACTCGAATGCTGATGAGACCCGAGGCATCGCCCGACTTGCACATAGCGATTGCCTGAGCGAGCTGAGGACGCCCCTTCGTCGAGGTACCCGAGGCGATTTCCTGGAAGACATGAACCAGAATCCACCCGCGACGGAGGCACTCACTTTCGATCGCTTCATTTTGGGCAGCCAGGGAGTAGCCATTGGAACCCTGTTCGTCGGTCGATACCCGGACGTATCCGACGACCCGATCCCCCTGTTGCACGTCCATATAGTAATAGAAAGGGAACCCTTAGTGTTATCTACCACTTGCTCAGGCCGGTCCATTGCGCGTGGCCGTGTACGATCGCGGCGGGGCTTTGGGTTTTTGGAGTCGAGGAAGAGGACAGCGCCAGTTGGCATGGCCGGACGACGTGGCTGCTCTGATGGAGGATGCCGACGAGCAACTCCAAGTCATCAGGACGCTCCACGACCAAGCCCTAGCCGACGCTGCTGTACGGCAGCGGTTCAAGACACGTATCAAAAACGTCTTGGAGAACCATCGCTCTGCGCTCGACTACCTAGCCGTGGGTATTACCAACGCCTACGGCACCCCAAAGGGGTTCATCTACTTTCCGCTGGCGCAGTCTGAGCATGAGTTCCCAGCGGAGATGGAAAAAAAGATGCCCGGAGTTATGGCGTCGAGACCCAACATCGCTGGGGCGCTACGCCAGTACCAACCGTATCAACCTGGCCGGGACTGGCTGCATACCCTCAACCAGTTGACGAGAGAGCAGAAACACAATGAACTGAGCGCCCAGATCGTCCGGGAGGTGTATCAGTGCCGGGTGACCGAGAAGGCCACCGGCGCGGCCGTTCAATGGTATGGCCTCCGATTTGAAGTAGGGCGAATTGTCTCGTCGGGCGGGGCGATCATCCCGCGCCCAGAGCTGAACCGACCGCCCTCAGCTCCGAAGCCGATTGAGGTTGGCGTTGGCCCGACTGGAACTCAGATTTTTGGAGTCCCCATCGACCCGACGACTCAGCGTCCCTACCCGGACCCTCGGCTTGATGTTGAGAGCGGACAATTCCAGCAGTGGTGCTTTCTTACTCCGCACATAGCCATCCTCGACCTACTGAACGAGTCCCGATGGGGAGTTGTGACGATCGTTCAAGCCGTTCGAGACGCCTTGTAGGGAGCGACCAGGGCACGAGCGGCGTCGGGCGAGGCTCATAGTCCGTCCCTAGCTGCTGGTCTCCGTCGTGGGTAGTCGGTTACGCACGTCGGGCGGCGGCCATACGCACTTCATGGCTGACGCCGGCTTGACAGGTACGTCCTCACCGCCATGTTCGCGATCTCGCTCTTGGTCTTTGCACTTCAGTGGAACACGGGCACGGCTTTGGCACCGGGTTTTGCGCTGCGTCCCTCGACCCCGAGCCCGTACATTCAGCAACTTCAGCAGTGTCTCGACAGTACGTGGCAGGCAAAGGCAAGCTACTGTCCGATGCTTCCGGCAGTGTTCCGCCCGGAATGCTTTGCGTCTGCGCGGGAAAGCTGTCTGCTGTCCTGATGTCGGCGTGACCCCGTGTTCGGCGGGGGACCGATGGTTTTCAGATTGGATGGCGACCAAGCGAACTGGACAAACCGGGCCGATGAGTGAAGACGCATTCTCAGAACTGTCCTGGCAAGCTGCTCGGCGAGCGAGCGAAGGCGGTCACGCTCAACTTCGCCATAATCGGACATCTGTGGTGCCACGACGAGATACCGAATACGAAACCGTTCTGATACTTCAAGCGGTGGGGATTCACTAGCTACTGCTATAGGCTGCAAGGTATGACCGTTGTACGCGCTCTCACCCTCTCCGCCGTGGCTCTGGCGTGCGTCGCATGCGGCTCAGCGACAGGGGCAGTCGCCCCATCCGCGTCGCAAGGACCGGCAACTCCGACGCCAAGGCCATCACCATCCCCATCCCCCACATCCAGGTACGTTGTCCTGCCGGAATCGTGCGGTGCTCTCGAATATGGGGCAGACGGCAACATCAGCCCCATCACCTGTCCTGACGGACGCCCTAACGCCGCAGCAGATACTTACCTACGGAGCATCACCCCGCCCCTCGCCGTCCTGGCGCTTGGCCCCGATGCTAGCCCGAGCGATGTACTGGCTGCGATGTGCGGTGACATGCCTCACAGCACCATCCCCATCGAATCTAGTGCGGAAGAGCTTGTCCAGTCCGAGAATGACTGGCAGTTCAACGGATGGGGCGCAGACTACCCGACAACGTATCTTGTGAATGGCGGATGCAACGGCTAGGTGCGCCGCCTCTGTGATGCAACGCACGGCCCGTTTTCGCGCCCTTGGCATCCTTGTCATTGCCCTTGCCTTCGTCGCCTGCGGTTCAACATCCACATCAAGCGGTGCCCCATCGGCAACGAATGGGTGTGGGGCTGGCTACGCTGGTGCTAACGCGGGGGTCTGGATTGAGGGAAGCGGTGCATCGAGCGCCTGCTCGCAAGTCATTACAGCGATCAGGAGCGGGGGAAACCAGCCGGTAAGCTGGGATGGGTCGCTCGGCGCGGTTGCAGGCTATGAAGCAGTGTGTTCGGACCAACTCTCCTCGATGAGCTACGAGGTAGTGGACACAGGCGCACACATTCTCGGTACCCAACTGTGCCAATACATGACCACGCAGTTCGGAGCGTCATCGACGGCAACTGCGCCCGATCTGTTCGGCATCGTCGCTACCGCCGACGGTAAGGCTCAGGCCGCGCAACAGGCTCAATCATCCGCGCAGGCAGAGGCGAATGATCAGGCTGCGGTAGATCAGGGCGCGAGCGCAGTGCAGAGTGACATATCAAGCGTGGCGAGTGATGCTGCGACCGCTGCGCTTGGTCCACCCAGTCTAGCCAGCGATGTGCTGCAAGCGCAGAAGGATTTGGCCGTAACCGCTGCTGACTTGAAGATTGTGGAGAACGAAGGCAGCGGAAACCTAAGCTGCGGGGCTGATGCAGGTACCGTCGCAGCGGATGCCGGTGGAGTCCAGGCTGATCTCGGCGGCATCGAGGCGGATCAGGGCGGACAGACTGCAAGCGATTCGAGTGTAACGGGTGACGAATCTCGCCTCGCCAGCGACTGGCAGCAGTTGCAGTCGGCAGAAGCAGCGGTACCAACCTACCAACCTGGAAACCTACCGACGCAGGATCAGATTGCAGCCGCCGAGAAGTCGGGTACCTCACTGCTGGCGAAGGGAGACCAAGCTGTAGCAGCCGCCCTCAGTAAGGTGCAGGGCTATGTGAATCAAGCGAATGCGGACGCGAGCAAGGCCAGCTCGATCTGCGGGGGCTAGCGGTGCGGCCTAGCGGCGCGACAGGCGCAGCGGCAGCGTTCGGTAGGGGATAGGCTCTAGCGACTACAGGCCAACGTCGTGCAGGACATAGGAAGCCTCGGCTCCTTCCAGTACTTGCAAATGCTCCGTGGTGTCGAACGGGTCGATGATCTCGACGGCGAAGAAAACGTTGCCGTCAAGCGTCACATCGAGACTCACCGTGGGGTGCTTTGACGGAGGATCGGTGTTCACCACCGAAAAAGCCTCATCGGCACCCGGTACCGGGTACACAGTGACTGTATACGCGAATCCGCTGCCAGGTTGAAAGGTCTCGGGCCGAGTGACGTTCGCAAACGTGACACTGTTGAGGATCGACACGGCTGTATCCACGCACGCGGTTGCATTGAACCCGATGGCGGCAGAGCAGAAGGTAGTCGTCGGTTGGACCGCCGCGTAGTAGATGCACGAGCCCACGAGCACGTCAGCGCGGCCAACGTTGACTGGCACACCTAACAGGCTCTGAGCATCGCTCTGAAGCAGCCAATCGCACGGGTTCACGGGCAGATCGGGATTCGATGGCACGGGCGTCGGCTCAGGCGTGATCGTGAGCGTTGGGACGATGGCCGTGGCGGTCGGGGTCACGACCGTCGCGGTCGGAGCCGCCAACTGAGTGCCACCACAGGCCGTCAACAGGATAGCCACGAGCACCAGCACCTTCATCTTGGCCACGGTATTCCTACCACCCACCAGCCTGCAATCATGCGCGGATGTCCAACTCCAAGATGCCAGGCTTCCGAGACATTGACGAAACGTCTGAGCGAGTGCGTGCCGTCACTGTGCCGCTCATCCCCTTCGAGTGGACGCAGGAGCGGGGTGAGGTGTTTGCGCGATTCGGTCAAGCTATCGCCATGGCGCAGCTACTTGAAGCCGAGTTGCGGGTGACGGTTTCCTTGCTAGAAGAGAAGCCAGTCGGCCCGTCTGACGAACTGCGCATAAAGCAGCGAACCCTCGGAACACTCGCTAAGCTTCTGAAGCAGATGGACATCACCGACGATGAGGACATAGAGGGATTCCACGATGATCTGCAGAGGATCGTGGGCGAGCGAAACGCCCTGGCTCACGACCTGTTCCGCACACGGCTGTTCTCAGAAACACCGAACAGCAACGTGGATGACTTGCGGAGCGAGACCGGGCGAGAGCAGTTGATTGAACGATTTGGCAGGGCGACCGGCGACTTCGCCCACATGGCGGTCATCTTGCACGACTTGAACAAAGCCCTGACCACGTAGCGGATGCGGGGCTGCGTCTCCCCAAGGACCCTCTTAGCGATATGACAGACCAACAGCCGGAACCGAAGCCCCAGATCATCATTGACGAGAGGGGTGGTCTGCATTTCAACGGATCGACGGACGAGCTGCACTCTTACATCGACCGGCTCAACGAGACCGTTGCGAAGATGAACGCGCAGTGGGAGAGATACCTAAACCCACAAGAACTCAGCCGTGTCGCCGAGATTCGCGAATGGTGGAAAGAGGATAGTGCAGGAGCTGTGGAACTTAACCCCGACGGATGGCCACCACCTAACGGTTTTCCGGAGATAGGTACACAGGCTTTCCAGTACATGAGCGAGATTTCCGACTTCCACCGGATCGCTGAACGCAGGATGATTGACGAAGCTGAACTTCGCGAACGCGAATGCGAAAGCGAAATAGCCAGCCCACCGACACCCGCACACTAGGCGTGAGGAATTAGGCCGAACGGCTTTCTACGTTTACTATCTTCGACCTAAAATACTTCGCACCGTGACCCTATTGAGGTGAACTCCGACTGAGTTTTCGTGTGTCATGTAGTTCGGCCGCAATAACCCTCGAAAGACGAACTCATCGCCCGATTTAGACGAAAAACCTTCCGAGGGCAGTCTTGTCGTGGTTGGCAGATGAGATCGCCGCCACCAGAGTGTTCAGCAAGCTCATAGGGAAGCGGCTGCGGTTATAGCAGGGGGCGTGGAAGTCAACCGTTTTGTGAGCCGCGAAGGACCCCACCCCAGCACCCACCCCGCAAGGTACTGCAGGAGATAAAAGCAAACCCATTCGGTACTGCCAAGAGGATCACAAGTACCCCACCCCGACCAGCAATCCACTACGTAGAACCCTAGACGGCGTTTTGTGAGCGGGGGTTGCGACCTCGGGCTTCCCAGCGGTCAACTTTGTAAGCCTGAAGCCGCGATTGTGAGGCGTAGACGCGATTAGGTAGTGCCTAACTTGCTGGATTTCGGTCTAATCGACCCGGCTCACAGTTGGCCGCAAGGTCACCTCGTGATCGGCTAGGCGTTCGAGTACAGACCGCGCCAGACATCCAGACACGGGCTTCGTTCTGTCGCTACGCTGGCCGACTATACGAAGCCATGTCCTGTGCGAGCGGATCGGCCGATACCAGAACTAATTGCATTCGGGCAAGGGCGTAGTTGTGTTGTCGTGAAGTCCGGTTCTCTGGTAATAACTTTGCTTAAGCGGCCAATATCTGCTTGTGCTGTAATGGGCTCCCCGCCACCAACCATTTAAGGATTCGAGGCAATGGCAAAAGAGAATCTGTTTGCACTGAGCCAGGCGACAAGCTGCTTGCGAGTTGTCCGCATCCCGTTAGAAAGCACTAGTAGTTCGCCCCAGAGAATTCGATTTGCTTAGTAGTTCGGCCTACTGCTCGCCCCGACATGGGGGTATATCTCGCGGGTCGGCTCGATGACCCCCGTGTTGGAGTTGACCGTTTCCGATCCAGGCACGCAGGTCGTGGAGGGCGACATCCCAGCCGGCGACGCCGACGCTCGGAGTAGCTACACAGCGCCGAATCCCGAACTCTCCGAGATGCCTCGCGAGCACCGGCGGGAGTACGAGACATGGTGGGGCATGCACGCCCGATGCGGCGATCGCGATCGCTATTTCGAAGCAGTCACTGTTTGCGCTCGGTGGTCAGAACCACTTGGCTTTGAGCACTTCTTCGCGGACATGGGAACAAAGCCAGCCGGGCACCGAATCGCACGGATAGACTTTGCTGGACCGTATTCACCGGAGAACTGCAAATGGATTCCCCAGCCGAAGCTTAAGGCTCCGCGGCCGGGGAGGCTTGGAGCGCGGATCGGCACAACGATTCCGGAAGGAGATGTGACCCGAGCTGAGGCCGCTGAGGCGAAGGTCCTGGCAGCAGAGGCGAGAGCGGGAGCAGCGGAGGCAAAGGCCAAGGCGTTTGAGCGCGAACTTGCCCAAATGCGACGCACGATCGGACGAGCTATTCGGGTACCGAAAATGACCCCCCGTAGGGGGGCGGCCAATCCGGGTCGAATTTCCGACTGGTCAGGTCACGCTGTATGTACGTAGTACCCGCGTAGCTGCGTAGCCGACGTAGGAGTTACTTAGACAAGGGGACTGCGATGCATTGGCTCGATCCGAAGTGCCGCGGTTGGACGAATGCGATTTACGCTGGGGAAAATCATTGACATGACTGAGCAACGGAACGCGGACTGCACGAAACTCGTTGGATTCGCGATGGCGAAGCCTCAACACCGAGTGGGTGGGATACCGCAGGTTGTTCAATCAGTTCACGCGCTTAACCCCGTCCGAATCGTGACGAGGACCGACCAAATCAGGGGTCGGGGGTGTGATAGTGGCTGACGCGCTCTTGCTGACGAAGAAACAGGCGGCTGCGGCGCTCACAATCAGCGAACGCACGCTGGACCGATGCAGGAGCAAGGGCGAGTTGCCCACCGTTTGCCTCGGGCCGCGTACTGTCCGATTCCGCCCAGAGGATGTTTTGGCTTTGAGGGATGCCAAGGTGAATACGCAACCCGTTCCGGAGTGGCCTGCGATGACGCTGCCCCGTCGCGGACGCTAGGCTAACCGGCGACGATGGCACGGCACTATTCACGGCGCGGTACAGGTAGCTATCGCAAGCGCGGCAAGAGTCATCAGGTGCGGCGAGTTGTCGATGGCAAGGCTCACTGCTTCAGCGCGGCGACTCAGGCCGATGCGCAGGCGAAGGCTAACGCTTTTGTTGCGGAGCCCCGAAGCAGCGTCAGATCACCGACGGTTGCTGAATGGTTAGCCGAGTTCATCAAGCGGAAGATCGAGAGACGGGCACCCCAGACCGTGCGTCCATATGAGTCTCACGCAAGGGTCCACATCGTGCCCATCATCGGGAAAGTACGTCTCGACGCACTCACGCCTGAGCACATTTACAAGTTGCACCAGGCTTCCGGCGGTATGGCGCTGAAGGTCCATATGACTTTGGCGATGGCCCTGAATGAAGCCAGGCGATACGGTCACAGCGTCTCGAAAGCAGTCTCGATCGTTGATAGACCAGATAGGAGGCCGAGCACCGCCGTTGCACTGAATGCTGAGGAGGCGAGGCGGCTTATTGAGGCTGCTAGGGGTGATCCGCTGGAAGCGTTGTACGTCTTGGCGGTTACCCTTGGCATTCGGCAAGGGGAACTACTCGCGCTGCGGTGGCAAGACCTCGACATCAAGTCGCGACAAATACACATCACCGGCAACCTCACACGACTCCAAGACGGAAGTCGGGTTATCACCAAGCCGAAGACCGCGGCCAGCGTTCGTACCTTGTTCCTGCCACAGGTCTGCATGGATGCCCTGGCACGCATGGCGCGTGTCAATGAGTTGGTATTCCCGGGTCCTGACGGGAAACCGTGGGTGGCTTCGAGCTTCTACAAGCGGTGGGAAGCGATGAGGAAGCGTTCTGGCATTCGAGCTGTCCGATTCCATGACCTGCGCCATACCGCTGACACGCTGGCCCTGGATGGAGGTGCGTCCGTCCTTGCCGTTATGAAGACGATGGGGCACACGTCGCGCTCGATGACCCTTGATCGCTACGGCCATCTGACCGATGCCGCCGCCGAGGCGTTGGCCGATTCCATCGACGCCCGCTATGGACCCCGGATTCGGGTCCTCGCCGGCGCGGGAAATGGACATGAAATGGACAGCGAGAACGAAAGCCTAGAAATTTCAACGGATTCCGAGTGCCGGGAGAGGGAGTCGAACCCTCACGAGGTTGCCCTCGGCGGTTTTTGAGACCGCTGCGTCTACCATTCCGCCACCCCGGCCAGGTGGACAGCGTACCGGCTCCACCGGGAACCGGAGCGCATGCCTGCGCGTACCCTCAAATGCATGGACGACGAGGCGCTCCTCGAGCGGGCACGCCGCGGTGACCGCGATGCCTTTGCAGCAATTGTCACTCGCCACCAGGATGAGCTCTACACGATGGCACTCAGAATTCTCGGGACACCGGCCGACGCCGCCGACGTCGTCCAGGAGACGTTCCTTCGCGCGTACGTCAGGATCCCGGTGCTTCGGGGACAGACCATTCGGGCATGGCTGTTCCGCGTCGCAATCAACTGCAGTCATGACGTCCAGCGCCGGACAGTCCGCCGGCCCGCTGATCCACTCGAGGATGCCGAAGGCAACATCGTCGAACTGCCCGACCCGGCACTTGGACCGGAGGCGAGCGCTCTGGCACGGGAGCGCGTTGCCGCAGTCCGTGAAGCGCTCCTGACACTCCACCCGGACTTTCGCGCCGTGGTCGTGCTCCGAGATGTCAACGACTTGAGCTATGAGGAGATGTCGGCGGCCCTGCGCATCCCGATCGGCACCGTGAAGTCACGGCTCAACCGATCCCGGTCGATGCTGGCAAAAGCGCTGCGCGGGACCGCTGCCGCGCCTGGCTTTGCGGAGGAGCACGCATGACGCCCCGCCACCTCGACGATCTCTTTTCCGCCGCGTACGAGGACGACCTCTCCCCAGCCGAACGGACGCGGTTCGAAGCGCACGTGCAGGCGTGCGAGCCCTGCGCCGCCGCCTACGAGGAGTTCAAAGCAGGCATCGCGGTGCTTCGCGAGTTGCCGCAGGCGCGCATGCCGCACGCCGTCCATCTCCCGTCGACATCACCGGTCGCCGAGCGGCGAGCGCGCCCGACGATCGGGTTGAGCTGGTTCAACCTCGGCCTGCTCCGTCGTTTTCCGGCCACGGCCGCCGCCGGGGCGATTGCAATCGTGCTCGTGGTCCTCGCCCTGACCCACGTCGGTACCGGTGGCAACCTGAGCACAGCCGCGCTCCCGGCCAGCGGGGGCGCCAACGGCTCGACGGCTCCGCTGCCCGCGCACAGCTCGACCGAAGTCTCATGCACGCAGCCGACCGCCATCATCGGGTCGTCGCCGCCGGTCAGCTTTGCGCAGGAGACGCAGGCGGCGGACCCCACGGAACCAGCCCTCCATCTGGTGCTCGCGGCGCCAAGGCTGGTCGTCGCCGCCGGCAAGAGCGCTGTCGTCTACGCGCAACTGTCGGTTCCGGTGTCGGCAGCTGCGAACCCGGGATCCGTGGCGTCGGCACCGCCCACCCGGGCGTTGCTCCCGTGTCTCTCCGTCGGTGTTGCGAACACCACCCGGCAGCTTCTCGTCCTCCCACCGAGCAGCGCATCACTGGCCATCCCACAAGCCACCGGATCTGGATTCGCCGTGGCCCCCGGTACCGAGCTGAGTGCAGCGGGTCCACTGGTCACCTTCGTGGTGCCCACCGGCCTTGCCCCGGGCACCGAGCTCCACGTGATTGCCACGATCCCGGCCGGTTTCGCAGCCTTCGGGAGCCCGGCCCTGACAGCGGAATTGACCCTCACCATCGGCTGAGCCGGTGGTCGCGCGATCCGTCGCGCAGCTCCTTGACTAGACTTTGAGGCGATGCACCGCCGCCTGGTGTGCCTGGCCGTGGCGCTGCTGGTCTCCGGCTGCAGCTTCGCGGGGCTCGGCCCACCCCCCAACTATGGCTACGTCGTGATCACCGCTGGTGGTGTCGGCCTCCGTTCCGGCTCGTCCGACGTGCCCCCGAACCTTGACCTCCGGCTCCATGCCACAGGCGCGCCGCTGCAGGTGTCGGACGTGACCGCAACGCTCGACGGCAACGCCTTGACGCTCGCGACCCAGGATCAGGACCTGCTCGCCACCGTGAAGCCGCTGCCGCTCTCGTCCACGCACCGTCTCTCGGTCGCTGTGGCGGGATTGAGCACGCAATACATCAACTTCACGGTCATCCCGCCGACCGCCGCCATGCTCGCGGCACACGTCGACCCGGTGAGCGGACTGGTGGTCGACGCCGTCTTCGACGACGCTCCGGACCAGTCCGCCGTCGCCGCCGCACTCCCGGGCGCCACGGTCGGCTGGCTGGACGGGAATCACGCCCGTATCACGTGGCACGGCACGCCGCCTGCCTCGATCACGCTCCCCGCGACCATCCCCACGGCGGGCGACGCGCACCTGGACCCCGGCCTCACTCTTTCGCTGGCCGGAATCGCGCGGCATACCGTGCGCCGGGTCACCGTGCCCCCACCACCGAACGTCGCCGGCATTCCCATCGACGCCTTCGTGATCAACACCTCGGCGTCGAACTCGTCGCTGGCATTCCACCTTGGCGCGGTCGCCGAGGTCACACCAACCGGCTGGGAGGCTCAGGCAAACGGCTCACTCCTGGGCACCCCGGACCAGTCAGCGGTGAATCGCGCGGCCGCCGCCGGCCTGCCGATCTGGCCGTCGCTCGCAAACGACTCGACCAATCCCGCGGCGACCGACCAGCTGCTCAACAATCCGAGCGCGGTGAATGCGCTGGTCAACGAGATGGTCGCCGCGATCCGCTACGACGGCTACAAGGGCATCAACGTCGATTTCGAGGGGATGCTCCCCACCGACAAAGCTCCGTTCACAGCGTTCATCCAGCAGCTGGCGACGGCCGTCCACGGCCGCGGGGCCAAGCTGATCGTCGACGTGGTGCCTCACGACTTCGCCGGGGTGAACCCGTACTCCGCCGCCTACGACGTCGCGGCGATCAGCAAGGTGGCCGACTACGTCGATCTCATGGCGTACGACGAGCACGGCGACGGTGGCACGCCCGGCCCGGTTGCGGGGCTCGACTGGGACAACGCGGTGCTCCAGGCCACGCTGCCGGACCTCAACCCGGCGCATGTGCTCCTCGGAGTCCCGCTCTACGGCCGCGCCTGGGGCAGCTTCGGCGGCGCCTCGGCGTATTCGAATGTCCTCTACAACGCGCTCTCGATCCCCGGGGCTCGCGTCGACTACGACTTCAGCGCGCAGACCCCGTTCATCGTCTCTCCCAACGGTTCCCTGACCACGTACTTCGACGACGCCGACAGCCTCGCGCGGAAGGTCGAACTGGTGAAAACCTACGGTCTCGCCGGCATCGCCGCGTGGCGCCTCGGCTTCGAGGACCCGGGGTTCTGGTCGCTGTTCAGCGCCTGAGGCTCCGCTAGCTCTCGGAGGCGCCGGTGCCGAGGTCGGGGAGGTTGAGCGTGTTCACCCAGTCGCGAATCTTGGCCAGGCGCTCCTCGCTCTCCGGGTCCGTCTCGGTGAGCTCGCCGTCTTTGTCCGCCTCGGGGAGGACGCCTGCCTTGTCGAGCACCTCGTCGGCGACGAAGATGCCCGCTCCGACGCGCACCGCCACTGCGATGGCATCGGACGGCCGGGAGTCGATCTCCAGGCGGCGCCCGTCAACCTGCGCAAGGATTCTCGCGTAGAAGACCTCGTTGCTCAGCGACGTCACGACGATCCGCTCGACGGTGACCTCGACGGCGCTCAGGAGATTGGCGAGCAGGTCGTGCGTGATCGGCCGTTCAGGCGTGATCCCGGTGATCTTCAGCGCGATCGCGTTGGCCTCGTTGATGCCGATCCAGATGGGGAGGTAGCGGTCCGCCGTCTTCTCCTTGAGGATGACGACGTGCTGGCCGGTCGGCATGTGGACCCTGATGCTGTCGACGGTCATCTCAACCAGGTCGGCCATGCATCGATCATAACCCCGGGAGTGCGCCGTCGAGGACATACCTGCCTCGTCGCTACCATGGTCCGCTGTGGCTCGCGAGACCCTGCTGCTGGTGGACGGGCACAACCTTGTGTATCGCGCCTTCCACGCGATGCCCGCGTTGAGCAACAGCCGTGGCGAGATGACCAACGCCGCATACGGGTTCACGTCCATGCTCTTCAAGGCGCTCAATGACACGACGCCGACGTATGCAATCGCCGCCTTCGATCTCCCCGGACCCACCTTTCGCCACGAGCGAGTCGCGGAGTACAAAGCGCAACGAGTGCGCGCCCCCGACGAGCTCCGCGCCCAATTTCCCTGGGCGCGCGAGGTCGTTATCGCGCTCGGCATCCCGATCATCGAGGTCCCCCGATACGAAGCCGACGATGTCATCGGCACACTCGCGCAGAAGGGCGAGGCAGCCGGACTCGACGTCATCATCCTGACCGGCGACCTCGACGTGCTCCAGTTGGTCACCGAGCACATCCGTGTGTTCGCGAGCCGTCGCGGCATCAGCGACACCATCATCTACGACGTCGACAAGGTTAGAGAACGCTATGGATTCGAACCACCACTCGTCGTCGATTTCAAGGCGCTGCAAGGGGATCCGAGCGACAATATCCCAGGCGTCCCGGGGATTGGTGAGAAGACGGCGATGTCGCTCGTGCAGCAGTACGGGCCGCTCGAGAACGTGCTCGACGCGGTACCCACGATGCCACCGGGCCGGGTCCAGCGTGCCCTGGAAAGCCACATGGACCAGGCGCGGTTGAGCAAATGGACCGCAACGATCAAGGTGGACCTCGACATCGACCTCCCGCTCGAGGACGCGCGTCTCTTCCACTATGACGAAGCAGAGGTGCGCGAGCTGTTCGACCGCCTCGAGTTTCGGAGCCTGCTGCCCCGCCTTCCGGGACGCACCGTTGCAGAGGATGTCGCACCGGCGACGTCAGCGACCGTCCCTGATGCGCCGCCCGGCGAGCTGCAGATCCCCGGTACCGACGTCGAGATCATCATCGATTCGCGTCAGGCTGACGATGCCGTGGAGCGCATTCGCAGCGCCGGTGCGATGTCCCTCCGCACGGTCGTCGACGGCAGCCCGCGAACCGGTGACCTCATCGGTGTCGCGTTCGCGCCGAGGGGCGAGGACATCGCGTACTACATGCCCGTGTGGCACGCGGGGCTGGAGCGCAACGCCGATGCCGCAGCCGTGGCTTCGCTGGAAGCACTCCTCGTCGATGCCACGATTCCAAAGCGCGGATATGATCTGAAACGCGAGCTGCTGGCCTGGCGCCGGCGCGGCATTGCCATACAGGGCCTGCAGTTCGACGCCATGCTCGCCGCGTACCTGACCAACTCGCGCCTCAAGGTCCCCACGCTGCCGGTGCTCGCCCATGACCTCTCCGCACTGAGCGTTGAGGCCGAGGAGACGCTGCTCGGGAGCGGTCGCTCCAAGCGTGGCATCGCCGACGTGCCCATCGAGGAAGCAGCCGCGTATTACGGGGTCTGGATCGGCCTTGTCGATCCGGTGGGCGACGTTCTGGTGGGCGACATGGAGCGTTCCGGCGCGACGCGACTCCACGACACCATGGAATTGCCGCTGGTGCCCATCCTCGCTGCGATGGAGGTCGAGGGCGTCGCAGTGGACTGCGATCTGCTCGGGTCGATCAGCGCGGAGATGCACACTCGGATCACCGAGATCGAGAGCGAGGTCCAGGAGGTCGCCGGGTACACGTTCAACCCCGGGAGCACACAGCAGCTCGGCCGCTTCCTCTACGACGACCTCGGCCTCGCGAGCGGGCGCAAGACCAAGACCGGACGCAGCACCGACGCGGACACGCTCGAGGCACTGCGCGACGAGCATCCCGTGGTCGAGCGCATTCTCGAGTGGCGGCAGCTCACCAAGCTGAAGAGCACGTACGTCGATGCGCTTCCGCTGTTGTGCACCGCCGACTCACGCGTGCACACGTCGTTCAACCAGGCCGTCGCGACGACCGGTCGCCTGTCGTCATCGGATCCGAACCTGCAGAACATCCCGGTGCGCACGCAGTGGGGACAGCGAATCCGCCGCGCCTTTCATGCCGATACCGGACAGCGCCTGGTGAGCGCCGACTATTCGCAGGTCGAACTGCGCGTGCTCGCCCACGTCACCGGTGAGCAGGAGCTCATCGAGGCATTCCAGCGCGGCGAGGATATCCACCGTCGCACCGCCGCCGAGGTGTACGCCGTCGCCCCTGAGGACGTCACCGCCGACATGCGGCGGATCGCCAAGGTGGTCAACTTCGGCGTGGTCTACGGGCTGAGCGATTTCGGGCTGGCCCGCGACACCGGCATGAGCCGCGACGAAGCGCACACCTTCATCGACGCGTACTTCACCAACTTCCCGGCGGTCACGACGTACCTCGAGTCGGTGCGCAACCACGCGCGGGAATACGGGTGGGTGGAGACCTTCATCGGTCGGCGCCGCTACATCGCGGACATTCGCGCGGCCAACCGTCAGCTTCGTTTCGCCGCCGAGCGCATGGCGGTCAACATGCCGATCCAGGGCGGCGCGGCCGACATCATGAAGCAGGCGATGATCCTCGTCGACGAAGCGCTCCGCGAGTCGGGGTTGCGCAGCCGGATCCTCCTCCAGGTGCACGACGAACTGCTCCTCGAGGCGCCGGCGGGGGAGGTCGACGACCTCGTCGGGCTCCTCCGTGACCGGATGGGCGCCGCCGAGGCGCTCAAGGTCCCGCTCGACGTTGACGTCAAGGTCGGCGACAACTGGGGGGATATGACGCCCATCGCAAGGAACTGACGGTGCCGGAGCTACCGGAGGTGGAGACGGTCGCCCGCGATCTTCGCGGTGCGGTCACGGGGAGGCGCATCGAGCGAGTGACGGTCGACCGCCCGGACGTGGTGCGCCATCCGGACGGCCGGATGCTCCCGGCGCTGCTCACCGGGCAGACCTTCGAGGCGGTGGAGCGTCGCGGCAAGTACCTGCTGCTCGGTCTCGACTCCGGCGACGAGCTGATGGTGCATCTCGGCATGACCGGGCACCTGCTGGTCTGTGACGCTGACGCCCCGGTCGCGAAGCACACCCACATCCGCGCCGCACTGGACGACGGTCACGAATTGCGCTTCGACGACGCGCGCCGTTTCGGCCGCGTCGCCTACGGTTCGCGCGAGGCGCTCTCCGACGCGCGGGTGCTGCCCCGTCTCGGCGTCGAGCCGCTCTCCGACGCGTTCTCGCAGGATCGCCTGGACGCGGTGCTGCGCACCACGACCCGCACGGTGAAGGCAGCGTTGCTCGACCAGAAGGGCGTCGCCGGCCTCGGCAACATCTACATCGACGAGGCGTGCTTCCTCGCGGGAGTCCGTCCGACCCGGCGGTGTCATCGCCTCACCCGGCGCGATCGCGCAGCACTGCTCGACGCGATCCGTCGCGTGCTCACCGCGGCCGTCGCCAATCGTGGGAGCAGCGTCGACGACTACCGCGATGCGTGGAATAACCCCGGCAGCAACCAGGAACGATTGCAGGTCTACGGGCGCGGTGGCCGGCCGTGCTTCACCTGCGGGCGCGTGTTGCACCAGACCGTCACCGCCGGACGGACCACCGTCTACTGCGCGAAGTGCCAGCGATGACGCGTGTCACCATCGCGAGCTACGACGACGATCCGCCGCTCGGCGGGCAGGGCGTCGTGGTCCACGGCATGCGCGCAGCGCTGGAGCGCCGCGGCGTGCAGGTCCACACGATCTCCGGCCGCGGTGAGCATGCGATCGCGTTCGCGCGTCGCACGGGCCGCGCATCGCTCGATTTCTCGATGCAGCTCAACCGCTACCCGCAGATCCTGATGCGCGCCGCCCCGGACGTGATTCACGCGCAGGGCGGTCCCGGGGGGGTGCTGCTCTGGAAGAAGCTCGCAGCACCGCTCGTGTACACCGCGCATCACACCTACCGGCAGGCGCACCGGCGCGGATCCGTGAAGCGGATGCTCAACGGCGTTGAGGCGCGCTCCTACCGCGGCGCCGCGATGGTGCTTCCGGTCTCGCGCTCCACCGCGAACGCACTCCTCGAGATGGGGATCCCGGCGTCGCGCATCGAGGTCGTGTCCAACGGCGTCGAGGCGGTGGATCTCCCGGGTGTCGAGCACGAGGACGGGCGGGTCCTCTTCGTCAGTCGCATGGAGCGCGAGAAGGGCGCGCTCGATGCGATCTCCGTGCTGCAGGCGCTCACGGACGCGGATCCGCAGGTGCACGGGGTCATGGTCGGCGGAGGCAGTCTCGCCGCTGACGTCCAGAGAGCCGCCGCGTCGAGTGGCGGAAGGATCGAGTATCTCGGCGCGCTGGACCGCGAGGCGCTGAACCGGGAGTACGCCCGGGCGGCCGTCGTGGTGATGCCGTCCCGCTTCGAGGGGCTCGGCATGGTCGCCCTCGAGGCGCAGGCTGCCGGGACGCCGGTCGCCGGGTTCGACGTTGACGGCCTCCGCGATGCGGTCGGGGTCGGGGGGGTGCTCGCGCCGGCCGGCGACCTCTCCGCGTTGCGTGTGGCCACCGCGGACCTGCTGAACGACCGGGCCCGCCGCGCCGAACTGGGCGCTCGTGGACGCGAGGTCGTGCTCGCCGAGCACTCGTGGAACGCGATCGGCGCGCGCCTTGCGGAGATCTATCGCTCGCTGCTCTGAGACGAATTCGGTGAGCGTCGCGCACCCATTAGACTCGGAGCGTGCCCGCCCTGGAGTTGCTCGCGCCCTTCGCACCGGCTGGTGACCAGCCGGAGGCTATCCGGGCGCTCAATCGCGGACTCGTCGAGGGTCAGCGCGAGCAGATCCTCCTCGGGGTGACCGGGTCCGGCAAGACCTTCACCATCGCCAATGTCATTGCGGAGCAGCAGCGCCCGACGCTGGTGCTGTCGCCGAACAAGACGCTCGCCGCGCAGCTCTGGGCCGAGTTCCGTGAGTTCTTTCCCAAGAATGCCGTGGAGTATTTCGTCTCGTACTACGACTTCTACCAGCCCGAGGCCTACATCCCCCGCACGGACACGTACATCGAGAAGGACTCGTCGCGGAACGACGAGATCGACCGGCTCCGCAACAGCGCGACCCGCGCGCTGCTGACACGCCGCGACGTGGTGGTGGTAGCTTCGATCTCCTGTATCTACGGCATCGGTTCACCGGAGAACTACCTCGGCGAGTCGATCACGGTCAAGAAAGGGGAGTCGTGGCGGCGGGACATCCTCTTGCGCAAGCTCTCCGACCTGCAGTACGCGCGCAACGACATGGATTTCGGACGCACGCGGTTCCGCGTGCGAGGCGATGTCGTGGATGTCCAGCCGGCGTACGAGGAGATCGCCACCCGAATCGAGTTCATGGGCGACACCATCGAGTCGATCAAGGATTTCGATGCGCTCACCGGCGAGATCCTCACCATGCGTGACGAGCTCACCGTCTTCCCCGCGACACATTATGTGACCCCACAGGAGCAGCTCAACCGTGCGCTGGTGACCATTGAGGCGGAGCTCGAGGACCGCGTGAAGTTGCTCGAAACACGCGGGCGGCTGCTCGAAGCGCAGCGCCTGCGGCAGCGCACGAACTTCGACATGGAGATGATGCGCGAGACCGGCACCTGCGCGGGCATCGAGAACTACTCGCGCCATCTGAGCAGTCGCGCGGAAGGCCAGCGCCCGCACTGCCTGCTCGATTTCCTGCCCGACGACGCGCTGCTCATCGTCGACGAGTCGCACGTCGCGGTGCCCCAGATCGACGGCATGAACAAGGGCGACCGCGCCCGCAAGATTCCCCTGGTGGAATATGGGTTTCGGCTCCCTTCGGCGCTTGACAACCGGCCCCTGACATTCGCCGAGTGGGACTCGATGATCGGCCAGATCATCTATGTCAGCGCCACGCCCGGCCCGTACGAACAGGACCACGCGACCCAGGTCGTGGAACAGATCATCCGGCCGACGGGGCTCGTGGATCCCACCATCGAGGTCAAGGCGTCACACGGGCAGATCGACGACCTCATCGCCCAGCTGCGGCGTCGCATCGAGCGGCACGAGCGTTGCCTCATCACCACGCTGACCAAGAAGATGGCCGAGGACCTCACCGACTACCTGCGTGAGGCGGGCATCAAAGTTCGTTACCTGCACAGTGATATCGACACGCTCGAACGCGTCGAGATCATCCGCGACCTGCGCCTCGGCGTCTTCGATGTGCTGGTGGGAATCAACCTCCTGCGTGAGGGTCTCGACCTTCCCGAGGTGTCGTTCATCGGCATCCTCGACGCCGACAAGGAGGGCTACCTCCGCGGCTATCGTTCCCTGATCCAGACCGTCGGCCGGGCGGCCCGCAACCTCTTCGGGCACGTGGTGATGTATGCCGATCGGACGTCGGACGCGATGGAGAAGACGATCGCCGAGACCGACCGCCGCCGCGCGATTCAGGTGGCATACAACGTCGAGCACGCCATCACGCCGCTCTCGATCGTCAAGGCCGTCTACCAGATGGAATCCCACCGCGACCAGCAATCGCTTCGCGCCGCGGCGTTCCAGGAGGCGGCCGGCCTGCCGCCTGACGAGGTCCTGCGCCTCGCCAAGGACGTGGAGAAGGAGATGCTCCGAGCTGCGCGGGACCTCGAGTTCGAGCGTGCGGCCGAGTTGCGCGATCGCCTGGTGGAGTTGCGCCGCCGCCTCGAAGGCGAGGAGGAACCGGAGCCGCAGCAGACCCATCGTGGCAGGGGGCGCCCGGTCCACTCGCGTTGACCGAATCCCCATTGACAGGGCGTACATCTGTTCGGTAGGATGCGTCGCCCATGGCCACCGAGTTGCAGCGCGCCACGCCCCGCCTGCACTACGTGTGTGCCGAGTGCGGAGCCGAGGCGCCGAAGTGGCAGGGTCGCTGCCCGGCGTGCGCAGCCTGGAACAGCCTGAGCGAGGACGTGCTCCGCCTGGCCGGCCGCAAGCCCGCATCGCTCACCGCGGGTGCGACCACAACGCCGATGGAGACGGTGATGGCCGTCCCGGCGCGGATTCAGCCCACTGGGTCGCTCGAAGTCGACCGCGTCCTGGGAGGGGGGATCGTTCCCGGCAGCGTCGTGCTGCTTGGTGGTGACCCTGGCATTGGGAAGTCCACCATCGCGCTGCAGATGTCGCACAGCTGCGGCGAGGAGGTGTCACCGGCGCTGTATTGCTCCGGTGAGGAGTCGCTTGAGCAGCTTGCCCTGCGAGCTCGGCGGCTTGGGTGCACCGGTGCCAGGGTTCGCCTGCTCGCGGAGTCCGACGTGGACACCGTGATCGCGACGATCGAAGCAGAGCGCCCCTCCCTGGTCGTGGTCGATTCGGTCCAGACGCTCCGCGACGCGGGCACGCCGGGCCCGCCGGGAAGCGTCTCCCAGGTTCGCGCCGCGGTGCTGCGCATGAGCGAGGTGGCCAAGAGCACCGGGGTGCCGGTGCTTCTCGTGGGCCACGTCACCAAGGAGGGCGCCATCGCCGGCCCGCGGACCCTGGAGCACATGGTCGACGTGGTGCTCTACCTCGAGGGCGAGCGCCTCGGCGAGCACCGGATGCTCCGAGGCATCAAGAACCGCTTCGGCGCGACCGGCGAGGTGGGGTTGCTCACCATGGAGCGTGACGGGATGCGCGATGTCGCGGCGCCGAGCCGAGGCATGCTCGACGCGGCGTCGCTCGGTGCCTCGGGCAGCGTGCTCACGATCACCTGCGACGGGCTCCGGCCGATGGCAGTCGAGGTGCAGGCGCTGGCGGTCGCCTCTCCCTTCCCGTTGCCGAGGCGGACCGCCTCGGGATTCGACCTCAACCGGCTGCATCTCCTGCTCGCGGTGCTTGCCAAGCGAGCCGGCGTCCGCGTCTCCAAGCTCGACGTATTCGTCAACGTGGCCGGAGGGATCCGGCTCGCCGACCCGGGTACCGATCTCGCGATGGCCCTCGCGATCGCCGGTTCAGACAATAACCGGGCGATCTCGCGGCACTGCGCGGTGATCGGTGAGCTCGGCCTCGGCGGTGAGGTCCGCCGGGTAGCCCGGACCGAGGTGCGCCTCGCCGAGGCGGCTGCCGTCGGGATGGAGGCCGTGATCCTGCCCGAGAGCTATCGCGGTGCAGTTCCCGAGAGCCTTCGCTGTCATCGAGTCTCCACCTTGATCGGGGCGGTTGCACTACTCGGGTGACCGTCGTGTCGCGCCGCATTTCGGCGCAGAGATCGTGTGGTTCAATCGGCGAGATGCACCCGCACGCCGATCGAACGATCCGTCGGACCCGAAATCTCTCCCGGATCATCGGGGCCGGAGTCGGCTTCGTCTTCGGCGTGCTCTACGGGGTGTTCATCCTCTCCGGAACTCCCGGGGTGCTCACCCAGAACACCACCATCGCCGGAGCCGCCCTGCTCGCGGCCGGCGCAGCCGGAGCGGCCTCGCTCGCCCTCGCGGCCCCGCTCCTCACGATCGAGCCGTACCTCTGGCTTGAGCGCACCCTCGAGGACGCCCCGGCGGGCCAGATCATCGGCGCCCTGATCGGCCTCATCGCCGCGCTGCTGATCGCGACGATGCTCGCCGTCCTCCTGAATCCGCTGCCCTACGGCCTCGGCGTGCTCCTCTCGCTCGGCCTCGCGACGGTCCTCGTCTATGTGGGGGTTCGAACAGGGAGCCGCCGCCGCGATGCGCTCGGGGTCTTCTTCGGCAGATCCGCCACGGTGGACATCGACGAGGGCGGACCCGCGCCGCTCGACGGCCAGCCGGTCCTTGTTGACACGAGCGTGCTCATCGACGGGCGCATCGTCGACGTCGCGGCAGCCGGCTTCGTCCCCGGCCGTCTCCTGATCCCGGGATTCGTGCTCGAGGAGCTCCAGCGCGTCGCCGATTCCGCCGATCCGTTCCGCCGGCAGAAGGGCCGCCGCGGGCTCGGCGTCGTCGACGCCCTCCAGAAGTCGGACGACGTCGTCTGCGAGCTGGTGGATCTCGACTTCCCGGGGACACCGGATGTGGACGCCCGGCTGGTCAAGCTCGCCCGCGCCCGCGGCGCCTCGCTGATGACCCAGGACTACAACCTCAACCGTCTCGCCCAGATCGAAGGCGTCCGGGTGCTGAACCTGAACGACCTGGCCAACGCCGTCAAGCCCATCGTGGGCGCCGGCGAGAGCGTGGCGATCACGATCGTGAAGGAGGGCAAGGAGCCCCACCAGGGCGTCGGGTACTTCGAGGACGGCACCATGGTCGTCGTGGAGAACGGCCGCGACCACGTCGACGAGACGGTGACGGTTACCGTGACCACCGTGCTCCAGACCACCGCGGGCCGGATGATCTTCGCCTCGATCGCCGCAGACGATTCGATCAAGCCTCAGGCGCTCCGGCCGGTTCGCGCCAAGGTCGCGCAGCGCTGAGCAGCGCCCTCATCGTCCCCGCCTTCGGCCGTGGCGTCCGGGCGGGGGAGGACAAGCTCTGGGCGGTCGTCGCCGGGAGGCCGGTGCTCTGGATCACGCTGCGGTCCATCGCCGCTGCGAACTGCTTCGACCTCATCGCCATCGCCGCGCCGAGGGCTCGATGGGATCAGATCCGGGGCATCGCCACCGAGCACGGGCTCTCGGATGTCGTCCTCCTCGAGGGCGGCGAGCGCCGCCAGGACACCGTCACCGCCTCGATGGATCGGTGCGTGGGCCACGCCTGGATCTCCGTGCACGACGCTGCGCGCCCGCTCACCCCACCCGAGGTCTTCCGGGCCGTGCTCGATGCGGCGCGGGCTGATGGAGCGGCAACCGCCGGGGTACCCTGCGTGGACACGGTGAAGCAGGTGCAGCACGGCCGGGTCGCGGCCACCCTCGATCGTTCCTCGATCATCGCGGCGCAGACGCCCCAGTCATTCGGCGCCGATGTCCTGCGCCGAGCACATCTGAACGCGGCAGCACGCGGGATCGCGGCGGCCGACGACGCCGCGCTCGTGGAGGCGATCGGGGAAACGGTCACGGTGGTGCCCGGCGATCCGCGCAACTTCAAAGTCACATTTCCGCAGGACCTCGTCCTGCTCCGTTCGCTACTCGAGGAGGAGGTCCGATGACCCCGCGGATCGGTCACGGCATCGATGCCCACCGCTTCATCCCCGGACGGCCGCTGATGCTCGGCGGTGTCCTTGTTCCCTACAGCCGCGGCCTGCTCGGCCACTCCGACGGTGACGCGGTCGTGCACGCGCTCGTCGACGCCATCCTCGGCGCGTCAGGGCTCGGCGACATGGGCAAGCACTTTCCCTCCGGTGACCCGCACTGGAAGGACACGTCGGGCTGCGAGTTCCTCACGATCGTTGCCGACAAGCTTCGCGAGGAGGGATGGACCATCACCAGCGCCCACGTCATCGCGATCGCCGAGGAGCCCCGGCTCTCGGCGCATCTCGGCCCGATGTCGGACGCGATGTCGAAGGCCCTGGGCCTCGAGCCGGGAACCATCGCGGTCGGCGCGACCACCACCGACGGGATGGGATTCTCCGGCCGCAGTGAGGGAATCGCCGCGTCGGCGACGGTGCTGCTGGAGCGTCAGTGACCCTGCTGCTGCACGACACGATGAGCCGTGAGCTCGTCGCGGTGGAGCCGATGGAGCCGGGGCACGTCCGCATGTACACGTGCGGCCCCACGGTCTGGAATCGAGTCCACATCGGCAACTTCCGGACGTTCATCTTTGAGGACGTGCTCCGGCGCTGGCTCGACCGTCGCTTCGCGAAGGTCACCCACGTGATGAACCTCACCGACGTCGACGACCGGATCATCAGGAACGCCGTCGAGCACGGGCACACCCTCGATGAGGAGACCGCGCAGTGGATCACGGCGTTCGAGGAGGATCGCGACAGGCTCGGGATCCGGCCGGCGCACCACTACCCGCGGGCGACCGAGTACATCGAGCAGATGGTCGACCTCATCGAACGACTCGAGACCGCCGGGGCGGCGTATCGCACCGACGGCAGCTCCTACTTCCACATCGCGGCGTTTCCGAACTACGGCAAGCTGAGCGGCGCCAGCGCGGAAGGCCTCGTGTCCGGTGCGAGCGGCAGGATCGATGCCGACGACTACACCAAGGAGGACGTCCGCGATTTCGCGCTCTGGAAGGCCGTCTCGCCCGACGAGATCGGCTGGGACACGCGAATCGGACGTGGCCATCCGGGCTGGCACATCGAGTGCTCCGCGATGAGCATGACCTTGCTCGGCGAGAGCTTCGATATTCACTGCGGCGGTGTCGACAACATCTTTCCCCACCACGAGAACGAGATCGCGCAGTCCGAGGCCGCGACCGGCGTGCGCTTCGTGCGCATCTGGTGCCACAGCCAGCACCTGCGCGTGAGCGGCGAGAAGATGGCCAAACGGCTCGGCAACTTTGCCACCGTGCGTGATGTGCTCGAGGAGGGCGCGAGCGCGGCGTCGCTGCGCTATCTGCTCGCCGCGCGCACCCACTATCGCAAGCCGCTCGATTATTCGGACGAGCTGCTCGCGGACAGCACTGTCGCGGTGCAGCGTCTCGTCGATTTCCAGACCCGGGTTGAAGCGCTGCACACCGTCGAGGAGGAGCGAAATCCGCGCGACGAGGCGATTCTCGCGTCGGTCCGCGGCATGCGCATCGGTTTCGACGAGGCCATGGACGACGATCTCAACCTCCCCGAGGCGATGGGCATCGTCTTCTCCGGCCTCCGCGACGTCAACCGAGAGCTCGACGCCGGTCCTGTGAGTGCGCAAACGCAACGCACGCTCCAGCATCTGCTCGACGAGGTCGACGACGTGCTCGGTGTGCTGGCGCTGGTCGCCCGCGATCGCCAGGCGGAGCCGGATGCCGAGGAGCAGCGCTGGCTCGACGAGCGCGCGGCCGCGCGGGCCGCCCGGGACTTCGGCCAGTCCGACCATCTCCGTGTCCAGCTCGCAGGTCGTGGCATCGAGGTGGAGGACACACCGCAGGGGCAGCGATGGAAGCGGACATCGCCGCGCCGCGCCTGAGCCGGTGGACATCCTCTACGGGCGCAACCCGGTGCTGGAGGCGCTCCGTGCGGGCCGCCCGGCACGCAAGATCGTGGTCGCGAGTGCGATCCGTCCCGAGGCGCGCCTGACGGAGATCCTCGAGCATGCCGAGGCACGCGACATCCTCATCGAGGAGGTGTCGCGCCAGCGGCTCGACGACATCGCTCATACCGAACATCACCAGGGCGTCGCTGGATACTTCCACGCCCGCGCTGCGCTGACGCTGCACGACCTGCTCGATCAGGCGCGACCACCCGCGCTGCTCGTGGTGCTCGACGGGATCCAGGATCCGCAGAACGTCGGCGCCATCGCGCGCAGCGCGGAGGCGTGCGGCGCCGATGGCATCGTGGTACCGCGTCACCACGCGGCGCCGCTGACGGCGGCGGCAGCGAAAGCTTCAGCCGGAGCCACCGAGCACCTGCCGATGGTGACCGTGCCCAATCTCTCCCAGGCACTCGAGGTCATCGGTGCCGAGGGCATCTGGCGGGTCGGGCTCGACGCCGACGCGCGCGATCGCTACGACTCGGTGAACCTCGCGGGACCTGCCGCGATTGTCGTCGGCGCGGAGGGTGCGGGCATGCGACGCCTCACTCGCGAGCATTGCGATGTGCTCGTGTCGATTCCGATGATGGGCCACGTTGCGTCGCTCAACGCGGGAGCGGCAGCCGCCGTGCTGCTCTTCGAGGTCCAACGGCAGCGCGGCTTCGCGCCGCGCTGACGCGAGGAAGGACACGCGCGATGCAGGCGCTCATCGTCGACGGCTACAACATCATCCACGCGTGGCCCGCGCTGCACACGACGCTGCGTGAGCGCGGTCTCGAGGATGCGCGCCGCCAGCTGGTGAGTGCGCTGGGCGAGTATGCGGCACAGACGGGGATCGCAGTGACCGTCGTCTTCGACGCGCACGTGCGTCCGGGTGCCATTCCGTCCACCGAGAAGTTCGACGGCGTGACGGTGCTGTTCGGGTCCAAGCGAGCATCCGCCGACCACGTCATCGAGCGAGCGGCGTACAAGGCATCGCAGCGCGGCGAGGGAGCGGACGTCGTGGTCGCGACCGATGATCGACTCGAGCGCGACGTCGTCGGCGCGATGGGGGTCGCGACCATGGGAGCGCGAGCGCTCGAGGCCGAGGTTGCGAGGGTGGCCGGCGGTGTGGACACCGAGACGCGGCGGATGCGCGACGACAGCAGGCGGAGCAGCCGTCTCGAGGACGGCCTCGACCCCGAGATCCGCCGCCGCCTCGAACGGATCCGGCGTGGCGAGGACCGCTGAAGGCCGGTCCCCTGAGGGCGTCCGTTAGGCTAGCGACCATGCTGGACTCGCCGTCCCTGCGAGCCAACAGCGTGCGCTACATCGGCACAACCGCGAGCGCGGTCGGTATTCAGGCGCCGACCGCGGGTGTCACGTTTCTCCCGGCGCTCATGGCGGCGATCGTCGGCGACGCGGGGCCGCTCGCGTTTCTCATCGCGCTCGTCGCGATGCTCCTCGTCTCGTACGCGTTCGTCGTGCTCGCCGCCGACTTCGCGTCAGCCGGCTCGGTGTTCGCCTTCAACGGCCGGGCGCTCGGCTACGGCTACGGGTTCATCTCCGCCTGGATGCTGCTCGGCGTGTACATCGCGTACTCGTCTTCGATCTATGCGAGCAACGCCAACTTTCTCGAGAGCCTTGCCGGATCCGCCCACCTCGCGATCACGTGGCAAGTGTTCGCGTTCCTCTTCTGGGCGCTCGCGCTGATCCTTGCCTACCGCCGGATCTCGGTGTCCACGCTGCTGATCTTCGCGCTCGAGGGTGTCGCGATCGTGCTCGTCGCGATCGTCGCGGTGGCGGTGCTGCTCAAGGGTGGATCGGGCGGGCACGGCATCACTGCCGCACCCTTCACGCCGGGCGCTGTCCCGGTCGCGACGATCGGCCTCGGGGTCATCTTCGCGTTCACCGGGTTCTCGGGATTCGAGGTCTCGGCCACACTCGGTGAGGAGACGTCACGCCCGCGGCGTGTGATTCCGGTGTCGATGGTCGCCGCACTGCTCGTCTCCGGCGGCATCTACGTGCTCATGTCCTGGGTCGAGACCATCGCGTACCCGAACGCCGGCGCGCTTGCGACTCAGGCGGTGCCGCTCGTCGACATCGCCGGCCGCTACGTCGCCCCGGCGATGGGCACGATCATCAATATTGCCGCCCTCATCAGCGGTATCGGCGCGCAACTCGCCACCGTCAACGGCGCCAACCGCCTGCTCTTCGCTCTCGCTCGCGACGGATTCGGTCCCCGCTGGCTGTCGACGGTGAATCGGCGCGAGCGCTCGCCCGTCGGTGCGCTCGCCGTCGTCGGTGTCGTCAGCATCCTCGCGGTCGTGCCCTTCATGCTCAACGGCACAGCCCCCATCGACGCGTTCTTCTACCTCGCCACCTATGGCGCCGATCTGATCATCATCGCGTACCTCCTCACGTCGATCGCGGCGCTCGTCTGGTCGATACGTCAGCGGCGTGCGAGTCCAGTGCGTGTCGTCGGGCTGGTCGCGGCGATCGCGGTCATGGCGTACATCATCAAGGGCACGGTGTATCCCATCCCCGAGGTGCCGTTCGATCTCTGCATCTACGCGGCAGGGATCACGATCGCAGCCGGCCTCGCGTTCCTGCTGCTGCCGCCGCTGCGCGCAAATCTGTCCCGCTCGCCGCTCTTCGCCGGCGCGACCGCGGACTGAGCCGGATCGTGCCAGTGGTGCCCACGACGCTCAAGCCGCTGCGGGATCGCATCGAGGCTGCCGTCGTCGAATATCGTGACCACGCGTGCCTCGTCCTGCCGGATGCGACCTTGAGTTTTGGCGAGGTCGACCGCCTGGCGAATGCGACGGCCAATGCACTCATCGAAGGCGGCGTTGCGGAGGGGAACGTCGTCATGACGCTCTGCGACAACGGCGTCGCGCTGGTGGCGACGTGGTTCGCGTGCATGAAGATCGGGGCAGTGTTCGCGCCCCTCAACGCGTCACTCAGCGGCGCTCCGCTGGCGCATGTCATGTCCCGGGCGAACGGTCAGGTTCTCGTCTGCGACGCCGCGCTCGCAGGCGCCGCCCGAACCGCATCGAGCGGTCTCTCGTCGCCGCCGCTCATCCTCTTCGCGGGTGGGCGGGCCGGCTCCGGGCTCACGAGCTTCGACCAGGCGATCGCCGCAGCGGACATCGCGCCTCCGCCACCACTCCCGGCGAATCCGGCCGCGCCAGCCCGGCTCATGTTCACCTCCGGAACGACCGGCGAATCCAAAGGGGTGCTCTGGAGCCGCAACGCGGAAACCCTGCACGCCGTCTGCTACGGGGAGGAGTTGGTGCGCACCGCGCCCGGGGAGACCGTGTACACGTGTCTGCCGCTCTTCCACGTCACCGCGCAGGGCACGCTGCTCGGGACCATGCTGCGCGGCGGGCGCGTAGTCGTCGACCGGCGTTTCGAGCCGCTCCGGTTCTGGGCGCGCACCCGTGCGGTCGGTGCCGTGTTCTTTCCGTACGTGGGAACGATCATCAGCACACTCATGGCCCGGGCGCCACGCCGCAACGATCTCGATAACCCGGTCCGCCGTGCCATGGGCAGTGCGACGCCGACGGGTCTCTGGGAGGTGTTCGAACGTCGCTTCGGCGTTGCCCTGGAGGACGTCTGGGGACAGACCGAGACCGCATCGTGCTGGACGTACGCGGGTTCCACGGGGCCGGTGCCCGGGACCGTCGGCGTTCCATGCGATCGGTTCGAGGTCCGGATCGTGCGCGTAGGCGGCGCCGCAGCCGCAGCAGGTGAGACCGGTGAGTTGTGGATCCGCCCGCGCGAGCCGCACGTGATCTTTGAGGGATACACGGAAGCCGGCGTGAGCGCGGCCGACGTGACCGACGACGGCTGGTACCGCACCGGCGATCTGCTTTCGCGCGGCGACGGCGACCTGCTCAGCTTCCGCGGCCGGCTTCGCGAGGCCATCAGGCGCCGGGGCGAGACGATCGCTCCTGCGGAGATCGAGGCGGTCGCAATGCAGCTTCCCGGCGTCCGGGAGGCGGCGGCCATCGGCGTCCCGGCGGACGACGGCGTCGAGGATGAGATCCTGCTCTGCGTGGTCCTCAATGAGCATTCGTCGGTGACCCCGGCAAGCCTGCACGCGTCCCTGAACGCTGAGCTGCCGAGGTTCATGGTGCCGCGCTTCATTCGTGTCGAAGAGAAGCTGCCCAAGACCGCGACCACGCGGGTCCGGCGCGTCGCGCTGCGCGAAGTCGGTCGCGCCGGGGCGTGGGATGCTCGCGAACGGCGGGCTCGCCATGGCTGACGCGCCGCGCCGCGTCGTCGTGACCGGCATGGGGGCGGTGTCGCCGGTCGGCAACAGTGCACCCGAAAGCTGGGGGTCGCTCCGCGCCGGGCGGAGCGGCATTGCGCCGATCACCCACTTCGACGCCTCGCCGCTCCCCGTGCGGATTGCCGGCGAGGTCAAGGGGTTCGATGCAGCCGCGATCTTCGGGACCAAGGAGGCGCGCCGGGGCACACCGCACGTGCACTTCGCGATGGCCGCGGCTCGCGAGGCCGTCCTCGGCTCCGGTCTCGACATTGCGGCTCACTCCACCGACGTCGGCGTCCTGATAGCGTCCGGAATCGGGGGGCTGGAGGTCATCGAGAAGACCACGCGCGTCCTCGATGCCGAGGGAGCGCGGCGCGTGTCACCGTTCGCCGCCGCCATGGCCCTGGTTGACATGGCTCCCGGCATGGTTTCCATCGATCTTGGCGCCCGCGGGCCGAACATGGCCGTAGTCAGCGCCTGCGCCTCGGGAGCCGACGCCATCGGCCAGGCCGCCAACTGGGTGCGACAGGGTGATGCGGTGGCGGTGCTTGCCGGCGGCACGGAGGCGGGGATCACCTCGACCGGGATCGCGATGTTCGCCGCGGCTCGCGCGCTCTCCGCGCGCAACGACGACCCGGCGCATGCGTCGCGACCCTTCGACCGCGATCGCGACGGCTTCGTGGCCGCGGAAGGATCAGCGGTGCTCGTTCTGGAGGAGCGCGAGCACGCGCTCGCGAGAGGCGCCACGATTCACGCGGAACTGCTGGGATATGCGGCGTCCGCGGATGCGTATCACATCACTGCTCCGGAGCCCAGCGGTGACGGCGCGATCCGCTGCGTGCGCCGGGCGCTCGAGCGCGCCGGTGTGCGCGTCGAGGATATCCAGTACATCAATGCCCACGGCACCGGGACGCCGCTCAACGATCTGGCGGAGACGCGGGCGATCAAGCAGGTGTTCGGCGCGTCGGCGTACACCGTGCCCATCTCCTCGACGAAGTCGATGACCGGGCATATGCTCGGCGCCGCAGGAGCGTTCGAGGCGATGGTGACCATTCTCGCCATGCGCGACGGCTTCCTCCCGCCGACGATCAACCTCGAGAACGCGGACCCGGAGTGCGACCTGGATTACGTGCCGAACGTCGGCCGCGAGGTGCAGGCGCGGCTCGCGATCACGACATCATTCGGATTCGGCGGCCACAATGCGTGCCTCGTGTTCGCGGGGGGACCGACCCCGGCGTGAGCGACTCGTTCGACCTCGCCGTCATCGGGGGAGGGACGGCGGGGCTCGTGGCGGCACAAACCGCGGCGCACCTCAGGCGACGCGTTGTCCTGATCAGCGATGGACCGCTCGGCGGCGAGTGCACGTGGAACGGGTGCGTGCCCTCGAAGGCGCTGATCGAGGCGGCGTCGGTGCGTCACACGGCGGCGACCGCGGATCGACTCGGGATCCATGTCGGTGACGTCCGTGTCGATTTCCCAGCCGTCATGGATCACGTTCATGACATCATCGACCAGATCGCGCGGTACGAGGACCAGGCGCATCTCGAGGCGGCGGGGGTTGTGGTGCGGCGCGGTCGCGCTGCGTTCATCGACGCACGCACGCTCCAGGTCGGAGACGACCGATACGTGGCCGAGCATGTGGTGGTCTGCACCGGGAGTCGCCCTGCGACTCCCGCCATCGACGGGCTCGACACCGTGCCACACCTCACCAACGAGACGATCTTCGAGCTGCGCGAGCAGCCGCAACGCCTGCTGGTTCTCGGTGCCGGAGCGGTCGGGCTCGAGCTCGCGCAGGCCTTCGTCCGGCTGGGGACGGAGGTCGACGTCATCGACGTTGCTGCGACGTTCCTGCCGCACGAGGACCCTGAGATCGCCACCGTGATGCGTGGCATCCTCGAATCGGAGGGCATCCGCTTCCATCTCGGTGCGACGCCGCAACGCGTTGTTCGCACCGGCGGCGATGTCGAGATCGTCGTCGCCGACGCCGACGGCGAACGCACGCTGACGGGTGACCAGCTGCTTGTGGCGACGGGGCGAAGCGCCAATGTTGCCGGCCTTGGGCTCGAGACGACCGGCGTGCGCGTGGGGGAACGTGGGATCGCAGTCGACGCACACCTGCGCACGTCCGTCAGCGGCGTGTTCGCGGCCGGCGATGTCACGGGGACGCTGCCCTTCACGCATGTCGCCGCATACCAGGGGCGGCTTGCGGCGCATAACGCGCTTGCCCGTCGGCAGGCGGCGTCGTATCGCGTGATTCCGTGGGTCATCTTCACCGACCCCGAGATCGCCCACGTCGGGCTCACCGAGCCGGAGGCGCGGAGCGCGCACGGCGAGAGTGTGCGCGCGGTCACCCTGCCGTTCACCGCGGTCGATCGCGCGGTGATCACCGGCCGTCCGCGCGGGCTCATCAAGGTCATCACCTCGGGGCGGCCGGTGCTCGGGCACGCCGGCGGCGGCACGATTCTCGGTGCGCACATCGCCGGTCCTTGTGCCGGTGAGTTGATCCACGAGTTCGTCGTGGGGATGCAGGTGCACGCGTTCGCCGGGAGGCTGGCGCAGGCGATCCACGCCTATCCGTCGATGTCGGTCGGGGTCCAGCAGGCCGTCGCCCGGTTGTTCGAGAGTGGCCGCGCGACGGCCGGCGAGCTGCGAGAGGACCTGGCGCCGTAGCGCGTCAGGCGGCGGTCGACACGACCCGATCGAGTGCGGCTTTGATGATCCCGTAGCACTCGCAGGACACCGACTCGAGTCCTTCGCGATCGACGATGGTGACGCGGCCGCGGTGATACCGGATCAACCCCGCGGACTGGAGGAGGCCCGCCGAGAGCGTCACCGTTGCGCGACGCGAGCCGAGCATCTGGCCGAGGAATTCATGGGTTATCGGGAACGTGTCGGTGCCCACCCGGTCGTGGCTCATGAGCAGCCAGCGGCTGAGCCGCTCCTCGTTGGAGTGGAGGCGGTTGCACGCGGCCGCCTGCGAGATCTGGCCGAAGAGCGCCTGAACGTACTTCTGGACCAGCGCTCGAAACACCGGCATGCGGTCAAGGCCCTTGATGAACTCGATCGCTTCCATACGCAGCGTGCGCCCCGCGACCTGCGAGATCGCCCGGACGGCGAGCGATCCCCCTGGAACCAGCGGTACACCAACGATTCCCTCGTTGCCGATGGTCGCCACCTCGACGATGTTGCCGTCGGCGAGTGGGGTCACCAGGGAGATGACGCCGTCGACCGGGAAGTGTATGAACGGAATCGGCTGCCCAGGGTCGAAGATGACCGTCTTGACGCTGAGATGCCCGGGCCGCAGATGCTGCATCAGCGTCTCCCGCTCGGCTTCCGGGAGCGCCTCGAGCAGGTGGTTTCCTGCCGGCGCGGCCAACGTGTTTCCCTTAGGCATCGGTCGCGTGTGAGGTTACAGCAGACCCGACGAGCGCGGCAACCCGAATGCAGCCCTGCGACTGCGGGGCCAGGTGAACCCGGCGAGCCGCGCAGGCCGGCGGACAGCCGCAGCGTGGCCGGCCCGGCGCTGGAAGTCCCATGGGAGAATCGATCGCCCAGCCGATGTAGCTCAGGGGTAGAGCAACCGCCTTGTAAGCGGTTGGTCGGGAGTTCGAATCTCCCCATCGGCTCCGCTGCTCAATATCCCTCAGATTGAAGGGGTGTCTCACCGACACTACGTCGCGGTCGTCGGCAACGAGCTTGTGCAGGCAGCAGCCGTGGAGCCGAACCGACGCGTGCCAGTCAGCTCGAGTGCGGGTCGCCTCGAGGCGACTGCGACGACCATCGCGGTCACGCACATGAGCGCGACAGCCTGCACGTGACCCGTGGTGTGAAAGAGCGGCGCCTCGAGCAGGTAGGCCACGCCGAGTACCACAGCCCCTGCGACAGCCACCGTCAGATCGCGCCGGCCCACGTCAATCAGCACGGCGCCCATGAGGAGGATATCGGCGCTGAAGACGTGGGGTGAGAACAAGAGTGAAAGGGCGACGCCGATGTCCAATGCCAGCATTGGATCTCGACGAAGGCGACCATGCAGTGGCAATGCCGCGGCCGCGAGAGCGATGCCGAGCCCCGCAACGACGATCCCCCATCCCGAGCCTGCGATGGCGGCTGCGATGCCGGGGAGTCCGTCAGTGAATTGGATCTGCGACTGATTCTGGCTGAGCGTGCCCGTGAGGTGTGCGAGTGTTCCGACGCTGACCACCAAGGCGGAAGTCAGCAACCATACCCCGGCTCCCGCGGCGAGCCCAATCAGTACCGGCCACGCGCGCGCGGCGACCAGCACGATCGGAACCAGCCAGATGTCCTGCGGCTTGACCAGCAGAAATGACAACGCGAGTCCCGCTGCGAATCCGTGGTGTGCACGAGCGAGCAGGTACGCTCCAAGGAGTGCGACCAGCATGAGGCCAACCCATTGCGCGAACAGCAGCGTCTCAAGCCCCGGCAAAGGTGCCACCAGTGCGACGGCGACAACCATGAGGGGCACGCGCAGTTCGATGGAGCCGGCGAGCAATCGTCGCGCCATGAACAGTCCCACGACCAGAGCGGCCGCTTCGATCAGGACGCTGAGCACTGTGTACGCCGACAGAGTCAGGCCGGCCACGGGCTGAACCAGCCAGGCCATGAGTGGGGGATTGTTGAACGCCTCGACACCATTAGCCTGCAAGTGGCCCCCCAGGAGCGCCAGCTGTACCGAACGCTCGGCGGTGGCGCAATACACGCAACCGTGTGCGGCGATGATCCGTCCAGCCGCCTGGAAGACAAGCGCGTCGGTAGCCTGGAGAGCTTGCGCCCCCCGGATCGCCTGCGCGAGAGCTGCTCCGGCCACAACGACCGCCACCAATGCGACCATGCCGGCAGGGAATACGCGTGTCCCGGTATCGCGCGTTCCCCCTGGCCCAATGTGCCTCTTGGCGACAAGCTCATTGGAGTTGTCGGCAACGACATGTTCCTGTGCGAGCGAAATGCCCGGCATGCAAGCCCCCCTGAAACGCCTGCGCCCTTCCTCTCTCAATTTTGGCACGTTTGACGCGATCCACGCCGGCCGCCTCCTCTCGTTCTTCCTGGGGGAGCGCGCTACGAGTGCCGCTCTCGGAACTGCCCATAGACTTCGATCGCCGCAAACGCTACGCTAGTGTCCTGAGCACCTAGGGGGAAGAGGGGATGAAGGTACTGCTCTCGCCGGCTGATCAGAGTCGCGCCCGGCAGTGGCTGGCGGACGTGCATGAGGATCTCGACCTGATCCGGTATCCAACTCGCGTCCAGCTGTTGCGCGCAATCGCCGAAGCAGCGCGCCGAGCGGAGAGTCTTGCCCGCCTGGAAGATGCTCTGGAGCGTCTTCCTTTAGCGGAACGGACGGTCGCGAACGTGCGCGTCGTCGGCCGCCGGGCCTGAGTCGCCGATGACCCATCCCGCCGCGGCCAGGTGGGCGATCTTGCGCGCGAACCCGTCGTCCTCGACGCTTGGGAGCACCTCGGTCGCTGCGTCCATGACGGACGAATCGGCAGCCCCGACCGAGTAGCTCCGGCCCGTCACCCGGAACATCGCCAGGTCGTTCGGCATGTCACCGAAACTGATCGCGGCGGCCGGCGCGAGCCCGAGCGACTCAAGAGCGCGGCGCGTTCCCGTTCCCTTGTCGACACCCTGCGCGGTCACGTCAAGGACCGTCGAACGCCCAACGTGGCTGAGCGCTGCGGAATCCGCCCCCGAGGCGACGAGGGCTGCGATCCGATCGAGATCGCCGTCGCGGTGTCGCACGGCCATGGTGCAACAGGGCGTCTCGGCGAGGGCGGCACTCTCCACGACCATCCGTGTCGGGCCGTGCGGCTGGGTCGGGCTGAGGCGGTAGTACTCATCGGTCATCCGCCACAGGGCGCCGTCGAAGCTGGCGGCGCCGGCGCTCGCATCGACCGCGATCTCGACCACGCGGCGGATTGCAGGCGCCGACATCTCATCCATCCAGATCACGGACTTCTCGTGCGACGACCAGCCGATGGCCCCAGAGCAGCACACGGACATCGTGGTCCGCGTGGCGAGCGCCTGAAAGTGCTCGAGGCCCTGCGGGGTTCGCGCCGTCGCGATGACGAACGCGATGCCCGACCCCCTGACGAGGTCCAGAGCCTCCAGCGTGGCGGTCGAGATCGAGAAATCCGGGCGGACCACGGTCCCATCGAGATCGGTGACCACGGCCCGGATCCTCACGTCGGGCAGCATGATGGCGCAGCCGCCCTCCGACCGAGTGGGTCGCGGCGGGCTCGCCGCCGCGACCCGCTTCGGTCAGCTGAGGTCGAGGGCCGCAGCGCCGACGCGGAGGCGTGCTTGCGCACGAACCCGGGCGTCGATCAGGTGTGCCGAACGGCCGTACAGGAAGACTTCCTCAGCAGCCGGGAGTGCCTCCTCGTGCGCCGGCTGGGTGCGGTTGCGGGTGGCGTCGTCGACCATGTCGCGTGCTCGATCACGAGCGAGTTCCAGGAGTGCGTTCGCATTCATCATGGGTCAGATCCTACTCGGCAATAAGGACAGTATCCGTCCTATATACTGTCGGCGATGGATGTCTCCCTCAGCCGGCTGCTCGCCCTCATCGAACTGCTCCAGGTATACCGCCAGCTCACAGCCGAGGAGATCGCGAGCCGCCTCGAGGTGAGCCCGCGGACGGTCCGCCGATACATCGCCGGCCTTCAGGACATGGGCATCCCGGTCGAGACCGAACGCGGGCCCGCCGGCGGGTACCGGCTCCGGCGCGGCTTCAAGCTGCCCCCGCTGATGCTCAGCAACGAGGAGGCGCTGGTCGTGATCATCGGACTCCTGGCAGCGCAGCGCCTCGGCCTGGCGGCGTCGGGAACGGCGGTTGCAGGCGCCCTGGCCAAACTGGACCGGCTGCTGCCGGAAGCGCAACGCGCTGAGGTCCAGGCGATGCAGGACTTCGTCAGCCTCGGGCTCTCCCCGGTTGCCAGGGACCACGCCGACGCCGAGACGATTCTCCGCCTCGGCACCGCGGCTCGTGATCGGACCGGCGTGCGCCTGACCTACCGCTCGGGTGCCGGCGAGCTGACCGAGCGGCTCGTCGATCCGTATGGGGTCGCGTTCCAGAGTGGCCACTGGTATCTGGTCAGCTGGGACCACTTTCGCGGGGCGATGCGGACCTTCCGCCTGGATCGAATGGTCGCGACCGAGGCCACCACCGAGATCTTCGAGCGTCCGGAGGATTTCGATGCTGTCGCGTACGTTCGACAGGCGATCGGCCAGGCGGTGTACGGGACTCGCTGCGAGGTGTTGCTGGCGCTCACCCCGGAAGAGGCGGCGCGACGCGTCTCGCCGACGGACGGCACGCTCGAGCCGGCCGAGGACGGGACCGTGCTGCGTTTCAGCGCGGACGACCTTGAGTGGGCGGCCGCGTATCTCGCGAGCCTCGAGTGCGACCTCGTGGTCCTGCGCCCTCCGGAGCTGCGCGCCTCGCTACGAACGATCGCAAGGCGGCTGCAGGCGGCGGCGCGACGTCCCGGACGAGCGGTGACCCCGGCGGTGCAGGTCACGTCGTGAGGCAGCCGCTACAGGGCCGTGACACGAGTGGATGGTCTCCCGCAATGTCGCTCGACCAGACTCATGCCATGACCTGTTCCGCCGCTGCCGTGCACCTGGCCACCGATCCCACGGCGCTTCGCCGGTGAAGGTGGTCAACGCGCTCAAGGACGATCTGTCCGAGGCGGATCTGGCCGTGTTCGGGGTCGAGGACCGCGAGGAGATGGCCATGCTCGCCGGCGTCGAATCCTCAGACTCCAGCCTCGCTGCGCTGCCCGATCGAGAAGGGTTTCTGGCCGAGGCGACGCGTCACGTGGCGCATGCCCGCCGCAGCAAGCATCCGCTCTGCCTGGCGCTGGTGGCCTTCGATCACGGCACCAACGGCGATGGTCCCGAGGGGCACGCTGCCGAGGAGAAGTTTCTCCGCGAGGCCACGGCACGCTGGCGCGACGTGCTGCGCACCGAGGATCTCATGGGTCGCTGGGGGGAGGATGCGTTCGCCATCATCCTGCTCAACTGCACCACGGTCAGCGCAGTGCAACTGTGCTGGCGTCTCCGCGAATCGACGCCGGAGGGGCATTCGTTTTCGGCAGGCCTGGTGTCCTATCAGGGGACGGAGACCATCGACGACCTGGTCGGGCGGGCCGAGGAGTGCCTCGCGCAGGCGACCGCCAAAGGCCGCGATCGCACAGTCGCCGAGGGCCTGGTCGACCTCGACTGACCCTCCGTCAACTGCAAACAAAGTGCTTGACGGAGTACCGGATTCGTGGTATATTTCCTTCTAACGCTTTGATCGCCGGGGTGAAAACCCGTCCGGCTCGATCGAGTAAGCAAGAGTTCAGCGGCTTTTCAGCGCGTCCGCGTGAAGACGTGCGAGGCGCGGCGATCGCCCATACTGCGAATCCGGCCGTGAACCGACTGCGGCCATCAGCCAAGAGTGAGCACATGAGTGATTCGCCTCCTCCCGAAGATCCGCCCGACCACGAGAAGAGCCGGTTGCATCGCTTCGAGGACGCCGTCCACGACCGTCTGCTGGCAGCCGAGGTCGCTGCCGAGGAGGCGGCTGGGTTCGGCTCGCTCACCGCTGCCCGAGAGGCTGCCGAGGCCGCCGCCAATCCGGCGCATGAACTCGGCGGCGATGACGAGCCCGAAGCCGAACCCGTCTCCGATCACCCCACGGAATAGGTCACCCCGTCCCGTGTGGTGGGACGAGCGGCAGCCGGGCGGGAGGATTCGGTCGCTCATCTTCATGGGCCACCCGGGTCCGTCGCTCCTCGTCACCGCCGTGCTCGTGGCGATCGCCGGCCTCGCCGGCCGGGGCATTCCCGATGGCACCCGCACGCTCCAACTGATTGGGGCGATGCTGCCGGTCCAGCTCTGCATCGGCGTCATGAACGACGTCGTCGATCTGCCCGCGGACGCTGTGGCCAAGCCCCACAAGCCGTTGGTTCGCGGCGTCGTCTCGCGCTCGACTGCGGCGACGATCGGCGTGCTGCTCGGTGCGATCGGGCTGGGCGCCGCGGCGACGATCAACCTTCCGACACTCGGGCTCGACGCACTGGCGCTCGGCGCCGGCCTCTCCTACGACCTGGGCTTGCGCCGGACGCCGCTGTCGTGGGTGCCGTGGTGGGGCGGCTTGGCCGTACTCCCGCTCGAGGGGTACGCGTCGATGGGCTCGATCCCGTCGCGGCTGCTGGTGCTCCTCCCGCTGTCCGGTCTCATCGCCCTTGGTCTGCATTTCGCGAACGCGCTTCCGGACATCGACGGCGATCGAATCGCCGGCCGGCGCAGTCTCCCGGTGCTCGTCGGTATGAGGGGATCGCAATGGGCGGGTCCGATCTCCCTGGCGGCAGCGGGAGTGCTCGCCGCGGTCCTGGCCGGACCACTCGGACAGGCGGGGCTGGTGTTGTCCTGCGGCGTCGCCGTCCTTGTTGTCGGCGTGCTGTCCGTCGCCGCGACGCGGTCGCGCACGCCCTTCCCCATCCTGGCGGTGACGACGGCTGTCTTCGCGGTCTCGTGGCTGGCATCACTGCCGCGAACCTGACTTCGCAGCGGGCTACTCCACCCGGCGCTGGAAAATCACCACGCACAATGCGACCGACACGAGCAGGATCCCGGCGGTCCATGCGAGCGCAAACCAGGGGCTCGACCCCACCGGCTGGCCGAGAAGGTAGCCGCGAATCGACTGGATCACCGGCGTCACCGGCTGATCGGACGCGAAACCGTGGAGCCATATCGGCATCGATCGGATGGGCACGAAAGCGCTGCTGGGATAGGGGAGAAACGAGAGCAGGAACGTGAAACCACTTGCTCCTTCCGGTGACTTCGCCAGGAGGCCCACCGCCGCGGACAACCATGAGATGGCAAGGATGAACATCAGCAGGATGCCGGCTGCCGCAAGCCACGTCGCAACGTCGGCGTGCGGACGGAAACCGATGAGCAGCGCAACTCCGAGCACCAACACGGTGGAAACCGCGTTGCGCACCACGCTCGCGACGACGTGGCCGCCGAACACGGCTGCGCCGCTGACGTCCATCGAACGGAAGCGGTCGATGATGCCGGTGGTCATGTCATTGCACACGCTCACGGCCGTCATCGCCGAACCGAATCCTGCGCAGAGGACGAGCACCCCCGGGACGACGTAGGTGACATACGCGGTGCCGGTGTTGATGGCGCCGCCGAAGAGATAGACGAAGATCAGCATCAGCAACACGGGTAACGCGACCGAGGTGAAGAGCCCCTCGATGTTGCGTCGCGACATGCGCAGCGAACGCCCCGACATGGTCAGCCAATCCCGAATCGGCGCGCCGAGATTCGGTCCCCGCGCAGGGCGGGCGGTGAGAACGGCTCTGTCAAGCAACTTCGAGTTCCCTTGTCGCGTCAACTGCTGCGTGGCCGGTCAGGGCCATGAAAACGTCGTCCAGCGTCGCCCCGTTCACAACGAAACTCTTGACGTCGCAACGCTCCGGGTCGACCTCGTCGAGTAACGCTCGCGCGTGCGCAGCACTGCCGTCGGTGGCGACACCGAGCACGAGCCGGTCGCGGTCGGCTGAGATCGCGCGAGTGCCGAGCCTCGCGGCAACGGCCGCAAACGATGACGTGTCGGAAAGCGTGAGATCGAGGCGTTGGTCCGTGAAGCGTGCCTTGAGCTCCGCCGGTGTGCCTGCGGCCACAACATTGCCGCGATCGAGGACGGCGATGTGATCCGCGAGCCGGTCGGCCTCGTCGAGGTACTGCGTCGTGAGAAAGATGGTGATCCCGGACCCGGCCAGGCCCGTGATGATGTCCCACGTCGCCGAGCGCCCACGCGGGTCGAGCCCGGTTGTCGGTTCATCGAGAAAGATCACCGACGAGCTCCCGACGAGGCTCGCCGCCACGTCGAGGCGCCGTCGCATCCCGCCCGAATACGTCGCAACCCGCCGGCGGGCGGCGCCAGCCAGATCGAACTCCTCGAGCAGGCTCCGACTGCGTGCCCGTGCCGCGCGTGCGGAGAGGCCGGACAGCCGGCCCATCATCGTCAGGTTCTCCTCGCCGGTCTGGAGCGCATCAAGCGCGGTGAACTGGCCGGTGAGGCTGATCCTGCGGCGGACCGCATCGCGATCCCGGACGACATCGAATCCCGCGACACGTACCTTCCCGGCGTCGGCATGGGTGAGGGTCGCGAGGATGCGTACGGTCGTGGTCTTGCCGGCTCCGTTGGGGCCGAGCAGGGCAAAGATGGTGCCGGGACTCACCGCCAGGTCGATCCCTCCGAGAACGGTGTCCGGGCCGTATCGCTTCTCAAGCCCGGTGACCTCAATCGCCAGTTCGCTGTTCATACGCATGCTCCGCTTCGTCGTGCTGAATGCGTCGGCTGTACGCCGTAGTGCGTACACTGTACATGAGCATGGTGATCCATTGTCAAGTTGGAAGATCAGGAGTAGTGCACTAGTGCGCCGGAAGGCACGTCCGAGCACGCTGCGGGCACCGTCGGCGAATGCACCGCCAACATCGCCGCCTTCAACCGCTCCACGATATCCGCGGAGTGCACTAGTACAGCTGACGTCAGCTATGGTTGCTGTGTGACCACCGCCGTCACTCCGTCGGTCCGCATTGCCGCCGTCATCCGGAGCCGCATCACGACCGGAGCACTCCGTCCCGGTGATCGCGTGCCGTCGACACGCGAGATCACGAAGGAGTGGGGCGTGGCGATGGCGACAGCCACCAGAGCCCTTGCCCTGTTGCGCAACGAAGGCGTCGTCTCGACCAGACCGGGCGTCGGCATGATCGTCGCGTCCTCCGAGGGCAAGAGCGCGCCCATCCCGAGCACCTCACCTCGACGTGAACGCGAGCAGGATCCGGAACTGACGGTTGAGAAGGTCGTGCGCGCAGCCATCCACATCGCCGACATGGAGGGTCTGCCGGTGCTGTCGATGCGCCGTGTTGCCAGCGGCCTCGACATCGCAACCATGACCCTGTATCGCTTCGTGCCGAGCAAGTACCACCTCGTGGTGATGATGGCCGACGCGGTTTTCGCTGAGTGGCCACCGCCGCAGCCACCACCGGATGGTTGGCGAGCCTGCCTGGAGCTCATGGCGCGCCGGCACTGGGCCATGTACAAGCAACATCCGTGGGTGGCGCAGGTGATCTCGTTCACACGTCCGGAGCCGACGCCGCACGCACTGCCAAACACCGAGTGGACCCTCAAGGCACTCGAGGGACTCGGGCTCGATCCCTCGACGATGCTCTACGTTGCGGTCACCCTCTTCAGCTACGTGCGTGGCACCGCCATCAACCTCGACTCCGAGGCTGAGGCCGTGCGCGATACCGGTCTCACCGACGAAGAGTGGATGCAGACCCAGGAGGCGAGGATGGCGGCAATCACGCTCTCCGGTGCGTTCCCGACACTCGCGCGCGTCGTCGAGAAGGACATTGACTTCAATCTCGAATCGTTCTTTGAATTCGGGCTCCAGCGGTTGCTCGACGGTATGGCTGCGCAGATGCCGTGAATGTGGAACGGATCTGCCGTCCGCTCTGATTCCGGTACAGCGCTTGGTACCATCGCCACCCGTGCCCAAGTAGCTCAGTGGTAGAGCAACGCCTTGGTAAGGCGTAGGCCGTGAGTTCAATCCTCACCTTGGGCTCCAGCTCCCTCGTCTGATCGAGAGTTGAGTTGCAGCAAGGAAACTTTCACCAAGCTCTCGCGCACCCCAAAAGACCTCAAATGCGTTGGCCTGGGCTTTTCGGCCAACTTACCAAACTTATGTACCCTAAATTTGAGATAATGGGAGCATGCCTCAAGCGCCAGTGCGACCCCGCCGCAAGGCCGGCGACTGGAAGACCGTCCCGGTCCCGAGGCCCTCGATGGGGACCACCTGGGACGACGCGGTGGCCGCCTTCCTTCGCGACGCCCGCGCTCGCAACTGCAGTCCCGCCACGCTCACGGGCTACAGCGGCTATCTGACCGGGCCTCGAGCACGCCAGTTCGTCAAGGACTTTCGGATCGAGAGCGTCGCTGACGTGACCCCCGAGGCGCTGAGGTCCTTCCAGATGGAGCTGCTCGACGCGGGCCTCTCGGCCGGCACCGCGGCGACCTTTCATCGGATCCTGCGCAACTTCCTGGGCTTCTGCCGACGCGAGGGATTCGGAGTCCCCGAACAGACCCTCAGGATTCCGGCCCCGCTGCAGCCGGTCATCGCTCCCGAGATCTTCAGCGATACCGATGAGCGGGAACTGCTGGAAGCCTGTCGCAACGAACGAGACAGGCTGCTCATCGAGTTCATGATCAGGACGGGCCTGCGACGTTCCGAAGTCCTCAACGTGCGCGTTGACGACATCGTGGATGGCAACGACGGTGCCTACGTGCGCGTCCGCCAGGGGAAGGGGCGCAAAGACCGCATCGTGCCCCTGGACACGGCTCACGACCGCTTTTCGCGGAAGCTCCTTCGCTACATCCGGACGAGTCGCCCGCAGGACGCAGGCGATCCGCACCTCTGGCTCTCGACGCGGCGGAATGCGCACACCGGCACATACACACCGTTCGACGTCCGCGGACTGACGTCGATGTTGCAGCGGCTGAGCGAGGCCACGGGCATCCATGCGCATCCGCACAAGTTCCGGCATACGTTCGCATCGCGCGCCCTCGCCGCCGGAATCGACTCGCTGGTTCTCCAGCGTGCTCTTGGGCATACGACGCTTGCGATGGTCAATCGCTACGTCCACTTCCAGAGCAGCGACATGCTTCGCGCATGGCAGGCGCGGTCGGATTAGCGCCGCGACCCGCGTCGCCCGGCTGCAGTCGCTTCCCAGCGCGAGCGTCGCGCCATCGATGGGGGAGCTACGCGCTCGTCGCTGATGGCGAGTTGCGAGAGCGGTCGTGCCTGTCGGTGCCTTCCGACCCTGGCATGCCGATCCACGCATCGAGCTCCGGGACCACCGGTACCGCAGCCACCGCCCTCGATAGCTTCAGCGCGGTCGCGACATTGACGGGATCTCCTCGTGCCGCCGCGCTCGCTGTCGCCAGCGCAATGCCCGCCCCGCGTGCCACTGCGGTCAATGTGAGACCGCGGATCTGCACCGCGCGCGTGAACTCGGGGCCGAACCGGAACCGAGTTCTCACGGAAACCCGAGCGTCGCTTGCGGAGGTACACGACGACGGCTGGACGGAGCGTCGTCGGTCGTCTGTGGCGCTGTCCCGAGCCACTCTACCGATGGTCGCGTCTGTAGCGTCGCTGTCACCATCACTCGAATGATGACGGCCAAACGCTTACTCACTGCTTACAGTTTGCCAGGCAATCGATCGTGTCAAGTCCGGCAGATACTTGACACCGCAGATCCAAGAGATGCTTGACGGTGTGCGGCGCGTCCGGCTCATGCTTGACACAGCCGGTCTCCCTCAGTTCGTCATCTGGCCCGCCTGGTCGCGGTTCCGGTGGGAAAGGTCGTCGAGTGCGACTGAGGCCGGCCGCTCCGGATAACAGCGACGTCGGCCTACCGGTTCGGGTTGGCCAAGGGCGGTCGACATCCTTTCTCGACCAGGTACGAAAAGGAAAGGATAGCCTCTAACCTTTCCTTTTCGGGTATCATGGCGATAGGCTAAGGACTAACCTTACCAATTGGGCGCTAAGAGGAAAGGATATGCGCGGCAGATATGAGCCCGGACTCTGGGAGTGGAATCCTGGCATCTACGCCCCAGCCCGCAATAGGAAGAGCTGTCGTTACGACGCGTTCGTTCCCGACTTGATCAGCGAATCCGAGATAGAACTGCCAGGTGCCCTCGCCGGGATAGTGTCCGACGCCGAGCAAGCGATTGCTCACCTAAACAGCGCGGCGCGCCCGGAACTCCTGCCTCTTGCCCGCCTTCTTCTCCGCACCGAGTCGATCGCCTCGTCCAAGGTCGAGGGCCTCCAGGTTGAAACCCGACAACTGGCGCGTGCCGAAGCCAAACAAGACGTCGGGCGATCTATAGGCCCCGAATCGGCCGAAATCCTCGCCAACATCGATGCGATGCAGCTCGCCATCGAGCGCGCCGTGGGAACTGAGGAACTCACCGAAGCCGACCTTCTGGACGTCCATCGGCTGATCCTCAAACGGTCCCGCACGCCAAGGCTCGCGGGTCATTTCAGGGAGGCCCAGAACTGGATTGGCGGCAATGACTACAACCCATGTGGGGCAGATTTCGTGCCGCCTCCGCCCGAACAGCTTCCGACCCTGCTTGCCGATCTCTGCCGCTTCTGTAATGACGATGCGTTGCCACCGATAGTGCAGGCTGCAATCGCCCACGCCCAATTCGAAACGATTCATCCGTTCGAGGACGGCAACGGGCGAACCGGGCGCGCGCTAGTTCAAGTGATTCTTCGGCGGCGTGGCTTGGCTCCGACCTTCGTACCACCGCTCAGCGTCGTGCTTGCTCATGACAAGGAACGGTACATCGGCGGACTTACTGTTTATAGAGAGGATCGATTGGCCGAGTGGATTGAGATATTCGCCTCAGCGAGCGTACGCGCGGCGCAGTTGGCCGAGCGCTACATCGATTCTGTAGACAAGTTGCAGCGGCTCTGGCGCGAACAACTTCGAGCGAAGTCGCGACCCCGCTCTGACGCTGCAGCCTGGGATCTCATTAAGGTGCTGGCCGCTCACCCCGTTGTCACGGTACCCGTCGCGGTTGCCGCGACCAACCGAACGAGGCCGGCCGTAGCAAACGGTCTGGAGGAATTGGAAGCCGCCGGCGTTTTACTCAGGCTCAACGATTCACCTGGGCGCCGCGCCTGGGAGGCCACCGGCGTCTTGGACCTGATCGAGGAGCTGGATTCTGGAGCGTGGCTCTCCGGGCCAACCGACGGATACGTAGACGAGGACGGGCGGGTCTGGCCCTGGTACAGCCAGTCCGAATGGCGTGTCGGATCGCGCGCAGTCGTTGAATTCGCGACGACCGATGTCATCGACATCGGCGACAACATGCTTACGTCGGCGCCCGGTCTATCTGAGGTCGTTGTACGTAAGGTGCCGACCGACCACGGTACGAACTTCAATCTCGTGGTCCGTGTTCCGACCGAGCAAGCCTTCGGGGAACGTCAGAAGGTACTGGAGAATGCCAGGCGTCTCGGGGAACTTCCCGCCGATTACCCATTAGGCGCCACGCGCAACTCGAAGAAACTCAAACAGGTTAGTGGTTGAATGTTTGACGCGATAGCGGAATCCTTGGCTTGCGGTCGCCTGAAGCGATCGCCGTCAGCCCCCGTTTCGCGCTGGGGGCCGTGGCGCCTGGTGGCCCGTTTCTACGTCGATGGCAACCTCGTGCGCACGACCCCACGCGCGGCTCGCGGACTCGTATGCACGGCGATGCGAAGGAGGGGGTCATCTACCGTAACAGCACGTCAGTTGATGTCGTTGGTTCGGCAGTGTCACGCATGAGGTGGACCTACTTTGTTCAGCGTGAGGTGGACTTGCGCACGTCGTAGAAGTCCGTGTGAGAGTCCGGCAGATACTCGACACCGCGGCTCCAGGCGTGCTCGGCAGACAGCCCACGACGCATCTCCCCGGGGGCATACTCACTACGTTAAGACGCCTCCGCGGTGAAAGCTTGCTCAGCGGCCTTCGCGCCTTCCGCGTGTCATGCGAATGGAGCGGATCGCGCGCACTGCGCGCACATCGCGATTCCGGCGCACATCGCCTTTCTCGCGCCGCATGCGCGTTCAGCGCACTCCGCGAGGTTCGCGCGGGTCGCGCATCCAGCGCACCTCGCGAGGCTCGCGCACGTCGCGCTATTCGCTCACGTCGCGTTTTTCGAGCGCACCGCGCTATACACGTACGTCGCGTCCGCTCGCGCTGTCGAGTCACCTTGCGGTCAACGCCAATGCGGTCTGCGCTGCTCACACCCGTGACCGTAGGGATAGCCGCGCCGGCCGACGGTCTGCAGGGAGGGAGTCTTCGGCAGCGCCTCGGGGTTCCTCGACGTCATCTCTCAATCCTCCACCTCTCGGCCATCTCGTCTTCACCTCCGACAAACGCACCTGCATCACACCTCTTGTCACCGCCTTCACGACCTCGCGCACAGGCATCATCCACCCTAAATCGCACACAGTTGCATCGCTGATTTCTTCCAGATCAAACGTTCCGAAAAAGTAAGCGCCGTGTAGGCGTTTGCTCCCTACGCTGAAGCTCGTGCAACACGGGTTTCCGCGATGATCTCAATCGGCAAGCTCACCAGCGTCGAGCAGGCGGTGCGGTATCTGCGCGAAGCGGTTGCGCAGCGGCAGATCGAGTACTACACCGCCCGCCGTGAGTCGCCAGGTCGCTGGGCAGGGCCGGGTGCGGAAGTGTTGGGTCTGCGCGGCGAGGTGACCGACACCGACTTCGCGGCGGTGCTCGCCGGCACGCATCCACGCACGGGTGAGGAGCTCGGCAAACACTGGCGCAGGCAGACGGTCGTCGCCTTTGACGTGACGGTGTCAGCGCCCAAGGACGTGAGCATCCTCTACGCGCTCGGTGACGAGCGCACGCGCTCCACGATCCTGCGCATCCACGGCGAGGGGGTCCAGGCAGCCGCCGCGTATCTCCAGGCCAACGCCGGCTGGGCGCGCCAGTACAACCCGGACACCAAGGCCACCGAGGCGGTGCGCGCCAAGCTGGTCATGCCCGAGTTCGTGCACCGCACCGCCCGCCCGGTCACCGATCCGGCCACCGGCATCGCCACCGTCGACCCCCAGCTGCACACGCACATCACCGTCCCGACCTGGGTGCAGCGTCCCGATGGGAGCTGGAGCCAGCTGCACAGTGAGCCGCTGTACCAGCACGCCGCCGCGGCCGGCGCCATTGCCCAGGCTGAATGGCGCGACCGTTTGGTGCGCGAGCTCGGTATCTCCACCGTGGTCGACGGCAAGGGATGCTTCTCCATCGTCGGCATCACCGCCGCCCAGCGGCGTGAGTTCTCGCGCCGGTCGCTCCAGATCGACGCCGCTGCGGCCGCATATGAAGTGACCACACGCTCCGGGCGGGAGGTGGCCGCGCTCGACACCCGCGAGGGCAAGCAAGAGGTCGCGGCAACCGAGGATCTCTTCGCCCGGTGGCGTGAACGTGCCGCGAGCGTCGGGCTCGACGGCGAAACGGTGCAGACGCTGTTCGGCCGTGAGCCCGGTGCGCTCGAGCTGAGGCGTCTCGACGTGTCGCGCTCGGTGGACATCCTCGGCGTACATGGGCTCACCTCCCGGCAGGCGACATTCACCCGCCGCGACCTCATCCGTGCCGTCGCCTCGCATGCGCCCCTGGGCATGAGCCGTGTGCAGCTCGAGTCGACGGTCGACTGGATCCTTACCGACCGCGAAGCGGTGCAACCCCTGCCACCTCGGCTCCGCGAGAGTGAGACCGAGCCCGAGGCGATGCTGCGCTGGAGGGAGACCGGCCATGACCTGCGGTACACCACCTCGGAGATGCTCGCCCTGGAACGGGGCATGGTGGCGACTGCTCAAGCGCGTGTCGGCGCGGGCGTCGGGATGGCCCGCGCCGACACCGTCGCGGCAGCGATGGCAACGCGTCGGACGCTCACCGCGGACCAGAGGGCGATGATCCAGGAGATCTGCCTCAGCCCCGCCGGCGTGCTGGTGATCGAAGGGGACGCCGGGGTGGGCAAGACGTACGCGCTCGAGGTCTGCCGTGAAGCCCTCGATGCCTCCGGCGTCGAGGTGGTCGGCTGCGCCCTGGCCGGACGTGCCGCCGAGCTGCTCGAAGAGGGATCGGACATCGCCTCGACCACGGTGGCGGCAACGCTCCACCAGCTTCAGGTCGAGCGCATCCCCTACGGCGGGGTGCTCGTCGTCGACGAGGCGGGCATGCTCGGTGACCGACAGCTCGCCGAGCTGGTCTCCCTGGCGGCACGGGACGAGGCCAAGCTGGTGGTGGTCGGCGATCCCTTCCAGCTCCAGCCCATCGAGGCGGGAGCACCGATGCGCACCCTGAGCGATCACATCGGCAGGGTGGAACTGCACGAGAACATCCGCCAGCAGTACGACTGGGAGCGGGCGACCCTGCGGCTGCTCCGCGACGGCGATGCGCGCGAGGCGTACCGCGAGTACGAGCGCTACGACCGCATCCACGACGCCCACTCGGTGGCCGAGCGCCGGGTCCAGGTGATCGAGGATCACGCCCGGCTCGAAGCCGGGGGTCTCGACACGGTCATCCTCGCCCGGCGTCGTGACGAGGTGGCCACGCTCAACGAGCTGGCTCATGCCCGGTCGGTGGCCGAGGGGAGAGTCCACGGTCCGGCACTCACGGTCGGTGACAAGGAGTACCAGGTGGGTGATCGCGTCATCTGCCTCGCCAACGAGCGCAGTGGCGCGGTCAGCAACGGCACCCGCGGCGTGGTCACCGCCGTCGATGTCGAGCTCCAGACGCTGACCCTGGAGCGTCCCGACAAGCGTCAGCTCACCCTCGACACCACCCACTACGACGCCATCGACCGGGGGTACGCGCTCACCGTGCACAAGGCACAGGGGATGACCGCCGACATCGCCCTGGTGGTGGGATCCGAGGGGGCAACCCGGGAGTGGGCATACACCGCGATGTCGCGCGCCACGCTCGCCACGCACTACTACGAGGTGTCCACGCGGCCCGAGCGGGACACCCTCGGCGTCGAGCACTGGAAAGAAACAAGCCGATCGGCGGAGGAGCGGACCGTGCAGGCGTGGACCCGCAGCGAGTTGAGGGAGTCGGCGCTCGACTACCCGGAGCGCTACGAGACGACCGAGCGGGTCACCGTCGAGGACGAACTCCGGGACCTGGCCACCGATCGGCAGCGCGCCCTGGTCGACATGCTCGGCGGATACGAGCTGGCCCAAGAGGCGACCCGGGTGGAGGCCGGGGAGGAGATTGACCGCCTGGTGGCTCAGCGTGCCTACGACCAGGTGGAACGTCAGTTGCGTCAGAGGGGCATGTCCGAGGAGGCGGTGCGCGAGCGGCTTGCCCGCGCGGTCGCCCGCATCAAGGCGGAGGATGCGACCGGCGGGCCGCACAACAACGTCGAGGGCAAGGCCGTCGCCGGCTGGCTCACCCCCGAGATCGATGCGCAGCTGGAAGCCTCCCAGCTGGAGTTCGAGCGCGAGCAGGGGCTATCACCTGGGCCGGCGTGGTGAGGTTTTCTTGCTCGACTAGTCACGTGGGGTTTGGGCTTCGCCCATGTGGCTGTATCGATTCCACGAATGAATGTAAACATTTGTCGATAGAGAGTGAGGCGCCCTAACTACCTGCATACTCCGCTGTCGAACGGGTCATGGGACACGGGATGGAGGATGCACATGCTTCGACGCCGTTCGGTCGCGCCAACGCCCAATACTTCCGGTCGAACGCGTCCCCGGGCCGCGCATTTCTTCTGTGCACTCGCCATGGTTGGCACCGGGTTCGTCGTAAATCCGGCGACGACTCCGTTACCAGCACTTGCTGCCGGTGCGCCGACGGTCGCCGCGCTGTCGCCCGAGTCTGGAGCAGCGCTCGGTGGCACCACAGTGACCGTCACCGGCACGAATTTCGTCGCCGGCAGCACATCGGTCACCTTCGGGTCTCTGAGTGGATCGGCCGTGACGGTCATCTCGTCGACGAAGCTCACCGTGGTCTCGCCAGCCGAGCCAATCGGCGAAGGCAACGTCACCGTGACGACCACGGCCGGCGGATCTTCAGCAGCCAATCCGCCGCACAGCACATTCCTGGTCGTGCCGTCGGGCCAATACATACCGGTGACGGCAACAAGGATCTGCGACACGAGGACCGGCAACTCCACCCCGTGCGCCGGTCATCGACTGGGATCGGGCGTGACCTATCAGGTCACTGTCGGCGGCGCGGGAGGTATCCCGACGACCGCGGTTGCGGCGATCGTCAATGTCACGGCCGTCGCGCCCTCCGCACTGGGGCTTCTCGAACTCTACCCGTACGGCCTGGCGCAGCCAAGTGGCAGCGACGTCAGCTACTACGCCAGTACCAACATCGCCAACCTGGTTGAGGTCCCGCTGGGAACCGGAGGCGAGATCTCGGTCTACAACGGCTCGACGGGAACGACCGACATGCTGATTGATGTCGAAGGCTACATCCCGGCCACGTCAACGGGAGCGGCCGGCCGGATGAATTTGCTCGCGACCGCCGCCCGGATCTGCGACACGCGCCCCTCCAATTCGACGCAATGCAGCGGCACGGGGGCGCTCACCGGAGGGACCACGCGCACGATGCACGTGACCGGGCAGGGCGGCGTGCCCGCGTCTGGCGTACAGGCGGTCGTTATCGATGTGACCGCGCTCCCAACCGGAAACGGGCCAGGTCAGTTGATCGTGTACCCGTACGGCGGAACCCAGCCTTCGATCTCCGATGTGAGTTTCACCTCCACGACCAATGTCTCCGACCGCGTCGTCGTCGCTGTTGGGACCGGCGGGGAAATCAGCATCTTTGACAACACCGGCGGCGGCAGTGCAAACGTGATCGTCGATGTCGATGCCTGGACCACGGACGGGACGGGCGCGCCATCGGGAACCGACCTTGACGCCATGGCAGTCAATCGCCTGTGCGACACGCGGTCGAGCAGCACCAACTGCGGTGGGTTCAAACTCCCTGGTGGATCGGCGCCTCCAGGCAACCCGATTGATGCGTTTCTGCTCGCCGGCACCGGCGGACTGCCGAGCGTAGGCAACCTCACGGCCGTGGCAATCAATGTGACGTTGATCGGTCCGGCTGCGGCCGGCTGGGCGGTGGTGTGGCCTGACGGCTCCACGGTGCCGGGGACTTCAGACATCCAGTACGCCAGCGGGACAACGACGGCGAACTTTGACGCTGTCGTTGGCGTGGGTCACGATGGCAAGGTCGACATCTGGTCATCGAGCGCGGCTGACGTCGTCATCGATGTTGAGGGTTGGTATGGCGGCACTGTGCCAGGCGCACCTCAGAATCTCGTCGCCATCGGTGGGCTCGGATTGGCGCGGGTCAGTTGGACGCCGCCGCTTGCCAGTACCGGCAGTCCGGTGTCGTCGTATACCGTCACGCCGTACATAGGCAAGACTGCCGGCACGTCGACCGTAGTCGCCGGCAATGTGACGTCCACCCCGATCACCAACGTGAGCGTGGGATCGCAGTACACGTTCCAAGTCGCCGCCAGTAACGCGCTGGGGGCGGGATCGCCCGCTACCTCTAATGCGGTGACCATAGCGTCGACATCTCCGGCTGCCCCGACGTTCGGCGCGGGCAATACATACCCAGCCAATGTGTCCTACACCAATCAACCCCAGATGCTCGCTCACGGAGACTTTCGCGGCTTGGGGCGCAGCGATATCGCGCTTGGCGTGAACTCTGAAGTGGACGTATTTCTAGAGACCGCCAGCAACACGTACGCACCCGCGGTCAGCTATCCAGTCGCTGGTCCCGTGACCGGCATCGCGATCGGTGACGTCAACGGCGATGGCATCCCCGACATCGTGACCGCGAATAGTACCAACGACACGGTGTCGATTCTTTACGGGAGCACGAGCCGGAACGGTACGTTCGGGACGGCGAGCAACATTTCTCTTGGTACGAACGAACCGCAATCCGTCGCCCTTGCACCCATGTATGGAACCGGGCGGCTCGATCTCGTGGTCGGCGTGATCAAGAGCGACGGCAATCCCGCAATCGCGACGTTGAAAAATAACGGGAACCTCACCTTTGGAGCGCCAGTTCTGAGCCAGGAGCTCAACTACTACGGTAGTGGCATTCCCTCCATTCTCGCCCAATCCGTCGATGGAGGCCCCGTTGAAGTCATTGCCGCCACCGGCGATGCGAATAACTTTTCGGAGATTGGTGAGAACGTCGTCGTGATGACGTCAGACGGCGCCGGCAACCTGACCAATCTAGTCGACTACGCCGATCACAACGTGTGCCTTCAGTGCACCGAAGGCAATGCCTGGGCAATTGCCGTGACATCGCTCCGGGGCAACGGTGTGGCCGATCTGATCATGACCACGACCCAATCCAACAACGACGGCCTCTGGATCTTCCCGGGGACCGGCGGCGGCGCCTTCAGCGCCACCCCGATCGAGGTTCCAGCCACCAAGGGCCTCAGCATTGGCGCTCTCAGTGCTGCGGACGTGAATGGCGATGGCATACCCGATCTAATCACGGCCGACACCACGAATTTCGCCATGTTCCTTGGATACGGCGACGGGCAACAATTTGCCGGCCCCTTCAATCTCGCGCCCCCGAATGGCCAACCGACGTATCAGGTCGACACCGCCGACATCAACGGGGACGGCAAGCCCGATGTGATAGGGGCGTCGCATAGCCCTGAAGATGTCACGACGTACATCAATGGCACTCCTGGATTCAGCCTGCCATCGAGTCCGCAGTCGCTCGCAGAGCTGTTCGGCGGTATGGGACTCTGCGCCTCCTGCTATCTGCGGCGGGCGGAGCAACACTCGAACGTGGGTGCGCCGGTCACCGCATCGACCGGCAACTTCTGGCACACGTTTACCGACTTTGACATCCCAGCTCGAGGTTACGACCTCGGTTTCAGCCACACGTACAACTCACAGAACGCGGCGCAGAACGGCCCACTTGGGTACGGATGGAGCTTTGACGCGGGCATGTCCTTGAGCTACGACATCGCGACGCAGGACGCGACCATCGTCATGGAGAACGGGAGTGAGCTGCCGTTCCAGTGGGATGGTGCCGGGTATCAAGCCCCGTCGGAGGACATCGGCACCCTGGTCCACAATGCGAATGGAACCTTCACCCTGGTGCGCTTCGATCAGGATACGGTGACCTTCAACAGCGCCGGACAGATGACCAGCGAGACCGACCTCAACGGCTACACGCTGACCTACGGATACACCAACGGAGAGCTGACCTCGATCGCCGACCAGGCGGGGCGAGCGCTGACGATCACCTGGACCGGCACGCACATCACCCAGGTTGAGGACCCCGTGGGGCGGACCGTGCAGTTCCAGTACAACGATGGCCAGGGCAACCTCACCGATGTCTACGACGTGAAGAATGGGCACACGCACTTCACGTACACGACCGCCAACGACCACCTGCTCCTGACCATGACGGACCCGAACGGCAACGTGGTGACGAATCACTACAACGTCATGGGCCAGATCGATTACCAGGAGAACGGCGATGTCGCACACAAGACGACGTTCGCCTACACCGCAGGGGCCACATCGGGTGAGACGGATGTGGTCATCACCGATCCGAAAGGCAACCAGGTCAAGGATGTCTACGTCTTCGGCCTACTGATGTCGGAGACCAAGGGCTACGGGAGTTCGACCGCCTCGACGTGGACCTACGCGTACAACGCGAGCTCGCAAGAGCCGGTGCAGGAGACCGACGCCAATGGCAACGTGATCACGATGGTCTACGACGCCAATGGCAACCTCATCCGCGAAGTGCAGCCTCCAGCCCAGAGCGGCCAGAGCGCTCGCGTGCAGACCGAGACCTACGACGCCCACAACAACGTGCTCACCGACACTGACGCAACTGGTATCACCACCACCTACGCCTACGATGCCCACGAGAACCTCAACTCGGTGAGCCGCCCCGACGTCCAAACCGGCAAGGTGGCGACGACGACGTACTGCTACTACGGGAGCAGTGGCTGCGGTGCGCCCGCCGGGCCATCGGGCGATCTGTATCAGGTCACAGATCCCTCGGGGAAAACCACCACATATACGTACGACACCTATGGAGACGTCAAAACGGTCGAGGATGGAGCCGGAGACACGACGACCTACAACGACGACAGCGTCGGCCGGGTAGTTACCAAGATCACCGCGACCAACCAGACCTGGACCTACCAGACGGACGCGTTCGGCAGTATCACCTCGGTGACCGATCCCAATCACCACCAGACGCAGTACCTGTTCGATGCGGACGAGAATCTGCAGTACCTCATCGATGCCAACAACAATGAGACAACGTATAAGTACGACGCTCAGAACGAGCAGACAGACATCATCGCGCCCAACCAGGCTGATCAACACACTGACTACAACCTCGACGGGACGGTCGAGGATCAGAAGGATGGCCTGAACAACGTCATCAGCTACGGCTACGACAGCCAGGCGCGGATGACCAGCATGACCTTCAACGACGGGACGGCTCGAACCACGAGCTATCAGTACGATCCGAACGGCAACCAAACCAAGGTCATCGACCCGCAGTCGCCCTCGCAAACGGCGACGTATGCGTACGATGCCGACAACGAGCTGGCGGCGGTCACCTACTCGGACGGCACGACGCCGAACGTGACCAACATTCTCTACACCTCTGACGGGTTGCGGACCAGTTGGACCGACGGAACTGGCAACTGGTCGCTGCAGTACGACACGCTCAATGAGCTCACCAGCTCCCAGGATGGCTTCGGGAACACCACGTCCTATGGGTACGATCTCGCCGGCCGGCTGACCAGCCTCACCTACCCAGGCGTGAGCACTCCGGAGATGCTGACCTACGATCTCGCGGGTCGGCTGCAGACCATCAGCGACTGGTTGGGCAACACGGCGACGTTTGGCTACACCAAGGACTCGATGCTCCAGACGACCACGCACTCGGGGAGTGCCAACCTGGTCGATACCAATGGCTACGATAGCGCCGACAACCTCACTTCGATTTCTGATGCCGCAGGTGGGACTGCGTACGCCACATTCGGTGAGACCAGGGACGCCGCCAACCAGGTGACCCAGGAATTGCCGGGGGGCTCGGCGCTAAGCGGTCAAGCGGCGCTCAATGCTGGCTATGACACCCGTGAGCAGGTGTGCTATGCAGGCCCGACCGGGGGTGGGACCTGCGCGGCTCCCCCCACTGGGGCTACGTCCTACGCGTATGACGCCGCCGACGAGATGACTCAGGCGGGCACCTCGGCGCTGACCTATAACAGCGCAAATGAGCTCTGCTGGACGCTGCCGATGGCTTCTCCGAATACCTGCGGATCGCCGCCAACTGGTGCCATAGCCTTCGGGTTTGACGCCCGGGGCAACCGAACCAGCGAGGTAACCAGCACCGGCTCGGCGATTTGTGATGCCTACGATCAGGCGGATCGCCTGACGACGATTAGCTCTGGAACCGGATCGTCATGCACGAGCCAGACCACGGTGGGAACCTACACGTATAACGGAAGCGGCCTGCGTATGAGCAAGAAGGTGGGAAGCACGACGACGGACTTTGCTTGGAACCTCTCCGGCAGTCTGCCGACCCTACTTCAGGAGCGCGTCAGCGGCGGAGCCGTGACCGACTATATCTATGGCCCTAATGGCACGCCGCTGGAGCAGATCTCTGGGTCGAGTGTGCTCCTGTACCACGCGGATCACCTCGGCTCGACGCGGGTACTGACCGACACATCCGGGACGGTGAAGGCGACGTACAGCTATGACGCGTATGGCAACGTCACCAACTCGACCGGGACGGTGGTAAATCCATTCCTCTTCGCTGGGCAGTACAGGGATGCGGAGAGCGGTCTGTATTACCTGCAGGCGCGGTACTACGATCCTACGACGGGGCAGTTCCTCTCCCGCGACGCCGAAGCGAGCAAGACTCGGAGTCCTTTCGGCTACGTCGACGGAGATCCCCTGAATGGAGGTGATCCCACCGGATTGGACTGTAGCTTGAACCCCTTTGATTGGGGCAGCTGCGCATCCGACACGGTCAATTGGGCGAACGACAATATCGTAGATCCCGCCTCGCAGTTCTTGCAGCAGAACGCGTCTACATTCGCGACGATCACGAGCGCCATATCCACCGTAGCGGCGGGAGTAGCGACCGTTTGTGCAGGTGTCGCGGCCGTCGCCACGCTAGGAGCCGCCGAGCCCGCTTGCGGCGTGGCCGGGGCTGTGGCAGTTGGTGCCGGCGCCGCTACGACAGTCTTCGACTCGTATCTTGCAGCGCAGAACCAACTTCAAGGAGGGTGGGGCACGGTGGGTGTCGATGCCCTAGGCACACTCACGGGCGGCGTTGGGGAGTGGGGCCAGGGCGCGGGGCGCGTGGCGTTGTCGTTCTTCGGTTTCTCTTGTTCCTTCCTGAGCTTCAATGTGGGTCTGAATGCGCGCTAAGAACCAGGTTCAAGACGCAGGCGTCCGAGACGCAAGTCACGGCGGTCGGCTTGTAATTAGGCCCTCTCACGCCTACGCAGCGAACCACGAGGGCTTGACGAGGGCGTGGCCTATAGCGCTTTTGCTTGCATTTGCAGCCACTGGCCTAGCATTTGGTCTCAGATCCAGCCTGTGGTGGCTGGTTGGCGGACTTGCTGGCGGCACCGCAGCGTTGCTCGCGCACCTGGGCCTGTACTTCCGGAACGTCGCTGTATTTGCGGATGAGGGCGTATTCGGGAGGGTGACGGCCCTGGGGCACGTGCGAGCATACTCGCGGGATCGTTTAGCTCGTGTTGTCATGTGTCGCGTGAGTTATGGTTTTGCACCGACGCCGGGTCGGCCCGAGATCTATTTCCTTGACTCCACTGGCAAGGTAATAACCTCACTCAAGGGCTCCGGTTGGAGGCTGGACGACTTAGCCGCGCTCTGGCAGTACTTGCGGATGCAACCTCAAGGCTCGTTCGATAAGCCGATATCTCTGCACCACCTGAACGCGAACGTGCCGGTGGCTTGGATCCGACGCTATTCCGCGATAGTAGCGATCCTTGTGATGTTCATATTTGTTCTTGGGCTCACTCTTCTGCTCAGCCATTTTGGTATTCACCTTCGTCGGTGACTTCCCCTGCCGCGCTGGTGATCGCGATGAGAATCCCTTCGGCCTGTTGGTTGTCAAACTCTTGGTATGCGTTCGAACCGCCAGCCAGCAAGGCTCCTGCGAATCCGGCGATCTTTGCGCAACCCTGGTATGCAAACTGTCGGTGTTGCCACCACAGCCGCAAGCATCGTGGGGGCGGACGTGGGAGACGGCGTGGGAACGTGTGGCTAGGAGGGGCCGCGGGGGCGGCCGTTTGCGGGCCGCCTTGCGCCTGCGGTGGTGCGATTGTTGGTGGAGTCGTGGGTGCGCTCACGGGCGGGGCTGTGGGTGGATGGCTCGGTGGCAACACGGCTGCCAACGCCGTGGCCGGTAGCGAAACCTTGGGCGATGAAGTGAGCAATATTCTCGGCTGGCTATGAGTATGCGCCCCACGATGTCATTGGTTAGCGAGCTAAAAGGCTGGATGCGGGTTCGATTTTTCCTCTTCTACGCCGGTTTGATCGCCTTCTCTACTGCGCTCGGCGCAGGTGCTGCCTTGCTTCTGCCTTATGGTCGAGCCTTGGATGTAGTCATTGGCTTGGTCATTTTCCTCACTCTAATTGCCGGGATTACGCTAGCCCTTCTACAAGTGACAGGTCGAGGGGAGAACCTTCCGGCGCAGCGAAGAAAGCAGTAGGCGTGAGAACGACTTCCTGCCGCGGCATACGATGTCGGCATGGCAGCGTGACGGTTGGCAGCACCACGACTGACTTCGCCTGGAGCCTGGCGGGTAACCTCCCCGGACTGCTGCAGGAGCGGGTGAGTGGCGGCGGCGTAACCGACTACATATACGGTCCCACCATAAACGCCGTATGCGGCAGTATTCGGCGCGGAACGTTCGGATGGCGTCAAACATCGGGGGGACCTGTGCGGCCTCAGATGATACTGTCGCTCGGTGCCATCCATTAGTGAGCGTGGAAGCCATGAGATTTCGATCGGCAAAGCGCGCCGACTACGTCGGAGGAGCAGCCATTGGCGCGATCGTCATCGTGATCGTAGAGGCATCTCTCGGCGGTCACGACGTAAGCGTTTGGACATGGTTGGCAGCGGTACTCCTCGTCGTTCTTGGCTTATCAACGGTGCGAGGATGTCGAGTGACTGTCGGGTCCGACTCCGTCAGAGTTACGCCCTACTTGGCGCCCGGGCGAACGATCCGGCGTCAGCTGGTCAGCGCGGTCGACCGTCGTCGCGACGGCATTGGCTTCATCGACGCGTCGGGGAAGCGGCTCGCGTGGTGTCCAGGTTTCTGGGACGCCAAGGTGCTCGAACGACTGCGCTCAGCTGTGCTAGCCAACGGCGACGTTGTCGATTTTCCTCATCTTCCAAAGTGACGACGATGAGAACGCGAGAGGACCGACCTATTCCTGTCGCGGTCGCTTCAGCATCGTACCTATCGTCAGGTTCGGGGTCGAGCCGGGCGGCCGCTCGCGCCATCGTCTTGGCGGCCGCAGACTCAGCGCGCGGTCCCGCGTGGGCCGGCAGCAGACCAACCGTCGCCTTTCCCTAAGAACCTGAAATACGTTGGCCCACGCGCCGCGAGCGGATGATTCTGTATTCGAAAGCGCCCGATTTCCGGCCGGCATCTTGGTAAGGCGTAGGCCGTGAGTTCAATCCTCACCTTGGGCTCCAGCCCGCCCGCGACGTGGCTGGAGGACCACAAACGCGCGTAGTATCAGTTCGGCGGAAAGGCCGCTGACGCTGACGGGCGACGGAATCCGATGGCGACACCCGCCGCCCTGAACAGCTCGTGAGCAACAGGCAGGGGCACTCGACGTGGATCGCGGAATGAGCGCCGGCACACGGAGAAACCGGCTGCTTGACGCTCTCCCCATTGGCGAAAGTCGGCGGCTCCGTCGAGCAGTGAGCCCAGTATTCCTCGAGATCGAGACGGTGCTGTTCGAGCCGGGCGAGGAGATCGCTTTCGTCGACTTCCCGCGCAACTGCGTGGTCTCAATGGTCACGCCGTTCCAGGAAGGCACCACCGTCGAGGTGGCCTCGATTGGCAACGAAGGCATTGTCGGGGTGCCCATGCGCCGCGGAGGCTCACTCGCATTCCGGGGCATCTCCTCGGTGGCGGGGTGGGTGGACCGGATGGACGCGGCCACGTTCCTGGACGAGGTCAAAGCCGACCGCCATCTGCAGGAGGTCGTGAACGACTATGTTCGGGCGTTCTTTGGTGAGATCGCGCAGGCTGCCGCGTGCAATCGACTCCACTCGAACGAGGAACGGCTCAGCCGCTGGCTGCTCATGAGCCACGATCGCGTCGGCGCTGACGACTTCGCAATCACCCACGAGGTCCTCGGCCAGATACTCGGCTCGCGTCGCGCCACCGTGACGCTGTCCGCAGAGAGCCTTCGAGCCGCGGGCTTGATCAGCTACGCACGCGGTCGAGTCACGATCATTGATCGGGTCGGGCTCGAGGCCGCCGCCTGTGAGTGCTACCGCACTATCACGACCGAATTGGATGGCGTGGTCCGGCGAGCGCACGAGAGCCGACCCTGAGCTGGACACAAATCCGACGGTGATCGATCTGATCGACCGTCACGTCGCACGGGCAGCGCCTGTCGACGGTTCCGTAGCGGACAGACGCAGGGGACGCACGGCGGCAGGATTGACAGGCTTTGCCTCAACGGTGCGTTCACTGCGGTGCTGACCGACTGATCCGGTTGAACTTCAACGACCCCGAACCGGATGATCGTGGGCATCCAGACGTCGCCGGTCAGCCGGAACGTGCCGAGATTCCAGACCGTCCCACGATGAAGTGCCTGGGGTGTGGTGAACGGCTCTACGCCGCAGACCTCGGCTCGCGGACCGTCTAGGTCCGCGCGCTCACCCCAATCACCACGTCATTTCCGGTTCTCCTCGGCGAGGAGGTATGCGGAGCGCGGTCGCAGGCCACTCAGAGCCGCGCGATCAGCGAGTGCTGCGGCGACATCTTCCAACTCGGATGCCGCGGTTGGCTTGCCCAATCCGAACCCCTGGCCGAGGCCGATACCCGATGCCTTCATCGCGTCGGCGACATATTCGTTCTCCACTCCCTCGGCGATGATTGCGGCCCCGCTGATGCGCGCGAATGTGATGGTTGCGTCGATAACTGCTCGTGAACCGACACGGCTTGAGGTCATGGTCAGGCTCCGCCCGAGCTTGAGATATTCGCTCGACGAGGCAGCGAGGAGTTCGAGCGTGGAGTGCCCCTCGCCGACATCGTCGAGCGCAAAACGAAAGCCTTCCGCTCGATAGTCGGCAAGAACGTGGCTCAACAACTTGTAGTCGTGAATGCGCTCGTGCTCCGTGATGTCGAGCACGACCGTCTTCGGCGATCGCCCGGACTTGCGAAGAAGATCCAGCAGCTGGTCAACGCCGTGGATCGGATCGATGAGGCTGGATGCGCTGATGTTCAGGAAGAGCGTGACTGCTTCGGGAAGCCGCTTTGCATCGTCGATAGCACGGCGACGGCAGACCCAGTCGAGATCGCGAATGTGGCCGCTCGTTCGTGCAGCTTCAAAGACCGCATCCACCGAGTCCATGGCGGCGAAGCCCTCAGGTCGGGCCAGGGCTTCGTAACCCAATACGGACCCATCGAAAAGACTCACCACGGGCTGAAAGACCGTCGTCAGGGCGCCTCCATCAAGGACTCGCGTGATCACATCTGAATAGGATCTCTCCGCGACGTCACCGGTTTCACCTGGCTCGTATGAGGAGCCGAGGACTCGATCGCCACCGGCGTGCTTCGCCTGGTAGAGGGACTCGTCGGCTCGTTGCCACACGGAGACCGGATCCGCGCCCGCCGGTGCCGCGCTCCAGCCGACCGTGATGCGAGCTGCCGTGCCGGGGAGGAGCAGGGCGTGCATGGCCATCCGCATTCGCTCCGCAACGACGTTGGCACCAAAGACGCCGACCTCGGGCAGGAGGGCGGCGAACTCATCTCCTCCAACCCGGGCCATCACGTCCCAGCCCCGCACGAGGAGACCAAGCGTATGCCCGACCAGGCGCAGGAGCGCGTCGCCGGCGGCGTGACCCTCTGTGTCGTTGGTCGCCTTCAGGCCGTCGACATCGAGGGACAGGATGGCGAATGGTTGACGCGGAATCGTGCGCAGCGCGCGGTCGAATTCACGTCGGTTCTTGAGTCCGGTCAACGAGTCCGTTGACGCCAGTTCGGCGAGTTCCATTGCCGAATCATGCAGAGCGTTTTGGGCTCCCACGCGGTCGAAGAAGATACCGACGTGATAACACGCAGCGAGGACGGCGTCGAACAGCCCCTTGGGCGGCCGACCGGGCGATTCATGAAAGATCATGAGCACGCCGATGACTCCGCTCTTCGCTCGTATTGGAAACGTCAAGATGCAACGAATCCCCAGGGCGGCGCTTTCGGCCACTCGATCCTCCGGACCGCCGGTCGAGCTTGGCGGTGCCATGGATCCGCGGCCCGTCCTCATGGCTCGGCCGATGAGCGACGGTCCCGGCCCGATCCCGAGCGTCTTTCCAGCGGCTTCGAACGCACTGCCGGAGGCGCCCTTTGAGGATGCGGAGTACTGTAATTCGACATCTCGAGACTCACCGCCGCGCAGCCACACCTCACCGATGCTGCAGCCGAGAGTCGCCGTCACGAGATCGAGGGTCTGCTGCAGTGCGACATGCACGTCTGTGGACTCGTTCAGGAACTCCAGCACTCTGACCAGCAACCCATCGCGCGATATCTGATCGACGGTCGGGTACTGAGCCGTGCCGGTGATGGCGACAGCTTGATCCGACGTTCCTCCGCCTGGCCGGCTGCGTGCTGTGCCCGCGGTCTGCACGGGCGTGCCCTTGGTTGTGGCTTCCAGCAGTCCTGGATGAACCCGGGAGCCTGACATTGCGTTGTCTACCTCGTGACGGAGTACCCCTCCCGCGCTACCGTGCTGGCTGGTGCGATGGGAGTCCGTGCGCCACCGTACAGAGCGTCATTCTTGATACGCCGCCGGGACACCCTCGATCATTTGCGTACGCGGACTCGTCGCCACCCGGGGATGACCGTCTCATATCGGACACTGGCGCTACGGCCCGTCCGACGTCGTCGGAAGACCGGCGTTCTGCCATCCCCAGAATCCACCCGCCAGATCGGTGGCATTGGTCAATCCGAGATCCTGGAGCGCGGCCGCAGCCAGGCTCGACGTGTAGCCCTCCGAGCACACGATGATCACCCGGACCGCATGGTCGCGGGCTTCGGCGATGCGCCACGCCGAGGTGGGGTCGAGCCGCCACTCGAGCACGTTGCGCTCGATGATCAGCGCACCGGGGATGGTTCCTTCACGTCGACGCTGCTCGCTCGGTCGGATGTCGATCAGGAGAGCTCCGGCCTCGTGCTCCGCCGCCGCCTGACGCGGGTCAACCCGGTCCAGGCGGGCCCGGGCGGCGGCCAGCAACTCATCGACGGTCACCGAGCGGGCCTGCGTCACGACGCCACACCGCCGGGCGATCCGGTGACACGTCGGGGCGCTGCCTGTGGGCCGTAGAGGCGCATCTCGAGACCGGCGGGCGAGTAGGCATGGATGCTGGTCGCGTTGACGGCACCTTCGTTGGCGACATGGTGGATGTGGTGCGGCGCGAAAGACGCCCCCGCGCCCTGGGCGTGGATGATGCGCCGCGGTCGGGTCAGCGAGGGATCGGCGTGGACCGTTTCGACCAGCCGTCCCGAAGCGATCGTGAGCGCGCCGGCCGCCCCTCCGTGGTCGTGGATCGGCGTCCCTTGAGATGGCATCCAACCGATCAACCACAGCTCGAGAGCAGCGGAGAGCACCAGCGCTTCGTACCAGCGGGATTCGGTTGTATGCCGGACGAGTGGCTGCCACAGGTCGGTCTGATCTGCAATCTGCAGCGTCACATCGAACAGCTCCTCGGCGGTGAACAGCGCTCGGCGCGTGGCCAGCTTTTGCAGCCACCGCGATCCTTCAAGCGCAGGGTGGATGTGCCTCGTCGTTGCATCGACTGCCTCAATCATCGAAGTCCTGTCTCCCCAGCGAGCAACGCGCCGCTGCGGCCTTCCACGACGACACCCGTCGTCCCCCCCTGTTCGACATGTCCACCTCCCGAATCACGTTGTGCACCTCAGCCCCGGTACTCCCACCGGGGGGCGCGATCAGCATATCTCTATCTTGTCAATAGATCAAATAGATAAGCTGACGTGCACGCCCTCGAGGCCGTCGGCGACAATCGAGGCGTGACCGACCTCGCGTCCTTCGTCCCCACAGCCGACCGGTATGCCTCGATGACCTACCGCCGCTGTGGGCGCAGCGGTCTCACGCTCCCCGCGGTGTCGTTGGGGCTCTGGCAGAACTTCGGCGACGGCCGCTCCATCGACAGCCAGCGCGCCATCCTGCGGCGCGCGTTCGACCTCGGCATCACCCATTTCGACCTGGCGAACAACTACGGCCCCCCATACGGCAGTGCGGAGTCGAATTTCGGTCGCATTTTGAGCACCGACTTCCGAGCGCACCGCGATGAGCTTGTGATCTCGACCAAGGCGGGATGGGACATGTGGCCGGGGCCGTACGGCGACCTCGGATCGCGCAAGTACCTGCTGGCCAGCCTGGATCAGAGCCTGCGCCGCCTCGGCGTCGACTACGTCGACATCTTCTATCACCATCGCTTCGACCCCAACACACCGCTCGAGGAATCGCTCGGCGCCCTGCACTCCGCCGTGCAGCAGGGCAAGGCGCTCTACGTCGGCATCTCCTCGTACTCCGATCGCCGGACGTCCGAGGCAATCGCGATCCTTCGCGCGCTCGGGACGCCGCTGCTCATTCACCAGCCTTCCTATTCGATGCTCAACCGATGGATCGAGCAGGGTCTGCTCGATGTCCTCGGCGCCGAGGGTGTGGGCTGCATCGCGTTCTCACCGCTCGCCCAGGGGTTGCTCACCAGTCGCTACCTGCACGGCATCCCGGAGGGTTCGCGTGCCCAGCAGCACTCGTCACTCAGCGAGGAGATGCTGAGCGACGCAAACCTGGACCATGTGCGCGCGCTGACCGCGATCGCGCAACGGCGTGGCCAGAGCCTGGCGCAGATGGCGCTCGCCTGGGCGCTGCGCGATGCGCGCGTCACCTCGGTGCTCCTCGGCGCGAGCAGCGTCCTCCAGCTGGAGGAGAACGTTGCGGCGCTTGGTCATCTCGACCTCTCCGATGCCGAGCTCGCGGAGATTGATCAGCACGCCGTCGACAGCGGCATCGACCTATGGCGAGGGCCCGCAACGAGCTGATCGGATGCGCGTCCAGACGGGACGCGTCGGCGCCTCGCGACCTTGCTACCGTTGAGGCCGGATGAATCCGGCCCGACGCTCCTGGCTGGTGGGGGCCATTGCCCTCGGCGCATTCGTGGGCATGCTCGATGCCACGATCGTCGCTGTCGCGCTCGATCCGATCACCCGGCACTTCGCACTGCCCCTGGCCTCCGGACAGGAGGTCATCGCGATCTACCTGGTCGTGGTCATGGCGACGCTGCCGACGATCGGCCGCCTCTCCGATCGGTTCGGGCGGCGACGGGCATACATCGGCGGGTTCGTCCTCTTCGGCGTCGGGTCGGTGCTCGCCGCCACGGCGCCGTCCTACGCGATCCTGCTGGTGGGGAGGATGGTGCAGGCGGTGGGCGGAGGCGTGCTCATGGCCGGGAGCCTCGCGCTCATCGCCGAGCATGTCCCTCGCCGCCGGACGGGCCGGTCGGTGGCGGTCATGGTCACCACCCAGGCAATCGCGGGTTTGATCGGGCCGCCACTCGGTGGCGTGCTCGTTGCGATCGGTGGCTGGCAGGCCGTCTTCTGGGCAGGGCTGCCCCTCGCCGTGGTCGGTATCGTGCTGACGATCACCGCGGTCCCGGCAAGTACCGCGCACCGCGACAGCAGCATCGACATCCCGGGCGCCGTCCTGCTCTCGGCGATCTTCCTCGGCGTCGGGGCAGGTATCTCCTCACTCGCAGCGCCGGTCTTCGGGCAGGTCCCAGCCATCGCATGGTTCTCGATCGCCTGGATTGCGCTGCTCCTCCTGGTCCCGGCCGAGATGATCGCGCGCCGGCCGCTGGTGGATCGGCGGCTCCTGGGGCAATCGCGGTTCATGTCCGCCTTGATCGCGACGCTCCTGAGCACCGGGACGCTGATGTCGTGCTTTGCCATCCTCCCGTTCTGGCTCGAGCAGGCTCACGGGGTGACCCCGGTGGTCGCCGGCCTCGCCTTCCTGCCGATCGGCATCGGCGTTGGCGCAACGTCACGCGCCGGTGGCCGGCTCGGAGACGCCGGCCGGACCGGGCTCGTGACGACGGCGGGAATGGTGATGGCCGCCGTGGGCTTCCTCCTCGCGGGGCTCGCGACCCATCACGTCGTCTGGCCACTGCTGCTGGTGGGCCTGTTCCTGGTCGGGTGCGGCAATGGCTTCTTCTCATCACCGAACACCTCAGCCGCGATCCGGCTCGCCCCGAGGGACGCGCTCGGAGGGGCGGCCGCGCTGCTCTCCGCGGCGCGCAATGCAGGCGTGATCACCGGCCTCGGGATCACCGGCGCCATCTACACGGCGGCGGGATTGGCGAACGCTGATGGGGCAGCGGCGACGATCTTCTGGGGTGCGGCGGTGCTCTGCCTCGTCGTTGCCGCCATCGCCGCGGTCACGTACCGTCCCGCGTCGGAGGTTCCGGATTCGCACGCCACGGAAGCGGCGCTCGACGGCCGGGCGGTCGGCGCTCGTCTGAGCACCGCGGCCGCAGGCGACTCGTCAGGCGTCAAGGTCAACGACTGAGCGGAACGACAGTTCCCCCGGCTAGGATGTGCGCGGCCGAGACAGGGAACTGAACGGGGGCGGGTTTGATCAGAAAGTGTGCAATGGCGCTCCTTTCCGTGGTCGTTGCGGGGAGCACCGGAGTTGCGGCACGTGCCGCCACGACGAGCGGACAGTGCTTCGCGTACCTCTCGGCTGGATCACCGAATCTGATCCTCACCCATGCCCAGGTGCTCGAGTCGTCACCCTGCAACGGCATCTCGTGGACGTTTCCCTGGCATGCGCTCGAGCCGACCCAGGGCACCTACGACTGGACCACGGTGGACGACGCCCTCGCCGCGTCGGGTTCCAAGCCGGTGATCCTGCGCGTGATCGGGGGCGACACCGCTCCGGGCTGGCTTCCCAGAGCAGATGGCATCATGGCGCCGAACCCCAAAGGCGGTAGTGCGTGGATGCCGATTCCATGGAATGCGAACTTTCTCGCAGCCTGGAAGACGTTCATCAACGCATTCGGCGCGCGCTACAACAGCAATTCGCACATCGCAATCGTCGAAGGCGGCGGTGACGGTCCGCAGAGTGAGGCGCATCTCACCGGGAGCTACGCGCTCTGGCAGGGGGTCGGCTACTCCGAGCAGGTGTATGTGGGTGCAATCAGCACAGAGATCGCCGACTTCAAGGCTGCTTTCCCCAGCCACACGGTGAGCTTCGCGGGGGCGTCCCCACCCACCGGCGCGCCGTCGCAGCCCAGTCTGCTCCAGGGGTTTCTCAGCGCCTGCGAGCAGGCGCGGATCGTCGTGCAGAACAACGGGCTGACCGGGCACTCGTACGGGAGGATCAATCAGAACGTCATCGAGTTCGGCTATCAGACCGCAAGCGCTCTGGGCACCGGTCTCGCGGCAGCGTTGCAACTGGCCACCGGCCTCGGCGCCTCATTCGTCGAGGTGTACTACAGCGATGCGACCAATCCGGCGAACTACGCCGCGATCAGGGCATACCAGTCGTAAGGAGGAGCGACGTGTCACGCCACGAGATTGACGAGTATCTGGACGATCTCGACGAACCGAAACGGACGACGCTCCGCCAGTTGCGCGACACGATCATCAGCGTGATTCCCGACGCCGAGGAGTGCATCTCCTACCGCATGCCCGCCTTTCGGGTGCAGGGCAAGGTCATCGCCGGATTCGCGGCGTTCACGAACCATCTGAGCTACCTGCCGCACAGCGCCTCGGTCTTTGCCGAGCTCGAGACCGAAGTCGCCGCATACCCGCATACCAAGGGTGCTCTTCGGTTCCCCGTCGACGAACCGCTCCCCCGGGCGCTGGTGGTGCAGCTGCTCGACGTGCGCCTGCGACAGGCGCTCGGCACTGGCCTGGAGCAGCGCGCACCGTAGGGCTCAGAGCGCTGTGAACGGTGATCCCGGAGTGCTTCAATGCCCGGGATGACCACCGTGCTTCGTGCCGAGGCAATCGGCGCACCGACGCAGTTGCTCCTCGCCGGCCACTGGGTGGACGCTTCCGATCACCTGACGTTCGAGGTGGACGACCCGGCGACGGGCGAGGTGATCGCCGAGGTTGCCAACGGGTCGGTGGAGGATGGGCTTGCGGCGGTGACCGCCGCGTCCGAAGCGCTCCCCGGCTGGGCGGCCACCGCTCCACGGCAGCGCGCCGAGCTGCTTCGACGCACCTACGAGCTGATGACCCAGCGCGCCGAGGACTTCGCGCGACTGATCGTCAGAGAGAACGGCAAGGCGCTCTCTGACGCCCGCGGGGAGGTCGCGTATGCAGCCGAGTTCTTCCGCTGGTACGCGGAGGAAGCCGTGCGCGCCGAGGGATCTGTCCAGACAGCGCCTGCCGGGACGAACCGCATCCTCGTCCTGCGACAACCGATCGGCGTCAGCGTCCTCATCACGCCGTGGAACTTTCCCGCGGCGATGGCAACCCGCAAGATCGGCCCCGCGCTGGCCGCGGGGTGCACCGTCATTCTCAAGCCGGCTTCGGATACCCCACTCACCGCACTCGCGATGGGTGCGCTGCTCACGGAGGCCGGCGTCCCGGCCGGCGTTATCAACGTGCTGCCCTCGCGCCGCTCCGGCCCGGTGACCAGTGCGATGCTGCACGACCCGCGAGTACGGAAACTCTCCTTCACCGGCTCGACCGAGGTTGGCCGCGGGCTCCTGCGCGAAGCGGCCGACTGTGTCGTGAACTGCTCGATGGAACTCGGTGGCAATGCACCGTTTGTCGTCTTCGAGGATGCCGACCTGGAGAGCGCAGTCGCGGGCGCGATGATCGCGAAGATGCGCAATGGTGGGGAGGCCTGCACGTCCGCCAACAGGTTCCTCGTCCAGCGCGGTGTCGCGGAGGCGTTCAGCAACCGGCTCGCGGAGACCATGGGGGCGCTGCGCGTCGGCCCGGGCCTCGCTGAAGGGACTCAGCTCGGCCCGCTGATCAATGCAGCCGGTCGCGACAAGGTGATGTCTCTGGTGACCGGCGCGGTACGGGATGGGGCACGCCTTGCCGTCGGCGGCACCGTCCCCGACGGGCCGGGTTTCTTCTATCCGGCAACGGTGCTCGTCGATGTGCCGGCCGGCGCCGGGATCCTTCGCGAGGAGATTTTCGGGCCGGTCGCTCCGGTCGTTGTGTTCGACACCGAGGAGGAGGCCGTGCGCCTCGCCAACGACACCGAATACGGCCTCGTCGCCTACGTCTACACCCGCGATCTGCAGCGTGGGCTGCGCTTCAGTGAGGCACTCGAATCGGGCATGGTCGGGCTCAACCGTCCGATCGTGTCGGACCCGGCGGCGCCCTTCGGCGGTGTCAAGCAAAGCGGTCTCGGGCGTGAGGGCGGGCACGACGGCCTCCTCGAGTTCACGGAGAGCAAGTACATCGCCGTCACCTGGTGACGTGCGGCGCACTGAGCGCATCGGAGTTGCGACGGTGTTGCTCGGGAATCCATGTGCCTTGGAACATCGGATGTAGACTGGGGTCGTCTAGAAAGGAACCCCCAGATGGCCTGGATTTGGTGGCAGCAGCGTCGTGCAGATCACGCTGAGAGCCGAGCGATCACGAGGTATCTGCAGCAGCGAGACACGTCTCGGGTGCTGTCAGAAGTGGTCGTTGAAGCGCGGCGTGAGGCGGACGCTCGGCTGCGTCTCGAGGCAGCGCTCCAAGCTGGACGAACCACCGCCTGACGCTCGGTCCGGCGGCGTCTCGTCACGATTGACGCTCCCTTTCCGGCGCGGGCGACCGCGAATCATCGGTCGAGGCACATCCACACGAGTGGGAATTGCTAGCGGAGCAGAGCGCGCTCCGTGCGAAACCGATCCACAGCCATGAAGATGCTCTCGTTGAGCCACTGATAGAAGCGCTGTCGCTTCTCGGCGTCGGTGGCCATGTCGCCCTCGTCTGCACGGCGCACGATCCACGGCGGGACACCATCTGCGATCACGCCACTTCCGACATGAACACGCACGAGCGAGTCGTTCTCCTCGAGCACCTGGACGGTGACCTTCAGGATGACTCCGGTGTGATCCACGAGCCGCCAGCTCTGGTCCCACCGCGCGTGGCGGTGGAAATCGCGGACGACGCGCACGGTTTCGTCGGCGATGACGCTTTCCCCGCGACCCGCGGAGGCGGCGAGCAGCCGGCGGACATTCGCATCGAGATCGCGCGCGACCCAGTTCACCAGCGAGGGCGCGCGGTTGTCCAGGTCCGGCAGTCCGCCGGCCGGCGTCGCCAGGGACCCCACAGCACGGACCACCCCGGCGTGACGCCGGCAATAGAAGGCGTCATCGATGAAGACGCCGTGTTCCGGGCAATACACCGCCTGACATGCCCGACCCCGACCGTCCTCGTAGGTGCACGGCACCGCCGTCTCGTTCGTGCAGCCCGCGAGCGTGCATGGGATCCCCGGCTGGGATGCAGGTTTCGCTGCGGGTGCGGGCGTGTTTTCAGTCCGGGTGCGCCGGAAGAACTGGCTCATCGGTGTAATGAAACGCATGCCTGGTGCCTGTGCGCGGGCATGTCCGATGCATCGCGAAACCGTGTTACACGCCGGTCACCGCCAGCGGTGTTCCGGTGCGACACCGCGGGACGCCGGGCGTGCTCTATCTCGGGAACGCCTCGCCGGCGCGTAGCGCGAGCCGCTCGTGGCCGCGCCGCATGTCCACGACGCCGCTGCCGAACACCCGCCACGTCGCTCCGTCGGATGCGATGGCCGTGTTCTCCGCGACGCCGATGAAGCGAACGGTGGACGGGAGGCGGCGAGGCGCGAGGTCGCGAAGCCAGCGGATCCACCATGCCGACAGGGCGTCCCAGTGGACGCCGAATGCGCTTGTCGGGAGCAGACCGAGCCCGCTCGCGAAGGGAAAACGCATGCCGGTGGCGCCGGCCACCATGGCGCCCGCGCTGCAACCGGCGAAGACGCCCCCGCGTTCCAGGAGCCGTTGCACGCCATCCCAGACAGGGGTTCCAGCGATCGACTCTGCGAGGTACTTCGGGCTGCCGCCGCTCAGGAAGACCATGCTCGCGTCCTCGAGCGCCGCCGCCCTGGCGTCGAGGGCGTCCGCTCGGTTGCGCACCGGCAGCGCGTGCGCCGTGATGCCGAGGGACGCGTAGTGGGCGAGGCCCATCGCGTTCCATCGCTCGAAGACCGCATCGCCCTCGCGTCCGCACGCGGTCGCAAGGATGGCAACCGAACCGTCGCCCGCGGCGCCGGAGAGCGCGAAGCGCTCGGCTTCGGCAGACCACGGTTCGAACTCGCCCGAGCCGAGGAGCAGGAACCGGCCGCCCTGACTCGTCATCTACTGCGCATCCTGGACCACCGGCACGCTTCGCGGACGCGACGCCTCGCGCGCCGCGCGTGGCGCCGCGGGATCGTCCGAGGCTCGGAGCAGATCGACGGTCACGAGCGCCATGGCGGCACCCAGGGCGATGGATGACATGACACCTTCCACGGCTCCCGCCGCGCTGAACGGCGACGTCGTCGCCGCCTTGACGATGAACACGTCGATGGCGAGGATGAGCGGAACCAGCACTCGCCAGTTGCGCGCGGTGCCGGGCCGCGCCAGCCACCAGAGCGTGGCGAACACATACGGCTCGGCAAGGTAATACGGGAACACGGTTTTCGCGAAGAGCGGGAAGCAGCACGACGCGACGGTGATCAGTCCGATCAGCCCCGCATGTGTCGTTGCGACGGCTGGTCTGCGCCGCAACGACATCGCCACCAGGACGATCGCAGCCGCAGCCCCCAGGTACACGTCACCCGATCGCACGATGCCCGCCCACGACGCCTGTCGGGCGATGACCCAGAACGAGCCGCCGCCAATCGGCAGGGTGGCCCGATACGTGAGCAGCGAATGACTGACCGCCTGCGCATCGGCGAGCACGAAGGGCGTCAGTCCCACGCCGACCGTCACAAGCGTGGCGAGCGCGGTCGTCGCTGCGGCGCGACTCCGGCGCGTCGCGAGAGGGAGCAGGAGCAACGGGATCACGCAGAAACCCGCAACCGTGCGGGTCAGGACGGCCGCGCCCAATGCGATGCCGGAGAGCAGGGACCGCCTGCGGAGCGAGCAGGTCACGACGCACAGGACAAGACACAACTCGACCGGCTGCTCGGTGTGGCCGTAATCGATGATCGCGATCCAGAGCGCCGGGGCAAGCAGCACGGTCGCTGCGACGGCGAGAGGCCACGGTGAATCGCCGCGCGCGGCTGCGGTGAAGCGAACCGCCTGGTACGCGAGCAGCAGCACGAACAGCGAGACGACCGCGCCGCTCAGCGCCGCGCGCCCGCTCAGGCTCCCGGCCCATCCGAGCGCATTGGCGAGCGCGGCCATCGGCACCAGCGGGACCAGCCCCAGCGGGCCGTTGTCGTCCAGGTACAGGTCATGGGCGTGCGCGGCGTAGATGAGCAGGGGATGTCCGGCGACGACTGTCTCCGCTGACGGCCAGAAAAACAGGTCGAGGTCGGACGGTGTCGTCTTCAACACCAGCGGGGCGACCGTTGACGCGGCAACGTAGAGCACGCCGAGTCCCGCGGTCAGGGCCCGGCTGGTCACCGGGACATTCTGACCGCCGCTGCGAGCGAGTCCTCACCATGGGAGCCGATGCGGCGTACGGCGGCCCGACCCCCCGGCGACTCAGCCAGCGCGGCGCTCGTCATCTGTGCGCCCAACGCATTCAAGGGCACGCTCAGTGCGCAGGCCGCCGCGGCCGCGATGGCTCGCGGTGTCCGCGACGCGGGCGCCGTGGCCGTGGAGATGCCCGTGGCCGACGGTGGTGATGGCACGTTGGATGTGCTCCTCGCGGCACGGGGATCCGGCGCTCGCATCCTCCGCCACCGTGTGGCCGGCCCGGCCGGCGGCGGGGTCATCGCGCGCCTCGGGTGGCTGGAGCGCGACGAGGCCGTGATCGAGCTTGCGGAGGCGTCGGGGCTCCGGCGGCTCGGCACCGCGTCGCTCGATGCGCTCCATGCAACGTCGCGGGGGACGGGCGAGCTCATCCGGATCGCCGTGGACGCGGGCGCTCGAAGGATCGTGGTCGGCGTCGGCGGCAGTGCCTGCACCGACGGAGGGGCCGGGTTGCTCCAGGCACTCGGCGCGCGGCTCACCGACTCGCGTGGCGCAGAGATCGGTCCCGGCGGCGCATGTCTCGAGGACCTCGCCGCGATCGACGTCTCGGCGGCGCGGCAGATGCTCTCCGGTTGCTCGATCGACGTGGCGTGTGACATTCGGGGTCCGCTGCTCGGGTCCCACGGCGCCGCGCGAATGTTCGCGCCCCAGAAGGGCGCGAGCCCGGAGGATGTGGAGCGCCTCGAACGAGCCCTGGCACGTCTCGCAGGATTCGCGGCCACATTGGACACCGGCGACGTGTCGGCCGTGCCGGGAGCGGGCGCGGCGGGAGGCTGTGGCTTCGGCCTTGCGTTGCTCGGGGCTCGGTTGATGTCCGGCGCTGCGCTCGTCTGCGATCTGGTCGGCCTCGACGCCGCGGTGCGCGACGCGGCCGTTGTGATCACCGGCGAGGGACGGCTCGACCAACAGACGCCGGACGGCAAGGCGCCCGCCGAGGTCGCCGCCAGAGCCCTGCGCTATGGGATTCCGTGCGTGGCGATCGCGGGAACGGTGCTGGATCCATTGCCTGCGCTCTTCACCGCGACGCTTGCACTGGAGACACTCGACCCCGGCACGGACTCGAAGCGACACGCGAGAGCACTGCTGCGCCGCGCCGCGAGGCGCGCCGTCGCCGACCTCACCGGAAGAGGACGTCGTCCCGCCGAGCCCTACTGAGGTCGAAGGTCCATCGTCCGCATCCACGCGAGGCTTGACGCCGTGTCGACCAACGGGCGATATTCGAGGCCCACGAACCCGTCATATCCAAGGCGATCGAGCTCACGGAGAAACTCCGCGATCGGCTGCACGCCCGTCCCGGGCTCGTGGCGGCCGGGCGCGTCGGCGATCTGGACGTGCGCAACGAGCGGCAGGTAGGTTCGCAGGCACTCGATCGCGTCCTCGCCGGCCATTGCCGCGTGGTACTGGTCGAGCTGCAGGCGCACGCTCGGGTGGTCGACGGTCTCCACCAACGCCGCCGCCACGGCTACAGTCCCTGCCCAGTATCCGGGGATGTCGATGGTGTTGATGGCCTCCACGAGCAGCGTGATGCCCGCCTCCTGAGCGAGCGGTGCGACCCGATTGAGATTGGCGATCGCGGTCTCGCGAGCCTGCTCGCTCGTGACGTTCGGCGGTGGCACGCCGACCAGCGCATTGAGCCGCGTCGTCCCGATCCGCGTTGCGAGCCCGATGGCATCTCGAACCCCATCCAGGAACTCCTGCTCACGACCGGGCAGGGCGAGGAGCCCGCGTTCGCCGCCGGCCCAGTCTCCGGGGGCCGGGTCGAAGCCGACCATCTCGAGGTCGAGGTTCTCGAGGATGAGCGCGAGGCGATCAGCGTCGAGTTCGTGTGGAAAGAGCATCTCGACGTGCGCGAATCCGACCGCGGCTGCGGCGTCGAACCGCTGAAAGGGCTCGAGATCCGGCCAGAGCATCGAGAGGTTGGCGGCGAAACGGGGCACGTCAGGCCGCCGGGCTCGAGCCGCCGGCGGCTTCGGCCTCGCGGTCCCAGAATTTCACGAGCGCCGACATGTCCTCGCCGGCCCAGCCGCGCGCTTTCGCCTCGAGGTAGCACTGCTCGACGAGCCCGCCCAGCAACAGCGGCACGCCCGCGCCGGCCGCCTCCGAGTGGATGATCGACAGGTCCTTCGCGATCAGGCCGACCGGGGTTGCGGGGCTGAAGTCCCGAGCGATGGAGCGTGGCAGGTTGCGCAGGAGCATCGCGGAGCTGCCGAAGGACGTCCCGATGACGTCCTGCACGGTGATGAGGTCTGCCCCGAGCTGCAGGGCGAACGCCGCCGCCTCGGCCGCGGCCAGGGTGTGCACCGCCACGAGGTACTGATTGACAAGCTTGATCGCCTGGCCTGCACCGACCGGTCCGCAGAGCCGGATCTTGGCGCCGAATGCCTCGAGGACGCCGACGGCGCGCTGGAACGTCGCGTCGTCACCACCCACCATAACGGTGAGGGTTCCGGCCACGGCCCCGGCCGGGCCGCCCGACACCGGCGCGTCCAGGAACGCGGCGCCCCGGACCGCGAGCATCTCCGCGCAGTGCCTGTTCAATGCGGGGCTCACCGTCGAATGGTCGATGTAGATCTGACCAGGTTCGGCGACCTCGGCCATCTCGGCGTAGACCTGCCGCACGGTGTCCGCGGTGGGCAGTGCAGTCAGGATGAAATGAGCGCCGCCGGCGAGGTCCTGCGGGGACGCCCGGACCGCAGCCCCCTGGTCCCGCAAGGACTGCACGGCGGCATTCTCCGACCGGTTGCAGATGGCGACGTCGTGACCGGCGGCGATGAGACGCTCGGCGATCGGACGCCCCATCTTGCCGATGCCGACGACGCCGACCTTCATGTGAACGCCGGACGGCTGCACTGCACCACGAGCGGATTATTCCGTGTCAACCCGGGGTGGCGCTCTGAATGATCTGGCCCAGCCCGAAGCGCGCCGCGAGATGCTATCCGGTGTTCTGCAACCCCGCGGCGATCCCGTTGACGGTCAGGAGGAGGAGCTGCTCGAGACGTCTGCGGTCGGCATGGGCCGCGTCGCCGCTGCGCAGCGCGCGCAGCGCCCGAAGCTGCAGATGGCAGAGGGCATCGATGTAGGGATTGCGCAGTTCCACCGCCCACGAAAGTACTCGGCGCTTCTCGAGCAGGCGCGACTGCCCGGTGACCGCGAGGATCCCCGCGATCGTGCGGTCGTACTCGGCGAGGATCAGGTCGGCGATGTGCGCCTGATCCCCGAGTCGCAGGTATTGCGCGGCCATGAAGCGGTCGGTCTTGGAAAGGCTCATCTCCGCGTTGTCGATGAGCACGCGCAGCAGCGGCCACGCGTCGTAGGCCACGCGCAGCTCGTCGAGGTTCGCGGCCGCGAGCGCGCTGCCGATGCCGTACCAACCGGGCAGGTTCAAACGGATCTGCGACCATGCGAAGACCCACGGGATGGCACGGAGCGAGGCGAGGCTCGTGTCGCCCCCTCGACTCGCCGGGCGCGAACCGAGGTGGAGACGAGCGAGCTCGCGGACCGGCGTCACCGCCGCGAAGTACGCGCCAAAGCCATGGATGTCGACCAGATCGCGATAGGCGGCGCGAGCGGCGACGTCCAGGGTCCGCGCGAGCGACTCAAAACGCATCGCTGCCACCTCGGTGCGTTGCCGCGTCGCCGGCGTGGAGGTGAGCAGCACCGCCGACGTCACCTGCGCGAGATGCCGCTGCGCGATGGTGCTGTTGCCGTACCGGGCGAAGATGACCTCTCCCTGTTCTGTGACCTTGAAACGCCCCGATACCGAGCCGGGTGCCTGGGCCATCACGGCGCGGTTCGCCGGTCCGCCGCCGCGCCCCAGCGCGCCGCCCCGGCCATGAAAGAGCGTGAGGCGCACCGAGCGTTCCGCTGCCCACGCGGCGAGGTCGGCCTGTGCGGCGTAGAGCGCCAGGGTCGCCGAAACCGGCCCGCTCTCCTTGGCCGAGTCCGAGTATCCGAGCATCACCTCGAGCGCTCGGCCTGTCGCCGCCATCCGCCGCCGCACCGGCTCGAGCTCGATCATCGCGTCGAGCGTCGCGCGCGCCGTGGTGAGATCCATGATGGTCTCGAAGAGAGGCACGACGTCGAGCTCGGGGGCCGGGTTCGGCGCGCACGCCAGTTCCGCGAGCGCGTGGACGGCGGCGATGTCGTCGGCGCTCCGCGTGAAGCTGACGACGTAGCGATGGCAGACCCGAGCGCCGAAGCGCTGCTGCAGCAGCGCGATCGTCCGGAGGGTCGCGACGACCTCATCCGTCTCGGGTGAGCGCATGCCGCCGGCCGTGATCTCGGCGAGCGCGTTGCGATGCACGCCACTGTGCTGGCGAATCTCCAGGTCCGCGAGGTGAAAGCCGAAGGTCTCCGTCTGCCAGATGAGGTCGTGCACCTCGCCGTAGGCCTGGCGCGGCGCGCCCGCGCCGACGAGCGCGTCCTGGAGGGCGCGAAGGTCGTCGAGCAGTTCATCCGGCCCCGAGTAGGCGAGTGAGAGATCGGCGCGCCGCGTCGCCGCGATGCGCTCGGCGACGAGCAGCAGAAACTGCCGGTATGGCTCCCCGGGTGCGCGCGCCTCGATCGCGGTGGCGCGATCGCCGACGATGTCTCGCGCGGCGCGCAGCAGGCCGAGGAAGTGGGCATCCGGCGGCGTCGTGTCGGCGTCGGCAGTCAGACCGGTGCCGATTCGCGTCGCAGCGGTCTCCAGCCCGCGGAGGACGTGCTCCGACTGGATGAGCAGCGTCTCTCGCGTGACGTGCGCCGTGATGTGAGGATTGCCGTCACGGTCGCCGCCCACCCAGCTGCCGAACCGCAGGAACGCCGGTGCGGACGGGAGTCGGGCGCCGCCATCGCCGTCGTCGAGCGCGGCCGACAGCTCGCGGTAGACGGCGGGGACGAGACGGAACAGCGTCGTGTCGAAGACGCCCATGAGCGTGCGGACCTCGTCGAGCGGCTGCAACTCCTGGCTCCGCAACTGTGCGGTCCGCCACAGGGCATCAACTGCTTCGAGAAGCCGGCGCCTGGTCCCCGGTTGTGGGACCGCCACCACCCGTGCGCCGGCGAGCAACTCGAGTTGATCCCCGACGCGGCGCAGTGCGGAGGTCACGGCGCGCCGCCGTGCCTCGGTGGGATGCGCCGTGAAGACGGGATGCACACGCAGGGTCGCGAGCTGTTCGTCGAGTCCCGCGTCCCCGAGGTCCGTGCGGACAGCCGCGAGGGCTGCGGTGAGGGCTTCGGCGGGACCGGCTGCGCCATAGTCCGCCTCGCGGAGTGCGCGGGCGCGATATCGCTCCTCCGCCAGGTTGACGAGGTGGAAGTAACAGGTGAACGCGCGGGCCACCTGCTCGGCGCGATCGAGTGACCATGAGGACACGAGCGTGTCCGCGGCGTCGGCATACCCGCCCCGTGTGCCGGCCTCGGCTCGCGCTCGGATCACCGTTCTGCGCAACGTCTCGACGTCGGCGAGGAGTTCAGCGCCGCCGTGTTCGGCGATCACCTGCCCGAGCGCATCGCCGGCGAGCCGGACCTCCTCGCGAAGGGTGCGCGGCATTTCCTGTCGCGCCGTGTCTCGCACGCTCCGGTCGGTGGTCTCGCGCTCCGCTGGGGTGGCCATGCACCAAGGACCATACCGACGCCCCGGTCTTCGCTGCATCGTGCGCCGCAGACGTCCGGCGCCGAGGCGTCACACTAGTTCCGGTGATGACCAGTGCCCTGCCGGCAACAGCCGGCGTGGTTGGACTCGGCCGGTTTGGACGTCTCTGGGCCTCGATGCTGCGGGCCGATTTCACCGTCCGCGCGTACGACTCCGACCCGTTGCAATCCGCCACAGCGGCGCGAGCGGGCATTGCGACGGCGACGCTGCTCGAAACGCTGTCGTCGGATGCCGTCTTCTACTGCGTCCCGATCTCGGCGTTCGAGGCGACACTCAAGGAGCACCTTCCTCATTTCCAGGAGCTCGGCGGGACGCGAACGCTCATCGATGTGCTCTCCGTCAAGCTGCACGCGCGCGACGTTTTCGCACGCCATCTGCCGTCGGGGTACCAGGCGCTGCTGACGCATCCGCTGTTCGGGCCTGACAGTGTCGCGGCGAGTGGCGTGGCCGGGCAGACGATCGTCATCGACGGATTCCGCCTGTCACCCGAGGCATTCCGGGCGTGGCGCTCGTACTTCGCATCGAAAGGGCTCGTGGTGGTGCCGATGTCCGCCGACGAGCACGATCGACTCGCTGCCGAGAGTCAGGGGCTCACGCACTTCGTCGGCCGGACACTCGAACGATTCGGATTTGTGCCGACGCCGATCGACACCCTTGGGACCAAACGGCTTCAGGACGTCACCTCCCAGGTGAGCAACGACACGTGGCAGTTGTTCGTCGATCTGCAGACCCTCAATCCGCACACCAAGGCCATGCGTCTGCGCCTCTCGGAAGCCCAGGACTCGGTCTTCGACCTGCTGCTTCCCAACCGGCTCGTGACCGATCGTGTCCTGGTCGGCATCCAGGGAGGGCGGGGCAGCTTCAACGAGGACGCCGCGCGGTATTACCTCAGTCGCACTCCTGACGTGGCCAGCGAGATCGTCTATCTCCACACGACCGAGCGCGTCCTGCGTGCTCTCCACGAGGGCGAGGTCGATCGCGGAGTTTTCGCGATTCACAACTCGGTGGGTGGCATGGTCGGGGAATCGGTTGCGGCGATGGCGCGCTATCGCTTCGCGATCGTCGAGGAGTTCGCGATCAAGATCTCGCACGCGCTGATGATTGCGGCCGGTGCCGATTTCTCGAGAGTCGACACCGTGATGGCGCATCCCCAGGTGCTCCGTCAGTGTCGTACCAACCTCGAGAAGAAGTATTCGAATCTCCGGCAGACGAGCGGGGAGGGGGACCTGATCGACCAGGCGAAAGTTGCGGAGTTACTCGGCAGCGGCGAGCTGAGCGACACCATCGCGACCATGGGCAGCCGGACGCTTGCGGAGATTCATGGGCTGCGAGTCGTCGAGGACAATCTGCAGGATCTCGACGAGAACTTCACGAGCTTTCTCTGGGTCGAGCGACCTCGCCAGGGTTAGGGAGCCCCGGCGACGGTCTGCAGACTCCGCATCAGCGAGAGGAACTCGGGGAAGGACAGGCTCTGCTCTGCGTCTGACAGCGCCTGGTCGGGATCCGGATGCACCTCGATGAGCAGTCCGTGCGCACCCGCGGCGCGTGCTGCCTTCGCCATCGGAGGGACATATGCGCGGTGGCCTGTGCCGTGGCTCGGATCGACGATGACGGGCAGGTGGGTCAGCTCGCGGAGCACCGGGATCGCGCACAGGTCGAGTGTGTTGCGCGTCGTCGTCTCGAAGGTGCGGATGCCGCGTTCGCAGAGCATGACCTGCTGATTGCCGATGGCGAGAATGTATTCCGCAGCACCCAGCCATTCGTCGATCGTGCTGGAGAGACCGCGCTTGAGCAGGATCGGGCGATCGACCTTGCCGAGCTCGCGGAGGAGATCGAAGTTCTGCATGTTCCGTGTGCCGACCTGGAGAATGTCGACCAGCTCCGCCATGCGTCTGACCTGATCGACTGCCATGACCTCGCTGATGATCGGCATTCCCGTTGCCCTGCCGGCCGCGGCGAGAAGTTCCAGGCCTTCCCACCCGAGCCCCTGGAACGCGTACGGCGAGGTACGAGGCTTGAAGACGCCGCCGCGCAGAATCTGGGCGCCGGCCTCGCGCACTGCGCGAGCGGTGGTATTGATCTGGTCGGCGGACTCGACAGAGCAGGGGCCCGCCATCACGAGGAAACCGCCGCCACCGATCAACAGGTTGCCGACCGGGATGACCGTGTCATCGGACCTCGCGCCGCGGCCGGCGAGCCGGTAGTTCTTCGACGACTTCGTGATCGGCCTCGGTGGCAGCGGGGTTTCCAGCGCGTCCGCGTCCGCCGGCGCGGGCACCAGGGGCGTGGCGTCGCCCGGCTGGGAATCACCCGCGGTGGTCGTGGCCGGATAGCTGCCCAGGATCTTGAGGTGCAGTGCGGTGGAGCGGAGATCATCCAGCGCGTCGGCCGTGCGCGGATCCGCGATGTTGCCCTCGAAGTCGATGAAGAACATGTACTCGAACGGACGCCCGGGGCGTGGGCGGGACTCGAGTTTGGTCATGGAATGGCCGCTGGCGGCGAGCACCCCCAGCGACCGCATCAACGCGCCGTGCTCGTGGCGGGCGATCAGGATCAGGCTCGTTTTGCATGGTGCGTTGAGTTCGACGGCGACGGGGCGCTTGGCGAGGACGACGAAGCGCGTGTAGTTCTCGGCGTGATTGGCGATCCCGCGCCGGAGGATCACCAGTCCGTGCGCGGCCGCCGCTTCGGGCGCGCCGATGGCGACCTGCGTCGAGTCTCCCGCCGCGTGCACCAATCGCATCGCTGCGCCGGTGTCGAACTGCAGGATTTGCGACGCATTCGGCAGTGACCGCAGAAAGCGCGAGCACTGTTCGAGACCGTCACCGGCGGCGAGCACCTGGCTGATTGCACCGAGCGGGATTTCGCTCACGCCGCAGAGGCAGTAGTCGACGCTCGAGGTTTCCTCGCCGACGATCGAGACCTCGTTCTCGCGCAACAGATCGTAGGTTTCGTCAACGCTGCCCGCGGCGGTGTTCTCGATGGGCAGTACCGCCAGGTCGACCTCCCCGGTTTTCAACGCGTCGACAGCGGCCTGGTACGTGCGGGTGACGACCAGCTCGCTCTCGAACTCGCGAGTCGCGAGATACTTCTGCGCAGCCAGGAACCCAAACGAGTGCTCACCGCGCACGGCGACGCGGAGGGCCACCTCACGGTGCACCCCGGAACGGCTGGAGACCTGCCGGCTGACCGACTCGGCCAGGAGGTCGCGATAGATGCGGCGGACGAGGTTGACGGGCGCGCCCTCGGTCCGTGCGATGTGTTCCACGGCGGCAAGGACCTGACGTTCGCGATCGGTGTCACGGATCGCGGCCTCCGACGCGGCCTTCTCTCTGGCGACATCGCCGACGACACGGAAACGCTCCGCGATCAGTTCGACGATCCGCTGGTCGAGGTTGCCGAGTCGCTCGCGGAGCGCGAGGAGTTCAGCGTCAGGCTCTGGCACGAATCGAGTCTACGGTCCACAGGCAGCTTCGGCGTCGCGATCGACAGCGGGGCGGCCTGGTCGGCGTCAGGGCTGCATTGCAAATGCAGCGACGAGTTCGAGTTCGGTCCCCCCCGCGCATCCGAGGTCCAACACACCGCTCGACGACATGATCGGGTTCACGACGACGGTTCTTTCGGCTGGAAGCCAGCGTCCGTCGACTGCGAGCGCCAGGGCATCCCCGGGCGTCGCCGCGGCGAATTCGAGCGTGATGGCGGTCCCGGTCGGCACACCGACTTCCACACCCGATGCATCACAGAACAGCGTCCGAGGCGCCCCGATCAGCGAGTCCGGATGACCCAACGGCTCGAACAGGTGCGTGGCTGCCGCGACGTCTGCCTCGTCGACGCTGACGTACGTGCCGCCCAGGCGGAAGAGATGCGGACTGATCGCGCCGATCCAGGCCCACCGCTGCATCACCGCGAGCGCAACGTCAGAGAACTGGGGCGCGTGCAGCATGGTCGTGTACAGGAAGGTATATCCCTGCCCCGGGAGCGAGTCGAGCAGCTTGGGTGTGACGATGGCCGGCGTGAGCATCATCCCTCGGCGCCGGGCATAGTACGGCACGGCCGGTGACCACGCGAGCCCATCAAACACGATGAGGTCATTCGGCTTGGTGCCCGCGTCGACTTCGCGAGCCTGCGCAAGGGTATTCGTTGGATCGGGGGTTGGCATCGAGTAGCTCGACGCCACGAAGTCACGCTGGATGTACAGGGTCGCCCCCAGCCACACGACGATCACGGTGACCGCGACCGCTCGAAGCGGGAGCGTCCGGCATCGACGAATGACTCCGTCGAGCGCGTAGCCGATGACTGCGGCGGCAGCGGGCGTCACCGCCGCCAGATAGTACGACTGCACCGCATAGAGATTGACGAACGTCAGTATCGGCAGGACGAGGGCGAGAATGATGCCGACCCATACCGCGCGCCGCTCTCGGAGGATCGCGATCAAGAACACTGCAGCGAGTATCCACACGGGCATTCCGGTGACCAGCGTGTCCAGCGGGTGGATGATCTTGCTCCATTGGCGAAGATCCAATCGCTGACCGATCGAGCCGAAGTTGAAACCGAACAACGCAACGCTGGTCAACCAGCTCGTTGCCGGGCTCGCCGCCTTGACCTCATCGGCGTGGTGCGTCCAGAGCACGCAGGCCACCAACGGGACGGCGAGCAGCACCGCCGCGGTCCGCAGTCGGTCGCGAAGCAGTGTGCGCCACGGTGGTCTCGAAACAGTGCCCCAATACAGAATCAGCGGCACCATCCAGAACACGGCGCTCGTGACCTTGACGAGCATCGCGAGTGTCCCGAGGACGATCGCCAGCGCTGCGAAACGCCGTTGGCGCGTATCGATCCAGATCATCCCCACCCAGACATAGGCGACCGAGAACGCGGTCGCCATGTACTCGATCATCGAGGCCCTGCTCCAGAAGACGTCGAACGGCGATGCGAGAAAGACGAGCAGCGCGAGGGCGGCGGCCGTGCGTGTGGAGAGATGCCGCACCAGGCCCCAGACGGCGACGGCCGTCGCCATGAAGCAGATCACGCTGCTGATGCGCATCGACCAGTCGATGCCGCCGCCGAGGTCCATGATCACGGCGCCCATCGCCTGGAACAGCGGGAACTCGAAGGGGACCTGCCAGGGCCTGCCGAGGACCGGGAGTTGCGGGGCGAGCAGATTGATGCCCTGCTGGTGATAGATCAGCGCGGGATACGCGGTCTCGGTCTGACGGAACACGGAGATGGCGAGCAGCGGGCCATTCAAACTCGGCAGGCGAACCAGGAGCCCGACGAGCAGCAGTGCGACGACCACGCCCCCCTCTCGGAGGCCCGGGGCTGCCAGCAACCGCCGGGCGCGTCCGCTGACCCTTCGCATGCGCCGATTCTAGGAGGCTGCCGGATCCTCGACGACGGAGAGCATGGTGCCCGCCGGGTCGGTGAACCATGCGATCGTCGGTCCGCGGCCGCGCATGATGCCGCGCTCGTCCTGGTCGAGCCCGTCATACCGCTCGAAGTGAATGCCGTTTGCAGACAACGCGTCGACCGACTGCGAGACATCCGCAACGGGGAAGTTCAACACCGTGAACGGCGCCGGTTCGTGGTTCGGCTTCGGATAGATCACGACACGTCCGCCTCCCGCGAGGACGTTGTGAAGATGGGATTGGGTCGTTCGCCACCCTCGCTGCGGTCGCAACCAACGCTCAGTGCCTGCTCCCGGTAGCGTGACACGCGCGCACAGCGATCGATTTCGGAGCCAAGCAGCGGGTTCTACCGTAGGATGGCGTCAACTCACCCGGGGCGGCAGAGCCGGCCGCACCGCAGATCAAGGAGATATCCGATGCTCGCCTTCAACGCGTTCGGTACCAAAGAGATCGTCGTCTACGTGATCGTCGTCGTGATCGTGCTCGCCCTGATCGCCTGGTATCTGATGCGGGGGCGCTCCAAGGCGTAGCACCTCGGTCTCGAGGTCAGAGACGGCATGCGGTTTGCCGTTGCTCGGCAACGCATCGTCAGCCATCACCGGCCTCGAGGAACTGTTCGATTAACTCGGCGGCGGCACGGCGCTGAAGGACGGCATGAGATGCCCGCGAATCGCGGCCGCGACGGTCTCGGCGTCTGGTGTTGTCACGATCAGGCGCGAGTAGCCGGCGCCATCAAGCTCGACCACGATGGCCGTCTCCTTGCCGTGGACGACGGCGAAGTCCTTGCCGAATGAGCCCCGCCGCGTGCCCACGGCGATCACTCCCGGGATGCCGGTGCCGGGGGCGCGAATGCCGCGCAACTCCGGCCACGCGTCGTCGACGACGCGCACGGCTCGCACCGCGCCAAGCGGAACGCGCACATCCGCGTGCACAGCCTCGAACTTCTCGAACTCCGACATCTTGACCACGAGGTCCGCGCTTTCGACGATCAGGGTTGCCATCCCTCGATCTTACGTCGCCGTCCAGCATGGGTGACCCGGCGTCTCGAGGCGCTCGCTGCCGAGCGTTCCGCACTCTTCGTATCGTTCCGGCATGGACTGGACCGTGCTCGGACGCGACGGACGCAGGGTCAGCCGAGTCGGTCTGGGCCTGGCGGCGATCGGCCGGCCCGCGTACATCACGACAGACCGCGCCGTCGATTTCGGCAGTGACCGCTCCGAGCGAGCATTCCGGACACGGACCTGGCAGGTGCTCGATGCTGCTTATTCGGCGGGTGTGCGCTACGTCGACGTCGCCCGCTCGTACGGGCTGGCGGAGAGGTTTCTCAGCGAGTGGCTTGCAGACCGTGGCGATCCGGCGGACCTGGTCATCGGTTCCAAGTGGGGATACACGTACGTCGCGGCGTGGGATCTCGCAGCGCCGGTGCAGGAGGTGAAGGATCTCTCCGTGGCCACGTTCGAGCGGCAGTACGGTGAGACGACTGCCCTGCTCGGGGAGCGGCTCCGGCTGTACCAGGTGCACTCGCTCACCATCGAGTCGGGCGCGCTCGATGATGCACCGCTGCTCGCCGCGCTTGCCCAACGGCGCGAGCAGGGCCTGCTCATCGGCATCACGACCACGGGTGCGAACCAGGCGGACACCATCCGCCGGGCACTCGAGGTTCGCGTTGACGGGCTGCCGTTGTTCGCAGCGGTGCAGGCAACGTGGAACCTGCTCGAGCCCTCGGCCGGCCCGGCGCTGGCCGAGGCTTCGGCTGCGGGATGGTCGGTGATCGTCAAGGAGGCGGTGGCCAACGGGAGGCTCACCGCCGCCGGTGACGCGGGCCGGCCGGGGAGCGCGCTCGGTGGCGCCGCGGCGGCGTCGGGCCACGCTCCCGACGCCCTCGCCATCGCGGTTGCACTCGCGCAGCCTTGGGCTGCGGTCGTGCTCAGCGGCGCCGCGACCGTCGGCCAGCTGACGAGCAACCTCCGCGCTGTGGAGATTGGCGCACCCGAGATGCCCGACCTGGCCGAGCCGGCGGCGGCGTACTGGGCGGCGCGGTCAGCACGACCGTGGCGCTGAGCGGCGCCTACTGCTGCTGTTGCTGCTGCTGCCAGTGCACCCCGGCGTGGTGCTCGACTCGATCGACCTGCTGGTTGGACATCCGCGCGATGCGCACCGTGACCTCGGGCGGGGCGCCGGACGCCGCTCCGAAGAACAGGCCGTGGTGGGGGGCGACGTCGCCGTAGTCACGCCCGACTGCGAGGCGGAGATGATGCGCGCCGACATGCTGTCCGAGAGTCGGGTCCAATCCGAGCCAGCGCCCGTCGGCACCGCACACCTCGACCCACGCGTGTGATTGCCCTTCGACCACCTTCTCCTCATCGACCGGCCCCAGGTAGCCGCTCACGTATCGCGCCGGCCACCCTGCCCCACGCAGCATCGCCAGGAACAGGTGCGTGAAGTCTTGGCACACCCCCGCACCCCCCTCGAGCAGGTCGTCGATGCTCGATTCAACCGTCGTGGCGCCGCTCACATAGCGCAACTCTTGCGGGATGCGCTGCGCCGTGGCCAGGACGCTGTCAAAGCTCCTGTCGTCGCCGTTCCATTCGTGCCAGAGGGCTCGCGTGTTCGCGGCGAGCGGGACTCGCGGGCTCGGCAGGATGAACTCGAGCCGTGGGTCGCTCGCAAGCGCGTCCTGCTCCCACTCCGTCAGCCGGCGGCGGCGGGGCTCGCTGTTCTCGACAACCGCATCGACGGTGAACTCGAGGAGCTCGTGCGGCGACGTGACATCGAGGCGGTGCACGAAATTGCCGTAGTAATCAACCCGGCTGCGCGGCACCGCCCACGGTGTGCTCACCAGTGCGAACGCGAGTGTCCGCTGGGATCCGCGGTCTCGCGCCCGCATGCGCACCTCGTTGTACGAGAGCGTCACCGTCGTCGAATAGCGGAGCACGGTGCGGTGTGACACCGAATAGGTCAGCGTGTCAGTACCCATGTGTCCTTACTCCCACCACCCTGAGATGAGTTGACGACGAGTTCATCAGGATCCCCGGCGACCCGCGTCAAGCCACCGGGAACGATCCACGGTCGTTCATCGAGCAGCACGAAGGGCCGCAGGTCGACGGCACGCGGCTCGAAACCGCCACCTGCCCGAAGGCAGACGGCGCGAGACAGCGCGACCTCCTCCTGCGCAAGCCACTGCCGCGGACTCGCCTTGACCTCCTCGAGGAATTCGGTGCGCTCCTGCGACCCCATCAGGCGCCCGAAATGGATCCCGTAGCCGCCACTTGCATCGACGGGCTTCAGCACCATGCTGTCGATGTTGGCGACAACGTGCGCCTGCTGCCGCTCGTCGGTCAGGTCATAGGTGGCAACGTTGTCGATCAACGGTTCCTCGCCGAGGTAGTAGCGGATCATCGCCGGAACATAGGGATAGATCACCTTGTCGTCCGCGACGCCGGTCCCCGGCGCGTTGGCGATGGCGACGTTCCCGCGGCGCCACGCCTCGATCAGCCCCGGCGCTCCGAGCATCGAATCGCGGCGGAACACCAGCGGATCAAGCCATTCGCTGTTGACGCGTGAGTAGATCACGTCGACGCGCTGCGCAGCGCCTTCAGCGTCGCGCCTGTAGACCTCGTCCTCCACGACGATCAGCTCGTGCCCTTCGACGAGGGTGGCGTTCATCTCATCGGCGAGCAGACGGTGCTCGTAGTACGCGGCGTTATATGAGCCCGGGGTGAGCACGACGATATCCGCGTCCCACTGCCGTGGCGCTATGCGCTGGAGGATGCGGCGAAGCCGGCCGGTATATCCATGGATCGGACGTACCGGCGCGAGTTCGAACCAGTCGGGCGCGAGCGACTCCATCGCGCGCCTCGATTCGAGCGCGTAGGCGATGCCACTGGGGATTCGCACGTTGTCCTCGAGGACGTGGAACGTGCCCGCGACTCGCACCACGTCGATCCCGGAGACGTGACACCACGTCGCTCGCGGGGGGCGAATGCCCACGATGTCGCGGAGGTAGCCGGTACTGCTGTAGACGAGCCGTCCGGGCACCACCCCGTTGCGGATCGCCCGTTGCGCCCCATAGCAGTCGGAAACGAAGAGGTCGAGCGCCATGGCACGTTGCGAGAGTGCTTTGCTGAGCGATCGCCACTCGCCGGCAGAGAGGACGCGGGGCACCGGGTCGAAGGGAAAGATCGGGGCGACGCCCTCTGTGGGGACGCCGAACGTGACACCTTTGTCGGCGAACCATTGCTGCGCGTCCCTGCGAATCCGGGGCAGGCCGGCCGCTGCCTGCTCGAGTGTCGCGAGCAGCTCCGCGTATGGAGGCCGCACCGCACCGTCCGCCTCGATGCATTCGTCGGCACCGCGCGGCAGGCCGAGGGCAACGGCCCGGGCGGTGCCGGCCTCGGTTGTCATTCATCGACAGTACTCCCCGCATCCGCCACATCGTCATTGGTCACGGCGCACAAGGAGTCGCGCCCGCGATTGTGCACCTGGAGCGGTTCACACGCGTCGATTCGGCAGTACAGTGAGGATCGTGATCGACGCCCCCACGAGCGGTCGACGGCTTCGCGTGGGCTGTGAGTTTCTCCATGACCTCGAATGGCCCGTCACCTTCGTGCTGCAGGTGGAGCCCCGCCGGGACGCCGTGCATTCGCTGACGAGTGCCGGCGTGGAAACGTGGCCTCCTGCCGCCATGCACGAGTACACGGACCTGTACGGGAATACCTGCCAGCGATTCGTCCTGGGGCCCGGGAGCGTGCGCATCCGGTACGAGGCCGAGGTGGTGGTGGACAGCGGCGTCGATGAGATCGACGAGACGGCGATGCAGGCCGCGGTTGCAGACCTGCCGGACTCGACGCTCCATTTCACCCTCGCAAGCCGGTACTGCGAGTCCGACCGGCTCGGCAACACCGCGTGGCAGTTGTTCGGCGACGTCGCCCCGGGATGGCGGCGCGTCCAGGCAGTTGTCGACTGGGTGCACAACAACATCACCTTCCGCCACGGGACCAGCGGACCGTCGACGGGCGCGGTGGATATCTATCTCCAGCGCGCGGGCGTCTGCCGAGACTTCGCGCAACTGGCGGTGACGTTCCTGCGCGGGCTCAACGTTCCTGCGCGCTACTGCTTCGGATACCTGCCCGATATCGACGTGCCGATCGCAGACGAACCGATGGATTTCGTCGCCTGGCTCGAGGCATATGTGGGGGACCGCTGGTACACCTTCGATCCCCGCAACAACACGCCGCGCACCGGCCGTGTGCTCATCGGGCGCGGGCGTGACGCGCTCGACATCGCGATGATGACCCACTACGGCGCGGCTCCATTGCGCGCCATGCGCGTCGTGGCGGAACCAATTGGCGCGCTGCCCTGGTCGAGCGCCTCTCCCGCGGTGGTCGGCGACTTCTCGGGTGATCTGCAGTGACGGCTCGGCATGCCTCGTCGACCTCGTTACCGGGAAAGGACTGGTCGGCGAATCCATTGCAGCTGGACTGGAATCGAGTGCAGCGGACCCGCTATCGGATTCACCAGCGCCTCACCTATCGTTATGACGGGCCCGTGCGCTCTCTGAAGCAGCGCCTCGTCGTGCAACCACGAAGCGTCCACGGCGATCAGCGTCGGATCAACCGCCGTCTGACCATCCTCGATGCGACTCCGCGTCAAGTGGATGTCAGCGTCGACGAGTTCGGGAACACCATCCTGACGCTCGAAATTCCTCTGGTGGAACGTGAGGTCACCTTCGTGACCTCCAGCATCGTCGAGCGCGACGCGCGGCATGGCCCGCACCTGGTGCCGGCGACCATCCTCGAGGATCGTCGCCTCCTCGACCCGACCGCGCTCACCGGGGCTGATCCCACCATCGATCTGCTCGCCGAGGAGCTGCGTGCCAGCGCGCTCAGCGGCGGTGCGCTCGCGTCCGCCGCGAACGAGTGTGTCCACAACGCGCTGTCATATGAGCACGGTGCGACGTCGGTCCGTACCACTGCGGCGGAGGCGCTCGCACGCGGCGCAGGTGTATGCCAGGACTACGCGCACGTGCTCCTGGCACTGACCCGCCGCCTTGGCCTGGCGTCGAGGTATGTCTCCGGGCAGATGCTCGGGTTCGGCGGTTCGCACGCCTGGGTCGAGGTCATCGTGCCCGACGGTCACGGCCAGGCTCGCGTGCTGTCCCTCGATCCCACGCACGGCCGCGCGACCGGCTTTGAATACGTCACCGTCGCCGTCGGGCGTGACTACTCGGACGTGGCCCCACTCTCGGGCACATACCGCGCGCCATTCGCGGGGTCACTCAGCGCGACCAAGCGCGTGTTCATGACTGCACTCGGCCCAGGCGACAGCGACGACGCAGATCTGCGAGCGATCGCCTGAGCTCCGCGCCCCCCGGTTCTCGGGTTAGTCGCTGACCAGCTCGTAGTACGGATTCAGGATCGCCAGCCGGCGGCGCCAGCGACCGACCATTCCCTCGACGAGCACCCGTGCCCCCAGTTCGATCCCGGGGATGCGCCGCCGGCCGGGGAAGACGAGGAGCAGGCTCCCGGCCTCGTCGCCGATCTCGCAGCCGAGGCTCGGACCCGTCTCCGTGAGCTGAACCTGCAAGGCTCGGACGGTGCCGGTCGCGCGAATTCGATTTCGCCACCTGGCCTGATTGATCGGTGCCGTGGTCTCGGAGACCGGACCCGGCGTTCCGCTCGACGCGGCCATTGCGCTCACTGCCACGTCACTTGCACCGATATCGATACGACGGAAGGCTGCGTGCATGGGTGCCATCGTCAGTAACTGTGTCAGAAGTCATGTCGGGAAACTTCGTCCTTGGTGCACACATATGGTCGATCGTCGCTGTGCACACGGCATCAACTCGCGATTGATTCGACTGCCGCGAGCGCCGGGACGTCATCCTCGTTCGCGTCGTCGATGCTCGCCACGTCCCTGCGACGCACCGTTGCCGCCAGGATCACCGCGCCCGAGAGCATGAGGAATGCCCCGACCAGAAACGCGACATGGAAGCCGCTGACCAGCGCGGTCACGCTGTCGGCGGCGGTCGGCACATGGCCGAGCGACGAGAGTGAATGCGCGGTGGCGTTGGCCGCGAGCGTGGAGAGCACCGCCAGGCCGATCGCGCCGCCGAGCTGCTGCGACGTGTTGAGGAGCCCCGAGGCCAGCCCCGCATCGTCCGGGGCGACGTTGGTGGTGGCGATCAGCGTGATCGGGACGAAGGTGAGTCCCATGCCGACGGACATGATCATCAGTCCGGGCAGGAGATCACCGAGATAGGTGCCGTGCACCGGAATCCGGCTGAGCACGATCAGCCCCACGGCCGCGATGCCCATGCCGGTGAGCCCGACCGGGCGGACGCCGACCCGACGGATCAGCTGCTGCGAGAGCCCAGCCCCCGCGATGATGCCCGCTGTCACGGGGAGGAACGCGAGCCCGGCGCGGAGCGCGCTGTAGCCGAGCACCTCCTGAACGTAGATCGAGGCGAAATAGAACAGGGCGAACATGCCGCCGGCAACGAGGAGCATGGCGGCGTTGGATCCGGTGATCGAGCGCATCCTGAAGATGCCGAGACGGATGAGGGGGTGGCGAAGCCGCGACTCGAGCATCACGAATCCGGCGATGAGCACGAAGGCGAGGGCTCCGAGTCCGAGCGTCTCGGCTGAGATCCAGCCCACGGACTCGGCGTTCACGAGCGCGTACACCAGCACCACGAGGCCCGCGGTGATCGAGACCGCGCCGGCGATGTCGACCCCGCCCCGGGCGTTGTCGACCCTGCTCTCAGGGACGAACCGGAGCGCGAGCAGGATCGCGATCACCCCGACAGGCACATTCACGAAGAACACCCACTGCCAGGAGAACGCGCTGGTGAGCACGCCGCCGAGGAGGAGGCCGACTGCGCCGCCGCCGACCGCAACCGCGCTCCAGACGCCGAGGGCTGTGGTGCGCTCGCGGCCTTCAGCGAACGTCGTGGTGAGCACCGAGAGTGCCGCCGGCGAGACCATCGCCCCACCGAGACCCTGGAGCGCGCGACCGGCGACGAGGATTCCCGCGGAACCTGCCAGCCCGTTCATGAGCGAAGCCGCAGAGAACAGCACGATCCCGATGAGAAAGAGGCGACGGCGCCCGAAGAGGTCGGCTGCCCGACCGCCGAGCATGAGGAAACCTCCGAACGCCAGCGTGTACGCGTTCACGATCCACTGCAGGCTCGACGGCGAGAAGTGGAGACCGCGCTGAATCGAGGGGAGCGCGACGTTCACGATGGTGGCGTCAAGCACGACCATGAACTGGGCGAGCCCGACGATCACGAGGACGAGCCAGGGATTGACGCGCTTCGGTTCCATATTTCGTCCTCTGGTTGGGGTAGAATCGGAGCGTGGGCTCCGGTTATGGAGTACTATACGGAACGATGGTTCCGTTTGTCAAACACGGTCAGGACGACCAGTCAGGACGATCAATGAGCATGGGGACAACCGGGAGAGGGCAGGTCGAGACTGTTCTGGCGCCGTCTGAGCGGCACCTGCGTGCCGACGCGCAGCGCAATCGCGAGCGCATCCTCGAGGCGGCCACGACGTTGATGGCCAGCCAGGGGATCGAGGTTCCCATCGATGAGATCGCTCAACGTGCCCAGGTTGGCGTCGGCACCGTGTACCGAAATTTCCCGACCAAGGAGGCGCTCTTCGAGGCGCTCATCCATGCACGGCTCGAACCGCTCGTCGCCGAAGCGCGCTCGGCTGCGAGATCCAACGATCCGGCAGACGCGTTCATCAACTTCATCCGTCGCATCGGCGATGAGTTCGCTGACTTCAAGGCGCTCGGCGACGCGATGTGCGAGGCGGGTGTCGATCTCAGCGAGACCAAGCAGAGGATTTCGGGCGAGCTGAACGACGCCGTCGCCGGGCTTCTTGCGAGCGCGCAGCGTGCCGGCCGGATCAGACCGGATGTGACGATCAACGACGTCTCGGCCATGATGGTCGGTCTGTCGCACGCGGATCCGTCGCTGATCGATTCGTCACAACGAAAGCGCTGCGTGGCCCTGTTCTGCGATTCGCTGCTCCTCGATGCGCGCAGCGTGCTGCCCCAGGACGGGCTGATCACCGCCGAGCCGGCACGAGCCTAGCGCTCCACCGCGCGGCTTTCAGGACGGGTCGTCGCTGCGGCTCAGCTCCCACGCGAGGCGGTCGATGGCGCGATGCTTGCCGATCGGGATCTGCAGGTAGCGATATCCCCCTGGCGAACGGATCTTCAGGTCGATGAGCCAGGTGCCGCGCTCCCCACGGGAGAGCAGCACGTCGTCAACGCGCATGGTCGCCTGCCCGGTCGGCGAAGCCTCGACGACAGGTCGAGTTACGTGGCGTTTCATCCTCATCACCCGTTGACGGCGGCGGGTTGGGCGCTCACGCCGGCCGTGATGGGCCGGCGGCGGTCGAGCCCGTAGCCTCGATAGAGCAGCTCGATCGGATGCACGGCGGTCACAGCTGCGCCGTGCGCGATCTGCCACCGGCAAGTCTCGCTGTCGCAGGCGGCGATGTCGGATCCGGTCGCCGTGATGTCGCTGAAGAGCCGTTTGCCGACCGCCATCGAGATCTCGTACTTCTCCTTCTTGAGTCCGTACGTGCCGGCGATGCCGCAGCAGTCGACGTCGAGCTCGATCATGTGCAGGTCGGGGACGAGCGCGAGCAGATCGAGCGCCGGCTTGCCGATGCCATGACCGCGCTGCTGACATGGCGCGTGGTAGGGAACGGTCAGCGGCAACGACTCGAAATCCGTTCGCAGCTCCCCGCGCTCGTGTTGGCGGAGAAGGAATTCGCAGAGGTCGTACATCGACCCGCTGACCACCTTGAGATCCTCGTCGTCGATGCCGAGAATCTCGTGGGCCTCGCGCTTGAGCATCAGACCGCAACTCGTCGAGTTCGAGACGATCGGCAACCCGGCGCGCGCGTGCGGCGCCAGACGGTCGACCAGACGTCGCACGTACGTGCGTGCCGCCGGGAAATTGCCGTTCGACTGCAGGGGGAGTCCGCAGCAATCCTGCTCCGGCACGATCACCCGAAAGCCGCTGTGCTCGAGCACGGCGACCACCATCTCGCCAACACGCGGCTCGTAGTAGTTGGTGCCGCAACCATGGAAATAGACGACCGCCGGCGCGTCGGCGGGGCCGTGGTGGCGGCGCGATCGTTTCTGGAATGTGGTGCCGGCGAAGCTCGGCATCGGCGCGTCGCGATGGATGCCGATGACGCTCTCCACGACTCCGCGAACCGCGCGGTTGTGCAGCGCCCAGTTTGCCACGGGCGCAACCGGCGTCCCGAGCCTGCCGATCACGGTCGGACGGGCGATCAGCTGGTTGCGGAGCGGCACGCCGCGCTGCTCCCAGAGCTTGGCGCGAGCCCGGGAGTTGATCTCGGCGATCTTCACGTCCTGAGGGCAGACCTGCGTGCAGATTCCGCATCCGGAGCAGTAATCCACGGACTTGTCCGGCGACGCATCGGTTCCGCGGTAGCGCTCGGCCTGGGGTCCGACGTACTTCGGTCCCGGGAACAGCGGTGTGACCTGCGAGACGGGACAGTACGACTCGCAGATCGTGCACTTCACGCAGTGGTCGAGCGAGTCGCGGATGAAGTCGTTCATCGCACCGCCTCCGGCACGGGCTGCGCGTTGGGGGCGAGGATGGCCTCGGCCGCGGCGTAGCCGGTGGCGACGCTGATGCCCGTGCCCGACTTCTCCTTCCACGGAACCGCACCGCCGAGGATGGCCCCGGCCGCGTGCAGGTTCGCGTAGACCGGATGACCGTCGGGGCCGACCGGGCGGAGGCGATCGTCGGTGGCGACGCCGGCGCGGGCGAGCGGCTGGTCGTCGAAATATCCCGCGGCGAAACGCACGCGCTCGGACCCCGAGACGCCGACCAGCGGCAGGTCGAACACGGTCTCCCGCGTGACGCCGAACGAGTCGAGCTCGAGACCCCCGCTCGCGAACCCGCCGGAGGCGAGCACAACGGCACCAGTCGGATGCGAGACCGGGCCCGTCGCGTTGCTGACGTCGACAGCTTCGATGCGTCCGTCCTTGACGCGTGCGCCGGCTGCCCTGACACCGAGCACGATGCTCGTCCCGCGTTCCCGGAGTTGCTGCGTGAGGGCATCGAAAAGACGGATGCCCGGCACCGACGGCGGCAGCGTCGCGACCTCGAACACCTTTCGCTCCAGCCCGGTCTCGAGTGCGTGCCAGGTCGCGTCGGCATCGCGCAGGCCGAGCACCGCCGGGACGCCGATGATCTCGTCGGGATCGGTTCGCTTGTCGAGTGCACCGATCAGCCAGTCACCCAGCCCGTCGGTGTCGAAGCGTCCAGCGACCACACGTCCGCTGAGGTCGCCACGAGGGCTGGCCGGAGGTTCGAGCACCAGCGCGCGAGCCGTCACCGGCGCCGGGAGACGCGCACGGGCAAGGTTGTCGGCGAGCAGTGCCGGGTGGAAGTCCTTGAACCCCTTGAATCCGACGAACACGAATCGGCCTCCGGCGCGAAGGTCGCCGCCGGCCATGGTGCGCGGCACGAACGCTGAGGGCTTCGGCACCCCGATCGCCGTCGGAAGCAGGACGTTCTCGTCGACGCTGCCGGTGTAGCCGAGCGTGCCGGCGTGGGTACCGAACCACGCGAGCCCTGCCGCGAGCCGTTCCGCGCTGAGATGCCTGTAGGGATGATCCGGGGAACCCGCGAGCAGAGCGGGCAACGCGGCGGCCGGGCTCTCCACGCGCGTCTCCCCGACGTAGCCGAGCACGTCGATCGTCGCCGGTGCCAGGTGGGTCGCGCCCACGCCTCGCGCGACGACCAGCACGCGCTGCCCCTGCTCGGTGAGACGGAGGGCGGCCACAAGGCCGGCGAGACCGGCGCCGACGACGACCGTGTCGTAACTCATGCCGGCAGATGCTCGACGTCGAGCACTCCCTGAAAGATCCAGTCGTCGAGCCGTGCCTGGCGAAGCTGGTCGCCATGCAGGATTGGATGCACGCCCTTCCATCGTTCCTCGAGGAAGCCGAGCAGCGTCTGGTTGGCAACCGTCTCGTCGATGGTGCCTCCCTCGTGGAGAATCCCGGTCGCGCGGTAGATGCAGAATCCACCCTGGCACGGCCCCATCGCGAGCCGCGTGACACGGCGAATGTCGTCGAGGCTGGTCGTCCCGCGTTGCTTGACGGTCTCCTCGAGGTGGGAGCGGGTGATCAACTCGCACTCGCAGACGATCTCCTCGGCCTGGGGGACGGGCTCGCGCGCGGCGAGCCGGTTGCCGATCCGGTAGAGGACATGGCTTTCGGAACCCGCCAGCGGTACCTCCGCAGTCCTGCACGGACGCGCCCCGCCGAGCTGCAGGCATGCGGCGTCGACCGCCGACTCCGCCATCAGACGGAACGTCGTGGTCTTGCCGCCGGTGATGGTGAGAAAGCCGGCGATTCCCTCGCGGGACGAGTGGTCGAGGAGCGCGTGCGAGCGCGTGACGTCGCGCGTCTCCGCCACTGCGGCGGTGTCCTCGAAGAGCGGACGGACGCCTGCCCAGGCGTGCAGGGCCCGCGCCTGCCGGAAGCCCGGTACGAGCTTTTCCCCCTCGTCGAGCAGGAGGTCGATGTCGGCCTGGCGGATCTCGGTCTCGTCGGGGTCGGGCACGAACACGTCGGTGGTACCGATCACGCAGGCGGTGCGCAGCGGCAGCAGGATGTCCCCGTCCGCGGGTCGCTTGCAGCGGTTGACACACATGTGCACGAGCCGGTGGTTCATCGCGATCATCAGGCCCATGCCGGCGCGCACGTTGACCGTGCAGTGCGCGAGGTCCGCGATCTGACCCGCCCAGGCGCCCGCAGCGTTGATGACAACGGTGGCGTGAACGCCGAACTCCTCGCCGCTGCGCTCGCTGCGGATGCGCGCACCCACGACGCGGTCGCCCTCCATCTCAAGGCCGAGGACTCGGTGATAGGGGAGGATCCGAGCCCCGTGTTCCTCGGCGGACCGGGCGCACCCCCAGACGAGCTTCCAGGGATCGAGTGAGGCGTCAGGGACGAGGAACGCGCGCCGGATGTCCGGGTTGACGCGTGGCTCGCGACGGAGCGCTTCGGCAACAGGGATCTCCTCGGCGGGAACGCCGGTCGCCTTGCAGCCCTCGAGAAAGAGGTCGCCGTACTCCGGGTCGTCCCATGGCGTGGAGACGAACATCCCGCCCGTGTCCTCGACGCAGTCCGCCGCCGTCGCGCGCAGGATCCGATTCTCCGCGATGCACTCGCGCGCGGCGGATGGATCCTTCACCGCGTAACGACCGCCCGAGTGGAGGAGGCCGTGAAATCGGCCGGTGGTCCCGTCCGCGAGATCACGGCGCTCCACGAGGACGGTGGAGTAGCCACGCAGGGCCGCGTCCCGCGCGACTCCGACGCCCGTCGAGCCACCCCCGATCACGAGCACGTCGGCCTCGAGCGAGCTCAGCGGCGTGTTCTGCGTTGCCATTGTATTGAGCGTATCGAGTCGGCCGGCGCCAGACGCTCGACCACCCGGGGAGGATCCGATTCAGCCCGGATGCGGGTGCTCCTCCTCTTGACCCTCGGCAAAGTCGCCCTTGTTGTCCGGGTTCTCCGGATGATGGTCTCTCTGCTCCTGGCCCTCGGCGAAGCTCCCCTCGTGCGTGTCCCGCGCCTTCTCCTCGCCGGTGGCGAAATCCCCTTCTTCTTCCTCGTGCTCCGGATGGTGCTCGGTGGTCTCCTGCCCGGTGGCAAAGGAGCCCTGGTGGCCGTGCTCGTGATCGTCCGCTTCGGGGACGACGTCAGGTTCCTGTCCCTCGCCAGCCATTGGTGGACCTCCTATTCAGCTTGGCTCTCGCCAATTCGTCGGGCGCCGCCCTCCGGGGCCCCGAGCGCGCCGTCGATCCGGCGCGACCGGGTGTCCCACGGAGGACGAATTTCAGTCTGCTCCAACTACGCTGCGGACAGCGTCACTCGGCCCAGTCGAAGGTCCTGGTGACGGCCTTCTTCCAGAGCGCGTACTCATGGTCGACTTTGGCCTTGTCCATGCTCGGGGTCCATTCCTTGTCCTTGCCCCAGTTCTCGCGGAGGTCTTCCACCTGCGCCCAGAACCCGACCGCGAGGCCGGCGGCATAGGCGGCACCCAGCGAGGTGGTCTCGGCGACGGTCGGGCGCACCACGGGCACGCCGAGCACGTCGGACTGGAACTGCATCAGCGTGTCGTTGAAGACCATGCCACCGTCGACCTTGAGGGAGGTCAACGCGACCCCCGAGTCGGCGTTCATGGCGTCGACGATCTCACGCGTCTGCCACGCAGTCGCCTCGAGCGCTGCTCGTGCGATGTGACCCTTGTTGACGTAGCGCGTCAGACCGGCGATCACGCCACGGGCACTCGACTTCCAGTACGGGGCGTAGAGGCCCGAGAACGCCGGCACGAAGTACGCGCCACCGTTGTCATCAACTGTCTTGGCGAGCACCTCGATGTCGGAAGACTTCTCGATCATGCCGAGGTTGTCGCGCAACCACTGGACGAGCGCACCGGTGATCGCGATGGATCCCTCGAGGCAGTAGGTCGCATCGGCGCTGCCCATCTTGTAGGCGAGCGTCGTCAGCAGGCCGTTCTTCGACTGCACGGGCTTGGTCCCGGTGTTGAGCAGCAGGAAGTTGCCCGTCCCGTACGTGTTCTTTGCCTCGCCGACAGCGAAGCACGTCTGCCCGAACAGCGCCGCTTGCTGATCGCCCAGGTCACCGGCGACCGGTATCCCGGCGAGCACGCCCTTGGCCGTGCCGTAGGTCTCGCTCGACGCGCGAATCGCGGGGAGCATCGACCGGGGGATGGTCATTGTTTTGAGGATCTCGTCGTCCCAGTCGAGCGTCTCGAGGTTCATGAGCATCGTCCGGCTCGCATTGGTCACATCGGTGACGTGCACGCCGCCCTCGGTCCCGCCCGTGAGCAGCCAGATGAGCCACGCGTCGATGTTGCCGAAGGCGAGCTGACCCGCCTCCGCCTTCGCCCGAGCGCCGTCAACGTTGTCGAGAATCCACTTGACCTTCGGACCCGAGAAGTAGGTTGCGAGCGGCAGGCCCACCTTGGCGCGGAAGCGGTCCTGACCGCCGTCGGCGGACAGCTGGTCGACGATCTTGTCCGTGCGGGTGTCCTGCCAGACGATCGCGTTGTACACGGGCTTGCCGGTGCCGCGGTCCCAGACCACGGTCGTCTCGCGCTGGTTGGTGATTCCCACGGCAGCGATGTCCGCGATCGCCACCTTGTCGAGGCCGGCCTTCACGACTTCCTGCGTGCGTGTCCAGATCTCGAGCGGGTCGTGCTCCACCCAGCCCGGCTTGGGGAAGATCTGCTCGTGCTCTTTCTGATCGACAGAGACAACCTTGCCACTGTGATCGAACACCATGAAGCGCGTGCTCGTGGTGCCCTGGTCGATCGCTGCTGCGTATTTCGCCATTCTTAATTCCTTTCGCCACTTGTCATTCGCATGTCACGGTTCGTTCGGATCGATGCCTAGAAGAACGCCTTCTCGGCCAGGGCGCCGAGGATGCCGCCGACGATCGGGCCCACCACCGGAACCCAGGCGTAGTTCCAGTCGGATGTGCCCTTCCCGGCGATTGGGAGGATGAAGTGGGCGATGCGCGGTGCGAGGTCACGAGCGGGATTGATCGCGTACCCGGTCGGGCCACCCAACGAGAGGCCGATCGCGAAGACGAGGAGGCCGACGAGCAGCGGAGTGATACCCGACGCTCCCGGAGCGGTGTTGCCGCCGATGGCGAGAACGCCGAACACGAGCACGAAGGTGCCGATCACCTCGCTGACGAAGTTCAGGGCGTAGTTGCGAATCGCCGGTCCCGTGGAGAAGACCGCGAGCTTGAGTCCCGGATCCTCGGTCTCTGCCCAGTGGTGGCTGTAGTGCACGTACACGAGCACCGCGCCGATGAACGCTCCGACGAGCTCACCGCCGATATACGCCGGAACGTCCTTCCAGGGCGTTGTGCCGATGACCGCGAGCCCGAGCGTCACCGCGGGGTTCAGCTGGGCGCCGTCGAAACGACCCACCGCGTACACGGCCATCGCAACAGCCATTGCCCACCCGAAGGTGATCACGATCCAGCCGCTGTTCTCGGCCTTCGACTTGGAGAGCAGCACGCCTGCGACGACGCCGTCCCCCAGAAGGATCAGTAGGCCCGTTCCTATGACCTCCGAGACAAAAATACTCGGCATGAGTGCCACCTCCTTGGCGATCGATCTCTACCCCTGATTGGGTGTGGGGACAGTACCCTCGTCCGTAGGGCATTGTCAATCACCTTTGGCAATGGCCCTTTTGCCCTATTAAGGAATTGGTAGGCTTAGCACCAGTGCCCAAACCCATCCAATCCATCGAACGTGCCTCGGCCATCCTCCGGCTGCTTTCCGGGCGGACACGCCGGCTGAGCCTCGCCGAGGTGGCCGGCGAGCTCGGGCTCCCCAAGGGAACCGTGTACGGGATCATGCGCACGCTGCTCTCGGTCGGCTTCGTCGAGCAGGATCCGGAGTCGGGCAAGTACCGCATGGGTGCGGCACTGCTCCACCTGGGAAGCAGCTACCTCGACGGCAACGAGCTGCGCACCCGCGCGCTGAACTGGGCGGACTGGCTCGCGGCGCGTACCAACGAGAGCGTGCGCCTCGGCACGCTCCACGACCACCAGGTGTTGCTCGTGCATCACGTGTTCCGGCCGGACAACAGCCCTCAGGTGCTCGAGGTCGGCGCGCTCCTGCCGATGCATGCAACCGCGATGGGCAAGGTGTTGCTCGCATACCACCCGTACCTCACCGCCGAGCTCGGCAACGGGAGCCTTCCGCGCTTCACGAATTGCACGATCACCGATCCCCGCATGCTCGCGATCGAGATCGACCGCGTGCAGGAGCAGGGGTGGGCTTCGTCGGTGGAGGAGTTGATCGAAGGCGAGACGTCGTTTGCCGCGCCGATTCGTGATCGCCAGGGCGTTGCCGTCGGTGCCATTGCGATCTCCGGGCCGACCGAGCGACTCTGCGAGAGCACGCAACCGCGCAGCGACCTGGTGTCGTATGTGCGCGAGGGAGCTCGGACGATTTCACGCGACCTCGGAGCCGTTCCATGGTGATGGTCATGCAGCATCAGCCGGTAGGAGGAAAACGCTCTTGACACGCACACTGGCGCGACTCATACTCGCCCCGCGGAGCGAGGGCGGATCTCACATGGCGAGACACACAGACACAGGCTGCTGTTCCGCGGCACCGGGTTCGGTGTGGAGCCGCGTGCGTTGAGCGACCGATACGTCGCCGCGATTGATCAGGGAACGTCCTCCTCACGGTGCCTCGTGTTTGATGAACAGGGCCGTATCGTTTCGCTGAGCCAGAAGGAGCACGAGCAGATCTTCCCGCGCCCCGGTTGGGTGGAGCACGATCCGCGCGAAATCCTGCGCAACGTCATCGAGGTGGTGCGCGGCGCACTGGACAAGGGCGGCCTCGATATGCGCGACCTCATTGCGGTCGGCATTGCCAACCAGCGCGAGACCACGGTCGTCTGGGATCCACACACGGGCGAACCGGTACACAACGCGATCGTCTGGCAGGACACGCGCACGGATGCGCTGTGCCGCAAGCTCGGCGCCGAGCACGGGCAGGATCGCTTTCGTGACAGGTGCGGGCTCCCGCTCGCAACATATTTCTCCGGACCCAAGGTCAGCTGGCTGCTCGACAGCGCACCGGATCTCCGCCGTCGCGCCGAGCAGGGGGAGTTGCTCTTCGGGACCATGGACAGCTGGCTCGTCTGGAATCTGACCGGTCGCCATGTCACCGATGTCACCAACGCAAGCCGGACCATGCTCATGAACCTGGAGACGCTCGACTGGGACGACACGCTGCTCGATGCCATCGGAGTCCCGCGGGCAATGCTGCCGGTGATCCAACCCTCGTCGCAGATCTACGGTGAGGCCGGCGATTCACTGGGTGGTGTGCCCATCGCGGCAGCGCTCGGCGACCAGCAGGCTGCGCTCTTCGGTCAGACGTGCTTTTCGGCAGGGGAGGCCAAGTGCACGTACGGCACCGGAAGCTTCCTGCTGCTCAACACCGGCACGCGTCCGGTGCGCTCCCAGCATGGTCTCCTCACCACCGTCGGCTCGAAGATCGGGGACGAGCCCGCGACCTACGCGCTGGAGGGGTCGATCGCCGTGACCGGAGCGCTGGTCCAGTGGTTCCGCGACAAGGTGGGGCTGATCGGCAGCGCACCGGAGGTCGAGACTCTCGCTCGCACGGTCGATGACAACGGCGGCATCTACTTCGTCCCTGCGTTCTCCGGCCTGTTCGCGCCGCACTGGCGCGGTGATGCGCGCGGCGTGATTGCCGGCCTGACCGGCTACGTGACCAAGGGCCATCTCGCCCGCGCAGTGCTCGAAGCCACCGCGTGGCAGACGCGCGAGGTCGTTGACGCCATGAATGCCGATTCAGGGATCGAGTTGACCTCGCTCAAGGCGGACGGCGGCATGACCGCGAACAACCTGCTCATGCAGTTCCTCGCCGACGTGATCGGGGTCCCCGTGGTGCGGCCGAATGTGGCCGAGACCGTTTCGCTCGGGGCCGCGTATGCAGCGGGTCTCGCGGTCGGATTCTGGCCGGATGTCGAAAGCCTCCGTGCGCACTGGCACAAGGCCGCGGAGTGGCTCCCGAAAATGGATGAGGTCGAGCGCGAACGCGGCTATCGGAAATGGAAGAAAGCCGTGCAGCGCACGCTCGACTGGGTCGATGACGACGACTGACCCGCCGCGTCGTCAGATGATGAAGCGCCGGTACCGCCAGAGATAGTCGAGCCCGCTCGCGATCGTCGCTGTCACGGCGATCCAGGTGAACACCACCGCCGGAAGCTCGAACAGCGGATACGGCTGGGCCAGGATGATCAGCAGGATCATGCAGTTCTGCGTGAAGGCCTTCCCCTTCCCAAGCTGCGATGAGCTCACCACCACACCCTGACCCGCCGCCACCGAGCGAAGCCCCGTGATCAGGAATTCGCGTGCGGCGACGACGACGACGACCCAGGACGGGAGCAGCGATTGCGAGGCGAGGATCACCAGGACGGTGATGACCAGCAGCTTGTCGGCGAGCGGATCGAGGAACTTGCCCAGCTCGGTCACGAGGTTGCGGCTGCGAGCGATCCGTCCGTCGAGCGTGTCGGTCGCCGCCGCCGCCACATACGCCGCTGCGCTGATCTGGTAGTGGTCGGTGAAATCGATCGCGAGGACGGCTCCGATGACCGGGACCAGGAGGATGCGCAGGATCGTCAACTGGTTCGGGATCGTCAGGTGGCGGGTCACGGCGTCAGTGTGCATGCCACCATCTCGGATGGGCGTCAGCGTGGGTCGGGAATTGCATCTAGAATCGGCAGGTGAGCCTCCTGACCATTGTGCTTTTGGGGGTGGCCGGATACGTGCTCGGGAGTCTCCCATGGGGGTACTGGCTCTCGAGGTTCGTGACCGGGAAGGACATCCGCCAGGTCGGGAGCAAGGGGACCGGGGCCGCGAATGTCTGGCGGCACGCCGGTTTCAAGATGTTTTTCCTTGTTGCGCTCCTCGACATCGGCAAGGGCTCGGCCGCAGCGGCGATCGGGCTCGCGGTGGGTGGGCCGTCCGGAGCGGTCGTCGCGGGCACCGGGGCGTTGATCGGCCACTGGCGACCGCTGTTCCTCGGCTTCAAGCGCGGCGGCAAGATCGTTGCAACGACAGTGGGTGTCGCGCTGGTGATGGCCCCGCTGGCCTCGGTGGTCATGGCCGTCGTGTGGTGGATGGTCCTGCTCGCGACCCGCTACACGTCGGTGGCGTCGATCACGGCGTCACTGGCACTGCCGGCGCTGGTCCTGGTGTTCGGCGGGACCTGGGCTGAGGTGTTCTTCACGCTCGGCGCAGCGGTTGCGATCATCGTCCTGCATCGAGCCAACATCGATCGGCTGATGCACGGGACCGAGAATCGGTTCACGCTGCGTCTGCCAGGACTGCACCGGCGCGCACCGGCGCCGGTCGTCGCCCGTGATCCCACCCCACCGGTGCTCTGAGGACCGTCAGGCGGGGTTCGGTTGGTCGGCGGCCGTGTCGATGAAACCTGGCAGCGGTCGCGTGATGAGCCCCTGGGCGAGGTACCACCTGATCGTCCGCCGCATCGTGTCCTCGATCGGGGTGTAGACGAGCCCGAGGTCGCGGGCAGCCGGCGCACCGTCATAGGCAGCGCCCTCGATGAGCGTCCGGACCATCTCGCGGCAGTAGCGGGTCGGCTTGCGCCGGACGCGGGCGACGACCTCGATGCACGCCGACGCAGCCATGGCGAGCTTCGCCGGGAGAAACCGTGGCGGATCCGCGAGCCCGGTGAGACGGGAGAGCAGCGCGAGTCCGCTGCGCAGTGTCATCGATGCCCCACAGAGCAGGTAACGCTCCCCGGCGACGCCCCGCTCTTCGGCGAGCAGGTGGCCCCGGGTGCAATCGGCGATGTCGATGACGTTCAGCGGCCCGTCGACCGCCGCGGGCAGCTTGCCGTTGAGGTAGCCGATCAGGAGCCGCGCCGTCCCGCTGGTCCGCCCCGGTCCCTGCACCGACGCCGGGTTGACGCAGATCACCGTCAGCCCGGTGGTGGTCGCTGCTTCCATCACGGCGCGTTCGGCCTCGTCTTTCGACCGCGCGTATTCGGACAGAAAGCGTCGGGGGGTCCGGCGACCCGACGGCGAAGCCACGTCGAGGGTGGCGGCCGAGGATGTGTAGACCACCCGTGAGACACCGGCCGCAGCGGCCGCGAGCACGACGGTCCGTGACCCGGCGACGTTGACCTCGAACATCGGCCGTGGGTTCGGCACGCAGAACGCGTTCGCCCCGGCCACGTGAAACACGGTCTCGCACTTCTCGAAGCCGGCCTCGAGCGACGACCGGTCACGGAGATCCCCGCGCACGGGCTCGGCGCCGAGCGCGATCAGCCGCTGCGCCGAACTGTCTGATCGGGCGAGGGCTCGCACCGGGCGTCCCGTGGCCACCAACTCCTCGACGATCGCCCGTCCAAGGAAGCCGCTCGCGCCGGTCACGAATGCCCTGCCAGCCATGCAGGAGCGAGCCTACCCCGTCGCTGCCGCCGGCCACCCGATGGGTGCCAAAACGGAGCGCACCGGACCCGCGCCGACGATCTCGCGCAAACCCATTGACAGCACCCTCGGCAAAAGAGTAGTTTCCGACCAACGTTCGATAATGTCGAATAACAGGAGTGTCGAGCCATGGCCACAGCCACCAGGCGCATGCGGAAAATCATCAACGAGCCGGATCAGGTCGTCAAAGAGTCGCTCGCCGGGCTTGCCGCCTCTGTTCCAGACATCCTTCGGTACGACGTCGAGAACCAGATCCTCGTCCGCGCCGGTGCGCCGGTCAAGGGCAAGGTGGCGTTGATCTCGGGTGGCGGGTCGGGTCACGAGCCCCTCCACGGTGGCTTCGTCGGCGTCGGCATGCTCGATGCGGCGTGCCCGGGCGAGGTCTTCACGTCCCCGGTCCCCGACCAGATGCTCGCCGCGACGAAGGCGGTCAACGGTGGCGCGGGCGTCATCCACATCGTCAAGAACTACACGGGTGATGTCCTCAACTTCAAGATGGCGGCCGACGAGGCTGAAGAGGAAGGCATCAAGGTCGAGGCGATCGTCATCGACGATGACGTCGCAGTTCAGGACTCGCTCTACACAGCCGGCCGGCGTGGCGTCGGCGCGACGGTGATCGCCGAGAAGATGGGCGGTGCGGCCGCGGAGCGCGGCGATTCGCTCGAAGCCGTCGTCAGCGTCATCAAGCAGGTGAACGCTCGCGGGCGCTCCTTCGGCATTGCGCTGTCGTCGTGCATCCCGCCCGCCTCCGGGAACCCGATCTTCGATCTCCCCGAGGGCGAGATGGAAGTCGGTATCGGCATCCACGGCGAGCCGGGCCGCCGTCGCGCGCCACTCGGCAGTGCGGCCGAGATCGCCGACATCATGGTCGAAGCCGTGACGTCAGACCTTGCTGCCAAGGCTGGCTCAAACCTGCTCGTCTTCGTCAACGGGATGGGCGGCACGCCGCTGCTCGAGCTCTACCTCCTCTATGGCGAGGTCGAGAAGCGCCTCCGGAAGGCCGGCCTCACTCCGGCTCGCAACCTTGTCGGCAGCTACATCACCTCGCTCGAGATGGCTGGAGCGTCGTTGACCGTGGTCGAACTCGACGACAAACTCACAGCCCTCTGGGATGCGCCGGTGCACACGGCCGCTCTGCGCTGGGGAGGCTGATGCTATCGTGGCGGTCGCTATAGCGATGGATGCGCAGACCGTCACCGCGTGGATGAACGAGATCGCCGCATCGGTCCGCGCCGAGCGGGACTACCTGGTCCAGCTCGACGCGGCGATCGGCGATGGCGACCACGGCATCAACCTGAATCGCGGGTTCGATGCGGTGACGCTCGCCTTGACAACCGAGCCGGACGGAACGCCGGGCAAGCTGTTGATCCTCTCCGGCAAGACGCTGATATCCACCGTCGGCGGCGCCAGCGGACCGCTCTGGGGGTCTGCGCTGCGCAAGGCCGGGCGCGCGCTGGGTGATGGCCCGACCTTCGATCTCGCCCAACTCGTCGACGCAATGGCGGCGGCGCTCGCGTCCGTGCAGGACCTGGGCGCGGCCGTGCCCGGTGACAAGACGATGGTGGATGCACTGGAGCCGGCGGTGACCGCGATGCGAGAGGGGCTGGCGCGCGGGGCGTCGAGCGGGGAGATGCTCCGCTCCGCCGCGGAGGCGGCCGAGACGGGCATGCGGGCGACCATCCCGATGCAGGCGCGCAAGGGCCGCGCCTCGTATCTCGGTGAGCGCTCCATCGGGCACCAGGATCCGGGAGCGACGTCGACGGCGATGATCATCCGCGCCCTGGAACGGACGGTAGCGAGCACTCCTTAAATGACCGAGCGACTGCTCGCTGGCGTTCCGGCGTCACCGGGGACAGCGTTCGGATTGGTACGGCGTCTCGATGCCGCCGGCGAGATCGACGACGCCATCCTTAGTGAGTCGGCGCGTCCCGCTGCCGCGGCGCGTGCCAGCGAAGCGCTGGCGCGATCCGCGCGAGAGCTCGAGGAACTGTCCACGAGGCTGAGAGCCGAAGGCAGGAATGACGAGGCGGATATCCTCGACGCCGGGATGATGATGGCCGAGGATCCGATGCTGCTCGAGGCAGTGGAGAGTGCGGTCATGAGCCGGGGGCTCACGGCGGCGAGCGCGATCCGCGTCGAGGTCGAGGCGGCTGCGGCACTCCTCGACGCACTCGGCGACGAGGAGCTCGCTGCGCGGGCATCCGATGTGCGCAGCCTGGGCCGGCGCGCGTGCCGGTTCGTCTCGGATGAGGCCGTTCGGGTCGATCGGAAGACCGCCGGCGACTCGATTCTCGTCGCGTCCGACCTCGGACCGGCCGACGTCATCGAGCTCGACGCCGACGTGCGCGGGATCGCCCTCGCCGACGGGGGTGTCACAGGCCACGCGGCGATCGTGGCCCGGGGTCTCGGGCTGCCGATGGTGGTCGGCGTCGGCGCGGAGCTGCTCAGGCTGACTGAAGGTGAGATCTGCATCGTCGACGGCGACCGGAGCATGGTCATCGCGGCACCGGACGTGCAACGTCTGGAGAAGGTTCGGAGCTCCATGTCGGTGGCTGCCGCGGCCCGCGCTCGAGCCATGGCGTCTCGAGCGCTGCCAACGGTCACGCGCGACGGGCGGACCGTTCGGGTCCTCGCCAACGCCGCAACCCCGGCCGAAGTCCGGGCGGCGCTCGAGGCGGGGGCCGACGGTGTCGGCCTGCTCCGCACCGAGCTGGCCTTTCTCGAGGCCAGGCACTGGCCGTCCGTCGCCGAGCATCGGCGCACCCTCGATCCCGTGCTGGCGCAGCTCCACGGGCTGACCGCAACGATCCGCCTCCTCGACTTCGGGGGCGACAAAACTCCCCCCTTCCTTAAAGGAGTGTTCGGGCGCGGCGTGGAACTCCTTCTCGAGGACACCGACGCGCTCGCGTGGCAGCTCGAGGCGATCCTGGACGCCGGGGAAGCAACAGAGCTCCGCATCCTGATCCCGATGGTGACCGAGCCGGGTCAGGTCCGCGCCGTGCGGGCCGCCATCGAGCCGATCGCGGCGCGGCGGCGGAGCCGCGTGCCGCTCGTGGCGGCGATGGTCGAGGTTCCGGCCGCGGCAGTGATGGCGGATCGCATCGCCCCCGAGGTCGGCATGTTCAGCATCGGCACCAATGATCTGACGAGCTTTCAGCTCGGCATCGACCGGACCCGCCCGGGCGGGGCACCGGCGCATCACCCCGCCGTCCTCCAGCTCATCGCCGACACCGTCGATGCCGCCCGAATCGCCGGAATCCCCGTCGAGGTGTGCGGCGAGGCGGCCTCGAATCCGCTGGTGATGCCCCTGCTCATCGGGCTGGGCGTCGATGAGCTCAGCGTCGGCGCGGCCGCGGTTGCCCGGGTGCGCGCGTGGGTTCGCGCCCTCGATCATGAGGAGGCGGCCGCGATCGCGCTTCGCGCGCTCCACGCCGAGTCCGCTGCCGAGGTGGAGTCGCTCGAGCGCCCGCTGCGTCTGCTACTCGACGACGCCGGCGAGTGATTCGGCGAGGGCATCGAGCGCAGCAGCCGCATCCTCACCGTCGGCGCGCACCAGGAGTGCCGTCCCGGCCGTGGCACCGAGCCCGAGGACGCTGAGGATGCTCTTGGCGTCCGCTTCACGGCCATTCGCCGCGACCACGATCTTCGACTGAAAGCGCATCGCCGTGCGGACGAACAGTGCCGCCGGGCGAGCGTGGAGCGCGACACCTTCTGGAAGCATCATCGTGGCTTCAGAGCTTGCGAGCATCGCGAGCCTCCTCGGCGGACCGTGCAACCTCATCGAGCGGTGCCCCGGACGAGGCGATCACCGCCGCGGCGACTGCGCCTTCGACGAAGGGAGCATCGACGAGACGGACGTGGCCATCGCCGTTGCCGTCGAGCACCTCGCGCACCGTGAGAATGGCGCTTCCGAGGTCGCAGAGCAGCAACACACCGTCACCCTGGTCGGCTCTCGCGATCGCCGCACGGACGAGTTCGTCCGACGTCCCGAGACCACCGTCCTGGTCGCCACCCGCCGGCTCGATATGGACATCCGGTCCCGCCATCTGACCGGCGAGAAGGGTCAACCCCGCAGCCAACTCGGGGCTATGTGAGACCAGGACAATCCCGACGGCCACGACTTCCCTCGCTGTCACGCGGTCGGTGGAGAATTCCAACTAGTCTACATCCTCGACCATAATTCAGCAATGCCGAATAGCCGGCGTCCGACCTCCATACAGTCCGTCGACCGTGCCGCGGCGATTCTGAAGGCGCTCGCGGGCGGTCCCGGGAGGTTGGGGGTCAGTGAGCTGGCTGACCGTCTCGGCCTCGCTCGCCCGACGGTGCACGGCCTGCTGCAAACGTTGCTGGCGCAGGGGTTTGTCGAGCAGGATCGTGTCTCCGAGAAGTACCAGCTGGGTGCGGGGCTGCTGCAGCTCGGGTACTCGTACCTCGATGTCAATGAGTTGCGTTCACGCTCGATCACCTATGCAGCGCAACTTGCCGTGCGCACCAGGTTCGCGGTCCGCGTCGGGGTCATGCACGGCGCCACCGCCGTGGTGGTGCATCACGTGTTTCGTCCCGATGCGACATTGCAGATTCTCGAGGTGGGGTCACAACTTCCGCTGCATGCGAGCGCTCTCGGCAAGGCGCTGCTTGCATTCGCATCGACTGACACCATCGACAACCTGCTCGCGATGCCGCTGGAACGCTTGACAAAACGAACGCCGACCGCGGGCGCGCTGCGCATCCAGTTGAACACCATCAGACTGCAGGCCGTCGCGACCGAGCGCGACGAGGCAGTGCTCGGTGAGTCGAGCATCGCCGCGCCGATTTTCGACCGTGAGAGCAACGCCGTCGGTGCGATCGCGGTTGTCGGAGACACGGATCGCGTGTTCCCGCGTGGGCCGGCGCGGGGACTCTCGACTGCGGTGGTCGAGGCGGCTCGCGGCATCTCGCGCGAGCTCGGCGCGAACCGCTGGCCGTTCGCCGGGTAACACCGTCGACCTGTGAGGGCCTGCGAAAAGACGGAGGGTGATCGGCTGTAGCATCTGTCGCCGTGACCAGCGACGGTGGCAGGACCGATGCGACGTTCGTCGGCAGACGCAACGAGTTGGCCAGCCTCCTGGCTCAGGCCACCGAGGTGCGCCGCGGCCATCCGCGCGTCGCCCTGCTGACCGGTGAGCCGGGAATCGGCAAGACCGCGCTGGCGCATCGTTTCGTCAGCCAGGCGCAGGGATTCCAACTCTGGGAGGCGAGCGGGGAGGAGGCGGAGCAGCTCCTCACGTTCGGAGTGATCGAGCAGCTGGTGCGAGCGTCGCACGAATCGGGTGCCCCGGCGCTGGCGGACCTTGGCAATCGCGACGCGGACGCACGCGACCCGATCTGGGTCGGCGCCGCGCTGCTCGATTTGCTGGGCGCGATGCAGGCCGCCGGACCGGTGTTGCTACTGATCGACGACGCCCAGTGGGCGGATCGCCCCTCACTCCAAGCGCTCATCTTCGCGCTCCGGCGACTCCAGGCCGACCGGGTGCTGACGCTCATGGTGTCCCGGAACGGCTCACCGCGAGGGCATCTCGCAGGGTTCCACCGTCTCGTCGAGCACGGTCACGGCGCATGGGTACGCGTTCGAGGGCTCGATGCATCATCGATTCGAGACCTGGGTGTCTCGATGGGGGTCGATCACCTCTCGTCTCGAGCCGCCGACCGCATTCGAGCCCATACCGGCGGCAGCCCGCTGCACGCGACGGCGATCTTCGACGAGATCATCCCGTCGATCCTGCGCGAGCCGTCGGATCTCCCACTGCCGTCCACCGCTGACTTCGGCGCGCTGGTGCGCTCGCGGCTCGACAGCCTCACCCCGGAGGCGCGAGTGCTGGTCTGCGCCGCGTCGGTGCTGGGGCTCTCCTGCCGTCTCGCGATTGCCGGCCGGCTCGCGGAACTTCGCGAGACGCTCGTCCCGCTGGAACGGGCGATGACCGCGCATCTGCTCGAGGAGCATGGGGCGCCCGCCGACAGGCTGATCGCGTTCCCGCATCCACTCGTGCAGGCGGCGGCGTACCACTCGCTCGGGCCGGCGCATCGGGCCGCACTCCACGAGCGAGCTGCAACGCTGGTGGCCGACGAGGCGTCGTCGCTGCGCCATCGGGTCGCCGCTGCTCGCGGAGCGGATCCGCAACTGGCGGCAGACCTGATCATCTTCGGGATCCACCTCGCGCGACGCGGCGCGTGGGACGCCGCGGCCGACGCGCTGCTGTCGGCCGGGCGCCTCACCGCGGACGGCCCCGAACGTGACCAGCGCACGCTGATGGCCGCCGAATACATGCTGCTCGGCGGAGCCGTGGACGACGTGCTGTCGCTCGTTGACGAGATCGAACGCCAGGCGCCGACAGCCCGGCGTGGATTCGTTCTCGGCAGTCTCGCGATGACCGGTGGCCGCTATGACAGGGCGCAGGAGATGCTGGCGGCCGCGTACGACGCCTGCGATCCCGTCCGCGACCACCCGCTTGCGGAGGAGATCGCCGCGCAACTTGCGCGAGTGCACATGGCCCGCGGTCACGGCCCCGACGCGGCGCTCTGGGCAACCCGGTCGCTCGACGCGGACCGTCCGGCGTCGCCCGTGTCGGACTCGTTGTCCGTCCTGGCGATCGGTCTGCTCTTTGCCGGCCGGGCCCCGGAGGCGGCGGCGGCTGTCGCGGAATTGCCCCCCGCCGACTCCCTGGCGGACGATTCGCCGCTCGACGGATATCTCGGCCGCGGCTACGTGCGCTGCGTCACCGACGACCCGGCGGCGGCTCGCGAGGATCTCGCGCCGGTGGCGGAGCGGTTGCGGCGCCGCGGACCGGCGCACCAGGCGATCGAGGCACTCACGATGCTCGCGATCGTCGAGTACCGCGTGGGTGACTGGGACGACGCCTCGGTCCACGGTCAACTTGCCGCGTCGCTTGCCGAGGACGCCGACCAGACCTGGTTGCTCGCCGCCGCCCACGCAGCCGCCTGCGCACCGCTGGCGGGGCGTGGCGATTGGGACTCCGCGACCGCCCACGCGGATGCCGCCCGGCGCTCCGCCGAGGTGGCCGGGGCTGAATTCGCCGGGGTCGCCCAGGCCGCGATGGCGGCCGCCGTGATCGCTCGGGCTCGCGGCGACCACGAGTCGGTGATCCACGCGCTGGAGCCGCTGCTGCCGCTGGCGGATCTTGGCGGGATCCGCGAGCCCGGGATACTCGACTGGCCGATCCTCTACTCGGAGGCGCTGGTCGGCCTGAATCGTCTCCGAGATGCCGAGACGGTTGTCTCGCGTTTCTCAAGGGTCGCTCGGGAGCGCAACCGAGCCCAGTCGGTCGCAGGGGCCGACCGTATTCGAGCGATGCTCGACGCCGCGCTCGGCAGAGCGGATGACGCCGAGGTCTCGTTCGTCTCCAGCCTGGCGACTCTCGACAACGTCCATCTGCCCTTCGAGCGAGCGCTCACCGAACTCGAGTACGGCCGCTTCCTGCTGCGCGAAGGGTTCAACCGTGCGGCCGTGTGGCAGCTGGACGCGGCTCGGGAACGCTTTGCGGATCTTGACGCGCGGCCATTTGTCACCGAGTGTGTCACCGCCCTGGTCCGCTGCGGCATGGCGCCGTCGGCAGAGGGTGGCCATGCTCGCTGGCGTCTGACCCCGCAGGAGGTGTCGGTGGCGCGACTCGTTTCGACCGGGCGGACCAACCGACAGGTGGCAGACGAACTCGTGGTGAGCATCAAGACCGTCGAGTACCACCTCGCGAACGTCTACGGGAAGCTGGGGATCCGCTCGCGCCAGGAGCTCGTTCCGATCTTCGGCCCGATCGACACGGGGCGTCAGTCAAGAGTTGCGACGCGCGGAGCCAAGGGTGTCCTGGCGGCAAAAGACTAGGGTCCAACCCTGGGGTAAACCCGGGACGGGCCACGTAGAGTCCAATCCAACCGGCCAAGGAGAGGTGTGACGTGAGCGGGGACATCAGACCTGATCGCCCGGCCGCGCTGGCGGTTGGGCTGCTCCGGCCATGCATCCTCGCCCACCTGATCGGTGGCCAGTCCGTCTACGGATACGAGCTGCATCACTGGCTCCTTGGCATCGGTGTGGAATGCGATCTGGGGACCGTGTATCGATCGCTGAACACGATGGAGGCCGAGGGCCTGCTGCACTCGACCTGGGAGCGCACGGCGGGTGGACGCAGCCGCAGGCGGTATGAGCTCAACGATGCCGGCCTCGACATGATCGATGCGTACGTCGCACCCGTGGAGCAGCTGTGTGCGGTCGCTCAGGAATTCCTCGCCATGCGCAAGGGTGGCGCCGGTCGTCCCGCCGCTGACCTCGCCTCCGCGCCGGACGCCGGGAGCTCGCACAGCGGGTCGCCGTTTCCGACTGCGAACGCTCCGTTGTCAATACCTGCGCGACGCGGATAACTGCGCAATACACGGATTGACGCGCCCCATCGGGGTCGCCACAGTCCGTCACGAGGCGGACGTCCAAGGACGTGATCCGTCACGCAGTTGCCGCTCCCAATCGCTCACAAAGGAGGAGGTTGGATGGCCACGGATACCGTGCCGTATGGGCGCAAGACCCAGAGGGAGTCGCCCGTCTCTGATCTGCACATCGTGTGGGTCACCGCCGGACTCGGTTGCGACGGTGACTCGGTGTCGATCACCGCAGCGACGCAGCCAAGCATCGAGGACGTGCTCCTCGGCGCAATCCCCGGTCTGCCCAAGGTCCACCTCTACAATCCGGTGCTCGCGTACGAGAACGGCGAGGAGTTCATCAAGTCCTGGCACGCCGCTGCGGACGGCCAGCTCGATCCCTTCGTGCTCGTCATCGAGGGATCGATTCCCAACGAGACGATCAAGAAGGAAGGCTACTGGGCGGCCGTCGGCACCGACGCGGCGACCGGACAGCCGATCACCACGTGCGAATGGATCGATCGTCTCGCGCCGAGGGCGCTTGCCGTCGTCGCATGCGGCACCTGCGCAACCTACGGCGGCATTCATGCGATGCAGGGCAACCCGACGGGCGCAATGGGCCTGGCGGACTACCTCGGCTGGGACTGGAAGTCCAAGGCGGGTCTGCCCATCGTCAACGTCCCCGGTTGCCCGGTGCAGCCCGACAACTTCATGGAGACGCTGCTGTACCTGCTCTACATGGTCGCAGGGCTCGCGCCGGTCATCCCGCTCGACGATCAACTGCGTCCCACGTGGCTGTTCGGTGACACGGTCCACGATGGCTGCGATCGCGCGGCGTCGTACGAGCAGGGTGATTTCGCAGCGGACTACAACTCGCCGCGATGCCTCGTGAAGCTCGGCTGCTGGGGACCGGTTGTGAACTGCAACGTTCCCAAGCGCGGATGGATGGCCGGCATCGGCGGCTGTCCGAACGTTGGCGGCATCTGCATCGGCTGCACCATGCCGGGATTCCCGGACAAGTTCATGCCATTCATGGACGAGCCGCCCGGGGCGCATCTTTCAACCGGCGTCATCGGCGTCTATGGAACGGCCATTCGAGCACTGCGCAAGGTCACCAACACCACCGTCAACAAGGAGCCCAGGTGGCGTCACACCCGGCCCGAACTCACCACCGGCTACCGGCCGACCACGTACTGAGGAGAACTGAGCCATGACAGTGGTCGAGAAGGACCCCACCAGGACCAAGGATCCGGTCCTCGTCGACGTCTCCTGGGACCCGATCACCAGGATCGTCGGCAGCCTCGGCATCTTCACGAAGATCGACTTCGCCAACCGCGTGGTCGCAGACTGCCGGAGCACCTCGTCGATCTTCCGCGGCTACAGCATCTTCATGAAGGGCAAGGATCCGCGCGACGCGCACTTCATCACCAGCCGCATCTGCGGAATCTGCGGCGACAACCATGCGACGTGCGCGACCTATGCGCAGAACATGGCGTTCGGGATCCGGCCGCCCGCAATGGCGGAGTGGATCGTCAATCTCGGCGAGGCGGCCGAGTACATGTTCGACCACAACATCTTCCAGGACAACCTGCTCATGGTCGACTTCTGCGAGCAGATGGTGAAGGAGACCAATCCATCGGTCCTGGCTCGCGCCGAGAACACGCCGGCGCCGCACGCCGCGGACCACGGCTACCGCACGATCGCCGAGATCATGCGTGCGTTGAACCCCTTCACCGGGGAGTTCTATCGCGAGACGCTGCACGTCAGTCGCTACACGCGCGAGATGTTCTGCCTGATGGAGGGACGCCACGTCCATCCATCCACGCTGTACCCGGGCGGTGTCGGCACGGTTCCCACGGTGCAGCTCTTCTCGGACTACCTCGTTCGCCTGATGCGCTACGTGGAGTTCATGAAGAAGGTCGTTCCCCTGCACGACGACATCTTCGACTTCTTCTACGAGGCGCTTCCCGGTTATGAGGAAGTCGGCCGCCGTCGTATGGACACGGTCTGCTGGGGCTCCTTCAACGATCCTGACGAGTGCGACTACACCTACCGGCACATGACCAACTGGGGCCGGTCGATGTTCGTCACGCCTGGTGTTGTCGTCGACGGCAAGCTCGTGACCACAGACCTGGTGGAGATCAACCGCAACATCCGCATCCTGCTCGGCCACTCGTTCTACGAGGACTGGGCGGATGACGGGGAAGTCTTCGTCGAGAAGGACCCACTCGGATTCCCGATTGACAAGCGGCATCCGTGGAACCAGACCACCATTCCGAAGCCGGGCAAGCGCGACTTCGACAAGAACTACAGCTGGGTCATGTGCCCGCGCTATCTGCACGAAGGTGAGCACCTGGCAATGGACACGGGCGGCGGCGCCTTTGCTCGCCTGCTCGCCACGTCGCTCGCCGGCATCGTCGACGTCGGCTACATCAAGGCGACCGGCACCAGCACGAAGATCTACCTCCCGAAGACGGCGTCGAAGCCCGAGGTCGAATTCGAGTGGAAGGTGCCGAAGTGGAGCAATGCCATCGAGCGCGACCGTGCGCGCACGTACTTCCAGGCGTACGCGGCTGCGGCTGCACTGCACTTCCTGGACAAGGCGTTTGCCGAGCTGAATGCAGGACGGACCGACACCTTCACGCCGTTCACCGTGCCGGACGAGGCGATCGGCTGCGGATTCCACGAGGCGGTGCGCGGTGTGCTCTCGCATCACGTCGTCATCCGCGACGGGAAGATCGCCAACTACCACCCGTACCCACCGACTCCCTGGAACGCGACCCCCCGCGACATGTACGGCACGCCAGGGCCGTATGAAGACTCGGTGCAGAACACACCAATTTTCGAGGAGAACGGGCCCGACACCTTCAAAGGCATCGACATCATGCGAGCGGTGCGCAGCTTCGACCCCTGTCTGCCGTGCGGTGTGCACATGTATCTCGGCAACGGCAAAGTGCTGGAGACTCGGCACTCGCCGAACTTCGGCCCGCAACCATGAATGGCAGCGCCCACCCGTATTGTTGAGGAGCGAGAGCTCCAGAAACGACTCGCCCACGTCGATACGCTGGTCGGGGAGCTCCAGCAGCTCCCCGACCCTGCGTCGCGCGCGATGGTCGAGGAGTTGCTCTCAACCGTGCTCGACCTCCACGGGGAGGCGCTTTCGCGAATGCTCGATGCGCTCGGTCCGCGCGGTGACCCCGCCGCGGACCGGCTGCTCGAGCGCATGGCAGACGATGACCTGATCAAGGGTGTGCTGCTCCTCCATGGGCTGCATCCCATGGATTTGCGCACCCGGGTTGAGGCAGCGCTCGAGTCGGTGCGGCCGTATATGCGGTCGCACGGCGGCGGCGTGGAACTGCTCGGTGTCGCCGGCGACGTCGTGCGTATCAGGCTCGAGGGTCACTGTCAGGGATGCCCGTCCTCGACGGTCACACTGAAGCTGGCCGTCGAGAAGGCAATCTATGAAGCAGCACCCGACGTCGCGGCCATCGAGGTGATCGAGCCTGAGGATGCGAAATCGACCGGCCCGCCGCAGATCTCAGGGCTCCTGGCGCTCCCGATGGTCACGTCGCCAGGCCGCGCAGCGCATCCGGCTGCCCCTCGCATCCCATCGCCATCCGGCGACTGGGTCACGCTCGCGGCGCGTGCGACCCACATCGACAACGGCAGCGTGCTGAAGACACGGGCGGACGGCGACAGTGTCCTGATCGCGCGTGCGGGCGATGTGTTCTACGCCTACGTCGCGAAGTGCCCGGCGTGCGAGGGCGTGATGGACGATGCCGCGCTCGACGGAGCGGTGCTCGTGTGCGATGTCTGCGGAGCTCGATATGACATCCGCCGCGCCGGCGCCGGCATCGGTTCGGACTTCCGCATCGAACCGCTCCCACTCCTCGAGGACTCCGGGGTCCTGCGTATCGCGATCCCCGCGCGGCTTGCATGAGCACCGCGGCTCGTCTCCCCGGGTTGCGAGGGCTCATCCGCGAGCGCGCGCCCGCGGAGCGGTGTGAGCTGTGCAGCGCCGAATTGTCGCCGCATCCCAACCACGAGCACCTCTTCGAGCCGGCGTCTCGGCAGATCCACTGCAGTTGCACGCCGTGCGCGATCCTCTTCCCCGCCGACGCGGAGAAGCGGTACCGGCGCGTCTCGAGGCGCCTGCTCTATCTCCAGGATTTCGCCATGGACGACATGCAGTGGGAGTCACTGGCGATTCCAGTGAACATGGCGTTCCTGCACACGAGCACGAGCTCCGACGGCGTCCGGGCGTTCTATCCAAGTCCGGCCGGCGCGACCGAATCGATGCTGAGCCTCGAGGGCTGGAGCCAGCTGGTTGCGGAGAACGAACTGCTGACGACGCTCGAGCCCGACGTGGAGGCTCTGCTCATCAATCGTGTGAGTGGAGCTCGCGATCACTACATCGCACCCATCGACCGCTGCTTTGAGCTGGTGGGGATCATTCGCATCAGCTGGCGCGGACTCAGCGGCGGCAAGGAGGTGTGGGAGCGGATCGACGGGTTCTTCACCGAGCTCCGCGGCGCCGCACGCGTGAAGGTTCGCACCCGTGCCTGACCTGGACCTCGAGGTCGTCTCGGCCGGCGCCGAGCCGGACACGCTGATTCCGATTCTCAACTTCCGCGTCCGTATCCGCGAGGGTGAGGGTCGTCGCGTCGACGCGATCTCGTTGCGGTGCCAGATCATGGTTCAGGCGACGCGCAGGACGTATGCACCGGGCGAGCAGGACGCACTCCTCGACCTCTTCGGCAAGCCCGCGCGCTGGGGGACCACCCTGAAGACGATGCTCTGGACGCATGCGAGCACGGACGTGTCCGGCTTCACGGGCACGACGGAAGCGATCGTCCCGGTTCCGTGCACGCACGATCTGACGATCACTGCGGGCAAATACTTCTTCGCGCTCGAAGCGGGTGAGGTCCCGCTGATGTTTCAGTTCAGCGGCACCATCTTCTGGCGCGACGAGGATGGAAGCCTGCAGGTCGCGCCGATTCCATGGTCGAAGGAGGCGGCGTTCCGGCTCCCGGTGTCCACATGGCGCGCCCTGATGGAGGAGCACGATCCGGACAGCGCCTGGTTGTGCCTGCGTCGCGACACCGTCGACCGGCTCAACCGTTACAAGGCGCACTCGGGTGTCCCCGGATGGGACGCCGCGCTCGCACGGCTGCTTGCGGCCAGTGACGACCATGCTGCGCTGGGGAGTACACCGCAGTGAGCCAGACGACCCTCGATCGCATCGTCGCCGCAACGCTCTACGAGGGGTACATCCTGTACCCATACCGGCCATCGTCCGTGAAGAACCAGGTGCGCTGGACCTTCGGCGGCGTGCATCCGCGCTCGTGGAGCGAGGCGACCGGCGGCAGCGATCCCTGGATCGCGCAGACGGAGTGCCTGCTCCGCGCGACGGATGCCACCTCTGTCACGGTGCGGGTCCGGTTTTTGCAGCTTGTGACCAGAACGGTGGCGAGACTCGACCCGCCGGTAGCCGTCCTCGACGCCGACGCAGTCGCGAGGCTCGAGGACGTCGAGGAGTTGCGGGTGGTCGGGGTCAACCATCGCGCCTGGGATGAGGCCACGGAGATCTCCATCGACTGCGGATCGCATGCGCTGCGGGCGCTCCTCGACGGTGAGGTGGTGGTGGAACACCCCATTCCCAGTCAGGACGACCTGGAGCCACTGCTCGACGAGCAGAGCCGGATCGTCGGCGCACTGCAGCGTGAGCGTCAGCCGATCGTTGCCGAGGTGACGGTGACCGCAGTCCGCCTGACTGCGGATCTCGTTCGCGTCGGAGTCGTGGTGCGCAACGTCAGCGCATTCCGGGTGGACGGGGACCGCGAGCGAGCGCTTCGATCGTCACTGGTCTCGACCCACGCGATCCTCGTTGCCGAGCACGGTGCCTGGCTCTCCCTCGCGGATCCGCCTGAGGATGCCGCCGATGCTGCTGCGGGGTGTCGCAACGTCGGTCTCTGGCCCGTCCTTGTCGGCGATCCGGGAGCGTCGGACACCGTCCTCGCGTCGCCGATCATTCTCGAAGATCATCCCCAGGTCGCCCCCGAGTCGTCCGGCGACCTCTTCGACGCCACCGAGATCGATGAGATCCTGAGCCTGCGCATCCTGGCGCTGACAGACGACGAGAAGGCCGAGATGCGCGCGTCCGACTCGCGAGCCCGCGCGCTCCTCGACCGCACCGAGGCACTGACCGGCGAGGACCTGATGCGCATGCACGGCACGATTCGCGAAGTGCGGCCGGCCATCGGAGAGCGGCGGTGACCAGCTTCGATCTGGGCGCGTGGGACCCTGAGGGCACCGGGGGCACGACCGAGTCCGTGCGCTGGGGCGACGGCCGACTGCACCGGGGTGACCGCGTCCGGATCCAGCCGCAGAGGCGGGCCGACATCATGGACATCGCACTCTCCGGACGGACGGCGATCGTCGAGTCGATCGAACGTGACTACGAGGACGTGGTCCACGTGGCACTGCTCGTGGATGACGATCCGGGCAAGGATCTCGGCGCGCTTCGCCAGCCGGGCCATCGCTTTTTCTTTGGCCTCGACGACCTCGAACGCGTGGAGGCCGCGGAGGTGCGACCGTGAGCGAGACGACGATCCTGGTTGCGGGAATCGGCAACATCTTCCTGGGCGATGACGGCTTCGGAGTCGAGGTCGTGCGCCAGCTGGCGTCGCGACAGCATGCCGAGAACGTCCGTGTTGCGGACTACGGCATTCGCGGCTTCGATCTCGCCTTCGCGCTGCTCGATGACCCGGCCGCGACGATCCTCATCGACGCCATGCCGCGTGGCGGGCAGCCGGGCACGGTGTACGTCCTCGATCCGGACCTCGAGGCCGATGCGACCACCTCGCAACCGGATCACGCGGAAGGTTCGTTCCAGGGACACGCGATGACCCCGGACTCGGTGTTCGCGCTGGTCCGAACGCTCGGCGGCGTGCCGCGCAACGTGACCATCGTCGGGTGCGAGCCGCTGACCTTCGGTCCCGAGAACGAGGGGAGCATGGAACTCAGCGAACCGGTGGCGAATGCGGTTGCCGAGGCGGTCACGATTGTCGAGCGCCTGCTCTCGCAGCTGGTCCCGACCACGAGTGCCTCCTGATGCATGAGCTTGGCCTCGCGGAAGGCATCATGACCGTCGCCATCGACATGGCCGGCGGACGCACGGTTCGGCGCATCGTCGTTCGCATCGGCGAGGACCAGCGCATCGTTCCCGACAGCCTCGAGTTCGGCTTTCAGCTCCTCGCCGAGGACACGATCTGCGAAGGAGCGACGTTGCAGTGCGTCGTCGAGCCGGGAGCGAGCGTTCTCGTGGACGAGGTGGAACTCGACGGCGATCCGCCGACGATCCTCCGCCGCCCCGGCGCGCCGATTGTCGAGCGCCCGCACGATCACCCCCATACCGGCCAGGACGGCGTCAGCACGGCGCCGGTCACGTCAGCACGCACGCAAGGAGGAACGTAGGTGTCGCTCATGCTCGGTAGTCAGAAGAGCGGTCTGCGCACGATCGCGCAGTGGTTGATCCTCGGTGCCATCGTCGGCGCCGTGCTCAATTCGAAAGACATTCAGCGGTATCTCAAGATCCGGTCGATGTAGGTCAGGACGAGAGCTCGCCGTGCCCCGTTTTCGCGTGAACACCGCCCAGTCGACGGTCAAGGTCGGCCTCAGGGTCAATCTGCATCCGTCGCATATCAATGCCAACGCGCTGAGCGGGACCATCGAATGCGAGGTCGACGAGCAGGGGAAGCCGCGTCTCGATCAGCCCTACAGCGCGGCGCTGACGCTGCCGGTTGAAGCCATCAAGTCGGGCAACGGGATGCAGGATCGCGAGATGCGCCGGCGCTTCGACGTCTCCAGGTTCCCAACCATCACGGCGACGGTGACGCACGGCGAAACCCTCGAAGGCGAGGGCCATTACCGTGCGACAGCCCAGCTCACGATGCATGGCGTCACCAAGGAGATCGCCGGAGACATCCAACTCAGCGTCGATGGAACGACGATGACCATCGACGGCCAGCAGGTGATCAACGTCAAGGAATTCGGCATCGACCCACCGCGCTTGATCATTCTGAAAGTGGAACCAGACGTGGATCTGCAGGTCCACATCGTGGCCGAACTGCAGCAATAGCGATAACGGCACTTGGAGTGGAATGCAATGCTTGAGAAACTCTTGATCTTCGGGGTCGGGTACGTGCTCGGGACCCGGGCCGGCAAGGAACGTTTCGATGAGATGGTCGAGACGGCCAGGAAGTTCGCCGCCCGCGACGACGTGCAGATGGTGGTGAGCCTTGCCACCGGGTTCCTCGAGCAGCGGTTCAACGCGACCGCGGAGCATCTGCGCGCGGCGTGATCCGATGAGCGTTGCAACCCCGCCGCCGAAGGTCCGCTCGAAGCGCGCGAAGGTGTCGCCGCGCCTCCCGCGCGAGCGCCGGCGTTTCGCGGTGCACGGCGTCGTGCAAGGGGTTGGGTTCCGTCCATTCGTCTGGAATCTCGCCACCCGGTTGCGGCTGAGTGGATGGGTTCGCAACACGTCCGGCGCTGTGGTGATCGAGGTCGAGGGCGAGCGGGCGATGCTCGAGACCTTCGCGATCGCGCTCTGCGCGGAGGCGCCACGTCTCGCCCGCATTGAGAGGGTCGAGACGGCGGCCATCGTCACCACCGGCAGGCGGGGCTTCGACATCGTGGAGAGTCGCGCTGTCGACGGGGAGTATCAGCCGATCGCTCCGGATGCCGCGACCTGCCCCGAGTGCGTCAGCGACATCCTCACGCCCGGCAATCGCAGGCACGGATACGCCTTTACCAACTGCACCAACTGCGGTCCACGGTTCACGATCATCGAGGACATCCCGTACGACCGCCCGCTGACGACCATGCGTCAGTTCACGATGTGCGACGCCTGCATGCGGGAGTATCAGGATCCGCGCGACCGACGCTTTCATGCGCAGCCGAATGCATGCCCGGCGTGTGGACCGCGTCTCTGGTACGCCGATGCCGGCGGAGTCGAGATCGCGGGCGATGCGATCGATCTCGCGGCCGCTTCGATTGCGTCGGGCGAGATCGTCGCGTTGAAGGGCCTGGGTGGCTTTCAACTCTGCTGCGATGCGACGCTCGGCGCAGCGGTCACGCGCCTGCGCCACCGAAAGCACCGCCCCGCCAAGCCGTTCGCCGTCATGTGCGCGAACATCGCGGCCGTTCGCCGCCTCTGTGTCGTGAGTGACGAGGAGGCCGCGTTGCTGGAGGGGTCGGCCCGGCCGATCGTGCTGCTCCAGCGCCGCCAGGACGCCGGCGCATGGGCGGTGGCGGGCTCGGTGGCGCCCGAACTCCAGGAACTCGGTGTGATGTTGCCGTACACGCCGATGCATCACCTGCTCATGCGCGCGGTGTCGGCGCCGCTGGTCATGACGAGCGGCAATGTGAGCGAGGAGCCGATCGCGAAGGACAACCGCGAGGCCCTGCTGCGCCTGGGCACCATCGCGGACCGCTTTCTCCTCCACGATCGCGAGATCTATGCGCGGTATGACGATTCCGTCGTCCGCGTCGTCGACGGGACTGCGCGGATGATCCGGCGAGCGCGCGGATACTGCCCGCTCCCAGTACGCGTCGATGCGTGCGATGGCACCGTGCTGGCGCTCGGCGCCCACCTCAAGAACACGTTCTGCGTGATCCACGATGGCAACGCCTTTCCGGGACCGCATGTCGGCGACCTCGACAGTCCGCTCACGCTCGGCCATCAGGACGAGGCGTTGCGGACCTACCTGCGCCTGTTCCGGACGAACCCGGCCACCGTCGCGGCCGACCTGCACCCGGATTACGCATCGACCCGCCTCGCCCAGCAGTGGTGGGACTCCGGCGCACGTGAGGTGCGCGTCCAGCATCACCACGCGCACATCGCGAGCGTTCTCGCCGAGCACGGCCTTCGTGGCAATGTGCTCGGCGTCGCATTCGACGGCGTCGGTCTGGGGCCGGACCACTCCATCTGGGGTGGCGAGTTTCTCCTCTGTGATGAGCGCGAATCCCGGCGAGTCGGTCATATCGCGGCGGTGCGCCAGCCGGGTGGCGACGCATGTGCCCGCGACGGCTGGCGCATGGCAATCGCATATCTGGCCGCCGCCGGCGAGCTTGGAGACACGCCGCCCGACTGGTTCGGCGAGAGCGCCGGCGCGCCGGACTCGCGGCAGTGGCGGCTCGTGTCCCGCGTGGCCGGCTCGGCAACAGCCCCGATCAGCACGAGCGCCGGGCGACTGTTCGACGCGGTGGCCAGCCTGACCGGCGTCGCCCACGTTTCGACCTTCGAGGCGGAGGCCGCGATGCGTCTCGAGGCGCTGGCGATCTCGGCCGGTGCCCTTTCCGCCGTCGATGCGCCGGACGTGAAGTTCGCTGGCGATCCGGCCATCCTCGACACCGTGCAACTCGTCCGGACGCTTGTCGGCGAGCGCCGGCGCGGCGTCCCAACGGCACTCCTCGCCGCGATGTTTCACGAGAGCCTGGCCCGCGGGATCGCCAACGTGTGCGTGCGCCTGGGTGCGGAACTCGGCGTCCAGCGCGTCGCGCTCAGCGGCGGTGTGTTCCAGAACGGGCTCCTGCTGAGCCGCGTCGAGCACCTCTTGCGCGAGCGTGATCTTTTCGTGTACACCAACCATCAGGTCCCGGCCAATGACGGTGGCATCAGCCTGGGCCAGGCGCTGATCGCAGCGTCACAGAACCGAGAGGTGAGGTGACATGACGGTGCAAGTACGATCAGACCGCGACGTCGCCCTCGCCGCCGGACGTGCCTTGCTCGATGAGCGCGTCACGGCGTCGAATCGTGCCGGAGAAGCCTATTTCGAGCGCTACGCGCAGGCCATCGCCGCCTGTGCCGCAGCGATGGCGGACCGCTTTTTCGTGGGCGCGACGCTGCTGGTCTTCGGCTCGGGGCCACACGCCACTGACGCGCAGCACAACTCGGTCGAATTCGTGCATCCGGTCCTGCCGGGATGCCGTGCCCTCCCGGCGCTCTCACTCGCCAATGACATGGCGACTGTGACCGGTATGCTGCAGGGCGACGCCGCCGTGGACGTGTACGCGCATCAGCTTCGGGTCCTCGGACGTGCCGGCGATATCGCCCTCGCGTTCGCGCACGCACCGGTGCACCCCTCGATCACGCGCGGCCTCGAGGCAGGCGCGGCCGCAGGGATGCTCACCATCGCACTGACCTCGAGCGAGAACGAGGCCGTGCGCGAGCAGGCCGACTTTGCCTTCCACGTGCCGGGGAGCGACAGGAGCGGCGCTCACGAGCTCCACCTGGCGACGTACCACATGCTCTGGGAGCTCGTGCACATCGTGCTGAATCATCGCGGCATCGGAGAGGCGTCGTGAGCACCGAGTGTCACGACGAGGTATGCATCACCTGCTCTGATCAGCTCCTCGCCGTACTCGTCACCGGGGTTGATGCCGACGCCGGGATCGCCCGGGGTACGGTCGACGGGTCGACGGTGGAAGTCGGCATCGATCTACTCGACGGCGTGGTCGCGGGTGAGGTTTTGCTCTGCCACGGCGGTGTGGCGCTCCAGCGCGGCATGCCGGTCGAGGTGGGCGCATGAGCGAATCCGGGCGCGACCCGTTCTCGCAGTTGCTCTATCCGATGCTGAGCCCGCAGCCGGCTGCGGGTGACGCGCTTGTTCTCGAGCTTGCCCGCGCGCCGCTCGAGAAGTCGGCGGAAAGCAACCGCCTCCGTCTCGAGTTGCTCGGCGAGTTCGGTGACGAGATCGTGAGCACCGCAGACGAGATGGCCGCCGCGTTCCGTCAGGGCGGACGGCTCCTCGCGCTCGGCAACGGGGGCAGCGCCACATCAGCCGCGGACATCGTCACCGAGCTCCTGCTTCCCTCCGGGAGCGGCAGGCCGATCCCAGCGCTCTGCCTCACCAACGATATCGCGGTCGTGACCGGTATCGGCAATGACGTCGGCTTCAACGACGTGTTCGTGCGCCAGATCATCGCGCTGGGACGTGCCGGCGATGTCGTGCTCGCCGTGTCGGCGAGCGGGAACTCGGAGAACCTCGTGCGTGGCCTCGGTGAAGCCCGGCGCCGCGACATGACCACCATCTCGATCTGCGGATACGACGGCGGGAGGCTTGCGCGCGAGCAGGTCAGCGACCACTGCTTCGTCGTCCGCTCCAGCAGCGTTCACAGGATTCAGGAGGTACAGATGACGCTCTACCACCTCCTCACAGAGTTGGTGCAACGTGCACTTGAAGGAGAGCCCGTATGTGCCTAGCGATTCCCGCCCGTCTTGTCGAGTACATCGACGCCGATCGAATGTACGGCAAGGTCGAGCTCGGCGGTGTGCAACGGCGCATCAACACCTCCCTTCTGGTGGGGGAGGACGCAACCGAGCCCGGCGAGTACGTGCTCGTCCATGTCGGTTTCGCGTTGAGCCGCGTGAGCGAGACCGAGGCCGCGGAGACTCTGCGCATCCTCGAGGAGATGGGACCTGCGTACACGGATGAGGTTCAGCAGATCCGCGAATGGCAGGCGATGGAAGAGGAGCTCGTCGGCGCCAACTACCGCGAGGGGAACGGGACAACGGCATGAAATTCGCAGACGAATTCCGCGACGCAGATCTCGCGAGAGCTCTGGGTGCTCGCATCGCCGCCGAGGCGGGCGACAAGCACTGGAAGATCATGGAGGTGTGCGGTGGGCATACGCACACGATCTTCAAATACGGCATCGAGGATCTGTTGCCGAGCAACGTCGAGCTGGTGCACGGGCCAGGATGCCCCGTGTGCGTGATCCCGATGGGTCGCCTCGACGACGGCATCGCCGTCGCCCATCAACCGGGTGTGATCTTCACATGCTTCGGCGACCTCATGCGCGTTCCCGGCAGTGAGGGCAGCCTGCTCGATGCGAAGGCCGCAGGCGCCGATGTGCGCATGGTCTATTCGCCGCTCGACGCACTGAAGATCGCGCAGCAGAACCCCGACCGCAAGGTCGTGTTCTACGCCATCGGTTTCGAGACCACCGCGCCGTCGACGGCGCTGACGCTGATGCGCGCGAAGGCGGAAGGGATCCGCAACCTGTTCGTCTTCTGCAACCACGTCACGATCATCCCGCCCATGAAGGCGATTCTCGACTCGCCCGACCTGCAGCTCGACGGCTTCCTCGGCCCAGGACATGTGTCCACGGTGGTGGGCATCAGGCCCTTCGAGTTCGTCACGAGGACGTACAACAAGCCCGTGGTCGTGGTGGGATTCGAGCCGCTCGACATCCTCCAGGGCGTGCACATGATCATCCAGCAGATCCACGAGGGACGCTGCGAGGTCGAGAACCAGTACAAGCGCGTCGTCCACGACGACGGCAACCCCAAGGCGCTCGAAGTGCTCGCGCGCGTGTTCAAGCTGCGCTCGCATTTCGAGTGGCGCGGACTCGGGTTCATCAGTCAGAGTGCTCTCGAGCTCCAGGACGAGTACGCGGACTACGACGCCGAGAAAGTCTTCTCAGTGCCGGGCGTTCGCGTCGCCGACCCCAAGGCGTGCCAGTGCGGCGAGGTTCTCAAGGGCGTGCTGAAGCCGTGGGAGTGCAAGGTCTTCGGGACCGCGTGCACGCCGGAGACGCCGATCGGCACGTGCATGGTGTCTTCCGAGGGCGCGTGCGCCGCGTACTACAACTTCGGCAGATACTCGCGTGCCCGCGAGCGCGAGCGGGTGCTTGCATCCGGTGAGCATGCGAATGGCAACGACCAGGCGAACGGAGCCGCCGTCGACCACGAGCTCATGCCGATTCCGGTGCAGGCTCGATGACCGAGACCATCGTCGAACCCGGGAGCGGCGCCGCGATCAAGGCCGCGTCGGCGCGAATCGCCGACCCGGAGCAGCGAGTGCTCGAGCGGATCGCCGAGATCCGCAAGCGCAAGCCGTCGCTGCGCGAGGACGCCATCACGATGAGTCACGGCGCCGGGGGTAAGGCGAGCCACACGCTGGTGACTGCGCTCTTCGGCGACATCCTCAGCAACCCGGTGCTCGATCAGCTCGGCGATCAGGCGGTGCTGCCGCTCCCCGGCGTGGATCACCTCGGGCTCGCGGTCACCACCGACTCGTTCGTGGTCAGCCCGCTCTTCTTTCCTGGCGGCGACATCGGTGAGCTCGCGATCAACGGAACGATCAACGATCTCGCCGTCGGCGGTGCGACCCCGCTCGGGATCTCGGCGGCGTTCATCCTCGAGGAGGGACTCGACATCGCGACGCTCCGGCGTGTCGTCGAGTCGATGCGCCGGGCGGCAGACCGCGCGGGAGTCAATGTGGTCACCGGTGATACCAAGGTCGTGCCCCGCGGCAAGGCGGATCAACTGTTCATCACGACCACCGGTGTGGGGTATGTCGCGCTGCCGCAGCGTGTCGCGATTCAGCGAATCACGCCCGGCGACGCGGTCATCCTCAGCGGCGCGATGGGGGATCACGGCAGCACGGTCATGCTCGCGCGGGGCGACGTCGATCTCGAGGCCGACAACCTGCGCAGCGACACCATGCCGTTGCATGGGCTCACCGCAGCGCTCCTTGAGGACGGCATCGACGTGCACTTCATGCGTGACGCCACCCGTGGTGGAGTCGCGACCGTTCTCAATGAGATCGCCCAGGCGGCCGGCGTGGCCGTGGCGATCGATGAGGCGTCGCTGCCCGTCCATGACGAGGTTAGAGGCGTCGCGGAGATCCTCGGAATCGATCCGCTGTACATCGCCAACGAGGGCAAGCTCGTGGCCATCGTGGCCAGGGAGCACGCTGCGCGCGCCCTTGCCCTGATGCGGGCTCGCGATGAAGGCACCGAGGCGGCGGTGATCGGCGAGGTGATGGCGGAGCCGGAGGGCATGGTCTTCATCCACACCGGATTCGGCGGCACGCGGGTGGTGGACATGCTGATCGGAGACCCGCTGCCACGGATCTGCTGAGCCACGGTCTGTCGGCGCACTGACTCCCGGCCGCGAGAGGCGTAGTCTCCAGGTGCTGACAACCTCACACGAGCCGTGACCGCGTATGGATCCTCAGCCCCGGACGGGGCCAGACGAACCGGAGCCTCCCGGCGCCGAGCCGGCAGCTGACGTTCGCATCCAGGCGGTCGTCTGCGGCCGCTGCGGCTGGCCGAATGCCTGCCGGATACAACGTGGGATGCGAACGCTGCGCTTCATGTGCCAGTGGTGCGAGCGGATGACCACGGGGATCGTCGACCCGTCGATCAAGCGCAACGTCATCTTCTAACCCGCCGAGGCGATCCCCCCATCGAGGGAATCCGCATCGGGTGCCTCGGTGAACCACCGGCTCTTGTAGATGTCGGCGGCTTCGATCCGCATCAGGTCGTCGCGCGTCACCAGCCTCCCCTCCGAGACGAGCCGGTTCGCCTGCCGGAGCCGCGCGCGTTCCAGGGCATTGCGGACACTGCGGGCATTGGCGAATCTCGGCTGGGTCATCCGCCGCGACATCAACTCTCGAAACGCCGGCTCGGCGCCGCTTGAGAACGTGTACCGCTGCCTGTCGAGCATGATCCGCGCGATCGCGACCAGCGCGTCGAGGTCGTAGTCGGGAAAGTCGATATGGTGGGCGATCCGTGATCCCATGCCGGGGTTGCTGCTGAAGAACTGGTCCATACGATCGCGGTAGCCCGCGAGGATCACCACGATGTCGTTGCGCTGGTTCTCCATGACCTGCAACAGGATCTCGATCGCCTCCTGACCGTAGTCACGTTCATTCTCCTGCCGGTGCAGGTAGTACGCCTCGTCGATGAAGAGCACGCCGCCCATCGCCCGCTTCAGCACCTCTCGCGTCTTCGGCGCCGTGTGGCCGATGTACTGGCCGACGAGCTCGTCACGCGTGACCGCCACGAGGTGTCCCTTGGCGAGATATCCCAGGCGATGCAGGACTGTCGCCATGCGCATCGCGACTGTCGTCTTGCCGGTGCCCGGGCTCCCCGTGAAGCACATGTGCAGGTTCGGACGTTCCGCCTCGAGCCCGAAGCGACGCCGCGCCATGTCGACGACCAGGAGGGATGCGATCTCGCGGATGCGCATCTTCACCGGATCAAGCCCGACGAGCTCGCGATCGAGGTCCGCGATGACGTCGAACACGCCGGACGCGCGTGCCTCCGCCTCGACGTTGATGCCGACGGTGTCCGGGGTTGCCTTGGCGCCCGGAGCTGACGTCACGCCGTTGCCGGCTGGAGTTTCCGGAACCGCCGTGGCGACATCGACGGCGCCAGGCCGTGGCATCCCGAACGGGACGTGCTGGTCCTCGGTCATCGCTCAGCCCTCGTAGCGCTCTCCGGAGGCGCGGTCGGTGGCGTAGGCGTGCAGGGTGTAGCGGACCTGCCGGTCCGGCCCCTCCTGACGTTCAAGGCGAAAACCGGTCTCGTTCGTGGGACGCTGCACGATGAAGCTCAACGCCGTCGTCTGGCGACCGAGCTGCCGGTCATAGGCATTGACGCGAACGTAGCGCGCCGGATACGCGTCGCGACAACGCTGGACCTCGAGCAGAATCGCCGCGGGGTCGCGCATGTCGAACATGGGCAACCCCCACATCTCCCAGAGGAAGTTACGAGGGTGGGGATCATCGGTGAACTCCACTGACAGGGCCCAGTTGTTGTCGAGCGCGTACTGCACCTGGGCGCGCACCTGGGTGTCCGTGAGCGGCGGAAGATAGGAGAACGTGCCTTGGGTGAGATGCATGTCGGTGCTCCTAGGCCGGCGTCGCGGTGGTGGCGACATCGGGCGTATCGGTCGACTCGTAGTTGAAGCTGATGTCGCCCCAGACGTCGAGTGCGGCTCGCAGCGGCGCGCACCAGCGGCCCGCGGCGCGGAGCAACTCCGGTCCCTCGGTGAAGTAGTCGCGGCCCTCGTTGCGCGCCTGGACGATCACCTCGACGGCGGTGCGGTTGGCGGTCGCGCCGGCGGCGACCCCCATCGGATGGCCGATGGTGCCACCGCCGAACTGGAGGATCGTGTCCTCGCCGAGATAGTGGAGGAGCTGGTGGGTCTGTCCCGCGTGGATGCCACCCGAGGCGACCGGCATCACGCCGGGCATCGAGCCCCAGTCCTGGTCGAAGTAGATGCCGTGCATGAGGTCGCGGGGGACGAATGACTTGCGCAGGGTGTCGTAATAGCCCTGGACCATGTTCGGGTCGCCCTCGAGCTTGCCGACGACGGTTCCGGCATGGATGTGGTCGACGCCGAGAAGCCGGCACCACTTCGCGATGACGCGGAAGCTGACGCCGTGGGTCTTCTGCCGGGTGTAGGTACCGTGGCCGGCGCGGTGGAGATGGAGCAGCACGCCGTTGCGCCGTGCCCACTTCGACATCGATGTCATCGCCGTGAATCCGACCGTGAGGTCGAGCATGATCACCACGCTGCCAAGCTCCTTGGCGAACTCGGCACGCTCGTACATTGCTTCCATGTCGCCCGCGGTGACGTTGAGGTAGTGCCCCTTGATCTCTCCGGTCTCCGCCATCGCCTTGCTGACCGCCTCTATCGAGGAGAGATACCGGTCGCGCCACCGCATGAACGGCTGGCTGTTGATGTTCTCGTCGTCCTTCGTGAAATCGAGCCCGCCGCGCAGCGCCTCGTAGACCACCCGGCCGTAGTTGCGCGCGGAGAGACCGAGCTTCGGCTTGGTCGTGGCGCCGAGAAGCGGGCGGCCATATTTGTTGAGGTACTCGCGCTCCATGACGATGCCGTGGGGCGGCCCCTGGAACGTGTTCACGTAATGGAGTGGGATGCGCATGTCCTCGAGCCGCAATGCGCGCAGCGCTTTGAAGCCGAAGACATTGCCGATGATCGACGACGTGAGGTTGGCGATCGAACCCTCCTCGAAGAGGTCCAGCTCGTAGGCGATCAGCGCGATGTACTGCCCCGGCGTGCCGGTCACCGGTTCGACCCGGTAGGCCTTGGCCTGGTAGTGCTCGTACGCGGTGAGCCGGTCGGTCCAGACGACGGTCCACGTCGCGGTCGACGACTCGCCGGCGACGGCAGCGGCGGCCTCCTCCGGGGGGACGCCGTCCTGCGGCGTGATGCGGAAGGCGCAGAGGACGTCGGTGTCCTTGGGGACGTAGTCGGGCTGCCAGTAGCCCATCTGCGCGTAGGGAATCACGCCGGACGACCAGCGGTCGGTCGCCGCGTCTCTCGGGGGACTCTCGAGTGCTGTCATCAGCGTGTCTCCGTGGAGCTGACGCGTGGGGACGTCAGCTGATGGCTCATCGCCGCGTAATCGTCAGCTTTGACACGAACGAGCAACGACTTCTGGGCGCTGAGAATACGATGGGCGAGGATGAGCTGGGTCAGGCCGAGCGGATCGCTGTGGCGGCGTCCGTGCGGCTCGTCGTAGCTCCCGAGCTCCTTCTGCCGGAGATGGTGCAGGTGGTGGTGGCGCTCGCTCGCGTGATCCCATACCGCGCGTTCGATTCGGGCGGCATCGTCGGCCGAAATGCGACCGTCGATCTCGACGACATCGGATTGTCGACCGTCCGGGTCGACGATGTCGTTGCGGAGGCGCACCGTGGTGCCGTTGCCGAGGCCGTGCTCGAACGCGAGTTGCGGCATCGAATGGCGCTGCGTCAGGCGCACGTTCAGATGATCGATGCTTCCCGGCGACACGTCCTTACCTGGAGATGAGAAGCGCACGACGAGGTCGGCCTGCGCGCGCTGCGGTTCGATGTACGCCTCGGCGTCAGCGCGGCGCGCCTCGATCTCGGCGCGAACCTGCGCCTCGGCATAGCCGCGCTTGGCGATGTCGCGCTGCAGCTTCCAGCGGATGCGCAGCGCCGCCTCGGGATCGAGCCAGACCTTCAGATCGAACGCCTCTCGGATCCCGGGGAGGAGAAACGGGTGCAGCCCCTGGATGATCACGACCTCGTTCGGCTCGATGCGCTCCGGCGCCTGGAACGTCCCGTCGGCGTGGTCGTAGACCGGTTTGGAGATCGCGTCTCCGCGCTTGAGCGCCCAGAGCTGCTCCTCCATGAGCGCGAAGTTGTTGGCACGCGGATTGAGCGGGGTGACGCCGATCAGTGCGCGCTCCCGACGGTCGAGAGAGTGATAGTCGTCGAGGCAGACGGTGGTGATGCGCTCGGCGCCGAGCAGGTCGTAGAAAGCGGCCGCCAGCGTCGACTTGCCGCTCCCGCTGTCGCCGCCAATGCCCACAAAGACTGGCGCCGTCTCGCTCCGCGCATTGCTCACAGGCATGTCATTCGGGAGTGAGGGCGGAACGCATCATGAATGGACCATAGATGCCGGCCGTACTGCCGTCCAATGCATGATTCTTATCCCTACAATAAGCTTGGCTAATGGATACCAGCCTCGAACGGAGCATCACGCTCCGCCAGCTCCGGATCTTCACGAGCGTGATCGAGCACCGGAGCTTCACACGCGCGGCTGAGGCACTTTCGTTGACACAGCCGGCGGTGACCCACCAGATGCAGGCGCTCGCCCGAGCGGTCGGCAGGCCACTCCTCGACCCCGGCAGTCGCGCTCCCGTGCTCACCGCGGTCGGCCAGGCGCTGCACGAACGGGCCGGGCGCATCCTGGCGATGGTCGGCGACGCACAGGACGCGATGGACGATGTCGTCGAGCTCCGGGCGGGGAGGGTTCACGTCGCCGGCGACACGACCGTTGGGATCTACGTGCTCCCGGATGCGATGGCTGCCTTCCATCGTGAGCACGCCGGTGTGGCGCTGCGCCTCGATGTCGTCAACCGGGCTCAGGTGCGCGAGCTGCTGCTCGAGGGTGTCGCCGATGTCGGGATCATCGGGACGCTCTGGGATGACGACGTGCTCGCGGCGGAGCCGTTCCTCCAGAACTCATTGATGTGCTTCTGCGCGCCCGGCCATCCGCTCGCGTACCGCGAACCACTCCAACCTGTTGACCTGCTCGACGGTCCGCTGCTGCTCCGCGAACCCGGGTCGGGAACACGCGAGTCGGCGGAACGGATCCTGCGCAGCGCCGGGGCCGAGCCCGTGGCGGCCATGGAGATGGCCAGCAACGGCGCCTTGAAACGCGCCGTCGCCGGTGGTCTCGGGGTCACGGTGCTGTCGACGTACGCGGTGCGCCTCGAACTCCAGCTGGGGTTGCTCCGGCCGCTGCGCGTCAGCGGATTCCCGGTGGAGCGGATGTGGCATGTCACCTGGGCGCGAGAGCGCCTGCTCAGCCCGGCCGCGACCGCCTTCCGTGCCTTCCTGCACACGACGGAGTGGCGCGCGTCGCTCGCGATCCCGCTCGGTGCCGAGTAGCGAGACCCGCCGGCATCCGGTCGGTCAGGACGGTTCCGGAGATCCCATCGCGCCGACGCTCGCGTTGACGCGGCGCAGCCCGTCCGCAGCCAGGATTCCCGCCGGGACTCCCAGTGCTCCGGCGGTGATCAGTGCAGACGCCCAGACCGGCAGGACGCGGCTCATCCCGGCGATCATCGCCGTGGCGCCGGCGCCGAGGGCACACAGGCCGAGCGCACTTGCGATGCCCATCTGACCGACACCGACGCCGGCAGCCTTCGCCTTGTCGGCGATGCCCCGGCGATCCAGTTCGGCGCGGACGCGATCGACGGTCTCATCGCCGACCTTGCGAGCGAACGCAGAGAGACGGTCAGCAGCGCCGCCGGTGACGCCTCCGCCGGATTCGTTGACCATGTCGTCCATCGACACGTAGTCGTCGGACGCTGCCGTCGATGCCGAGGCGCGGCCGTACCTCGGGGGCCGCGGCGCATGTTCGGCGTCACCGTGGACTTCGCGAAGCCGCTCGGTCGGGCCGGGAACCGTCTCCGGGTCCGGGAATCCAGAGGCGACGCGTCGCTCGCGGTCACCCTCGTTCGACTCTGCCATCTCAATGACCTCCGTGTCTTGCTATGCGTATAATTGATAGTAAGGCTATCAGATTGGTCCAGCACGGACGGGCCGCGGTCCCGGGCTGAGTGTCGCGTCGGGCGAATTCGCGATCCCGACTAGACTTGCCCGCCGCGATGCTCTCGCAGATTCCGCTTGCCGATCCTGGGAACCCCGACCTTCGGTCGCCGGTCCGGTTCCTCACGTGGATCGCAGTCGGACAGCGGCGCACGGTGATCGCCGGCGCGTTCTACGGCGCCGTCTGGATGGGAACGCAGGGCGTCATCCCGGCGGCGCTCGGGCAGGCGGTCGACGCCATCATCCAGCGCAGCGGACCGGGATTGCTCCTCTGGGCTGGAGTGGTCCTCGCGCTGGGAATCCTCCAGGCGGCCGCCGGTGTGCTCCGGCACCGGCGGGCCGTGAGCAACTTTCTCGAGGCAGCTGTGCGGGTGCAGCAACTGGTCATCCGTGCCGCCATCCGGCTCGGGGCGGGGTTGCCCCGTCAGGTGGGCGCCGGCGAGGTTGCGAGCCTCGGCACCACAGATGTCACGCGCATCGCGCGCCTGCTCGACATCAGCGCGCGCGGCACCGGTGCGGTGGTATCGATCGTGATCGTTGCCGTCATCCTGCTGAGCACCTCGCCGCAACTCGGACTCGTCCTGCTGATCGGCGCGCCGATCTCGGCGCTCCTCGTTCTCCCGGTCATGGGTCCGCTCGAGCGGCGGCAGCGTGCTGAGCGCCAGCGGCGTGGCGCGGCCTCGTCGGTCGCCGCCGACACTGTCGCGGGGCTCCGCGTGCTTCGGGGTCTCGGTGGCGAGAGCGACTTCGCGGCGCGGTACACGCTCACCTCGCAGGCGGTGCGGCACGCGACCGTGCGCACCGCGCTCCTGCAGTCGATCCTCGACGGACTGCAGGTGCTCCTCCCCGGGGCCATCCTGGTCACCATCACGTTCCTCGGCGCGCAGCTGGTCCGGAGCGGATCCATTCCACCGGGCGAGCTCGTCGCCGACTACGCGTACGCAGCGTTCCTCGCGCTCCCGACTCAGACGCTCGTCCAGGCTGCGAGCTTCTGGTCGGCGGCGACTGTGGCGGCGGGTCGTGTGCTCTCCGTGCTCCGCCTGGACGTCGATCTGAGCGCGCCGGACGAGCCGGCGACGCCGCGCGGCGGCGGCGACCTCGTCGATGAGGAGTCGGGTCTGCGCATCGCGCACGGGCTCGTGACCGCCGTCGTGATCGCCGACCCGGACGTCGCAAGTGCGACGGCGGCCCGGCTCGGCAGGCTCACGGATCCTGCCGGCGCACACCGCGTGCTCCTGTCCGGCGTTGCGCTCGACACCATGTCGGTCGCCGAGGTGCGTCGACGGATCCTCGTCGTCGATCGCGATCCGCACCTGCTCGTCGGCACGTTGCGCGACGCCGTGGACGCCCCGAGCGCTCGGCTGCGGGATGCAGATCCACGCCCGACTGTCGACGAAGCGCTTGCGGCAGCGAGCGGGTCCGACATCGTCAGCGGCCTCGATCAGGGCCTCGATTCGCTCGTCTCGGAGCGGGGGCGCTCACTGTCGGGCGGGCAGCGTCAGCGGGTGGCGCTGGCCGCCGCGCTCCGAGCCGATCCCGATGTCCTGGTCCTCGATGAGCCCACGAGCGCCGTCGACGCGCATACGGAAGCGCTGATCGGCGACCGCCTCGGAGCGCTGCGACGCGGTCGAACCACAGTCATTTTCACAACCAGTCCGCTGCTCCTGAGCCGCGCAGACCAGGTCGCGTTTCTCGACGCCGGCACGGTGACGCGCGGCGTCCACGCGCAACTCCTCGCAAGCGATCCTCGCTATCGCGTCGTGGTCACCCGAGGCAACGAATGAGCCGTGACACGGGACCGATCCTGCCGGTTGCAAGTGGCCGGACCGCGTGGCGCAGCCTGCGCTCGAGCCTCGCCGAGCGCCGCGGCCTCATCGCCGCCGCCATTGCGTTGCAGATGGCCGCGAGTGCTGCCGGACTCGTTGGCCCGCAGCTGCTCGAGCGCATCATCAACAGCTCGGGCGCGCTCACCGACGCAACCATCAACCGAACCGCGTTGCTCTTCGCCGCCGCGCTGCTGGTGCAGACGATCTTCACGGCGGGAGCTCGCGTGTGCGGCGCGCTGACCGGCGAGTACGTGCTCGCACGGCTCCGTGAACGGTTCGTCGCCACCGTGCTCGCGCTTCCGATCGGCATCGTGGAACGAGCAGGGACCGGCGATCTCATGACCCGGGCGTCCACGGATGTCGACGACATGTCGCAGGCGGTGCGGCGCGGCCTCCCCGAGCTCCTCGTTGCCGGGGTCACCGGCATTCTCGCGATTGCCGCCCTGGTGGTCACGGCGCCGATCCTCGGTCTCGTCGTCGTGCCGGTGATCCCACCGCTGCTGCTCGCGACTCGTCGCTATCTGCGCCGTGCGGGGCCTGCGTATCGGGTGCAGATGGCGGCCGAAGCCGTGGTCAACGCCGATCTGCAGGAGACGGTCAACGCAGCGCGCACGATTGAGTCGCTCCGCCTCGGTCCGCGGCGCATCAAGCAGACCGATGACGACATCCGCGACTGGATCACGTGGGAGCGCAGGACGCTGCGCCTCCGCACCACCTTCTTCGGCAGCTGCGAGGTCGCGTACGTCGTGCCGCTGGTGCTGTGCCTGCTCTTTGGTGGGTTCCTGGTGATGCACGGCCAGCTCTCGATCGGCGCCGTCGCCGCGGCTGCGCTGTACACACAGCAATTGGTGTCACCGGTTGACACGATGCTGGCGTGGCAGGACGAGGTGCAACTCGCGTCGGCATCCCTGTCACGAGTTGTCGGCGTCTCCGACGTTCCGCCTGCGGAGACGACCGCCGAGGTGCCCGCTGACCAGCAACTCGTCGCCGACCAGGTGCACTTTGCGTACCACGACGACGTCGACGTCCTGCACGGCATCAACCTGGCGCCGGATGTCGGCGCCCGGCTGGCCGTCGTCGGCCCGAGTGGTGCGGGGAAGAGCACGCTTGCGCTTCTCCTCGCCGGCGTTCACGCGCCACGCACCGGAGCGGTGGAAATCGGCGGCGTCGAACCGCATCTCCTGCCGCCGGATCGCCTGCGTCGCGAGGTGGCGCTCGTGACCCAGGAGCATCACCTCTTTGCATGCTCGCTGCGCGACAACCTGCGCCTCGCGCGCCGGGACGCGAGTGACGAAGCACTGCTGGCGGTGCTGGAAACGGTTGACGCCGGACCTGCGGTGCGAGCGCTGCCTGCCGGTCTCGACACCGTCATCGGCTCCGGCGGCACGTCGATCAGTCCAGGGTTAGCCCAGCAGATCGCGATCGCCCGCCTGCTGCTCGCCGATCCGCACACGCTGGTGCTCGACGAAGCCACCTCCCTCCTGGACTCTCGCGCTGCGCGTCACCTTGAGCGCTCGGTCGCCGCGCTGCTCGAGGGCAGAACGGTCATCGCCATCTCGCATCGCCTTCATGCTGCGCACGACGCCGAGGTGGTGGTCGTGGTGGAGGACGGGCGTATCAGCGAGTACGGCACGCACGCGGACCTGCTGCGCGCCGGTGGGGCTTACGCGCAACTCTGGAACACCTGGCGGCAGGACGCAGACCTGTGATGTCCACGCTCAGTCCCCCGCCTTGTCGATCACATCGAACAGGTTGCCCTCTGGGTCCTGCAGCGTCACGAAGTCCTCGCCGGCCTCGGCGGTCCGCGGGGAGCGGACCGCACCCAACGCCAGCAGACGCTCCACCTCGCCCTGCTGGTCCTGGGTGTACAGATCGAGATGGAGGCGATTCTTGCCAATCCTCGGTTCCGGGACTCGCTGGAGCGAGACGTTGACGTGGACGCCTTCGGGATCGCGAAGCACGGCCCAGCCGTCATCCGGCGGATCTCGGGGGACGTAGCGGAGCGCGGTCATCCAGAACGAGTACATCGCCGAGAAGTCGTTGCAGTCGATCACCACCGATCCGACGTACATGTGGAATCCCTCTGAGACAGGTTGCTCACGGAGTCGACAGAATGCCGCGTTCATGATGCGTCCGTAATCCAACTGCGATGGGGGACGAGCAATGCTCGCGATCGACGTCAGGGACAGCGACATCATGGAGACGGCGCCGCAGCGCCCGGGCGGCGTGGCGCGCATGCTCGCCGCCCTGCAGGATGCGGGCCTGCGAGTGATCAGGATCGAGCCGCGTACCAACGAGAGCGGCATGTACCGGGTGACCCTGACGGACAGCCCGGAGCTTGCTCTGCGGATCCTGAAGGCGATCCGCCGGAGGGTGAGCCCGTCGATGTCAACTGCTGCCGGCTGACGAGCGGCGCGCAGCGCCTCTCGCGCTACGCTGATCGCGTCCGATTGTCTGTCTGAGGATCTACCGACGACCAACGAACGCGGTTGAGCGAAGCCCCGATCACGCCCGGTTGGATCCGGCGCCTCTGGGGCTACATGCTCCGGCACCGGCGAGATGTCGTGCTCTCCGTCGGTGCGGCGGTGCTCGGCAGCGTCTGCCAGACGGCCGTGCCACTCGTCGCACGGCAGATCGTCGACGGCGTCATCCTCACCCGTACGTCGGCCCTGTGGCCATGGCTCCTCCTCCTGCTCGGACTTGCCGCGGCCAGCTTCGCCTTCGCCTACGTGCGCCGTTATCGGGGTGGCCGCGTTGCCCTCGAGGTGCAGTACGACCTCCGCAACGACATGCACGACCATCTGCAGGCGCTCGACTTCGACAACCTCGGGCGCATGCCGACCGGTCAACTGGTCGCCCGCGCCAACTCTGACTCAACGCTCGTCCAGGGGCTGCTGAGCTTCTTCCCGATCATGAGCAGCAACATTCTGTTGCTGCTGCTCTCGCTCGGCGTGATGCTCTATCTGTCGCCGTTGCTCGCGCTAGTGAGCGTCGTCGTTGCGCCGAGCCTGCTGATCGTTTCCTACCGCATGCGCTGGCGGATCTTTCCGGCGACCTGGGACGGCCAGCAGCGCGAGGGGGACCTGGTGCAGATCGTCGACGAGGACCTCAACGGGGTCCGAGTCGTCAAGGCGTTCGGCCAGGAGCAACGCGAGGTCGAGCGCGTTGCCGCCGCGGCAAAGACCGTCTATGGCTCCCAGATGCGCGCGGTGCGGCTCCAGTCGAGGTATCAACCGCTGCTCGAGGCGATCCCGATGTTCGCCCAGGTGGCGATCCTCGCACTCGGCGGCTGGCTTGCGCTCAAGCACGACATCACGCTCGGCACCTTCCTGGCCTTTTCGACCTACGTGACCCAGCTCATGGCTCCAGCGCGACAGCTCGCCGGCGTCCTCACGATCGGCCAGCAGGCTCGAGCGGGGTTGGAGCGGATCTTCCAGCTCCTCGACCTGCCGCCGGCGATCGCCGACAAGGCGGACGCCGTCGACCTCCCCGAGCTCCGAGGCGACATCCAGTTCTCGAATGTCCACTTCCGGTATGGCGACGGTGACCCGGTCCTCCAGGGTGTGGATCTCCACGTCGTCTCGGGCGAGCGCGTCGCGATCGTCGGCCCGAGCGGGAGTGGGAAATCGACGCTCGCGATGCTGGTCTCGCGCTTCTACGATCCGACGGAGGGCGCCGTCCTCGTCGATGGCCACGACGTCCGCGACGTCACGCTCCGATCGCTGCGCCAGCAGGTGGGCGTCGTCTTCGAGGAGAGCTTCCTCTTCTCTGACTCGGTTCGAGCCAACATCGCGTACGGCCGCCCCGATGCCACCGATGAGCAGATCGAGGCGGCTGCGCGGGCCGCGCAGGCGCACGAGTTCATCACCGAGCTCCCGCGCGGATACGACACCGCGATCGGTGAGCGCGGCCTGACGCTCTCGGGAGGGCAGCGCCAGCGGATCGCGCTCGCGCGCGCGATCCTCTACGACCCGCGCATTCTCATCCTCGACGATGCGACGAGCGCCATCGACGCGAGGGTCGAGGCGGCGGTGCATGACGCGTTGCGTGGGGTGATGGCGGGGCGCACGACCCTGCTCATCGCGCACCGGCAGTCGACGCTGCACCTTGCCGACAGGATCGTGGTGCTTTCCGGCGGCGTTGTCGTCGAGTCAGGCACGCATGACGAGCTGATCGCGCGCAGTGCCCTCTACCGGACGCTTGTCTCCGGACTCGAGGAACTCGACGCGACCAAGATCGGCGACTCCATCGAGGCGCTGGCAACGATCGCGTCGGGCGCCGGACCTGACGGCACGACGGCGGCAGCGTGGGCTGGCGACTGGCAGCGTTCGGGCAGCCGAACGGCAGCGCGAACGATCGGTGCGCCGACACTCGGTCCGGGGCTCGGTGGTGGCGGTTCCGGCTGGCGGCTCAACCTGGCGCCGACCCCCGAGTTGCTCGCGCGTGTCGCGCGTCTCCGTCCCGTGCGCGACGTCGCGTCCGTCGACATCGAGCGGGAAGCGCGGCACGACAAGCACTTCACGCTCCTGCGTCTGCTCCGCGAATTCCGCCGGCCGCTGCTGCTCGGGCTCGTGCTGGTGATCATCGACGGGCTGATGACACTTGCAGGCCCGGTGCTGGTGAAGACGGGTCTCGACGACGGCGTGTCCAAGGGGTCGTCGGCTGTCCTCTTCGCTGCCGCCGGTGTCTTCCTGATGGTGACGTTCATCGATCTCATCGACGAGATCGCCGAGACATTCGTGACGGGACGTGCCGCGCAGCGAATCATGCTGTCGCTCCGGATCCGCATCTGGGCGCAGCTGCAGCGCCTCTCGCTCGATTACTACGAGCGCGAGATGGCGGGTCGAATCATGACCCGCATGACCACCGACGTCGACCAGTTCGAATCGTTGATCGAGAACGGCCTGCTCAGCGCGCTGGTCTCCATCGTGACCTTTGTCGGCGTGGGTATGGCGCTCGTGCTGATCAACACCGAGCTGGGACTCTGGACGCTGTCGGTTGCCATCCCACTCGCCATCGGCACCGTCATCTTCCGGCAGAAAGCCGCGCGTCTCTACAGCACGTCGCGAGAGCGAATCGCCCTCGTCAATGCGGATTTCCAGGAGAGTCTGTCCGGTGTCCGTGAGTCGCAGGCATTCGTGCACGAGGGCGCTGCGATGGCGCAGTTCCACAGGCTCGGTCGCTCTTACCTGGATACGCGGGTTGCGGCGCAACGGCTGGTGGCAATGTATTTCCCGTTCGTCCAGTTCATGGCGGCCGTCGCGGACGCGATCGTGCTCGGCGTCGGTGCGCGACTGATCGAGACCGGCCACCTGACCTCGGGCGCGTTGATCGCGTTCCTGCTGTACATCGATCTCTTCTTCTCGCCGATTCAGCAACTGTCCCAGGTGTTCGACGCATGGCAGCAGACGCGCGTCTCGGTGGGGCGGATCGCCGAGTTGATGCAGCTCGACACGCTCACCCCGAACCCGACCACTCCCGAGGATCCGGGGCGGCTACACGGCGATCTCAGCCTCGAGCACGTCCGTTTCTCGTACCCCGCGCCGGTGAGCCGTGCCGGCTTCGACGGGGTGCGCCCCGTGGATCGGCGTGGCCCTCAGGATCCGCGCTTCCTGCAGTCACGAGATGCCGCGTGGCGGAAGCCCCCCGAGGCGTTGCGCGGCATCGACCTGCGGATTGCCGCCGGCGAGACCGTCGCACTCGTCGGCGAGACCGGCGCGGGCAAGTCAACCGTCATGAAGCTGCTCGCGCGCTTCTACGACCCTGATGACGGCAGCGTCGACGTCGACGGTCATGACCTCCGTGCGATCGATCTCCACGACTTCCGCCTGCAACTCGGCTACGTTCCCCAGGAGGCCTTCCTCTTCTCGGGCACGGTCCGCGACAACATCGCGTACGGACGTCCCGAGGCGAGCGACGCCGAGGTGGAGGCTGCGGCGCGCGCGGTCGGTGCGCACGACTTCATCGCACGTCTCGCGGGTGGTTATCACCACGAGCTGACCGAGCGCGGGCGATCGCTGTCATCAGGCCAACGCCAGCTCATCGCCCTCGCCCGGGCGGAGCTGGTGGATCCCGTTTTGCTCCTCCTCGACGAGGCCACGTCGAATCTCGACCTCGTCACCGAGGCGCATGTCGCCTCCGCGATGCAGGAGGTGTCACACGGTCGCACGACTGTCGTGATTGCTCATCGACTGCAGACCGCGAGGGCAGCCGACCGCATCATCGTGCTGCAACGAGGGGCCGTGGTCGAGACCGGCACACACGACGAGCTCCTCGCGAAACGAGGAACGTACGCATCGATGTGGGACGTGTTCGACGTCGTGGGTGGCACGACACCGACCCAGCGCCGCTAGGCGAGCCCTACGGCTGCGCCGCTGCGGCCGGCGCCGGCGAGGCCGAGGGATTCCAGGTCGGCTCGAGCCCCGTCGCCACCGCGCCCGCGGCGAGCGCCAGCAGCAGCGCCCAGACGATCACGCGCTCGGGCCGGTTGACAGCGGTGGCCGCGAGACTCTGCGCGGATGCTCGCAGGGCCTTGCGCAGGTACACCCCGAGATGGACGAGGACGACGATGCCGAGGGCGATGACCGAGTCGGTGTGAATCGCAGCCCAGGTTCCGTGGTCGGTGCCCTGCGCCCAGAGCACGACGCCGCTGGTGGTCGCGAGCACGGCTGCGACGGCCAGCGGTACGGCGATGAGGCGGGGGAGCAGCCATGGCGCGCCGGCGGCGCGGTATCCACCGCGGCGGAAGTAGTAGCCGATCGCCCGCCATGCGGTGCTGGCGAGCTTGACCGCGAGGATCGGAATCAGCGCAAAGCCAAGCGCGAAGTGCACCGGGCGGAGCGGGGTGAACGCCAGCCCACTGAGATACAGCAGCACCAGCGCGAACATGATGATCAGCCCGGCGTGCGAGGTGAGAATCAGGTTTCCCATGACCTGCGGGCGGGGCGTCGGATTGGGTCCGTCCTCGAGGACGTCGAGCGCATGACCGAGGCCACCACGCCGGGTCGCGGCTCGGTCAGCCGCATCGTCGCCGGGAGTTTGCGAAGCGGTCCCCACAACCAGACTGTACCGATACCGGCATGTCGAACCCTCCGCGGTGGCCGGCGCGGCGGCTATGCGGCGATTTGCAGCGCTTCGTCGATGAATGCGAGCAGCCGGCCCTTCGACAGGAAGCCGATCGTCTGACGCACCGGCGTGCCGTTGACGAAGAGCAGCAGCGTCGGCAGGGACATCACGCGGTATGTCCCCTGGATCACTGGATTGGCGTCGACGTCGACAGTGCGCACCTGCAGGTGGGCGGAGCGCTCGTGAGCGACCTCGTCAAGGATGGGCGCGAGCATCCGGCACGGTGGGCACCATGCGGCGCCGAACTCGACCAGCACCGGAGTCTCGGATGCGAGCACGTCTGTGTCAAAGGTTGCGTCATCGACGGTCTTGACCATGGGGATTCTCCTGATCACTGGCGGGTGGTCACCGCCTTGTAGGCGGCGCAATTCGAGAAGGTGTGCGTTGCGGTTCGCGTGCGTGGTCGCCGCCCGCGGGCCGGTGGTGGCGGATCGTGATCCTCAGCGGCGTACCGGTCCCACACCGACTGGCGCGACATGCCGAGGAGGCCGGCGATGTCCTGCCAGCTCATGCCCTCGGCGCGAGCCGCGAGGACGGTGGACGCGCGACGGGATCCGAGCAGCACGGCAACGGAGCGAAGGGCCACGAGCCGGTCCTCGGTGCCGAGGGCGTTGAGCACCTGGAGCACGGCCGCAACGGCCGCATCGGCATTCGGCGTCGACGTCGAGTAGGTCATATGTCAACTATACATGACATAGACCGGACCTCAGGCGGGGTGCGGGCCTCGGCCCCCGATGCGGCGTGGGAACCTGGCGCCACGCGTGACCGCGACGCCCGCGAGACAGAGGATGCCGCCGGCGAGCGCAAGGAGTGGCGGGACGTCACCGAGGATCAGCCACCCCATGAGGACGGCGAGCGGGGGAACGAGGTACCCCATCGCGCCCATCCGTCCGCCACTGGTTCGCGCCAGGGCGTATGCCCAGAAGCTGAAGCCGACCGAGGTCGGAAACAGGCCAAGGTAGATCGCCCACGCGTCGGCGCCGGCATTCGATGCGCCCAGGTCATGCACGAGTTGGGGCGCGAACGGCAGGCACACGACGGCGCCGACGGTGCACGCGAGCCACGTCACCGTGAGTGCAGAGTTGCGCCGCAACAGGGGCTTCTCAGCGGTCACGCCGCCCGCGTACGCTGCCGCGGCGACAATGCAGAGGATCGCTCCGAGCCCGGCCTGCAGTCCGTGGTTCGAGGTGGCGAATCCGATGATCGCCGCACCGCCAAACCCTATCGTGCACCCGAGGACGAGACGCCGCGGGAAGCCCTCGCCGAGGAGGAGTCCGCTGAGGATGGCGACGAAAACGGGGCCGATGTTCACGAGCATCGCCGCCGTGCCGGCGTCGACCATCCGCTCCGCCTGGTTGAGGACGAGGTTGTAGGCGCCGAACCAGAGCACACCGCAGACGAGCAGGCCCGGAAGGTCGGCGCGGCGCGGCAGCGGCTGCCTGCGTACGAGGGTGAGCGTCCCGAGGGCAACGCTGCCGACGGCGAGGCGTCCGAGGGCGAGTGAGCCCGGCGAGAGCACACGGCCGGCCGCCCGGATCCCGACAAACGCCGACGCCCAGAGGATGACCGTGGCCAGCGCCGCGGCGAGCGCAAGCCGGCGCTCCGACTGCGGAATCACCTGGACGGTCGGGTCGGCAACCACGGGGCAAGCCTATCCCGCAAGCAGTTCGGCGGCGACCCGCCGAAGCGCCCGGTGGTGGTGGGGGAGTGACCCAGTTGAAGCGTCCGACGGCGCCCTACAGCGACGTGACCAGCAATGCGAGGACGGCGAGACTCATCACACCGGTGGTGATCCAGAGCAGCGTGTTGCTGAGCGCGCCACTGGTCTGCTCCTCCATGACCGTACGATCGCGACCCAGCAGGGCGATGAGAGCGAGCATCGGCGGCGCGACGATCCCGTTGATGATCGCCGTGATCACCAGCGCCTTGATCGGGTCGATGCCAAGGAGGCTGATCACGAGTCCTCCCGCGAGCGCGAATGTCAGGACGGCGTAGAACGCCGGCCGCGACCGAGCCTTGTCGGCAAGCGTGCCCTTCATGCCGAAGAACTCCTTGACTGCGTAGGTCGCCGATCCGCTGAGGATCGGTATCGCGAGCAGCCCGGTGCCGATGATCCCGACGGAGAAGAGGATGAACGCGAACGGTCCGGCAACCGGTTGCAATGCCTGCGCGGCCTGCGCGGCGGTTGCGACGTTCGTGTGGCCGGAAGCGTGGAGCACAGCCGCGCCGGTGAGGATGATCGAGTACATCACGAGTTGGGAGAACCCCATGCCGACGAGCACGTCGACGCGCGCATCGTGCATCTCCTGGCGGCTCACGCCATGGCGGGCCCCCTCGGAGACGAGTCCACGCGCGAGCATCTCGTCAACCTCAGAACTCGCCTGCCAGAAGAAGAGGTATGGCGAGATCGTGGTGCCAAGGATTGCGACAATGATGCCGATAAAGTCGGCATTGAGTTGAATGTGCGGGATGAACGTGGATTCGATCGTCGTGAGCAACGGCGGGTGCGACACGATCACCGTTGCCACGTAGGCGAAGAGCGCAAGCGTCAGGAACTTGAAGAGTCGAAAGATCACCTTGTACGAGAGCTCGAACTGGAGCACGAGGATGACCACGGCGATCGGGGGAAGGAACCACGCGGGATTCACCTGGCCGCGCGTGAGCAGCGATCCGGCGGCCGCCACCGCGCCGAGGTCGGCGCCGACATTGATCATGTTGGCGAGGAACAGCGCGACGATACAGGCACCCACCAGCCATGTCGGGAATTTTCTTCTCAGTGAAACCCCGAGCCCGACTCCCGTCTGCAAAGCGATTCGCGCGCACGCCTCCTGAACGGCGAGCATCAGTGGGAAGGTGAAGATCGCCGTCCAGAGAACCCCGTAGCCGAACTGGCTTCCCGCCTGACTGTATGTGCCGATGCCGCTTGGGTCGTCATCACTTGCGCCGGTGATCAGCCCTGGACCGAGAACCTTCAGGACACCGAGCGCGCCGTTGATCGGGCCGCCCTGGGTGTCCTGTCGCGATGCGGGGCGACGTGCGCGCCGGCTCGAGTCGCGTCGCGGCGGCTGCTTCACCGAGTCTGGCATCGCTTCGGAATCGACTGCCTCAGCTTCTGCGTGCGCCAGACGCATGCTCGGCGGCAGCGTCGATTGCGTGACCGAGCACGATCAGGGAGTGCGCCTGCAGTGAGATCTCGTCGCCCTCATGATGGGTGCTCGACCCTCGGTGGCCCTCGGGGTCATCCGTGTCGATGACCATCCTCCAGCCACCCTTCCAGCCTGACGGCATGGTCCACGTGATCGGCACGTCGCCGCTGTGGAGCAGGACCATCAGCGAGTCACCTGCGATGCGATGACCCCGCGGATCGCGATCCGGAATCGCGTCGCCGTTGAGGATCATGCCGACGGAACGCTCGCCATCGTTGTCCCAGTCCCCGTCGGTGAATTCCTTTCCGTTGGGCAGGAACCAGACGATGTCCTTGCGCCCCGAGCGTCTCGTCGCCTCGCCTGAGAAGAAACGCTTTCGGCGCAGCACGGGTTGCTCGCGTCGCAGCGCCACGACGCGCTGCACGAACCGCAGCATCACCGAGTCCACCGCTGTCCAGTCGAGCCACGACAACTCGTTGTCCTGACAGTACGCGTTGTTGTTGCCCTGCTGGGTACGGCCGATCTCGTCGCCGCCGCAGATCATCGGGCATCCTTGCGAGAGCAGGACTGTCGCGATCAGGTTGCGGCGCTGACGGTCGCGCAATGCGCGCACGCCGTCGTCATCCGTCTCGCCCTCGGCGCCGCAATTCCATGAGCGATTGTCATTGGCGCCGTCGTCGTTGCCTTCGCCGTTGGCCGCATTGTGTTTCTCGTTGTAGGACACGAGGTCGCGGAGCGTGAAGCCGTCGTGCGCGGTGACGAAGTTGATGCTGGCCCAGGGCTGGCGACCGTCCCATTCGTAGAGGCTGCTGGATCCGGTCAGGCAGTTCGCGATGTCACGCACACCACCGGCCTCGCCGCGCCAGAAATCGCGGACGGTGTCACGGTAGGCGCCGTTCCACTCTGCCCAGCGCACCGGAAAGTTGCCCACGTGATAGCCGCCTTCACCAACGTCCCAGGGCTCGGCCACGAGCTTGACCCGGGAGAGGACCGGGTCCTGATGGATGATGTCGAAGAATGCGGAGAGCCGGTCGACATCGTAGAACTGACGGGCGAGGGCGGCCGCCAGGTCGAACCGGAACCCGTCGACGTGCATCTCGGTCACCCAGTACCGAAGGCTATCGGTGATCAGTTGCAGGGTGATCGGGCTGCTGACGTTGAGGCTGTTGCCGGTCCCCGTGACGTCGAAGTAGAAGCGCGGCTCGTCCTCGACGAGCCGGTAGTAGGAGGGATTGTCGATGCCGCGAAAACTCACCGTCGGGCCGAGGTGGTTTCCTTCTCCGGTGTGGTTGTAGACGACATCCAGGATCACTTCGAGGCCGGCGGCGTGGAGCGCCCGCACCATCGCCTTGAATTCGCGGACCTGGTCGCCAGTGCCACCCCCTGCCGAGTAGCGACTCTCCGGCGAGAAATATCCGATCGAGTCGTAGCCCCAGTAGTTGACGAGGCCCCGATCGATGAGGTGGCCGGCGTCGATGAAGTGGTGCACCGGCATGAGCTCGACGGCCGTGACCCCGAGTTGCTGCAGGTACTCGAGGGAGCTCGGGTGCGCGAGGCCTGCATACGTCCCGCGCAGATCCTCCGGGATGTCCGGATGACGCATCGTGAACCCCTTGACGTGCAGCTCGTAAATGACGGTGTCGGCCCACGCGGTGTCCGGCCGGCGGTCGTCACCCCACGGAAAGCTCTTGTCGACGACGACACTCTTCGGCATGGCGTCGCTCGAATCGATATCGCTGGCATCGAGATCATCGCCGTCGAACGAGTATCCGAAGAGCGCAGGCCCCTGCTGGAAACGACCCGCAATCGCCAGCGCGTATGGGTCGAGCAGCAGCTTCCGCGGGTTGTGCCGAAGTCCGTGCACCGGGTCGTACGGCCCGTGGACGCGAAGCCCGTATCGTTGTCCCGGACCGACCTGGTCGATGTACCCGTGCCATACCAGATCGGTGCGTTCCTGGAGCTCGTAGACGGCTGTCTCGACTCCGTCATCGTTGAGCAGCACGACGTCCACACCGTCTGCCGATGCCGAGTACACGGCAAAGTTCGTGCCCTCTCCGTCCCACGTCGCACCGAGCGGCGCCTCGCTCCCAGGCCACGCCGCCTGGCGCTGGCTCGACCGGCTTCCCGGGCGACGACTAGCGGTGGTCATTGCGGCGCACGGATGGCGTCGCGCACGAAATTGATAGGATCGTGTCCACATATGTTGATAGCAGCGCTGATGCTACACGAACTGATCGCGCTCAGGCGACGACGGTGAGGACCGATCCTCGCGCCACCTACCGGGTGCAGCTGCGCGAGGAGTTCGACTTCGACGCCGCGTCGGCCATCGTCCCGTACCTCGCGGAACTGGGGATTTCGCACGTGTACTGCTCACCCTATATGGAGGCGGCACAAGGCAGTTCCCACGGGTATGACGTCGTCGACCCAACCCGTGTCAGCGACGACCTCGGTGGTGAGAGCGGCCTGCACCGCCTGGATGCAGCGCTCCAGAGCGTCGGGATGGGCCAGCTCCTCGACAGCGTTCCGAACCACATGTGCATCACCGACCACCGGAACCGGTGGTGGTGGAGCGTGCTGCGCGACGGGCGGGAGAGTCCCTGTGCGCGTTTCTTCGACATCGACTGGGACGCACCGGGACTCCACGGGCGCGTGCTGCTCCCGGTCCTCGGCGCTCCGCGGCCGGCGTTGCTTGCCGAGGGCAGGCTGCGGGTCGAGCGCGGAGCCCATGACGAGCTGGAGCTGCGCTACGAAAGCAGTGCGTTCCCGCTTGCCGCCGGGACCGCGTCCGAGCCCGGGCCGGTGTCTTCTGCGACGCTCGACGCGCAGCACTATGTCCTCGAGTATTCGGCGACGGGATCCAGCCGTCTGAACTACCGGCGGTTCTTCGACGTCTCGTCTCTGGCGGGCGTCTGCGTGGAGGACTCATCGGTCTTCGACGCCGTTCTCAGTCGCGCTCTCGCGCTGGTCGAGGCTGGCATCGTTGACGGCCTCCGCATCGATCACATCGATGGCCTGCGTGACCCGGCGGCGTTCGCGGACCGGCTGCGATCGGCTGTTCCGGGCGCCTGGCTCATCGCCGAGAAGATTCTCGCGACCGGAGAGCGACTGCCGTATGGGTGGCCGATCGACGGCACCACCGGATACGAGTTCGGGGCGCTGATGACCGCACTCATGGTTCGACCCGACGGCCTTGCGGAGCTCGACGACTGCTACGCGGATTTCAGCGGTGACCGCGATGACTTCCAGGCGCACTCGCAGCGAGCCCGCCGCGAGATCCAGGAAACGGTGCTCAGCGCCGAGCTCGCGAGACTCAGCCGCGTCGCCGCGACCGCAGGCATCGACGACGCCCGCGTGGAGCTTGTCGAGCTCATCGCCGGCATGCCTCGCTACCGGATCTACCCGCGGGCCGGCGCGCCGCTCTCGCCTGACGACGAGCGTGCGATCGGCGTCGCGGCAGCGCGAGCGAGGGACTCCGGACGGTGCGACGAGGGCCGCCTCGCGGCGATCCTCTCCGTCCTTCATGGCGACGGGGACGCGAGCGCCGAACGGCGCGAGTTGCGCGCGCGGTTTCAGCAGGTCGCCGGAGCCGTGATGGCAAAGGGGGTCGAGGACACCACGTTCTATCGGTACGTCAGGCTCGTCGCGCTCAACGAAGTGGGATCCGACCCGGATGCGACGTGCACCCTCGACGATTTTCATGCCACGTGTGTCATCAACTCGCAGGAGCACCCGATGACGCTGCTCGCCACCACAACGCACGACACCAAACGAGCCGAGGATGCGCGCCTTCGCATCGCCATGCTGTCGGAGATCCCCCGGCGCTGGCGCGATGCGCTCACGGTCCTGCAGTCGGTGGCGGCGCGCCATCGCGGCGACCATGTGCCTTCACGCCAGGCGGAATATCTCTTCTATCAGACGCTCATCGGCGCGTACCCGCTGGAGGCAGATCGTGCCTGGGCCTACATGCTCAAGGCATCGCGCGAGGCGAAGGTCGAGACCAGCTGGATCGAACCGAATCAGGGCTACGAGGCATCCCTCGAGCGCTTCGTTCGGGCAATGATCGATGACCCCGACGTGTGCAGTGAGATCAGAGCGGTGATCGAGTGCATGACGCCGGAGTGGCAGATGCTCTCGCTCTCGCAGACCCTGATCAAGCTGACCGCACCCGGCATACCCGATATCTACCAGGGATCCGAGCTCTGGGATCTCAGGCTTGTCGATCCGGACAATCGCACCCCCGTCGACTATGAGGTTCGCCGCCAGATGCTCCGGGATGTCGTGACGCCGAAGGGCGGCGGGTTCATGTCCCGGCTCGACGACGGCGCTCCGAAGCTACGTCTGATCGCTGGAGCACTCGCGATGCGCGCTCGTCATGCGGACGCATTCGGCAGAGATTCCGGGTATCAGCGACTGCCGGCGACGGGCGCGCGCCGCGATCACGCGATCTGCTTTTCGCGGACGCGCGCGGATGCGCAGCCGGTCACCGTGACGATCGCTGTGCGCTGGCCGATCCTGCTGCGCTCCGGTTGGCACGACACTGCGGTGCAGCTCCCCGAGGGGCGCTGGCGCGACGCGTTCTCCGGCGACGAATTCGATGGCGGGGAGCAGCGCCTCGACACGCTCCTCGTCGAGTTGCCCGTGGCGCTGCTGGAGCGCACATGACCACTCGCCGAATCAGCGTGTGGGCACCCGACGCGAAGCAGGTCGACCTCATGCTCGGTGAGAACCGCACTCCGATGGAGGAGAGCGGCGGAGGTTGGTTCGCGTGCAACCTGGTGCTCGCCGCCGAGGACGACTACGCGTTCAGCGTCGATGGCGGCGAGCCGATGCCGGATCCGCGTTCGCGATGGCAGCCGGCCGGTGTCCACGGTCAGTCGCGGCTCGTCGAGCATCCGCGCCGGCGCGGCCTTGACGACTGGCGGGGATTCCCATTGCGCGACGCGGTCATCTATGAGCTCCACACCGGCACGTTCAGCCCAGAGGGGACGTTCGATGGCGCGATCGCCCACCTCGATCATCTCGTCGATCTGGGCATCGATGCGATCGAGATCATGCCGGTCGCGGAATTCCCCGGCCGGCGGGGCTGGGGCTATGACGGGGTCGATCTCTTCGCTGCGCACAGCGCCTACGGTGGGCCGGCCGGCCTGCACCGACTCGTCGACGCGTGCCACGGTCGCGGTATCGCGGTGATCCTCGACGTCGTCTACAACCACGTCGGCCCGGAAGGCGACTACCTCGGCTCATTCGGTCCGTACTTCACCAACCGCTACGAAACCCCGTGGGGCAGCGCGTTCAACTACGACGGCGAGCATTCGGATGAGGTCCGGCGATTCGTGCTCGACAACGTGGAGATGTGGGTGCGCGACTATTCCATCGACGGTCTCCGCCTCGATGCCGTGCACGCCATCATCGACACCTCCCCGCTGCACATCCTCGAGGCGATCACCGCGCGGGTCGGCGAGCTTGCGGCAGAACTCGGTCGCGACGTGTGGGTCATCGCGGAGAGCGACAGCAATGACCCGCGGCTCGTGCGGGATCAGGAATTCGGCGGATACGGGTTGAGTGCGCAGTGGAATGACGACTTCCATCACGCGTTGCACTCGGTGCTCACCGGTGAGCAGCACGGGTACTACGAGGACTTCGGCAGCCCGGATGAGGTCAGCACCGCGCTCCTGCAGACCTTCGTCTACGCCGGTCAGTACTCGCGCCATCGCAAACGCACCGTCGGTCGGTACGCGGGCGACCTCCCCCAATCCCGTTTCGTCGTCTGCTCGCAGAACCACGATCAGATCGGCAATCGCGCTGCCGGCGAGCGTCTCTGCCACCTCGTGAGCGACGGCCGGGCTCGCGTGGCCGCCGCATTGACGCTCCTCTCACCCATGATTCCCATGCTGTTCCAGGGAGAGGAATGGGCGGCGAGCACACCGTTTCAGTACTTTACCGAACTTGGCGACGCGCATCTCCGCAAGGCGGTCACCAACGGCCGGCGTCGCGAATTTCGAGCGTTCGGCTGGCCGGCCGACGCCGTCCCCGACCCGCAGTCGCCGGCGACCTTCGAACGTTCGATACTCAAATGGGAAGAAGCGCACGAGGGAAGCCACGAGCGCATGCTCGATTGGTACCGACAGCTGATCACGATCCGTCGGGGTCGCCGTTCCGCAGCGGACGCCGAGACCGCACCGACCAACGCGTGGTACGACAGCGCGCGAAACCTGCTCCTGTATTCGCACAAGGATCTGCTGGTGTGTTGCAACCTCGGGGAGGTGACGATCCCCGTGCCAGAGGCCACGGGCCGGATCCCGCTGCTCGCATCGGACGATGCCGTGCGCACGGATGCAACACCCACCCTTAACCCCGACGCGGTTGCCATCTGGGGCGATGCGCGAGCATCTGCCCCGGGACGCGGCGTGTAGCCCTACTGCTCGATGCGGTCGGAGCGGTCCCGGAAACGTGCCACGGCGTCGGAGATGGTTTCCTCGAGGTAACGGTAGAAGAGCCGGCGCTGGGAGATATCGATTGCGGCTTCGACGTCCTGACCCTCTCTGCGTCGGGCGATCCACGGTGGGACGCCGTCAGCGACCGTCTCGGTGCCAACCCGTACGTGGACGAGTGAGTCGTTGTCCTCGGCCACGTGCAGGGTCACATTGAGAATCGGTCCGGTGTGCTCGACGAGGCGCCAGCTGCGCTCCCAGCGCGTGTTGCGCTGAAAGTCGCGGGTCCGTCGCGCCGCCTCGTCAGCGATCACGCTCTCGCCGGGACGAGCGGCTCGCGCCAGCAGCGTCCGGATGTCTCTGTCGATATCGCGACCGATCCAATCCACGAGCGACGGTGCACGGTCGTCGACGTCCGGGCGCCCGCTCTGATCGTGGGCGAGCTCACCGATCGCCTGCACGGTTCCGGCATGTCTCCGGCAGTAGATGACGCCACCGAGCGAAATGCTGTGCGCGGGACAGATGGTGGCTGAGCACGAGCGCTCGCGACGGTCGCAATATGCGCAGAGCTGCGCCGTCTGGTTGGTGCAACCTCGCATGGTGCAGGCGACCCCAGCCACTGCATTCGGCGGCGGTGCGGGATGCTCGCGACGCCGGAACAATGCCGTCGCGGGGAGCGCTCCGAGTCGTCGAAGTGCGCCCGAGTCCTTGCGGGGGGTCTCCACAGTCAGCACGGCACGTCTCCTCCAAGTCCCACTCTCTTGCGCGGCCACCCTCGCTCGCGCCAATGCCGTAATCAGACCCCATGAACGGCGCCGGCGTGCTCGTATGCGACGGTTTGCGATGCAGCGTTTACACGCGGTGACCTGGGGCAACCGCGCCCCCAGGCGTTATGCGGGTTCGGTGCCTCCCAACGCCTCCAGCGAGGAGGTATGCGGTGTCCTCGTGGCCTGCCGCCCGGCGCGTGCTGATCGTTGGCGTCCACGCGGCAAACGCAGCGTGAAGGTGCTCCCTGCACCGGGCCGCGATGTGACTTCGATATCCCCACCCTGCGCTTGCGCAAGGCCACGCGAGAGGTGCAGGCCGAGGCCCGTCCCCTGAATACCCGCGGCGACAGCGTTCGGGAGCCGGCCGAAGGGTTGAAACAACCTGGGCAGGTCTGCTTCGGCGATCCCGTCACCGTGATCGGTCACGTCGACCGCTGCCCAGCCTGGCTCCACGCGCACAACCACGATGACGTCGCCGCCGGCAGGCGAGTACTTCAGTGCGTTCGACACGAGATTGCCCAGGATCGTCTCGACCTGCTCCGGATCGGCACGGACGCGAACCCGGCCGGCCGATTGCACGGTGACCGTACGCGCCGCTCGGCCGGCACCGTGGGTGCGCGCCGACGCGGCGACAGCCCGTGCCAGCGCGTCGAGGCTCATCTCCTTGGTGTTCTGACCCCGGGCGCGGATCTCCATGCGGCTGGTCGTCAGCATCCCGTCGACGAGCGCGCTCATGTGTCGCATGCGCGCGGACATCAGCGGCACAGCCTTGGCTGCCGGTGCCGGCAGGTCGCCGAGCGAGCCCTCCTCGAGCATCGAGAGATACCCGCTCACCAAAGTGATCGGTCCTCGCAGCTCATGCGAAGCCAGTTGGAGGAATTCCGACTTCTGCTGCTCCAGCTCCGCCATCCGCCCCGCGTGCGCCTCGAGCCGGTCGACGAGGCGAGCATTGCGCAGCGCGAGGACAGCAAGCAGGCCGACCTGCTGCAGGCCTTCGAGCTCGAGCGGCACGAAGGGACGGTCGCTGCGCCGGCTCAGGATCAGGACCGCTCCAACGGTTTCGCCAACCGCGAGCGGCACGATCGCGGTGTGGCGGATCGCCAGCAACGACGGTGCGAGATCGGGATCATAGCCGCCACCCTCCGAGAGGCTGCCACCGAGGACGATCGCGCCGGTGGTGACGGCCTGCTCGAGGAGCGGCTGCCGGGTCAGGGCGCTCATCGGGTACTCGTGACCCACAAACTCGGGCGGTCCACCGGGCTCGTAGCTCGCCTCGACCCGAAGCACGTCCTGATCGAGGCTCGTCAGGGTGCAGCGGTCGACCTGCACGTTTTCGGCAGCAAAGCGCACGAGGCGCTCCATGATCTCGTGCGGATCGCCGCGGGACACCAGATCCACCTCGATCGACCCTGCGAAATTGGTCGGCTCCGGCGGGTCCCGGTCAGAGACGAACGTGCTCGATGTCAATCCCGGCAAGCTCCGGCGGGCGAGGGATGCCGTGTGCATCCAGGAGTTGAAGGCACTTGATGACGTATCTCGCTCCGGCGATGTTCAGGCCGGACCGGCGCGTCAGCCGCTGAATCGCGCTCAGGGTGAGGATGTCGCGCTGCGAGTACCGGCGCCGATTCGTCGCCGTTCGCTCCGGGACGCCGAGTCCCAGGGCCTCGTACATCATCAGCGTGCGTGGATGGCTGGCGAGTATCTCTGCTGCGACGCTGATGGTGTACAGCGGCTTGTCGAGGTCGAGCAGTCGCTCCGAGGCCGGAACGCTCGCCTCAGCAGGCATACGACTGACCGGACACTGGCACTATGACGGCGATTCTATCTGCCCGCCGTCGAGGCGCCCGGCGCCGGACGTCCCCGGCCGATCGCGTCAGACGAGGCTCGCGCTGGTCACGGGCCGCTGCCGGAAGAACTGCACACGGCAACGATCGCAGCGGAAGACGAGACGCAATCCCAGGCGTCCGAGCACGTTGGTGATCCGTGAACTGCATTGCGGGCACGTTGCGGCCTCCTCCAGGTACGGGCCGATCACCGGTTTGACATCGAGATGTATCGGCTTGTATTTGCGAGCCATCAGGTACCTCCAGGTTTCGTCGCTGCTGCCCCCCATCCCTGCCGGGTCGAACGATCGAACGCTCAAACGCCCAAGGAATATCCTATCACAAAACGTGATAGTGGGGCTATTCGCAATCATGTGAGCGCAATGCGGCTGGTGACCGGCGCGGTCCGTTTGTTACCGTACCGATCGCGTGGTTGGCACTCGCCGAGGGAGCGCAGGCTTCAGCGGCCACGAAGGAGCGAGCTGTGGAGGATGACGTCAAAGTCCTGCTGATTGAGGACGACGTCGCCGCTGCGGAGATGTACCGCCTGCGTCTCGTCGCCGACGGCTACACGGTCATCATCGGGCACGACGGGCACGAGGGGCTGCGCCTCGCTGCGGAAGAGGCCCCGGACTTCATCTATCTCGATCTGCGCATGCCGGGCCTCGATGGGTTTGAGGTGCTCGAGCGGCTTCGGGCCGAGCCGGCCACCATGCACACCCCGGTGATCATCCTCAGCAACTACGGCGAGCCCGAGTTGCGCGAGCGGGGCTTGCGACTCGGAGCCCTCGAGTTCCTGGTCAAAGCGGATACCACCCCCGCGCATCTCTCCCAGACCGTCGAACGGGCCGTCAGCCCGCGCTCGCTTCCCTCAGCCTGAGGTCGCCGGCTCATCGCCCGCTCCGACACGGGACCCGCCGCTGATGACCTTGCGCTGATCGACGGCGCCACCGGCAGGTTCCTGCTCGAGGCGGTGCAACTCACCGCCCAACTGTCATCCGGAGCAGGCGCGGCTCGCGACGTCAGGGTACTGCTCCTCCGCGACGATCTCCTGATCTGCGTGGCGGCGTCCGGAGCGCTCGATCCCGCAGTGCCAGCGGCGTGTCGCGTTGCAGATCGTCCGAGCTTCGAGCAGGCGATCACGTCCGGCGAGATCACCGGCGGTCCGGAGATCGTGGTACCGGTTCAGGCCGACGGTGTCGTGGTCGGACTGCTCGTGCTCGGCGGCGGGGACGCTCTCGGGGAGGACGAGCGCGACACGTGGCTCAGGCTCGCCGGTCTCCTGGGCTTCGGGATCAGCCGGGCCGCGATCGTGGACGACCTCCAGCAGGAGGCCGAGCGGAGCCGGGGGCTCGAACGTCTCAAAGGCGAGTTCCTGAACATCGCCGCCCATGAGTTGCGCAGCCCGCTGGGGATCATCCGGGGCTACGCATCGATGCTCAGCGAGGGAACGCTTCCGGAGACGGATCGCGGCACGGCGCTGGCGCGCATCGCCGAGAAGGCAGAGGAGATGGCACGTCTGATCTCCGACATGCTCGAGACCGCACGTCTCGAAACCATCGGCCTCGAACTCGAGCTCGAGCCGGTGGAGCTCCTTGGTGTCATCGATGCGGCACTGGCGGAGATGCGCCCGCTGCTCGGGGTCGACCATCGATTCCCGCCCGTCGAGCGGAGCGGGGCGATCGCGGTGGTCGCCGACCGGAAACGCCTCACGACCATGCTCACCAACCTGCTCGACAACGCCATCAAATACTCGCCGGGCGGCGGCGACATCGAGGTCGACTGCGAGCGCGACGGCCGGGTGGCACGGGTGCAGGTGCGCGACCACGGGATCGGCATCAACGCCGAGCAGGCCCACATGCTCTTCACACGATTCGGTCGCCTGGTGACGCCGGAGACCAGCCACATCCGTGGCACCGGCCTCGGGCTCTATCTCGCCCGCGAAACCGCGCGCCTGCACGGCGGCGACATCCACGTGACCTCGACCCTCGGTGGCGGAACCACGTTCACGGTGGTCCTTCCGCTCGCCTGATCCGTCAGGAGCCCTCGGGGGGCGAGTTCTCCTCCACGTACTCCTCGGGGTCCTTGGCCTCGATGCTGATGCCACGTGCGCCGGCGTGCTCGGTCTCGAAGGCCGTGAACGCGCCGGCCAGCTGCGCCTGCTCTCCGGAGGACGCGGCATCGTCGAACTCCATGAGCGGGCCCTTTTCCTCCTCGTCCATGTGCTCGGTGTTGGCGTCGTCGGTGGCTCTGACGGCGTCCCACCAGGCGTCGTCGCCGACGGCGTGCGCTCCGGCGTCGCGGATGCCGTCGCGAATCTCGTTGTGATCCTTGATCGCATCCTTGGTGTCGTCAACGGCGCCGGAGTCGTCCTTGAGGAGCCGCGGATAGAAGAGCGTCTCCTCGGCCGCCGCATGCACCTCGAGGCGAGCCGAGAGCACCGTCCAGATCGACGTGAGCAACGCAGCGTCGTCGCGCGCGGCGTTGAGCGCCGCGAACTGGCTCCGGAACCAGATGTGGTCCATGCGGATGACGTCGGTGACGCGGTTGGACTGCATGATAGCAACAATATCAGATAGAGAAACATAAGGAGGTACAAGTGATGCAGACTGGAGCCATGAACATTCCGATGATGCCAGTGCTGCCGCCGCCGCCCGAGCCCGATCCGGAGCCGGAGATCAAGGAGCCCGATCCGGAGGAGCCGGAAATCCAGGATCCAGATCGGTCTGCGGAGACCGACGCTCCCGAGACACGCCCGGACGATCGTTAGGTTCGCTCGCCTCCCTCGGGAGCGGTCAAGCGCGCCTCATTCGGAGACGGCTAGAGCGACCCCAGTCGTGGCCTGATGCCACCGGGGACGGTGCCGGCATTGCGCGCCGGGACCGCGTCGATGTGGGCGGACTGCCACTTTCCGGGGGCGAAGATGCCGATGGTGGTCCCGCCGATCGAGTCCCGGATGATCAGATGACCGTCCACGACCTCGATGTACCGGCCGGTCTGGTACTGGTGCTTGTCACCGCCGGGGTCGACCACGATGACCATTCGCAGGGTTGCTCCAAGAATGCAAGGCCGTATGAACGCGCGCGCGTTCCGGCCGGAACATAGCACCCGAAAATCGCTCGGAGCCCCTGCGCACCCGATCGTCGCCTAGATGTTGAGGTTCTTTCGCAGAAAGGCCAGCATCTTCGGCAGCGCGTCCAGCCGGTTGACGCGTTTCGCCAGCCCGTGGCCTTCGTCCTCGTAGATGAGGAGCTCGCTCTGGATGCCCCGGGCCACAAGCGAGGCATGGAGCTGGCGCGCTTCGCCGACGGGGACGCGGGGATCGTTTGCGCCGTGGATCAGCATCAGCGGCGCGCGTATATCGTCGACATGCGTCATGGGCGACGCCTCGATCAGGAAGTCGCGATCGGTATCCAGGAAGCCGTACTCGACCTCGCGCACCCGGCGCCGGTAGGGTGAGGTGTTCTCGAGGAACGTGACGAGGCTGCTGATCCCCACAATCGCGATCCCCGCGGCCCAGAGGTCGGGGTGGAAGGCCAGTGCCGCCAGCGTCATGTAGCCGCCGTACGAGCCGCCGATCACAGCGACCCTTGTGGCGTCCACCCCCCGTTCGGCGAGGGAAGCGTGCACGGCCGCGAGGTCGCGCACCGAGTTGAGACGCAACCGGCGATCGTCGAGGGAGACGAAGCGACGTCCCCATCCTGCCGACCCGCGAACGTTCGGCGCCGCCACCGCGATGCCTTCGGAGACCAGTCGAATGATGAAGGGATCGTAGCGAGGTGCAAAGCGTGCCTCTGGTCCGCCGTGGACGTCCACCACGACCGGCGGGTTCTCGACGGCCGGCTTGTAGAGAAAATAGGTGATCTCCTCGCCGTCGAAGGACGCGATGGTCTGCAGCTCTGGCGTGACCAATTCCGGAGGCACCACCTGGTCAAGGGGCAGCAGCGGCGCCGGTCCAGCTGCACCGCCGACGTCGAGACGGAGCGGATGCAACGGCGTTGCCGTGGTCGTGTAGGTCAGCAACGCCTTCGAGCCGTCTGAGGACAGGTACGGTCGTGCGATCAATGGGAGACCGAAACCGGTCCCGGCCTCGGCAAGGTGTATGTCCCGGACGTGCGCGAGGCTCGCGCCGTCGCGCACCTGTAGCCGGGTGATCGCGTTCTCGGCGTGAACGATCAGTGCACTGCGCCCGTCCCTGCTCAGGATCGCCTCGCTGTCCCAGGTCGTTTCGAGCACGTACCGCCAGTCGGCGGTTTCGATGTCATACCGGGCGATGGATGCGACATCCTGTCCCGAGTCGGTGCTGAAGAGGAACGCGGACGAGTCCGGATACCAGGTCGGAGCGATCGAGGTCCCCGGCCCCGTACGCGTCACGACCATACGGGCCTCGGCCGTCTGGACATCGACGAGCAGGAGATCGTTGCTGAGCGCGAATGCTTCGTCGAGGCGTGCGACGGCGAGCCAGCGTCCGTCGGGGGAGAAGCACTCGACGCGGTTCCATCCGCCCTCGAGCACGCTGCGGATCCTGCCGTCGTCACGGTTGAGCACGTACACGTCGATGTCGACGCCGTTTCGCTTCGTCGACGTGAATGAGATGAGCGTCCCGTCGCGGCTGACGTCACCGAGATCGTGCTTGATGTTGTCCTCGACGATCAGCGCCCGCGGTTCGCCACCGCTCAGGTCCACCAGCCAGAGCTGATAGTTCTCGTTACCGCCGCGATCGACGGCAATAACGATGTCGTTGGTGCCAGGAATGTAGCGCGCCGCGGAAACGGGTTCGGCGAGAAACGTCAACTGGGCGAGTTCACCGCCTCCGGCGGGAAGCCGGTACACCTGCAGGCTGCCGGTGTCATCGCACCTGACGAGGAGCTCCTCGCCGTCCGCGGCGACGTCGGCGATGACCGCGGTGCGGGCTGCCAGGAGCCGCGTCAGGAGTTCGTCGGCCACGACGCCATCTTCCCACGAGCCTCGCATCGGCGCGAGCGACGTGAGCCGAATCCGTGTGCAGTCCCGAGTCAGCCGCTCCAGGCAGCAGCGCCGCCGTAGTCGCCCTGGATCATCGACTCGAGCTGCCCGATCAGCGCGCCGCTGCGGATGACGACGCCGAGCTCCCGGTTGTACAGCAGCGACTCCGTGGAGAAGTTCTGTGACCCGGCGAACGCTTCCTGGTCGCTCGATCCCGGGTCGCGGACGAGCACCTTGGCGTGAATGTAGAGCGCGGCGTCGGGGGAGTACACCCGAAGATGCACGCCGGCATCGGTGAGCTCGCTGAACGCCGAGTCCCAGCTGCTCGAGTTGGTCATGCAGATCTCGACGTTGACGCCTCGCCGCGCAGCCGCGATCAGCGCGTCGGTGATGTCCGCGCTGTCCATCTCCTCGTTCTCGATGGCGAGGGACCGCGTCGCCCCGTCGATCAACCCGAGCAGGCTGGTCAGCGACGTGGTCGGCGACCAGACGAGATCGGCGCCGGAGGGCGGCGTGATCGCTGTGCCGTCGTAGTCGGCGTTGAACGTTGCCTGAATTGCCGCGATGTCAGCCGGCGTGCGATCGACCACGGCGACGTCACGCGTGTCGTCGTAATACCGGCTCGTCCAGTTCAGGGTCATGACCACGCTCACCGAGCTGTCGATCACCAGGGTCTTCTGATGGGTCAGCGCGTACCGGGAACCGGCCCAGTGGACGTGCACGGAGTGAGCCTGCAGGTACGCGAACGCTGCGTTGTTGTCCGAGCGCGTGTACGAGCTGTTGAGGATCACGCGCACGTCGACGCCGCGCTCGGCATCGCCGGCGAGCGCCGCCTCGGCCTCGGTGTCCTCGAGCTCGTACATCGTGAGATCCACCGTGTGCCGCGCCGAGGCGATCAGCGCGTCGATCTCGCCCAGGCCCGCGGCGGGCTCGATGAGCAAGGAGAGCGCCGGGAGCGGAGCGGCTGCCGCCGATGCGCGTGGTGTCGCGCCGGCCGGCGACGGGGACCCCGACGGGCTTGTGGCGGGCGGCGTGGTCGTCGCTGTGGCGGCAGGCGCTGCCCCGCAGCCCGCGATTGTCGTCAGCGCGAGCAGCGTGAGCACCGTGCCGGGCGGAGACGTCATTCGGTCAGTATGGGGAGCCGTCTGGCCCGGCCTTTGGGACAGTCTCGAGGGAGCCGGCGGGTCTGCACCGCCGAGCCCTGTTTCGGTACGCGATGATCTGCTCGTGGATGAGGGCCAACGGCCGGTCACCGTCATCACCGGTGCGGGGAGGGGCATCGGCGCCGCGACGGCGCTCCATCTTGCGGAGCTTGGTCACGACGTGGTGGTGAACTACCGCACGGACCACGCGGCCGCCGGCCGAGTGGTCGACATGGCACATCAGGCAGGGGCGCGTGCCATCGCCGTGCAGGCAGACGTGACGCTGGAAGATGACGTCACCAGGCTCTTTGCTGTCGCGTGCGACAGGCTTGGTCCGGTGCGCTTTCTCGTGAACAACGCCGGCGCCACCCTGCACATCGGAGACCTCGCCGACACGCCGGTTGCGACGATCAGGGCGGTCGTCGACGTCAATCTGTTCAGCGCGATTCTCTGCGCACGTCGCGCCGCGCAGTTGATGTCCACAAATCGCGGAGGCGCGGGAGGCGCGATCGTCAACGTGTCGTCTGCGGCCGCCACGCTCGGGAGCGCACACGAGTATGTGCACTACGCGGCTGCGAAGGCGGGCGTGGACGCGCTGACCGTCGGGCTCGCCAAAGAGCTGGCCGCAGACGGCATTCGGGTCAACGCGGTCGCGCCGGGACTCGCGCTGACCGAAATCCACGCGGCCGCGGGCGCACCCGATCGCGCGCAGCGCGCAGCGGTCAGAGTGCCGCTCGGCCGGCCCGCCGATGCGCGTGAAATCGCCGTCGCCATCGCATGGTTGCTCGGTCCGGATGCGACCTACGTCACGGGCACCGTCCTCCGTGTCGCCGGCGGACTGTAGGCACTGTTCCCGCCTCGCGCGCGAGCCCATCCGGCGCGTCGACATCCGGGAACGCGCTAGTCTTCCGGCCGTGACCGTCGCGCCACGCCAGCTCGTCGATGCGGCGGAGATCGCCCGCCGCTGGATTCGCTATCAGGCGATGCGCCGGCAGGTACCCGGAATCTCCTTCGGGTTGAGTCATCGGGGCCAGGTCGTGATGCTGGACGCCCGGGGCACCGCGGACCTCGCATCGGGCCGCGCAGCAACCCCGGACACGACGAGCTACCGATGCGCATCGATCACCAAGACGATGACGGCGACGCTGGTGATGCAGCAGGTCGAGGCCGGACGGTTGCGACTCGATGAGCCGATCGCCACATATCTCGCCTGGACGCGGCGACTGCCGCACGCGAAGGACATCAGCATCCGCCACCTGCTCGTGCACGGGAGCGGGGTGATTCGGGACGGATCGAACCGTTGGGGAGACGATGATTTTCCCGATCGGGAGACGGTGCGAAAGGAGGTCCGGCAGCAGCTGACGTTTGCCGAGCCGGCGACGACGTTTCGCTACTCGAACATTGCGTACGTGCTGCTCGGTGAAGTGCTCGAAGCCGTCAGCGGCAAGCCTTTTGAGGCGCTCCTGCAACGCGACATCCTCGGCCCGCTTGGGCTCAAGGCGAGTGCGCCGTCACTGCTCCCTCGCGTCCGCAGAACGCTCGCGACCGGCTACTACCATCGACGCCCGGGTGAGGAGCCGCATCCTGCGCGGCACGCCGAAGCACGCGCCTTCGGGCCGGCCGGCGGCCTCGTCTCGACGGTGCCGGATCTGCTCACGTATCAGCACGCGCACTTCCCCGGAGCGGGGCATCTCATCGCCGACCTCTCACGGCGGGAGATGCAGCGGACACAGTGGCTGCGCCACGAGGAGCCGAACCACGGCCTGGGATGGATGATCTGGCACGTCGACGGCATCACCATCCGCGGCCACAGCGGTGGGTACCCGGGGTTCACGACGAAGATCGGGTTCTCGCCGGAATGGGGCCTTGCGGCGGCGGTGCTCAACAATACGAACAGCCCCGTGCCGGGCCTTGCGCTCGATGCGATCTTCCACAGCGTGGCGTGGGTCGCGCGGCGCTGGGGCGATGCGGCGGAGACCGCGCGAGGCCATTCGCGGGTGAGCGCGGGCCGCTTTGCCGGCCACTACCGCGGCGACATCGGCGAGATGACTGTCGCACGCATCAATCGAGCGCTCTACCTGTTCGATCCCGAGATGATCATGCCGCTCGCGTCGGCCGCACGGTTGCATCCGACGGGGGCGCGGCGGTTCACCATCGTCGAGGGTGACGACTACGGTCACTTCGGCGAGGAGGTGAGCTTCGCGGTCGACAGCAGTGGACGCTCCACCGCGATGCGGTATGGGCCGCATACGCTGCTGCGGGCGGACGTCTAGCGCACCAGAGCGGGGCGTAGCGAGTGTTATTGACCCTGGGGCCTCGTCAACGGCGTCGATCTGCCGCGGCGACCAGATGGCGCAGACGCCGGAGCCTGCTCTCACGGTCGCGAACGAACCGTCCGATGCCGTCGAGAAGGTACGGCATCGAGAGGTGCGCCTCATCCATGATCTCGTCGACCGAGCCACCGGTACGCCATCGGTCATCCCAGTCCGCACCCATGGAATACTCCGCCCCAAGCGGTCCGTCGACCCAGTCACGCATCAGCTTCACCGTGCGGTTGGTGATCGCCATGGCATCGAGCCGGTCCCCCGGGTCGATGACGCTGTCGCGATACGCCGGGGACTGCAGGCGAAACAGCTGCGGGCTGATGGCGGCAACAATCTTCACGTTGAGTCCAAGGCTGTCGAGATCAGGGAGGAGCTTGACCAGGTTGGCCGTTGTGGTCGTTCCTTGCACAAACACCGTTCCCATGGCGGGACGGTCCGCACGGAACGGTCGGAGCACGTACGCGCCACGCGCCGCCTCGAAGTGGCTCGGCATCCCGAGCGCATCGCGGTCGGGCAACTCGATCGCGGGTCGGGTGAGATGGAGCGCGATGATCGGGATGTCGCTCGCGAGGGCGGCGGCGAGCACCACCGGCACCTCGTTGTACTCCCACGGATGCAGGTCGACGACCTTGCCTTCAGGGAAGAGTTGCGTCACCCCGGGCTCGTAAATCCCGAAGTGGGTTCGCGAGTCCTCTGCTGTCTCGGGACCGGAGTGGCCGGCGACCCAGAGCACCTTGCCCACCTTCAGCTCGCAGTCCTGAGCGAGCTGACTGAACAGCCGCATCTCCCCGTACTTGAGATAGCTGAACGACCCGTAGGTCGAGCAGGCGCCCCAGAAGCCATTGAAGGTGCTGAACGGGTCGGCCGCGAGGTTCACCGTCGCAAGCCCGACGATCATGCCCGCGTTGGTGAACTCCGTGATCTCGGTGGGGAGCAGGGCGCCGCCCGGATTGTCGTCGCGCTGATACCAGCCGGAGCCGGGCATGTCGCCGAAATCCTTGCCGAACCCGGAAAGGTTGGTCGAATCTGCGAGATCCGCCGATGCTGCGATGAAAAGCGGGCGTCCATAGTCCCGCCGTGCCAGCGCGTTGATCCATGCGCTCCACGCACCGAACGCGGTGCGGTTCGCCTGCTTGTCTCCCGGCTCCCGGTAGATCGAGGCCGGGTAGCTGTGGAAATCAGTCAGCCGCGGATCGCTGAACACGTCGCCGCCGCGACCGCCGACCGTGAGTCCGTCGACATGGTCAGGCACCAGCGCCGCCAGCTCGACGAGACGCTGTGACACCGCATCGACAAGACCGGGATGCACGGCGAGCACGCCGGCCGCACGTCGCAGGTTATCGCCGGCCTGTGCGTGAAGCTCAGCCTTGTCCACCGGAGCTGGCTCATCGACGCCCGTGTACTCCATGCCGTACTTCGACATGAACGCTTTGCGGAGCTCCCAGAAGGGCGCGCTGTTCATCGGATGGGGTGAGCCGTGGCTCTTGTTGTCGTACTTCCCGTACCCCCGTCCCTTGCGCGTACGGAACCAGCCGACTGACGGAACGCGATCTGGATTCTCGCCACGCGCGGCGGTGAGCACGGTCCTGACGACGGGCTCCCATTCGCTCCCGTCCATGGTTCCAGTGACCCGCCAGTCGTATGCCTCGAACCACCGTGCGGGTGTGCCCGGGATGACCGACGAGGCGGCGAAATCATCGATGCCGTAATCGTTCCAGTCGACGAGGAACACGAGGTTGGAGAGCCCCAGTCCCCACGCCGCATTTCGAGTCTCGTGGCTCGCACCTGCGGTCAGGCCACCCTCACCTTCGACCACGAACACGCGGACATCCCCGGCGCCGGCGATCTTGAGGGCGAGCGCCTCGCCCGCGGAGGGCGGCATGCCATGCCCGGACGGCCCGGTGTTGAATTTGAAAAAGAGCGTCTTGCCCGCCATCTCCGGATGACCCGCGAGCCCGCCTCGATGGCGAAGTGTGAGCAGATCCTCGTGGGTCAGCGCCCAGCGGCCGCCGTCGGGAAAGGCGAAGGCAGGATCGGGATCACCAGCCGCCCGGATGCGGAGCACCTCGTTGAGCGCTGCGAGAGTCGCGTACACCACAGGGGCGGTGTGCCCCGCGGACAGGACGAATCGGTCCGCAAACGGCAGCCATGGCCGCCGGATGTCCCAGCGCATTGCACCCGAGAGCAACGTGGCCAGGAGCAGGTGAACCTTGGAGCGGGATCCGCCCGGGTGTCCGCTCTGCCGGTAATTGAGGGCGAGGTCGATGAACTCATCGACGACGTCCTTGACGATCTCCCAGTCCGGGAACGACCGCTCCGACTCCGCGTACAGCCGGTCGACCGCGGCGGCTTCAAGCGTCTCCACCACGGCAGGATAGCCGTGTTGATCGCACGCCGAGAAGAGAGCGGCGTCTCCGGCGTCAGCCGGTGGTGCGCCGCCGGTAGAGGTGCGTGGCGAGCGGCACGAAGACCAGCAGCATCGCAGCCGACCACGCGAGTGCCGCGAGCACCGGATGCTGCATCGGCCACACGTGCAGGGCCGCAGACGGGTTCGGGTTGCCGAAGAGCGTGCGCGCTGCCGCCGTCACGGCGCTCACGGGGTTCCAGTTGGCGATGACCTGCAGCCACGCGGGCATGCCCTGAGTCGGCACCAGCGCGTTGGAGACGATCGCGAGTGGAAAGATGACGACCAGCCCGATGCCCTGCGCCGACTCTGGTCCCTTGGAGACGATGCCGAGGCACGCGCATGCCCAGGAGAGCGAATAGGCGAAGAGCAATGGGATCGCGAGCCCTGCGAGGATCGACAGCGCGCCCGCGTCCGGCCTCCAGCCGACGACGAGCCCCGTCACGGCCACGATCGCGATGCACAGCGTGGCAGACAGAACATCGGCTATCGAGCGTCCGATCAGCACGGCCGATCGCCACATCGGCAGGGTGCGAAAGCGGTCGATCGCCCCTGTTGACAGGTCACTGCTCAAGCCGACGGCTGTTCCCATCGATGATGTCGTCAAATTCAGCAACATCAGCCCGGCGATCGCGAAGTTCGCGTATCCGCCGGGGATTGGAACGCCGGAACCGAACACGAACACGAACAGCAGCGTGAAGAGGACCGGTTGCACGGTCACGTCCGAGAGCTGCAGGGGTTCGCGAGCGATGTGGATGATGTTCCGGCGGGTCAGCACAACAACGTTGTGCCACTTGGCACTCAGGCCCGTGCGCAGCGACTGCGCCGGGAGGGGCCGCCGTGCGACCGTTGCGACGCTCATGCCGGTACCTCCTCGAACTCACGCACGGGCTCGTGCGCCGTTGTCTCCTCGCCGGCGGGACCGCCGGTCAGCGCGAAGAAGACGTCGTCGAGCGAAGGCGGGCGAACCTGGACGTCATCGACGAGCACACCGGCTCGATCGAGCGCTCGAACGACCGTTGTGGCCAATCCGGAACCGGTTCGCACCGCGGCCTTGAGCCGGATCCCGTCCTGACTGACGTCGACAGGGCCGTCGACGAGTGGCGCGAGCGCCGCGAGGGCCGCCGGATGCGCAGCGCTCAAGGTCACCTCGAGGCGCGCGCCACCGGTCGCTGACTTGAGCTCTGCCGGCGTTCCTTCGGCGATCACCGATCCGTGATCGATGACGACGATCCGATCGGCAAGCTCGTCAGCCTCATCCAGGTACTGCGTGGTGAGGAGGAGTGTCGCGCCATCGGTGACGAGTTCGCGGATGACCTGCCACATCTCGACGCGGCCGGTGGGGTCGAGCCCCGTGGTCGGCTCATCGAGAAAGAGCACTGGAGGGCGCATGACCAGGCCGGCCGCGAGGTCGAGACGGCGGCGCATGCCGCCCGAGTAGCCTTTGAGCACACGGTCGGCGGCCTCGGTGAGCTGGAAACGCTCAAGCAGCGCGACGCTCCGAGCCTTCGCGTCCGAGCGACGCAAGCCGCTCAATTCGCCAACCATCACGAGGTTCTGGCGGCCGGTGAGCAGGTCGTCGAGCGTCGCGTCCTGGGCGGTGACACCGATCGTGCGGCGAACGGCCGCTGCCTCGGTGACGACGTCGTATCCGGCGATCCGCGCGTGCCCGCTGTTCGGGACGGCCAGTGTCGTCAGGATACGCACGGCGGTGGTCTTGCCTGCGCCGTTGGGGCCCAACACCCCAAGAATGGATCCGGCCGGCACCTGCAGGCTCACTCCGGCGAGCGCCTGAGTCTGCCCGTATTGCTTCGTGAGGGCCTCGGCCTCGATCATCATCGTCTCTGGCATGTCGCACCCCAGGTGGGTCGTCCGTCTTACTTGCCGTATGGTAAGCACGTAACTTACCGGTCGTCAAGTATGATGCGAGACGTGTCAAGGCGGATCTCGTCCGGGGAGAGCCGCGGGGCCACCACTGCGGCCTCGCGTGCCAGGGCAGTGCGTGGCAGGCGAGGAGCCGCCGTGGTCGCGACCGACGCGGAGCCGGAGCAGAGCACGCGCGATCGCATCCTCGACATCGCGATGGACCTCTTCATCGAGCAGGGCTTCGACAAGACCTCCCTGCGCGAGATCGCCGACCAGCTCGGATTCTCGAAAGCCGCGATCTACTACCACTTCCAGAGCAAGGACGAGATCCTGCTCGCGCTGCACATGCGTCTCCACGAGTTCGGACGCCGCGCCATGGAGCGCTTCGGCGAAGCGCCGGCAACCCTCGAGGCCTGGGCGATGCTGCTCGACGGGGTGATCGACGAGATCTTCGAGAACCGGCGCCTCATCCTGATGCACCAACGGAACGCCGCGGCGTTCCGGCTCCACCATGCCGATGAGCACGACGAGGCGAACCAGGACATGGAGGAGCAGTTCCGGCGTGTCTTCTCCGACCCCGCGGTACCGCTGCGCGACCGTGTGCGCATGGTCGCTGCTGTGGGAACGATCATGGGCGGGCTGGTGCTCTCCGGGGACCTGCTCAAGGACGTCCCGTCTGAGGAGCTGGCGGACCTGATACGAGACGCCATTGGCGACCTCCTCGTGAGCCGGCCCGCAACGAGGAGAAGTCCCAGAAGGAGAAGCCGATGACCACGACCAGCGCGCCCGACCTGCACACGTCGATCCACGACGCAACCCGAGGCTGCAAAGGCGACCTGCTCACGGCGTCACATGCAATCCATGCGCTCGCGGAGATCGGCTTCGAGGAATTCGAGTCGTCGCGCCTGCTCAGTGGACTCATCGAGCAGCGCGGATTTGCGGTCGAGCGCGGCGTCTCCGGAATGCCGACAGCCTTCGTCGCAAGGCGGGGAAACACCGGGCCCCACGTGGCGTTTCTCTGCGAATACGACGCGCTGCGCGGGCTTGGACATGCCTGCGGCCACAACCTCATCGCAACGTCGTCCGCAGGAGCCGGCATCGCGCTTGCAGAGTCCCTGGACGCTGCCGGTGCTGATGCGCGCGTGACCATCGTCGGCACACCGGCCGAGGAGGGTGGGGGCGGCAAGATCCCGCTCTGCCATGACGGCCTCTTCGACGACTGCGACGCGGTCCTCATCTTCCATCCGTCGGATCGCACCGCGTCGGTGCAGTACGCGCTCGCGTGCACGCACTGGGAGTGGACCTTTCGCGGCAAGGCGGCTCACGCCGCGGGGCATCCCGACCAGGGCATCAACGCGCTCGACGCCTTCGTCCATGCGTACAACGGCATTTCCCTCTGGCGGCAGCAGTTGCGCGATGACGCGCGCGTGCACGGCTTCGTCATCGAAGGCGGCACGGCACCGAACATCATTCCGGAGCTGACACGCGGCGAGTACCTCACTCGCGCCCGTGATGGCGAGTATCTGCGCACGATGAACACGCGTTTTCGTGCCATCTTCGAAGCGGCAGCGCAGGCAACCGGATGCAAGCTCCAACTCGACGAACGCGAGACCTATCTGGACCTACGCTCCAACCCCGTCCTGGCAGAATTGGCGAGCGTACATCTCGCCGAGGTCGGGCTGATAGAGGATCACGTGATTCCGTGGGAGCGCACCGGGTCGACCGATGTCGGCGACGTCTCGTACGCGGCGCCGACGCTGCACCCTGAATTCGCCATCGCCGATGACGGCATCGGACCGCACACACACGCATTCCGCGAGGCCGCACTCTCACCGAGAGGCGAGGAGGCGATGCTCAAGGCCGCTGAGGTGCTCGCACGCATCGGCGCCGACGTGATCCTCGACCCGCATGTGCGTCAGCGGGTTCGCGATGCGTTCCTGACGCAGCCGGAGCACCGCGACGCGTGGAAGGGTTCCGGCGCGTAACCGCCGGCCAGGGCTCTCCGAGGCCCGATGACGGGCCCGGAGAGCCTGGCGCGACGCCGTCTGACGCGGTTTAGCCGACCGCCTTGACGAGTTCAGGGATGAACAACGCGGCATTCACGGTGCCGACGCCAGTCGACAGGTCATAGCCGCTGACAGCCGACCACCCGCGCACGGTGTGGGTGGCGCCGTTCTGCGGGAAGGTCACGGTGTTGGTCCCGTTGGTCACGTCGACGATGCCGGGATCGCCAGCCGCTTCCATCGCGTACAGGGCCGGGTTGATGAGGCCGAGGCCGTGACCGGCCATCTGATCAGCGATGGCGATGATTCCCGAGAACTCGGGAGATGCCTCGCTGGTGCCACCGATGAGGTAGAAGCCGGCCGCGCCCTGCGCCGCATTGGCATTCAGGAACACGAGCGCTGCGCCGTTGACGGCCGCGCTCATGGAGATGTCCGGGAAGCCACGCGACGAGCCGACGACCGCCTTGACACCGTTCTGGTACGACGGCCGCGAGAAGACGGTGGAGAGGCCTCCACTGCCGGCAGCAGGCGAGCCGAACAGCGCTGTGTCATTCCACACAGCCGGCGGCTGGGTGGGATTGCCCTTGGCATCCAGGAACAACTCCAGACCGCCGACGCCGGTGACCAGCGGGTCATCCGCGGGCCACTCCGCAACGCGGTGCAGGAAGTAGCTCTCCGCGAAACCCTCGGAGCTCAAGGTCTTGGCACCGCTCGGACCAGTGTCGCCCGCGGCTGCGAGCACGGTGATTCCGTTGGCAGCCGCGTTCTTGTAGGCGCTGCGGAGGCGGAGGATCGAAGCGGCATTCGGGAAGGTCGGCTCCGGGGCCGCGAAGCTCTGCGTGATGACGTCACCGAGGTGGTGATCGATCACGTAATTCTCAGCGGCGACGATCTGCGGGAAACCGGTGACGCCGAGCGTCTCGGCAACCGGCGTCTCGACGAGCAGGATGTTGGCGTCGGGCGCGATGGCATGCGAGTACTCGACGTCGAGCGACGTCTCCTCCGCCCACCCGACCATCATCGGACGCTTGGTCGCGTTGAACGGAGGAATGGGTCCTTCCGGCTGGAGGATCGTGAAGTTCGGCGGGGCGGGGAGGTGGAAGCCTTTGTCGAACGCCTTCAGCTCCTGGCCGATGCCCTGGAAGCCGTACGAGTCGACGATCACGATCGTCTCGCCCTTGCCGGTGAAGCCCTTCTTGTACAGCGGCCCCAGGTTGTATGCCGTCTGGAACTGCTCGGGCGAGTAGCAGGCGAGGCCGATCGCCGCTTCGCACTGTGCGGTGGTTGGCGGCGTCAGGAATGCGTGTGTGCTGAGCAGCTGTGCAAGCGGCACCGGCTGCGCGGCTGCGGCTGTCGCGGCGGCGGCGCCGGAGCCCCCGACTGTCAGCAGCGTTGCTGCAAGGAGGCCTGATCCGGAGAGCAGCCCCGTCACGCGTTTCGGTATGGAAATCATCGGTTCGAAGTTCCCCCTGGTTGTTTATCTCGGCACGATGCACCGAGGCCTGGTTCTGATGAAGTTCGCGCGGTCATCTCGACGCGCTCACGGCTGTCGATCAGGTGCCGTCCCCGTCGGCGTCCTGCTCCCGACAGCCTCACAACGTGAATCCCAAGGGCACTCGCCTCCATGAATGTGGCGCAGGTCATCGACCTGCGGGCAGGCTCCGAACCCGCCCGCCCGCTAACCTCCTCTCGGGGGCGGCTCACGTACTACGAGAGGAGGTTACATCGCGACCCGAATGGCTCGCTCGGCGCAATCCTCAGGCGGCCGGTTCCGGCTTGCGCGCCCGGCTCGGAGCGACGCGCGACGGCTCTCCGGGCATCTTCGGATACTGCGGCGGCCAGGGTGCGTCGACCAGACCTGCAGCCGTGTCCCGTTCGTGCAGCGCCAGCACGGGTTCAAGCGACTGGGGCGCGTCCGACATCGGCAACCACGGGTCCCCGCCGGCCGCAACCCGCGGCGGGACGGTCACGATGGTCAGCACGTCGGGGGTGATCTCCTCCAACTCATCCCAGGCGAAGGGCGTCGAGACCTGCGCGCCCGGGCGCGCCCGCACGGACCACGCGCCGAAGATCGTCTTGTGCGGCGCGTTCTGATTGAAGTCGACAAAGACCCGGCGTCCGCGTTCCTCCTTCCACCACGCGCACGTGGTGAGGTCGGGCCGCCGCCGTTCGAGCTCGCGCCCCACGGCCACGGCCGCGGAGCGCACCTCGTACGAGGTCCAGCGCGGCTGCAGCCGGACGTAGACGTGGATGCCACGGTTGCCGGTCGTCTTCGGGAGGCACGCGACCCCGAGCTCGTCGAAGAGCGCGCGTACCTCCCGCGCCGCCTCCCGGACCATCGCGAACGTCACGCCAGGACTCGGATCGAGGTCGATCCTGAGCTCATCGGCGTGTTCGGGGTCGGATGCCTTCGACGGCCAGACGTGGAACCCGAGGCACCCGAGGTTCACGGCCCAGAGCACGTGCGCGAGATCGGCCGCGACCAGGGCCTGCGATGTCGTCCCGTTCGGTGTGCTGACGATCGTGGTCTCCAGCCACTCGGGATGCGAGTCCGGGACCCGCTTCTGGAAGAACGACGGGCCGCTCGCCCCGTTGGGAAAACGCTGCAGGAGCACCGGGCGCCCGCCCATGGCCCGGAGCAGTGGCCCCTCGACGGCCTGGTAGTACTGGACGAGATCGAGCTTGGTTTCACCGCGCTCGTTGAAATACACCTTGCCGGGGTTGGTGATCGGGACCTCGCGGCCCGCCGCCTCGACCAGAACGACGTCGTCAGCCATCGACGGCGAGCATAGACGGGGCGGCGCCCCTACGCCCAACACCGCGCTTCGGGGACAATCCGGCCTCGATGGAGGAACACGACGTGGGCCAGGATTCCGACAGCGAGACCGACCAGCCCCAGGACGTCGCATCACTCATCGACTTCCACCCCTATCGCGACCGCTTCGAGGCCAACCATCGGATCCCGGCGGCGCCGCGGTCCCGGGAGAGCATCCTCGCCGAGCTCGGCGCCATGGCCGGCGAGGAAGACCGGATGGGGAATGCCGGACGGGTATCGGGCTCGATCTATCACGGCGGTCACGACCACTACCAGTTCCTCACCGAGGCGTACGGGCTGTTCGCCCACGCCAACGTCCTGCAGCGAGACATGTACCCGAGCGCGACGAAGCTCGAGGGCGAGATCGTCGCCATGACCGCGTCGCTGCTCCACGGCGAGGCCGTGGCGGAACACCACCGAGGCGAGGAGGTCTGCGGTGTCGTCACATTCGGCGGCACCGAGAGCCTCATCAACCCGATGCTCGTCTACCGCGAGCGCGGCAGGATCGAGAAGGGGATCACGGCTCCCGAGGTGATCATCCCGATCACGGCGCACGTCGCATTGCAGAAAGCGGCGCACATGCTCGGGATCACGCTCCTCCAGGCGCCGCTGGGCGACGACTGGCGTGCCGACGTCAACTGGACGCGCGATCACGTGACCGCGAACACCGTGGCGATCGTCGGGTCGGCGGGGAACTACCCGCACGGGCTCATCGATCCGATCGAGGAGATGTCGGCGCTCGCGCTCGAGCACGACGTCGGACTCCACGTCGACGGATGCATGGGCGGATTCATCCTGCCCTGGGCGGAGCGCCTCGGATATCCCATCCCGACGTTCGACTTCCGCCTCCCCGGGGTCACGTCGATCTCCGCCGATACGCACAAGTTCGGGTATGCCCTCAAGGGGACGTCGGTCCTGCTCTATCGCAACAGCACGCTGCGCCGGTATCAGTACTTCAGCTACCCGGACTGGCCGGGCGGCATCTACATGTCACCGGGGCTGTCCGGGAGCCGTTCCGGCGGTGTCGTTGCTGCCGCATGGGCGGCAATGCTGAGTCTCGGCGAGGAGGGATACCTCGAGATCGCCGAGCGCATCTTCGAGACTGCGGCGACGATTCTCACCGGCGTCGCCGAGATTCCGGAACTCGAGGTCTTCGGCGATCCGACCTTCATCATCGCGTTCCGTGGGCGGGGCATCGACATCTACCACGTCAACGACTTCCTGATCAGCAAGGGGTGGCGCCTCAACGCGCTCCAGCTTCCGCCCGGTCTGCATTTCTGCGTCACCAGGCCGAACACCGCCGTGGGTGTTGCCGAAGCCTTCCTCGCGGATCTCCACGAGGCGGTGGCGTACGCGAAGACGCCCGGGCTCGGCCTCGCACGCAGTGGAGCGCTCTACGGGCTCGGGGGTTCGCCCGAAGGCAATGAGGCGCTCGACCTGTTGTTCGCGGCGGCTCTCGACGCGATGTACGACGTGGTGCCGTAAGGAGGATGGCCGAGCCCTGATCCTCGCGGTGGATCTCGGAACGGGGGCCGAAGCGTCAGTCGCCCGTGCTCAGGCCGTTGCGGTGCTTGACGGCGAGCGCTGAGATGGTCTCCAGCAGGCATCGATGCGCGTTCTGCGAAGTGAGCTCCGCCCAGTCGTAGGGTGGGGAGACCTCGACGACATCCATGGCCACGACATCGGTGCGCAGCACGATCTCTCGAATCGCACGGAGCAGGTCGACCGGTTGCATGCCACCGGGTTCGGGTGTTCCGGTGCCGGGCGCAAACCCCGGATCGAGCACGTCGATGTCGACGGAGAGGTAGATGTGCTCGGGTCCGTCAAGCGCTTCGGCAATCGCATCCTCGATGACCGGCACCACACCGCGGTCGCGGAGCTCGCCCATGAGATGCCAGCGCATTCCCTGCTCACGCATCCAGTCGAAGACATCCTTCGGGGGCCAGTACCCGCGGAGCCCGACCTGCACGAAATTGCGTCCAGGAACGGCACCCGATTCAATGAGGCGGCGCATCGGGGACCCATGCGAGGAGAGGTTTCCCCACAGGTTGTCGCCGGTATCGGCGTGCGCATCGAAATGCACGATCCCGAGACTCCCGGGCGGATACGCGGCCGCGACCGCAGTCGCCGACGGCCAGGTGATTGAGTGATCGCCACCGATCACGAGCGGGATGATCGATCGTTGCGCGACCTCGCCGACACGGGTTCGGATCGCTGCGTGTGACACCTCGGCCATGCCCGGCAGGCAGAGCGCGTCGCCGTAGTCGACGACGCGCAACACCTCGAGGGGCGCGATCTCGAGTTCGAGGTGCCACTCGGCTGATTGGTACGACGCGGTGCGCACGCTGCGCGGTCCGAAACGGGCACCCGGGCGGTAGGTGACACCCTCGTCCCAGGGCGCGCCGACGACGGCGACATCGGGCTTGACCTCGTCGAGCTCGGCCGCGGTCGACAGAAGCGGGAGCTTGCAGAACGTGGTCGGACCCAGATAGGCGGGGGCGTCGGCGTATCTGTCCATCGCGGCGAAGACTATCGCTTCGCCGCGGTCGTCAGAGGCGAGTCGCTGCCCAGGGCGGCCATGGACCTTGGTGCGAGCCATGCAGTACAACTGCGTCGATGAGGCTGACCGATGCCGAAGCATTGAGTTTCGATTGCTACGGCACGCTGATCGATTGGGAGGCCGGAATCGCCGCCGTGCTGGTGCCGTGGGCACGCGCGCATCGCCTGACCCTGAGCGCGGAGGAACTCCTCGAGCGATACGCCGTCGCGGAGGCTCGCCAGGAGGAACTCACGCCCCGCGCGCTCTACCCGGACATTCTCGACGCGGCGATGCGTCGCCTCGGGGCGACACTCGGTATCGACGTCAGCGCCGAGGAGGGCGAGCGTCTTGCCGGCTCGGTTGCCGCCTGGCCCGCGTTCGCCGACTCACCACGCGCGCTCGCGAGGCTGGCGACACGCTACAAGCTCGTGATTCTCTCCAACGTCGACCGAACGTCGTTCGCGGCGAGCAACGCGAGGCTCGGGGTCCGGTTCGATGCGATCATCACCGCCCAGGACGTCGGGTCGTACAAGCCGTCGCCGAGAAACTTCGACGTGCTTGTGGACACCGTGCGTGCGCTCGGTGTGGCGGACGGCCGGTTGTTGCACGTTGCCCAGAGTCTCTTCCACGACCACGTGCCGGCCAGGACGCTCGGATTGCCGACTGTGTGGATCGACCGGCGTGGTGAGCGCGCCGGCTGGGGCGCAACGCCGCCGCCGGGCATTGCAGTGGAGCCCGACTTCACGTTTCCATCGATGGCCGCGTTCGCGGCCGCATGTTTCGCTACGGACAACCTCCTCGATACATCGAGTGATTGACGGTGCGCATGACGATACGGAACGCGTCCGAGTGAAACGAGAGTTCTGGACAGAACTCACTCCAATGGGGGAACGAGGAGATCGTGCAGGGGCGCTGAATGGCCTGCTGGTTCTGTGGGAAAGTGGTACAGAAGAAGGGTTATCGCACTGCGAGCGCTTGCACGGGGCACGCGGCGCGCAGTCGCGAGCCGAATGGAATTGCTGACGCCGAGGCACAAAAGATCACTCTGTTGGGTGATGAGTAACTTGGCGTAAACGCACAGAATGGCGCGATGGGGTACGCACGAAATGGCACATGCGAATGGCATGGGCGGGACGTGCGGAAGTGGTGCTCGAGTTTTCGCGCAGCGCACGTCACGCTGACATCGCTTGGCCGTCCGGACCGTCTTTGCCCCGAGACGATGCAGGCGTCGCCTGCCTGGTCCCCGGCGGCCGGGCACTTCGGGCTGCCGCGCCCATGAAGGCGGCTCCCACAGCGGGGCTCTCGCCGTATATCCCATTCGATCGCGCGTCAGGTGTTCCGTTCTACACACAGATCTACGACGGGTACCGCAGCGCCATCCTCGCCGGCCGGCTCGGGCCTGGGCAGCGCCTCCCGTCAACCCGCACGCTTGCCGCCGAGCTCCGGATCTCGCGCCTCCCGGTCCTCAACGCCTTCGAGCAACTGCTCCACGAGGGCTATCTCGAAGGCAAGGTCGGTTCGGGCACGTACGTCAGAGACTGCATTCCGGACGAGGTCGCCAGGCCGATGCGCCTGCCGGCGCCGGCGCCAATGCATCCCCGGCGAGTGCTCACGCTGGCACCGGGCGCGATTCGCAGCCGCCGCGACGACGGCTCCGGAACGTTCAAGAGCCTGCCGGCGCTTGACCACTTTCCACATGAGACATTCGCACGGCTGATCCGCAGGCATGCCGCCAACCTCAGCGACGATCTGCTCGCCTATGGTGATCCGGCAGGGTACGGGCCGCTTCGCGAGGCAATTGCGGCGTATCTGCGCACGGCACGGGCGGTCGACTGCGATCCGGAACAGGTGGTCGTCGTGTCCGGCTCGCAGCTCGGCCTTCGTGTTGCCGCCATGGCGCTGATGACCTCCGAATCGTTGGCGTGCATGGAGGAGCCGGGATATCGCGGTGCTCGTCAGGCACTTGCCGTCTCATCCGCGAACGTGGTCCCGATCGCGGTTGACAAGGAGGGCATCGATGTCGCCGCGCTCGCACGCATCGGCCCGCGCGCAAAGCTCGTCTACGTCACGCCGTCGCATCAGTACCCACTCGGAGCCTCGCTCGGTGTGTCGCGCCGGCTCGAACTGCTGGCGTGGGCCGAGCGCAACGACTCGTGGATCGTCGAGGACGACTACGACAGCGAGTTTCGATACACGAGCCGGACCCTCGGTGCGCTGCAGGGCATGGACACGAACGATCGCGTGATCTACCTGGGCACGTTCAGCAAAGTGCTGTTCCCGGCGCTGCGCCTCGGGTACATGGTGGTGCCGCATGAGTTGATCACGCGTTTCGTGCGAGCCCGCGAGACCCTGGACCTGTGCTCTCCATTGCTCTATCAGCTCGTGCTCACCGATTTCCTCAACGAAGGGCATTTCGCGCGGCACCTGCGGCGCATGCGCGCCGTCTACCTCCGCCGCCGCGACGCGGTGATCGCAGCCGTCCGCGAGCACGCCGCCGATGTGATGACCATCGAGAACACGGACGCGGGGCTCCATCTGCTCGCCTTCCTGGACGACAACGTGGACGATCGAGCGCTCGCACGCCGGGCAGCGCAGCAGGACCTGTTTCCGGCGTCGCTCTCTGCCCTGTACGCGAGCACGCCGTCCCGATGCGGGTTGATCCTGGGCTTCGGCGGATCTGATGAGTCAGTGCTTGCGGAAGGTGTCCGAACGCTCGCCGGCCTGATCAGAGCAAGCGCCTAGCCCGGCACCGATCGCGCTCCAGGCGGTATGATGCTTGCCAGCAAACAAGTATCTGTCCTGACAGGAGTGCGGACGTGGGCACATGGCGCGGATGGTGATGATCGCCCAGCCGGAGACGGCGGTGGGCGAGGGGTCGGACCTGAACACGGCGCGTCTTCGAATCGCCATCGGCCGCGTCTCGCGGCGGTTGCGACCCACGGCCGCCGCGGGCGCGATGACCAGCACTGAAGTCGATCTGCTCGTTGCCATCGATCGGCACGGGCCGCTTCGGCTTTCCGACCTCGCCGGGTTCGCGGGGCTGAACCCGACCATGCTCTCGCGCATCATCCCCAAGCTCGAGGTGGCCGGGCTCATGCGCCGCCTGGTCGCGGAGGGGGACAGGCGGGTACGTCGCGTCGAGATCACGGCGAAGGGACTCCGGCTGCTCGAGCGCATCCGATCGGAGCGCAACGATTCGCTGTCACGCCTGCTCAGGGAGCTCGACGACGCCGACCGGAGGACGTTGGTGGCCGCCGTCCCGGTCCTGGAAGCGCTCGCCGAACGGATGCTGGAGCATCCTCCTGGTGCGCGGATGGGTGGCATGTGAGCCGGATTCTCGCGGTGAGCCGGCGGACCTTTTCCGCCCTCTCGATCCCCAACTTCCGGGGCTACTTCTTCGGCCAGAGCACGTCGTTGATCGGGACTTGGATGCAGTCGGTCGCGCAATCGTGGCTGGTGTTCACGCTGACGCACTCGGCGACCGCAATCGGCTTCGTCCTGGCGCTGCAGACGTTGCCCGTGCTCATCCTCGGGCCGTATGGCGGAGTCATCGCCGACCGGGTCGACAAGCGCCGGCTGATGATCGCACTCCAGACACTGATGGGAGTCCAGGCCCTCGTGCTCGGCCTGCTGGTCGTGACAAACCATGTGGTGTTCTGGGAGATCTGCGTGCTGGCGATCGTGCTCGGTCTCAACAACTGCTTCGAGAACCCGGCGCGCCAGGCATTCGTCCGGGAGATGGTGGGCGCCGGTCAGGTGCGCAATGCCGTCAGCCTCAACTCGACGATGGTCAACGCAGCGCGGGCGGTGGGGCCCGCCGTCGCCGGGCTGCTCATTGCAACGGTCGGGATTGGGGTGTGCTTCCTGGTGAACGCGGTGAGCTTCATCGCCGTCGTCTACTCGCTGGTCTCCATGGACACCACGGCGTTGCACCCGAGCGTGCCGACCGCGCGAGCGCGAGGTCAGCTCCGCGAGGGAATCCGCTATGTGGCACACACGCCGCGGCTCGGAGTCCCGCTGCTCATGATGGCGATCGTCGGAACTCTGGCCTACGAATTCCAGGTGACCCTTCCGGTCCTCGCCAAGGTGACCTTCGGGGGCAACGCTGCGACCTATGGGTTTCTCACCTCGGCCATGGGCATCGGCGCCGTGGCCGGGGGCCTCGTCACCGCCACCAGAGGGCGGACCGGGTTGCGTCCGCTGACGATCGCCGCCTGCACGTTCGGCGTCGCGATGCTCTGGGCCGCCCTCTCTCCGGTCCTGGCGGTCGCGTTTGTCGCTCTCGCGGCGATGGGATGGACCAGCGTGACGTTCCTCGCCACTGGGAATACGACGCTGCAGCTGGAGGCCGCGCCGACGATGCGCGGACGGGTGATGGCGCTCTGGGCGGTGGCATTCATGGGGTCGACCCCGGTCGGTGGGCCGCTGATCGGCTGGGTCGTGGCGCTTGCGGGTGCGCGCATCGGTCTTGGTGTCGGCGCGATGTCAGCCTTCCTGGCAGCCGCGATCGGCCTCCTCTTCGTCGTGAAGCTCGGGATGCTGCATGAGCGCAAGGACTCCGATGCGCGTCGGAGTGACGGTGGAGGAGGTCTGCGCGCCGGCGTGGACGGCGCGAGCGAAGGCGTCGAGGTTCCGGGAGTCGCCGTCTGAGGACGGCCGGAGGGTGCCGTGCCGCGTATCGTTGCGCAGCGGCGCATACGGTGCGTGACAACGGGTGACCTGGAGGCTGACGCAGCATGCTGTCCTACGCATCAGGGCCGAGTTCGCTGCCGCTGCTCGGCGAGACCATCGGTGAGAACCTCAGGCGGACGGTGGCACGGCACGGGGACGCCGAGGCGCTCGTCGTCCCGCATCAGGAGTACCGGGCGACCTACCGGCAGCTCTGGGACGAGGTCTCGCTGGTGGCGCGCGGCCTCATCAGCCGTGGGGTCGGCCGCGGTGACCGGGTTGGTATCTGGTCGCCGAACCGCTACGAGTGGGTGATCACGCAGTATGCGACGGCTCGCGTCGGCGCGATCCTCGTCAACATCAACCCGGCATACCGCACAACGGAGTTGGCGTACGCGCTCGCACAGTCCGGCGTCTCGTTGCTCATACTCGCCCGGGCGTTTCGTCAGGCCGACTACGTGCGCATGCTCGACGAGGTGCGAGGAGCGTGTCCGGAGCTGCGCGAGGCACTGGTGCTCGAGGAAGGCTGGGACTCGCTGCTTCGCGACGGGGGTGCGCTCGCGGACACAGCACTCGCCGCCGTCGAGGCGACGCTGCAGTTCGACGATCCGATCAACATTCAGTACACGTCGGGCACCACCGGCTTTCCGAAGGGTGCGACCCTGTCGCACCACAACATTCTCAACAACGGTTTCTTCATCGGCGAGGCGGTGCAGTACACGGCCGAGGATCGCGTGTGCATCCCGGTGCCCTTCTACCACTGCTTCGGGATGGTCCTCGGAAACCTCGCGTGCACGTCACACGGCGCGTGCATCGTGGTGCCGGGGGAGGCCTTCGATCCGGACACAACGCTGCGCATCACCGAGGAGGAGCGCTGCACCTCGTTGTACGGCGTTCCGACCATGTTCATCGCGGAGCTCGAGCACCCGGGATTCGAACGCCACGATCTGAGCCGTCTGCGCACCGGCATCATGGCCGGATCGCCGTGCCCGGTGGAGGTGATGAAGAAGGTGCAGTCGCGCATGAACATGCGTGAGGTGACGATCTGCTATGGCATGACCGAGACGTCGCCGGTGTCCACGCAGAGTGCGCTCGACGACCCGCTCGACAAGCGGGTCGGCACCGTCGGCCGTGTGCATCCGCACGTCGAGGTGAAGGTGGTCGATCCCGAGACGGACGCGATTGTCGAGCGCGGTGCACCCGGAGAGCTCTGCACGCGCGGCTACAGCGTGATGCTCGGGTACTGGAACAACGATGTCGCAACCGCCGCGGCAATCGACGCTGCGCACTGGATGCACACCGGAGACCTCGCCACGATGGACGAGGACGCTTACGTGAATATCGTCGGGCGCATCAAGGACATGATCATTCGCGGCGGCGAGAACATCTACCCTCGAGAGGTCGAGGAATTCCTGTACACGCACCCCGATGTCAGCGATGTCCAGGTGATCGGAGTTCCGTCCGAGCGGTATGGCGAAGAGGTCATGGCCTGGGTGAAGCCCAAGGACGGCGCGACGCCGACTGTGGAATCCCTCGACGCGTTCTGCCGCGGCAGGATCGCGACCAACAAGATCCCGCGCTATTGGAAGTTCGTCGACGCGTTTCCGATGACCGTCACCGGGAAGGTGCAGAAATACCTGATGCGCGAGGCGTCGGTCGAGGAGCTGGGATTGCAGACGGCCGCGTCGGTGACAACGGCCTGAGCATCGCGCTCGCGCTTGCGGCGGCGGCGCTCTGGGGGAGCGGAGACTTTCTCGGCGGTGTTGCGAACCGCGCAGCGTCGTTGCTCTCGGTATTGGTGATCTCCCAGGGCGTCGGCCTGGTCGGGATGCTGCTGGTGGCATTCGTCATCGGCGGCCATCCCAGCGGGTCGGACCTGGGCGATGGCGCCGTTGCCGGGCTCGCCGGCGCGGCCGGCGTCGCCATGCTGTATCGCGGCCTCGCATCGGGCTCGATGTCGCTGGTCGCACCCATCACCGGCGTGGTCGCGGTGGTCGTACCGATCGCCGTCGGGGTCGGGAGCGGTGAGCGCCCGGCGGCTCTTCAGGACGCGGGCATCGTCGCGGCCGTTGCGGCTGTTGCACTGCTCAGTGGCGGGGGGGCCGTGTCCGCGCACCTCGGACGCGGGACGCTGCTCCTGGCGCTCGGCGCCGGGATCGGCTTCGGGCTCTTCTACGTCGCGATCGCGAAGACGTCCACCGGAGCCAACCTCTGGCCGCTCCTGGGCGCTCGTGGCGCATCGGTGGCGATCCTGCTCGCCGTCGTGGGAGTGACAAGGCGACCACTCAGTCTGGGCACCGCGTCTCCGCTCGTGATCATCGGAGCGGGGGCCCTCGACGTTTCCGCAAACGCGCTCTATCTGCTGGCGGTGCACGGTGGCCTGCTCAGCATCGTCGCGGTGCTCGTCTCGCTCTACCCGGTTGCCACGGTCCTGTGTTCGATGGTCGTCCTTGGGGAGCGCCTGCGCGCACCCCAGATCGCCGGCGCCGCGGCAGCGCTCGTCGCCGTGGTGCTCATCACCGCAGGCTGAGTGCCGGTCCCGGTCCGTCGAGCGCTTAAGCCAGGTCCGATTCGCGTTGCAGCATGCCGACGGCGCGAGCGTGCATCGCGGCGCTGAAGAGCCTGTAGGTGCCCTTGCCCGCAGCCTTGGCGCTGTACATCGCCAGGTCAGCGTTGCGCAGGAGCTGATCCGCGTGAGCGGTGTCGTCGTAACTCAGCGCAACGCCGATGCTGGCGGCCGGGTCGATCACCGTCCCCTGTATGTCGACGGGGCAAACCAATGACGCCATGATTCGCTCGCACGCGCTCATGACCCGCGCTTCGGTACCGATGTCCTCGAGCAGAATTGCGAACTCGTCGCCGCCGAAGCGAGCCGCGCTGTCCGACGGGCGGAGCGACTCGCGGATCCGGCGGGCGATCACGATGAGCAGTTCGTCGCCGGCCGCGTGGCCCAGACTGTCGTTGATGGCCTTGAAGTTGTCGAGGTCGGCGAAGAGCACGGCGGTGGTGTGCGCGGTCCGGCCGCTGCGTGCCAGCGCCTGCGTGACGCGATCCACAAACAGTGCTCGGTTTGGGAGTCCGGTCAACGTGTCGTGAAACGCGAGGTGCGCCATCGTGTCGGCGATCCGCGCGTTGGTCAGCGCAACACTCGCGTGCACCGCGAACGTGATCAGCATCTGTTGCTCGGTCAGGCTGTACGTGCGCCCGCGCCGGTGGGTCGCAACGGTCAGTGCACCGATGACCCTGCCGTTCTCCTCGACCGGTGCCGACATCGCAGCCTCGAGTCCCTCGCTTCGGAGGATCCCGAGCCGGTCCTTGTCGCTCTGGTAGTCCTCGATGACCACGAGCCGCCCCTCTGTGAAGGCGCGCCCGACGGCGCCCTCATCGGTACGGATGCGCGCCATGAAGGGTTCCACCTCCTCTGAGTACCCTCGTCCGGCGACGCGCAGGAGGAGCGTTGGGTCGGCGGGGTCGACCATGCGCAGATTCACCGTCTCGTCGCCGATGAGCTCCGCGGCGGCATCGACGATCATGTCGAGAATGTCCTGCCGCGGCGCCCGTTGGGACAGAGCGTGCTGGATCCCCGAGAGTTGATCGATCAGCGCGTCGCGATCGCGGAGCTTGCGACGGAGGCGTCCGCTCTCCAGGTCGTCGGACCCGGCCCGCGCCCACCCGCCTTCCTGCGTCAAGAGCGCAAGCCCTCCCTCGGTGTAGACGACGGCCGAGGCGAGGACTGCGGCGGTGGCACGGTCCTGCTCGGTGAACGGCGAGCCCGCGGCTCGCTCGAGGCGCAGGCTGCTCTCCCGCCGTGACAGCAGCCCACCGGCCCGGACGACGAGGCAGGGACCGAGTAACGGCGAGGATGCCGCCTCGGTCGTCTGCAGGTGCTCTGCCGGACGGGTCGCTGCCCCGGCGCGCGATTGTGCGTGGAGGGAGATGACCTGTTCGCCATGACGCAGCAACGTCGCTACTTCGAGATCGAGCGAATCGATCGCGAGCTGGAGGACACCGGTGATGGCGGACGCGTTCTGGTACGTGCCGAGCATGCGGCGGATCTCTCGCGCGCTGGCAGCCGCGGTCACCGAGGTCCGGCAGGGCGGTCATCGTCCACGGAGAGCAGGACATCGACCATGTGCCCGAGCGTAGCTCCGGCCAACTTCGGCAGACACCGCGTCACCGCCCTGCGACCCGCAGCCATCCGTGTCGGTGCGAGGCGGCCACGTCGGGTTGCCGGTGTTGGAGTTGGAGCTCAGGCACGACCCGCGCGGATCGCCACAGGCCCACCGTGTGATGTGGCGTTTGTCACAGTGCCGAACGACGCACTGCTATGTGCGCTGACGAACCGACCGGTGATCGTTCATTGGCGCAGGTTGGCTCGAGACGGAAGTGGAATGAACGACCTCATGGCAGTGCTCGCGGTGTGGGCTGCGGCGTCGCGTCCCGCATCGCGTTCACTGGCCATGTGCCCGATGCCACCACGGCGGAGTGCAGGTCGATGCGCCCGCCATGGTCAGCTGAGCGAGTTGGCCACTGCCCGGGGCCGCAGCGCGCTGAGGGCAGCGCGGTCGGCAAGGGCGGTCGCGACATCCTCCATGTCAGCCGCCATGGTGGGCTTGCCGAGACCGAATCCCTGACCGAGCCTGATGCCGCCGGCCTTCATCAGGTCGGCGACGAATTCGTTCTCGACCCCTTCGGCAATCACCAACGCGCCACTGGCGCGTGCGAAGGCCATGGTCGCATCCATCGCGGCGCGAGATCCGATCCTGGTTGACGTCATGGTGAGACTGCGCCCGAGCTTGAGGAATTCGCTCGAGGAGGCCGCAAGGAGCTCGAGGGTGGAGTGTCCTTCGCCGACATCGTCGAGCGCGAAGCGGATTCCCTCCGCGCGGTATGACGCGAGCACGCTCGCCAGCACCTCGTAGTCGCGGATGTGCTCGTGTTCGGTGATCTCGAGCACGACCGACGTCGGCGCACGATCTGCGGTGCTGAGGAGGAGCAGGAGCTGGTCGACGCCATGGACCGGGTCGAGGAGCGCTGCGGCGCTGATGTTGAGGAACAGCGGCTTGTCGGCCGGCAGTTGCCGTGCCTCCTCGACAGCTCTGCGTCGGCACAGCCAGTCGAGGTCGCGAATATGCCCACTCGTGCGAGCAGCTTCGAAAACGGGCTCGACCGAGTCCATCGCGGCGAAGCCCTCCGGCCGCGTCAGCGCCTCGTATCCCATGACCGTCCCGTTGTCGAGGCTGACGATCGGCTGAAACATGGTCGTGATTGCCCCGCCCCCGAGCAGACGCGTGACCACGTCCGAGTACGACCGCTCGGCGATGTCGGCCGCCTCGCCGCCCTCGTACGACGACCCTGCGACGCGGTCACCACCGGCACGCTTGGCGCGGTACAGGGACTCGTCGGCGCGCTGCCACACCGATGGCGGGTCCGCGCCCGCGGGGGCCGCGCTCCATCCGACCGTGATGCGGACCGGGCCCGTGGCGAGCACGAGTGAATGCATCGCCACGCGCATGCGCTCGGCTACCAGTTGGGCGCCGAACGCGCCGATCTCCGGCAGCAGCGCAGCGAACTCGTCGCCGCCGATGCGTGCCATCACGTCCCAGCCGCGGACGAGAAGTCCGAGCGTATGGCCGACGACCCGCAGCAGAGCGTCTCCTGCGGCGTGTCCCTGGGAATCGTTGATGTTCTTGAGGTGATCGACGTCCACCGAGAGGACGGCGAACGGGAGTCGCGGAATGGTCCGGAGTGCCCGGTCGAATTCACGCCGGTTCTTGAGGCCTGTGAGCGCGTCGGTGGCGGCGAGGGCCGCGAGTTCGACTGCGGCTGCGTGTGCCGCGGCCTCGGCGCGTGTTCGCTCGATGAAGCGTCCGAGGTGGTGGCAGATCGTCGACATCGATGCGAGCGTTCTGCTCTCGGGACGCGCAGCCGGCTCGCGAAACACGACGAGGACACCGACCAATCCGGTGCCGCCTCGAATGGGAAAGGTCACTGCGCCGTGAATGCCCGCGGCCGCGGCTTCCGCGGCGCGACCGCCCTTGCCTCCCGCGATCACCGACGCGACCGCCGACCCGCGACCGGTGCGGACCACTCTGCTGACCAGCGCCGGCCCGCTGCCGACTCCCAGCGCCCGGCCACCCGCCTCGAAGGCGACGGCGTCAGGCGCGCCGTCGGACGATGAATAGTGCAGTTCGACATCGCGCGCCGTGCCGTCGCGCAACCAGATCTCACCGATGCGTCCGTCAAGCGCTGCCGTGAGCATCGAGAGTGCGGTGCCGAGCGTCACATCGAGATCGGTCGACTCGTTGAAGAGCGCGAGGATCGCGATCAACAACTCTTCTGGTGCGCTGATCGCGGGCACCAGCGAGTGCCGGTCGGCGTGCCCGACCACGTCACGATGCTGCACGGCCACTGCGCGCACGGCGCCGCTGTCAGGCACCTGCCGGTCTGACGCGTGAATGGGCAGTACCGACACTGTGCATCACCTAGGAACGGATGGCATGACCCTCTGCACGGTGCTGGCGGCCCAGGTCGTGGTCTGTACGCAGACGCACTTACGCCGTCGTCCGCGACAGCACTGCGTTCTTCGGTTGCAGAGCGGTCATGTGCGCCACGGCCGCATGACGGCGCCGCGATACGCGTAACGGCGACGCGGGTCGCGTCTACCCGAGCGGTGACGGGCCGAATCGTCCCCAGACGACGACGGCGGAGAGCACCAGCAACACGACATTCACCGCCATCGCCGATCGCTCATTGCGTCGGGCATGGGTGACCAGCGCGCCGACCATGATCACCACCAATCCCGCTGCGGCAAGCGGTGTCAGCACCGGCGCGATGTGCAGCAGTCCCGGCAGGATCAACCCGAGTGCCGCGAGGAGCTCGAGGAAGCCGACCGCGAGCAGCCATTGCACAACCCAGAGCAGCACATTCATGCCCAGCGCGCCTCCAATTTGCACTACAGCGGTGCGGCGGTGCCTCGCCTGCCGCGGCTTGGACTTCTCTTGGAGCTAGTGTAGTACGAGTTGCTATTCGTCGGGGGTCCGGCCGGGTACCATGAGATCCGATGGACCAGGCATGCAGCGCGACTGCCATCCAATGCGACGGGGCACTCACGTCGGTGTTCTCGGTGCTCGGCAAGCGCTGGACCGGGGTCGTGATCGGGGTGCTGCTCGAGCGTCCCGCCCGCTTCGCCGAGATAGCGCGGGCGATCCCGGGGATCACCGAAAGCATGCTCTCGGCCCGTCTCACGGAGCTGAAGGATGCGGGGCTGCTCACGCGTGAGGTGATCGAAGGTCCGCCGATCGCGTCGCTGTACCGGCTGACGCCGAGCGGCGAGGCGCTGCGGCCGGCCCTGACGGCACTCGGCGAGTGGGCAGAGGCACATCTGAGTCAGCACGTGTGAGCGGCGCGCCGCCGGGCTGGGATCCGGCTTCAGCCCCCGGAGACGATATGCGGGGCGTTCGGGCGGGGTGGGCGGCGGCGCGGGAGCGCGATGATCCGGGCCCCACTGGTGGGTGTTGCGCTCAGCGCGCGATCCCGGCCCTCGTGCTTCGCTGAGTACATGGCTCGGTCTGCCGCCCCGAGCAGTTGATCGAGCGTGCCGCCGTGCGCTGGGTAGGTGGCGATGCCGATCGACGCCGTCAGCCCATCGAGGATGCCGCCCTCCGGCATGGTCACATCGCGGATTGCGAGGCGGACTGCTTCAGCAGCGATCCACGCGCCTTCGGAGGAGCACTCGTTGAGCAGCACGACGAATTCCTCGCCGCCGAGCCGCACCACGGCATCAGCGCCGCGCACGGTCGTGCGCAGCTGGGCTGCAACACGCTGGAGCACCATGTCGCCGATGGCATGCCCGCTGCTGTCATTGACCGCCTTGAAGTGGTCGAGGTCGACGAGCAACAGTGACAGTGGCTTGCCGTCACGAGCGGCACGTGCAATGTCGCGTTCGCCGGCGTCCCGCAGCCAGCGGCTGTTGTACAGACCGGTGAGGGGGTCGGTCATCGCGGCGTTGACCAGCTCGCCGTAGAGCTGCGCGTTGCGCCAGGCCGACGCGGCGACGTGAGCAAACAGCGACGCGGCCTCGAGCTCGCTGGCGCTGAACTGATCGCTGCCGAGTCGCCAGCAGTTGATGATCCCGAGCTTGTGCTCGGTCGCGACAAGCGGCACCAGCAGGAGTGACTCCTGGACGTACGAGGTCCCGGGGATCTGTCGCGCCAGGGGATGCTGCGACGTGTCGGGAATGTTCTGCGGGGTCCCTTTCGCAAACGCCCATCCGGTGATCCCGGCGTCGAGCGCCATGCTGTCCGCCATGATCTCGTCGCGATCCGGTCCCGTGGCCAGCACCGGGACGAGGCGAAAGGTCTCGTAGTCGGCAACGAAGATCGCCATCTCCGTGACCGGCACGACGCGGCCCATCTGCTCCGCCATGACGCCGAGAATGCGCATCGGATCGTGCTCACTCTGCAATGCCAGGGCTGCGTCGCTGAGTGCCCGTGCCAGCGTTCGCCGGGGTCGAGGGGCCGAGGCCGAGCTCGCCACGACAACTTCCGCCGGCGACGGAGGTTCGGGTGCGTGGGGGGCCGCTACTCGCGTCGGCGAGACCACGCGCTGCGCGAACCACGCCGCATCGACGACCTGCAGGGAGGTGTCACCTTGGAGGGCGTGCTGCAGGACCGGCCTGCCCAGCAGCCATCCCTGACCGAATTGCACTCCGAGCGACTGCAGCGTGTCCTGTTCACGCTGCGTCTCGATGCCTTCGGCGATCACCCGCGCACCGATGTGGCCGCTGAAGGACAGCAGTGCCACGACGAGCGCACGACGAGCTCGATCGGCGTCAATCGCGGTGATCAGCGAGCGGTCCACCTTGATGAACTCGGGTCGAAGCTCGGCGATGACCCGCATGCTCGCGTGCCCCGCACCGGCATCATCGACCGCGATGCGGAATCCACGCGCACGCAACTCTGCGGCGATCCGCTGCAGGAGTGCGAGGTCGGGAACCGGCTCGCGCTCGCTGAACTCGAGCACGACGGCCGCCGGATCCACCTTCGCCTCGGAGACGGCCTTGTCGAGCGCGGCGACGCCACTGTGGTCCACGAGGGTTCCGATGAGCACGTTGACGAACAGGTCGGCCGCCCCGATGTTGGACGCTGCCTGCAGCCCGGCGCGGACGCACGCGAGGTCGACGGCGGACTGCATGTTGAGCGCGGCAGCGGCGCCGAAGAGGTGGTCCGGGGTGCGGATTCGCGGTCGCTGCGGAAACCGCGCGAGTGCTTCGTAGCCGATGACCGTGTCGTTGACGAGCCGGACAATCGGCTGGAGCGCTGCCACGATCTGTCCGCTGGCGAGCAGTGAGGTGACGGTGCGACGCAGCCTGCCGTCCGGAGCAGGGGAGGCGGGACCATCGAAGCGCTCCACCGCGGGCTGAGCCTCGGCGGACCAGGCGGCCGCCAGCATTGCGGCAACGACCTCGAGGATCGGGCTCAGGCTTGGAGTGCATCCGGGACCCCAGACGGTGAGCACGGCCACCACCCTGTCGCGGCACTTCACCGGCACCGCGATCACGTCGCGCTCGTCCGCCGCGTTCGGCAGGGCCTTCGCGAAGCCGGAATCGTTGGTGAGCCGGCGGAGCGTTTCCGAGGCATCCGCCGCCCCGAAGTACGGGCGTCGCAGCCGGACCGGTTGACGCAGCGACTCGACACCGTCCAGCGGGATGCGCATTCCGATCATGGACGCAGCCTGCTGCTGAGACATGCGATCGACCAGAGAGGCAGGGACGTGTACGGCGATCACCACCGCTATATCGGACTCGACGGCGGTCACGGTGCCGGCCACCTGCAGGCCGGCCAGCGCTGTGACCACCTCGTTTGCCGCCTTCTCCGGGCTCCGGATGGCCGGGAGGGAATGGCCGAGCCGGGTCAGGACGGCCAGGTGCAGATCGGAAGACCGTGGAGCCACGTCCGAGAGTGTGCTGCGTTTCTGCGTCACCACTGACAACGGATCGGTCGCTATCCGTCGGCAAATCGCCATATGTCGGGTCACCGTCCAAATTCGCGGGTGCCTCGCGGGCGGGAGTTGGTGGGGTCGAGGGTGGGCTCGGTTTGGCCGGTCCGGCGGCGGCGTACGCTTCCGGACATGAGCCGCGACGCAGATTCGGCCGCGCGCGAACTGCTGCTGGCCAAACGAGCCGAGATCGTCACCAAGGTGGACGCGCTCGGTGAGCACGATCCCGCCGAAGTCGCAAACCTCGGGTTCGGCAAGCGGATCGGCGACGCCACGACGTACGCGGTTGGGAGGATGACCGATGCCTACCAGGCCCGGACCATCTACGCGACGGTCGCCGACATCGATCAGGCGCTCGAGCGGCTCGACGCGGGAACCTACGGGCGGTGTCTCATCTGCGCGACGGCGATCCCGGCGGAACGGCTCCAGGCTGTGCCATGGGCCGCACTCTGCGTGCCCTGCAGCGCGAAGCCGGCCCGGTCGAGCGTGGTGCGCTGACTGTCGGTCCGGGTCAGCTGCCGCCGGAACCAAAGGGGCGGCCGCACGTGACGATCCGCACCCTGGCGCGGAGAATGGACTGCGACCACCGGGCGACAGTTGCTAAGGAGGACCCCTGGCATGGATGTGATGAGCGTGCAGGACGCGGCGTTCCTCCATATCGAGAATGGCAACAACCCGATGCACATCGGGTCGGTCGCGGTGCTCGAGGGGCCGGCTCCCGCATACGGAGACCTTGTCCGCCTCATCGCCTCGAAGCTGCCCCTGGTTCCGAGATACCGACAGAAGGTGCGGTTCGCACCAGGTGGCATCGGGCGGCCGGTCTGGGTCGACGACCCGCATTTCCAGATCCTGTATCACATCCGCCATACGGCGGTTCCCCCGCCGGGCGGCCGGGACGAGCTCCGCAACCTGGCGGGTCGTGTGTTCGCGCAGACGCTGGACCGCGGCAAGCCGCTCTGGGAACTCTGGATGGTCGAAGGGCTCGACGACGGTCGCTGGGCGGTCATCTCCAAGGTGCACCACTGCATGGTGGACGGCGTCTCCGCAACCGATCTGATGACCGTGATGTTCGACGCCACCGATGGACAGACGCTGGAAGCGCAGCCGGTCGAGTGGGCGCCGGAGCCTGAGCCCGGCACATTCAGCCTGGCGGCCCAGGGTGTCGTCCGCGCCGTCACGGATCCCCTCGGTCGCCTCCGCGACCTCTCGGGCGGCCTTCGGATCACCACGGGACCGCGAACCCGCCTCGCGGAAGGCGCGGCGCTGCTCCGCTCGCTGGCGGAGTGGAGCAGACGCTCGGCGACGTCGCTCAACGGTCCGATCGGCCCACACCGGCGCTGGAGCTGGGCCGAAGCCGGCCTCGACGATGTGAAAACCGTTCGCCAGGGTCTGGGTGGGACGGTGAACGACGTCGTGCTTGCCGCGATCACCGCGGGGTTCAGGTCGCTGCTCCTGCATCGCGGTGAGGACGTGTCCAATCGGGTGGTGCGCACTCTCGTGCCGGTATCGGTGCGCGCCGATTCCGAGCGGGGCACGTACAACAACCGTGTCTCGGGGATCTTCCCCGGCCTTCCCGTGTCGATCGCAGACCCGGCCGACCGCCTCAACGCGATCTCGGCGCAGCTGTCGATGCTCAAGGGATCGAAGCAGGCGGTCGCGGGCGACGCCCTGGTGAAGCTCGCGGGCTTTGCTCCGCCGATGCTGCTCTCGATCGGGGCGCGACTCGCTGCACGAACGCCGCAGCGGGCGCTCCAGACAGTGACGACCAATGTTCCCGGCCCCCAATATCCGCTCTACGTCGTCGGGCGCCGGATGGTCTACTCGTACCCGTACGTGCCGATCATGGGAAGTGTTCGGGTCAGCATTGCCATCTTCTCGTACTGCGGACGGCTCTTCTTCGGGATCACCGGGGACTACGACACGGTCACCGACATCGACGTCGTGCGCGATGGCATCGAGGAGGGGATGCGTGAGCTGGTCGCGGCCGCGGGTGGCGCCAAGCAAGAGGCCGTGCGCAAACCTGCAGCGCGGCCACCACGTCGGTCACGCCCGCGCGCCGGCTCGCCGAACGGTCAGGCTGCGGTTCGCTCCGGAAAGAGGTGACGTGCGACGGATGGTGGCCTGAATGGCGCCCACACGCCCTCGGATTGGGCGAGCCGATCAGCGATGACCCAGAGCGCCGCGGCGTTGTGTCCCATGCCGAGATGGCTGCTGTACACGGCGACGTTCTCGCGGTGCTCTCCAGGCGTGTTGATGCAGGCCTGCCACGGCACAACGCCGTCGAGCCGTGAGTACACAGCGGTCGTCGGGACCGGGATCGGCAGCGCGAGCCGTTCGCGTCGGGGCAGCGAACCCGGGCTGACGTGGAGCACGCCCAGACGCCGGTACGCCGCGACGGCGCGGCTGTCATCCGGATCCGCGAGACCGAACGGGCTGCCGAGCGTGATCACCTGTCGGACGACTGAGGGGCGCGAACGAGCGAGTTCCCGGGCGAAGATCCCACCCAGGCTCCAGCCGACGAGGCTCACCGGGCGTCCCGCAGCGTGCTGGAGCGCCTCGAGCTGCTCGGTCATGCCGCTGAGGATCGCCGGGGTCGGGCCGAGGTTGCGTCCGAGCCGCCACCCGTGGACCTCGTAGCCGAGGGTGCGCAGGTAGCGGCGCATGGTGGCGGTCGAGGCGTCCTCGGCGAGCAGCCCCGGGAGGACCAGAACCGGATGGCCGTCACCCCGCGGAGCCCGGAGCAGCAGCGGCGACGCGGCCAGCATCGTGCCGTAGTCGGCGATGGCGCGCCCCGGCTCGCTGATGAACAGCGCGAGCGACGGTCGCATGGTCGCGGTCACAGATGCTTCATACCACCTCGACGTGGTCGGTGAACGCCGCAGACACACGCCGCTGCCGCCGCGTCCCAATGGTGGAAGCGCTCGTGCGTCTGCTCTCTGTTCGATCCACGCGCCTGCCGGCGCCTTGCTAGAAGGGAGCGATGCCCCACGTGCTGGTATGTCCTTCGCCCGGCTGGAGAACGATCAGCCCCGCACCCGAATTGAAGGCGTCCGGCGCGCACGTCATCGGCTCGATTGCAAGGCCATGGCGGCGCCGTGTCACATCGCCGAGCGTGTCGCCGCTGTAGACCATCGCGTACCGATGCGAGGCGTCCATCCACACCACCACGCCGTGGCGGGCGTCAGGCGCAGTCAGCGAGATCCTCGAGATGCCGTCGTCGTCGACGGTGAGGCCCGTGAACGCCGTGTCGAGGACCAGGGAGCCGATCGGCCGCGGAGTCCGAAAGTCGAAGTGCGTCCCGGAGACCGGCCGTTGGGCGCCGGTGGGAATCCCGCGATCGTCGGCGTCGAGTGTGGCCGCGGCGGGGATGTGGAGCAGCGCATCATCGATGGTGCCGCTGCTCGCGAGACACACGTACGGATGCGCGCCGGCGCCGAAGGGGCACGCCACCTCGCTGCGGTTGGTCGCAGTCACGCTGACCGTCAAACCGTCGCCGGCGAGCCTGTACGCCGCACGCAGATGGAGATGGAACGGATATCCATCCGCAGGGTGCAGATCGAGCACCAGCGTCACGGCCGCCTCCGAAATATCGAGGCGCCGCCACATCAGATTGTGGGTCAGCCCATGGATGGCGCACCCGGTCCGCCGCTCCGTCACCTGGAGTCGAAGGTCGCGGCTCGCAAAACGGTATCTCGCATCTGCGATGCGGTTGGGCCACGGCAGCAGCAGCTGTCCACGGCTGCCGTCGCCTGGCTGGTCCTCCGCGTACCCATCGACGAAGGCAACGGCGTCACTGCCGTACTCGCGTAGTCCCGCGCCCCGTTCGACAACGACAGCGTGTTGCCTCCCGTGCGTGAGCCGGTACTGCTGTCCGGACGGGAAGGGCGTCACAACGCCGTGTGCGGATCCGACCAGGCTCTTGGTGTTGGCTGGATGCGCGGCGGGGACACGACCCGGTCCAACTCGGTCCGGATCACGGAATAGCACTCGCACGAAACCGCCTCGAGGCCGTCTCGATCGACGATGGTCACGTGGCCCCGGACGTAGCGGATGAGGCCGGCGCGCTGCAGGATCCCGGCGGAGACGGAGACTGTCGATCGCCGGGCACCGAGCATCTGACCGAGAAACTCCTGGGTGATCATGAACTCGTCAACACCGACGCGATCGTGGCTCATCAGCAGCCAGCGGCTCAAACGCTCCTCACTGGAGTGGAGCCGGTTGCACGCCGCGGCCTGCGAGATCTGCCCGAAGAGCGCCTGCGTGTATCGCTCCACCAGCGACTGAAATGCACTGGATCGATTGAACAGCGAGAGAAATTCGGTCGCCTCGATGCGCAGGCTGTGGCCGGCGACCTGTGAGATGGCACGGACGGCCAGGCCGCCGAGCGGAACCACCGGCACGCCGACGATCCCTTCGTTGCCGATCGTGGCCACCTCGACAATCGCCCCATCGTGCAGTGGCGTCACCAGTGAGATGACTCCGTTGATCGGAAAGTAGAGCGCGTCAATGGTGGCTCCGGGTTCAAATAGCACCGTTTTCACCGGCAGCGTGATGTTTCTAACAAGACCGAACACCTCCTCGCGCTCTGCCGAAGGAAGCGCAGTGAGAAGCCTGTTCTCACCAACCGGGGCGGCCCTTCCGGCCGCGTCCTGGTTCATGCCGCCACTTGCCTGATATTCAACCTATGTGCGCTGCGGGACAGACGCGTCATCCGTTGTGTTCCAGATTATGCGGCACCAGCAGGGACGATAACAGCGCGCAGTTCAATGCGATCAAAGGAGATGCTGGCGCGTGTCTGCACAACGCAGCGACCCCGAGCCGGGCGTGTTGGATCCGGGCGATCAGCAGTGGCTCGAGGCGATGGCAGACGCTGTGTTGATCCTGTCGCCCGTCTATGATCGCCGCCGGTATCCCACCGACTTTCGGGTGGACTACGCCAATGCCGCCGCCGCCGAGCTCGCCGGCGACTCACACGACGATCGCATCGAGACCGGGTCGCTCGTCGGGGCGAACTTCTTCAGCATCGAAGACCCGCCAGCGACCGCGCTGCTGACCGCACTCCGAGAAGCACTGCTCACGGAGGTCCCCGCCGCCATCGACGGACTGCGTTATCGCGCGGTGCTCGCTGGTGTCCCGATCGATCAGGTGCGCGACGTGCGGATCAGCCGGCACGGCGAACGCCTTCTCGTCACGCTGCGCGACGTCACCGAACGGGAGCATACGGAGCAGGGCGTGCGCCGCAGCGAAATGAGCCTCCGGGCGCTCGTCGACGGCGTCTTCGACGAAGCGCTGATGACCGTCGACCCAGTCGGGAACGTCGTCAGCTGGAACACCGGTGCGGAACGGATCTTCGGATACTCGGCCAGTCAGATGGTCGGGCAGCACTATTCGGTGCTCTACCCACGCGGGTGGCCGGTCAGCGGCCCGCTCGACGCCGAGGACACGATTGCAACCGAGCGACTCCATGAGACCTGGCAAGTCCGCCAGGACGGGCGACGCTTCTGGGCAAGCGTGTCGATTACTGCCATGCATGGCGAGAACGGCGAGTTGCGCGGCTTCTTCTCGGTCACGCGAGACCTCACCGAGGAGTCCGAGCAGCGACGCCGCGCATTGTACTTCGCGCTGGTTCGCGCTTTGGCCGAATGCACCGATATCGACGACGCGGCGGAGACGATCCTTGCAAAGACGACCTTCGCGCTCGGGGCCACGTTCGGCGAGATGTTCGTCGCGCGACAGGAGCAGGGTCGCCTCGATTCGACGATGCGACATGCCTTCCCGCGCTCGACGCTCGACGCGCTCGACGTGGCCGCCGACGGTGCCCCGGGGCCGGTCGATGCGCTGATTGCGCGCGTCCGCACCACGAGAGCCGTCGTCACCGTATCCGATCTCAACGAACTGGGGACGCCGGCGCAGGTCGCGGCCGCGGTGTCACTCGGCGTGCGGTCCGCGATTGCGTGCCCGATCGCCACCGCGAGGGGGATCGTCGGCGTGCTCGCGTATTTCTTCGACACGCTCCCGAGCGTCGAGGCACTCACGGCCGAATCGATCGCCGAGATCAGCGCTGAAGCAGCGCGTGTGATCAATCGAATTCGCGCACAGGGGGAACTGCGAGCCGAAGCGCTCCACATGGCGGAGCTGGCCAGCACCGACCGGTTGACAGGGCTGAAGAACCGTCGTGAGTTCGACCGAATTCTCGGAACGATTCCGCGCCAGCCCTTTGCGATCCTCGCCATCGATGTCGACCATCTGAAGCTGGTCAACGACGAGTTCGGTCACGAGGCCGGCGACACGGTGTTGCGAACTGTGGCAACTACGCTCGCGCTCATGTTGCGCGGGTGGGATGTCATCGCGAGGGTCGGTGGCGACGAGTTTGCCGCGATCCTGCTCGACGTCGACCCGGCAGAAGCCGCGTCCGCCGCACAACGACTTCGCGCCGCGATGCACCTGGTTCCGACTCCTGGCGGGCGGTCGAACATCAGCGTTGGCTGGGCGTCGGCGATAGCCGGCACCGACCCGATGTCTGCGTGGCGTCGCGCCGACGAGTGCCTCTACGAAGCCAAGCGGAGTGGTCGCGACCGGGTCGTCGGTCGCCACGTCGACGGTGCGGAGCAGATCACAGCAGCCGGATCATCGGTCACGGAGCTGATCGGCGAGTTGGTCAACGGATTGCCGATTCACTCGGTCTACCAGCCGATTGTCGACCTCAACGACGGCCACGTCGTCGGCTACGAGGCGCTGGCGCGCCCCGAGGGATTCGGCGCGTCCGACAGTGTCGAGGCGCTCTTCGAAGTTGCGCATCGGTCGGGCCACATCCGCGATCTCGACTGGTTGTGCCGGCGCTCGGCGCTGAGCCAGGCTGCATCGCTCCCCGCAGGGATCCTCCTCTTCATGAACGTGAGTGTCGCGGCGCTGCTCGACCCGCTCCACGACGTCGATCAACTGATGTTGCTGCTCGAATGGACCGGTCGGTCGCCACACCGCCTGATCCTCGAGATCGGCGAGCACGAGAGCGTCCGAGACCTCGACCGGATGCGCCTGGTGCTGACGTCATATCGCAAGGCGGGCATACGCTTTGCCATCGACGACCTTGGTGAGGGATTCGCCACCACCGAATTGCTCGACACGGCAGCGCCCGAGTTCGTGAAGTTGGCGCGCAGCCTCACCATGAACGCGGCTCGCCGGAGCACGCGTGTCGCGATCAAGACAGCGCTGGGCTTTGCTCATGCTCACAAGTCGGTCGTGATTGCCGAAGGTGTCGAAAACGAGTTGGTCAGCGACCAGATCCGATCGCTCAAGATCCCGCTCGGACAGGGATTCGGCCTCGGGCGACCCACGGTCGCCGCGGATCTCCTCGACGCTGCAGCCGCATGGAGAACGCGCGACACCTTGCGTCCGCTGCGGCCCCGCAACGTCCAGGCGCGCGTGCATGGTGGCCCGTCGGCGCAGGAGCGCGAAGGATCCGCAAGTGGCGGAGGCGTGGGGCCGCCGCAGAACGCCTCGCGTCGATCGCTCGATGCGAAGCCTCGGCGCATCGTCAAACGATCAGGTCATCCGTCGTCTGGGAGGCTTCATTCATGAGCGGACGTCCGTCGAAGAGCCGGCAGCAGCCGCTCGGGCCTGATGAGACCTTCAGTGCGCTGGTGACCCGGCTGATCATCACCAACCAAGCGGAGCGCGCGACGCGGGAGAAGATCCTTCCGACGACGCTCTCAATCCGTCCCGAGGCGGCGGGCGATGCCCTCGGCGAGGCGCAGAGCAGCGCCTGAGCCAAGTCCGAGAAACAACGACGGCTCGGCGAGCTCGAGCTCGAGGAGCAACGGCGCGTTGTCATCGCCGCGTACGAGGTCGACGCGCGCGTAGAGCAACGTTGTGGGCGACCAGGGGAGGGCGTCCAGCACCGCCTCGGCAACGGCGCGCTCGTCCTCGCCCGGGGTACGAGGTGTGATGTCCTCGCGCGCCCAGAGCTCATCGGTGGCGACGCCCGGAGCTCGGAGGAGCGCGCCTTTGCGGACTGCGTGTGAGAAGACACCGTCGATGTAGATCAACCCTGTCTCGCCGTTGGCGTCGACGGACGGAACGTAGGGCTGCACCATCACCTCCCGGTCCTCGGCCAGCAGGCGTTCGACATGGGTTCGAGCCGCCCGGTGGTCACCAGGGCCGTATCGGGACGTGTTCTGAGCGCCGGACGAGACAGCCGGTTTCACCACGAGATTGCCTTCCGGAAGCTGGAACGCCCGATCGCCGGCGTCGGGCTTCACCCATGTGGTCGGGACGACCGGAATGCCCGAGGCTGCAAGGGCGCGCAGGTAGCTCTTGTCCGTGTTCCATCTGATGACCTGGACCGTGTTGAGAACACGCGGCAGGGACCCTGCCCACTCGAGAAAGGCGTCGCGGCGTTCCGCGTAGTCCCACGTGGATCTGATCACGACCACGCGGAACTCGTCCCAGCGCACCGCAGGGTCGTCCCAGACCCGAGCCTCGGCGGTCATTCCGCACGCTTCCAGGGCAGGGATCACCTGTCGCTCGTCGGCGTCGAGGTTCGGGAGGAGTGAGCAGGTGGCCAGCGCGACGTCCGTCAGGTGGAGTGCCTCCGACAAGGGCGAGATGAGGGCGCGCGACACACGTCGCGACCGAAGCCGGAATCATGACCGCCACCGCGCGCAGGGGTGTTCTGTACGCCAGCGGACCGCCGCAACGCCCGTGCTGTGGCTTTAATGACGCCATTGATGCGAGGCGACCAGTCTTGACGCGCACCTGGCCGCCGGGGGTCTCGTCGAACCGCGGGGTTGAGCCCCCGATGATGGAGGAGCGGTTCACGACGATCCGCGGCCAGAAACTTCGCTACCTTGTCGGCGGGCAGGGAAAGCCGCTCGTCCTGTGCCACGGCTTCCTCAGTTCCGCCGAGGAGTTCGGCGGCCGCTTCAGTGAACTCGGTGCCTACCGGACGCTGATCATTCCGGATCTCCCCGGCAACGGCGCGTCGCCCGCGCTCCGCGGACGCCATTCCTCCGGGGCGATGGCCGATCTCCTGTTCGACCTGCTGAGCCAGCTCGAGATCGATGCTTTCGACGTCGGCGGCCTCTGCCTCGGGGCTACCGTCGCCTGTGCCCTCGCGAAACGCGCTGGGAGCCGGGCGGAACGGCTGGTGCTGCACACGCCCCTCCTCTCCCCGGACCTGATGCGACGCCGCTATCGAGATCAGGTGCGCCTCCTGAGCAGGCGGCCGATGTGGGACGGCGTCGTCTGGCTGAGCCGGCAGCGCTGGGTCAGCGATCTCTACAAGCGCTTCGTCATCGTCGAGGGCGACGTCGACGATCGCACCGCCGACATCAACTACGAGAACCAGCGCCGCGCGGATCCTCGCGCCGCCCGGGAGTGGCTCAACGACTGCCTCCGTCGCGATGACGTCGAGGTGGTTGCGGCTCGAGCCGACCGAACGCTGATCATCGTCGCCCGTCACGATCGCCTCGTCGACGTGGAGCGCCTCAAGGAATTGATCGCGACGCTCCCGGACCTTCAGGTGTTCACCGACAGCGACCAGGGTCACGGCTGGAACGAGGCGGCGGTGCACCGTCAGCTCGAGGTGCTGAAATCCTTCTTCGGCAACTGCCACGGCAACGGCCACGCCGCCAACGGCTCCCACGCGAGCATGGCACCGCTCAGCACCAACGGCGGCGCCGGGAGCGCGCTCAACGGGCGTCCGGCGCTGCTCGACACGGTCACGATCCCGCTGTCGCCTGCCTGACCGGCGGAGGAGCAGGCCGGCGCGATCCTCCGGATCCGGCTGAAGCCGCGCGTTCGAGTTCCAGCAGGCTCCGCTTGCGATCGAGACCCCATCCATACCCTGTGAGACCGCCGTCGGCGCCGATGAGCCGGTGGCAGGGCACGACGATCGAAATCGGGTTCTGTCCATTCGCGCCGCCAACCGCTCGGGGCGCCCGCGGCCGTCCGATGCGTTCGGCGAGCTGCCGGTAGGTCGAGGTCTGACCGAAGGGGATCTCGAGAAGCGCCGACCACACGGCGACCTGAAAGGGCGTCCCCTCGAGCCGGAGCGGGAGGTCGAACCGGGTGCGTCTGCCGCGGAAATACTCGTCGAGCTGCCCGCCGAGCGCACGCATCGGCTCGGCAGCGCCGCCTGCGCGCCCGCTGACACGAGGGGTACGGGCGTGGCCGTCGAAAGAGAGCCCGACGAGCTCGTCGCCCGCGAACGTGACGAGCACGGGGCCGAGCGGTGTGGGCAGGGAGCCATACGACCTCAGCGTCGGAGCGTCATCCACCTGACAAGCCTGAACCGCGGCACGCGGCCGGATCTGGCCATATTCGGACAGATCCACGCCGGTGTCCGGATATGGCCGGTATCGGTCGGGACATCGCGGTACAAGTAACGCCATGAGCGGATTCTCGGCCGTGGTCACGACGGGCATCTACTGCCGTCCCGGGTGCTCCGCTCGCCCGAATCCCGCCAACGTGCGCCACTACGACCTTGCCGCCGCCGCGGAGGCAGCCGGCTTTCGGGCCTGCCTCCGATGCCGTCCGTACCGCGCCGCGGCCCCGATGGGAGGCGCGGCCTCCGAGGTGGTCTGCCGTGGGATCCGCCTCGTCGTCGACGGCGGTCTCCGGAGCGACAGCGAGGTCGCCGTCGCGGGACGCCTCGGACTCTCAGTTCGCCACCTCCGCCGCCTCTTTCAGGATCAGGTCGGAGTCACTCCGGCTCAGCTCGCGCGCTCGAGCCGTGCGCACTTCGCGCGGCGACTTCTCGATGACACCGATCTGTCGGTGACGGAGGTCGCGTTCGCATCGGGCTTCGGGAGCCTGCGCCAGTTCAACCGGACCATCAACGACGTCTTTCGGGCCACCCCGCGCGACCTGCGTGCCCGGCGGCGTGCTGCCGACCGCCTCGTGGCCGACGGCGGGCTGCGGCTTCGTCTCAACTTCGCCGGCCCAATCGAGTGGCCCGCGATGCTCGGATACCTCGCCGCACGAGCCGTCCAGGGCGTCGAACACGCCTCAGGTGGCGTGTATCGCAGGACGATCCTGATCGATGGCGACCCCGGCGTCATCGAGATCGCTGAGGGTGGCCCGGATCACCTCCTGCTGACAGCGCATCTGCCGCACTGGGGCGGGCTCATCCACGTCGTGCAGCAGGTCCGGCGCCTCTTCAACCTCGACTTCGATCTCGTGTCGGCCAGGATCGCACTCGGAGGCGATCCGGTGCTCGGCGCTCGGATCGCGACGCTCCCGGGGCTTCGAGTGCCGGGCGCCTGGGATCCATTCGAGGTCGGCGTCAGGGCAATCGTCGGCCAGCAGGTCACCGTCGCCGGCGCCGGGACGATCATCGGCCGGATCGTCGCACGTCACGGGACGCCTGTCCCCGGGCTCGCGCCGTTCAGCCTCACGCACGTCTTTCCCTCGGCGGAGACGCTCGCCGAAGCTGATCTCGCCGGTACCGGGCTCACCGGCATTCGGATGGCCGCGATTCAGAACTTCGCGAGGAGCGTGGTGGACGGGTCGGTCAGGCTCGATCGCAGCCGGACGCTCGACGAGCAGGTGATCACGGTGACCGCGGTGCCCGGTCTCGGTCCCTGGACCGCCCAGTACCTCGCACTCCGCCTCGGTGAGAGCGATGCCTTCCCGGCAGGCGATCTGGGCTTGCGGCGATCGCTCGAGGCGCTCACCGGAGGTGCGATGACGCCCCGGATGGTGGCGGAGCTTGCAGAACGATGGCGCCCCTGGCGAGCGTTCGCCGCGATCCATCTCTGGCTGACCCCACGAGCCGGCCCGGTCTGACGCAGGATCGGAGTTGCGATCAATCCGTTCGCAAACGGGGAGATTGCCCGATCATGTGCGCCGTGGTTGCCAAGCGTGGTCGTGCGGCACGCGCGCCGTTCTGGTCGGGCGCGTGACCGTTAGCGACCCCCGTCACGGCAGCGCCGAGGAGGTGCTGTCCTGGACGTACAAGCGTTTTCATCGCGTCGCGCTGGTGGCCAGCTTTCAGGCCGAGTCCATGGTGCTCATCGACATGGCATGCGGGATCGTGCCCGAACCCGAGGTGCTGACCCTCGACACGGGCCGCCTCCACGAGGAGACCCACGACTTCATCGACCAGGTCACGCGACGTTTCCCGATTCGCGTTCGCATCCTCGCTCCGGATTCGACCGAGCTCGACTTCATGACCGGCCGGCACGGGACCATGCAGTTCCGCCGCTCGGTGGCCCTGCGCAACGAGTGCTGCGCCGTGCGCAAGGTGAACCCGCTGGCGCGAGCACTCCGCGACTACGACGCGTGGATCACCGGGCTCAGGCGTGAGCAGACGCCGACACGCTCAGCCACGCCGGTCGTGGCCGGCGACCCAGGACACGGCGACATCACCAAGGTGGTCCCGCTCGCCGGCTGGTCACGCGCCCAGGTCTGGGAGTACCTCGAGGCGCGCAACATCGACCATCACCCGCTCTACGACCGCGGCTACACGTCGATCGGATGCGCTCCATGCACCCGGGCCACCGAGGCTGGCGAGAACGAGCGCGCCGGCCGCTGGTGGTGGGAAGGGGATTCCGACAAGGAGTGCCTTCTGCATCCGCCGCTGCAGAGCGACGAGCAGATGAACTTGCGTGGCAGCCCGGTCAGCGCCCCGCTGGGAGGAGCGCGCTCAACTTCGCGGCCATGAGCACCGAGATGGCGTCCTGGGCGTCGTTGACCAGGCGTGTCTCCTGGGCAGCGGTGATCACACCCTTGACCACGCCGAGCGACAGCCCGGCCTTCACCTCGGCGAGCGCGTCGGCCTCGACCTTGGCGGCGTGCGCTCCGGCGATCTGATCGAGGGTCTCCCCGCGGAGCAGATCGGCGCCGATCTGCTGCCAGGTGAGCTTCGTGTCGGTGGTGAAGAAGTCGAAGACGCGCGACGCGTCATCACGGATCTGGCCGCCGGCAGCGAAGCCGCCTGACGAGAGGAGCGATGTGGCGGCGGTGGATGCCGCCGAGAGCGAGGCGGTCTGCGCCCGCGGCGCCGGGGTTGCGGTGGTGTGATCGACGGCCACAACGGTCCCGAGGCCGACGACAGCGGCAGCGAGCACCGCGATGACGATATTTGTGGGGCGGAGCAGCGGGTGCATGATTGAGTTCCCCCCGGATGGACGGTTGCTTCCCCCACAGCGTAGTCCGAATCGGGCCACGAGGAGTTGGCGACCCCGTGACGATCCGCTCCCTGCGATCTCGCGGCCGTGTGGTAGACTGCACGCCGACCTAGCGCCGCTAGGTCTCTTTTGTGTTTGAGGCATTTGACACGTGGCCACGGCCAAGGGCGGTTCCGCGATCATCACGTTGCAGTGCAACGAGTGCAAGGAACGCAATTACACGACAGTCAAGAACAAGCGCAACGACCCGGATCGTCTGGAGCTGCGCAAGTTCTGCAAACGTTGCCGCGTGCACAGGCAGCATCGCGAGACCAAGTGACCGAAGGGGCGTAGCTCAGCTGGTAGAGCATCGGTCTCCAAAACCGAGGGTCGCGCGTTCGAGTCGTGCCGCCCCTGCCATCACCCACCCAGCAATGCCCGCCCCGGCATCACCACCAGGAGAGATGACCCTCAATGGCCAAGGCTCGAAGCGCACCGGGTGCTCCCCGGCCACCGCGCCCGGCTCTCCCCGCCGCGACTGCCGGTCGCAGCGGCCCGCTCGGCTACCTGCGTGGCGTCTGGGAGGAGCTGAAGAAGGTCGTCTGGCCGGCCCGCGACGAGCTCCTGCGCATGACCGGCATCGTGATCGCGACCGTCATCATCTTCGCCGCACTCGTGGGCGGCACGGACTACCTCCTGAGCCTCGGAGTCAAGCAGGCGGTCGCGGCACAGGCGGCCGCGGCCACACCGACACCGACTCCCGCGGCGACCGTCGCGCCTTCAACAACCGTCGCCCCCTCAACAACCGTCGTACCAACTGTCGCGCCGTAGCCGTCGTGGGAGAATGAACATCGCTGTGAGCAACGCCGTTTCCGCCAAGGACGCCCGCTGGTACGTGGTGCACGCGTATTCCGGCCATGAAGAGAAGGTTCGCGCGAACCTCTTGAAGCGCGTCGAGTCGATGGACATGCACGACCAGATCTTTGACGTCCTGGTTCCGACCGAAGAGGTCATGGAGATCAAGGACGGTCAGCGTCGCAAGGTCAGCAAGCGCATCTTCCCCGGCTACATCCTCGTCAACATGGTCATGTCGGACGAGTCGTGGTACGTCGTCCGGAACACCCCTGGTGTGACCTCCTTCGTCGGCTCGGGCAACAAGCCCGTCCCGCTGCAGGAGCACGAGATTCGCGGCATCCAGAAGCAGGTGAAGGCCGAGGCGCCGACCAAGGTCAATGTCGAGTACGAGGTCGGCGAGAACGTCAGGGTCATCGATGGACCGTTCACGGACTTCCACGGCAAGGTGACCGAGATCAATGTCGAGAAAGGCAAACTCAAGGTGCTCGTGAACATGTTCGGCCGCGAGACCCCCGTCGAGCTCGACCTGCTCCAGGTCGAGCGACTGCGCTAATCACGAGTTCAAGGACAGCATGAGCAAGAAGAAGATCAAGACCGTCATCAAGCTGCAGCTGCAGGCGGGCAAGGCGACGCCCGCTCCGCCCGTCGGCACCGCGCTGGGTCCGCACGGGCTCAACATCATGGAGTTCTGCAAGGCATACAACGAACGCACGGCGAACCAGTCCGGGGTCATCCCCGCGCAGATCACCGTGTACGAGGACCGTACCTTCAGCTTCATCACCAAGACCCCACCGGCCTCCGAGCTCTTGAAGAAGGCGGCGGGCGTCGAGAAAGGATCGGGTGTCCCGAACCGCGACAAGGTCGGCTCCCTCACCAGTGCCCAGGTACGCGAGATCGCAGAGGTCAAGCAGGCCGACCTCAACGCCCACGACCTCGAGCATGCGACGAGGATCATCGAGGGCACCGCTCGGTCAATGGGTCTGAACGTCAACTGAGCCACTGAGTGGGAGGACGCAGTGATGCGTCCGCCAACACCACAGGAGAGTGCAATGCCACAACACGGCAAGAAATACCGCGAGGCCGCGAGCGCGATCGAGGAGGGAAAGTTCTATCCCCCCGCCGAGGCGGTGACCCTGGTTCGCCAGACGGCGGTCACGGCCTTCGATTCGTCGATCGAGGCGCATATCCGCCTCGGCATCGATCCACGCCACGCCGACCAGGTCGTCCGGAGCACGGTCACGCTGCCGCACGGCACCGGGAAGACGCGGCGCATCGCGGTCTTCGCCACTGGAGAGAAGCTGCGCGAGGCCATCGAGGCCGGAGCGGATGTCGTCGGCGGGGAGGATCTCGTGAAGAAGGTGCAGGCGGGTGAGATCGACTTCGACGTGGCGCTTGCCACGCCCGAGGTGATGGGCATGGTCGGCCGGCTCGGCAAGATTCTCGGTCCGCGCGGGCTGATGCCGAACCCCAAGGCGGGCACGGTCACGTTCGATATCGCCCGGGCGATCCAGGATGTCCAGGGTGGACGCGTCGAGTTCCGCAATGACAGAACGGGCATCATTCACACCGCAATCGGTAAAGCGTCGTTCGATGACGACAAATTGCGAGACAATTTCGCCGCCTTGATGGATGCGATCGTACGAGCCAAGCCGTCAGGTGCCAAGGGCACCTATGTGAAGACCGTGACGATTGCAGCGACCATGGGGCCCGGCATACCGGTCGATCCGGTGCAGGCAGCACGACTGACGGTGAGCTGAGGTACCGATCGATTTGATCAGGCTCCTCATCGTCGACGACATCGCGAGTACTCGGGACAACCTGCGCAAGCTGCTCGGGTTCGAAGAGGACATCGAGGTCATCGGCACCGCCGGCGATGGCAAGCAGGGGCTCGAGGAAGCGCACCGGCTGCTGCCGGACATCGTGCTCACCGACGTGAACATGCCGATCATGGATGGGATCCAGCTCACCGAGCGTCTTGCTCAGGAGCTGCCTGCATCGCCCGTGATCATCATGTCCGTGCAGGGCGAGCGCGACTACCTCCGCCGTGCAATGCAGGCGGGAGCGCGCGAGTATCTGATCAAGCCGTTCAGCCATGACGAGCTCGTCGCCGCAATCCGCCGCGTCCATCAGCTCGAGGAGAAGAAGGGGACCTTCGCGCGCGCAATCGCTGCGGACGGCACCGCCGCACCTCGCGCAGCTGCGCTCGGCGAGGTGATCGTCCTCTTCTCCGGCAAGGGCGGCGTCGGCAAGACGATGCTGGCCACCAACCTCTCGGTCGCGCTCGCGGTCGAGACGGAATCACGCGTGGCACTGGTCGACCTCGATCTCCAGTTCGGGGACATCGGCGTGATGCTCAATCTCGATCACAGCAGGAGCATCACCGACGTCGTCGACTCGGAGACCCTCGAGCCGGAGATGCTCAACGAGATCATGGCGCAGGGGCCGAACGGTGTTCGGGTGCTGCTCGCCCCGATCAGCCCGGAGCTCGCCGACCTGATCACGAGCGAGCACGTGCGCATGGTCATGACGGAGCTGCGCAAGACCTTCGACTACATCATCGTCGACACGTCGTCGCACCTTGCCGACTTCAACCTCGAAGTCATCGAGTCGGCGCAGCACGTCCTCGTGGTCACCGCGCTCACCATTCCGGCGATCAAGGACGCGAAGCTGGCGCTCAAGGTGCTCGAGTCACTCACCGTCGATCCGGCCTCCGTGCTCCTGGTCGTCGATCGAAGCGACTCGCACTCGGACTTCAACAAGGACTCGATCGAGCAGAATCTCCGCCACACCGTCGGAGCGCAGATCCCGTATGACCCGCGTGTGGTCGGCGATTCGATCAATCGCGGGATCCCGTTCGTGACCTCCAGCCCCGAGGCGGACATCAGCCGGTCGATCCGCGAGCTGGCCGGGGCGCTGGTTCCAAGCGGTGGCCAGCCGGTCGGTGCCGGTGTCGCCGCGGGCAAGGCGGACGACAAGCGCAAGAGGCGGATCTTCGGGCGTTAGTCCTTGAAAGGGCCGCACACGGACGGAGGAGACCCCGGCTCCGGCTTCAAACCGGACTATTCAGCCTCCGCCGGGGTCTCCTCCGTCCCCGGCGCGAGTCCCTGGTCCTTAGTCCCGGATCCTTGGGTCCTAGTCTCTGGCGAAGCCCAGCCGCCGGCGGCTCCGCTTCTTGCCTGCGGGTTCGGCCGCCGAGTCCGGACCGCCGTCGCCGGAGAGCGCGGATGCGAGGCGTTCGAACGCAGCGGTGGCGGGGGAGGAGTGGCCGCCGATCACCACGGGGACCCCCGAGCTCACCGAGCCCCCGATCGCCGTGGCGTCGTGGGGGATCTCCGCGGCCACCGGGTGACGCAGGAACTCCTCGATTCGCGCTCTGTCCATGCCGCCGGCGAGCGGTGCGTCGCGGTGGTTCGCCACCACCACGATCCGCTCGGGGTCGACCTGCAGGACACCGATGACCGACATGATGAGCCGGGTGTTCTTCACCGATGTCACGCTGAAATCCGTGACCAGAACGATGTGATCAGAGTTCTCGAGGGCTTCCAGGGTGATCTCGGAGAGCTGCGAGGTCGTGTCGGCCACGACGAGCTCGAAGGTGGAGCGTAGCTCTGCAACGAGCGAGCGGAGATGCGCGGTCGTGACGTAGTCGGCGAGCTCGGGGCTGGGCGGCGCCGCGAGCACGGTCAGGCCCTGGGGGCCGAGTGAGAGCGCCTGCTGGATGACGTGGCGGTCGGTCAGGGCGGCGTCGCTCGCGGCGAACTCGGCGATCGAGCCGTCAGGCGTCATCGCCAGCAGCGCCGCGATATCGCCGAACTGGAGGGACAGATCGACCAGGACGACGCTGCCGGGGTGCGGCCGGTTGAGCACGAGCGCGAGGTTGGTGGCGATGATCGACTTGCCAACCCCACCCTTGCCCGACACGATCGTGATCATCCGTCCGACGCGGCGGCGCGCCCCCTCCGTCACGGGGGTTCCCCCGTGCTCCGGCCGGCGCACCGACTGCGCCGCCCGCTTGCGTGCCTGGAAGGCATGCACACGGTGGATCGCCGCAACCATGTCGTCCCCGGTGAACGGTTTCTGGAGCACCTCGCGCGCGCCGGCGAGCATGGCCCGCCGGAAGAGCTCGCTCCCACTCTCCATGGACATGAGGATGACCCCTGCCTGGGGCGCGTACTCGGCGAGCATCTCGGTCGCCTGGACTCCGTCGAGGCCGGTGAGGGCGGCGTCGAGGATGGCGATGTCGGGAACCAGGTGGAGCGCCTCCTGGAGCGCCTGCTCACCATCCTCTGCGGTCCCGCAGACCGTGATGTCCTCCTCGTCTGCCAGGCGGCGGAGGAGGTTGGCGCGAATGCGCTCGCTGCCGTCGGCCACCAGGACGCGGATCACGTCGCCACCTTACTGCCGCCCCAGGCTGAATCGCCGCCGGTAGACGGGCGGCGTTGGCGCCGGTATCTCGGCAGCTCCGTCGTCCGCTGCGCCTGCAGGCACCGCAATGAGCCGGGCGAGCGCCGTGAGCCGGCGGGCGAGCTCGGCGCGCGGCTGTGCCAGGACGATCGGTGTCCCGGAATCGAGCGAGGGGTCGACGCGTGGGTCGTACGGGAGATCGACGAGGATGCTCCTGCCGAGGATCGTCTCGATGTCCTCGCGACGGTAGTTCTCGCGCGGACGCGTGTGGTTGAGGACCACGTCGACGCCGTCCATGTCGACGCCGAGGGCGTCGAGCAGGAGCAACGTCGCCTTGGTACCGCGCACGGCGCTGAGGTTGAAGCTGGTGACGAGCAGGATGCGATCGGCCAGCTCGAAGGCCTCCAGCACGCGCTCGTCAACGTGGGACGGCGTGTCGATGACCACGTAGTCATGGACCTTGGCGGCGGTGCGGATGATCGAGCGCATCGTCGAAGACGCGATCATCTCGGCGAGCTCCGGGCTCGGCGGGGCGCGCAGCACCCGAACCTCGGCCGGCCCGGTGGCGAGGACGTCGTCGAGCAGACCGCTCTCGACGTTGTCGCCCTGGTGCGCAAGGTCGGCGATCGAGAGCAGGTGGTGTTCAACGTGGAGCATCCCTGCTGCGTCGCCGAACTGGAGGTCGACGTCGACGAGCGCCGCGCGGCTGGCGACGCCGCCCGCGAGGGTCACTGCGAGGTTGGTCGCGATCATCGATGTCCCGGTGCCGCCCTTGCCGGAGAAGGCGACGACCACCGTCGCCCGGCCCCGCGGGGCTCGGAGCTCGCGGCGCGCTGATTCGAAGGAGGGACCGCTCGCAGTGGCATCGACGCCGCCCAGGCTCGCGCCGCTCGAGGGAACCTCGCCTGCCGCGATGCGGATCGCTTCGAGGAGCTCCGGTCCTGCAGCCGACGCGCTGACGGCGCGGGCTGACCAGGCATCGGCGGCCGCGGGCGCCTCGCCGGACGTCATCAGGAGTACGCGGGTGGACGGTGACACCGAGCTGAGATGCGCGGCGAAGTCAGCCGGCGGCAGATCGGCGAATCCTTCGTGCAGCACGAGCACATCGGGCTGGCGCAGCCACGCCTCCTCGATGACTGCGGACGACTGGTGCGCAATGCCGCACACGTCGATGACGTCGCCGTAGGGCGTCAGCTTCTCGAGGTCGCCGACGATACGCGCGATCTCGTCCGCGATGAGTACGCGGATCACATGCGCCCCCCGCATGCCCAGTGCATCGCTCGATGGTACGGCGTCCTGACGACAAGTGGTCGCCGTGTACCGCGATGCGACACGGCGTTCACAACGGCAATAAAAAGAGGAGCCGACCCGATGGCCGGCTCCTCTTGACTGTCCTGGTTGCTTGTAAAAGCTACGAGGCCAGGCCGTTGCTGATGTTCGAGAACACGTTGTTGACCTGCTTGCCGACGACTTGCAGGATAACGATAACGACGATGGCGATAAGGACGAGGATGAGCGCATACTCAACCATGCCCTGGCCTTCCTCAGCCTCCTCACGCTTACGAGCGATGAACTCTGTTGCGCGAAGGTACAGGGTGCTCAGCATATCCATTCCGTTTTCACCTCCTTTCGGGTTGTATTTTCGAGACCGAGACGATTGCTCGGACCCGACTGATGCGAGTGTGGGGCCCTGCTGCTGCAACGGAATGGCCTGCGTGCTAAATATTGGTAACGAAGAATCGGACACCCCTCGGACAGTGCCCGGACAACGAGAAATCGTGGTGATTCGATGACAACCGCGCTACGGGAGCGTCGCTCCAAATACGCCTGACCTAGACTCGGGACATGGCCGAGGCGGTCGCGATTCCAGCACGCCGTGGCGACCTGGAACGTCGCGTCGAAGAGCTCCGATTCCTCGTCTTCGGACGCTCACTTCCGGCCGTGCTTTTCGCGTTGCTTGGATGGCGCGTGCTCCTGAATCTGCTCTCGCAGGTGCGCGCGCTCCCGGTGCACGCGGGGTTCGGAGACTTCCTTGCCGGACCGCTCACGACCGCCGTGTACCTGGCGTTCTGTGTCATCCCGGTGGGGATCTACCTGGTGCGTCCGCGACCTCGGGCTCGTGACGGACGGGCGATCGCTCGTGCTGCCGGACTGGTGGGAACGACCATGCTCCTCGTGGTCGGAGCCTTCCCCAATCCGGAGGTGCTCGTGCCCCCGGCCTTCATCCGCGATCTCTCCGCGCCACTCGCACTCGGAGCGTTCGTCCTCGGGGTCTACGGCCTGCTGTACCTCCGGCGCAGCCTCAGCATCATCCCCGAGGCGCGCCGCCTGGTCACCGGCGGCCCGTACCGGTTCATCCGGCATCCGCTCTACGCAGCCGAGATCCTTGCCGCGTGCGCCCTGATCCTCGCCCGGCCCGGATTGTGGGCCACGATCACGCTGCTGCCGTTCATCGCGGTGCAGATGCTCAGAGCCCGTTTCGAGGAAGGCCTGCTCGCACGAACGTTTCCTGAATACACGCCTTACGCAGCCCAGACGCGAAGGCTCATTCCCCTGGTGTGGTAGTGGCGAAGGTTCGCGCGCGGCCGACCGATGCTAATGTGAATCCAGTGATTCCCGCCTCCGCGACGCACCCCTGCACCCAGGGTGGATGCACGTCCACGGAAGGTGCGCCATGCGCGTACGTTGATCGCCGCGGCCGCGAATGTCGCACCGCGTGGTGCAGCGAGCACCGGGTCACCATCGAGGGCAGGGTGTACTGCCGCCGCCATGCCGGCGTCGTCAGCGCGCTGCCGAGCCTCGACAGCGCCGTGGCGGTGTCGCTCCCCGATCTTGACAACCGCGCGCCGTCACTGGTCGGATGGGTGTCACGGCAGATCGACGGCGACGTCTGGCGACTGCTGCTCAAGGAACTCGCATCCGGCGCCGGCGCGCAGCTGGTGGCCGACCCGGTCACGCTGATCTTCGTCGGGTTTGGACGGCAGCGAGCGTGGGAGCGGGCCTGGCGGCTCGACAGCCACGTCGGCATCGCGCTCCGCGTGAGCATCGTGGTCGAGGAGAGCGACGACACGATGATTACGGTCAAGGTCGGCGCGAACACGGTGGAGCAACTCGTCCCGCCCTGGATTCAGCATCGTGTCCGTGGCGAGGCGGTCGCTCCCGACGAGGACCGCAAGGAGCGCGAGGAGTTCTACCAGCGCGTCCTTGATGCCATCGAGCGCGGGCTCGGGCACGAACGGGACCTCGCGCGCTACGCAACAGAGGGTCGGGTCAGCGCGACCCAGGGTGGAGTGGGAGCGTAAGTGTGACCCGGGGTAGCATCCTCATCGTCGACGACGATCCCAGACTCCTGCACATCGTCGCGATGTATCTCGGCATCGAGGGCTATGACGTGTCCACCGCGGAGAACGGCGAGGATGGCCTCGCACAGGTGGAGGCGCGCGCACCCGACCTCGTGATCCTCGACATCATGATGCCGGGCATGGACGGCATCGAGACGTGCAAGCGCATCCGTGGCAACACCCCGACCGCCGAGGTGCCGATCGTGATGTTCAGCGCACTCTCCAGCGACGACGACATCGAGCGGGCGCGTCTCGCCGGCGCGAATCACCTGATCACCAAGCCCTTCAACCTCGTCGGGCTCGGCTCGGTCGTCAAGACCTTCTTCCCAGCGGACGTCGGCTCGACCCGCTGAGGTCCCCGCGCGTCAGACGGGTGGCGTGAGCACCACGGCGTTCTGGGAGAAGTGCGTCGCGAGGTTTGACGGAAGGACCGGTCCGAAAAGCGTGTTGACCGTCGGCGTGGCCCGGAGGAGCTGACCGCTCAACGTTGCCGAATGGATGTTCTGCGACAGGGTTGGATCGGCGATCGACGGAGCGCCGCTCACGGAGATGGCGACGAGGAAGAGGATCAACACCTCGGTTGCGCCGACGAGCACACCGACGATCAATCCGCCAATCCGGTCGAACGCAGCGACGACGATCTTCTCGAGGCGCTCGTTGAGGAGTGTCCCCAGCACTTCGAACACGATGATCACGAACACGAACACGGCCACGAACGCCCACGCATTCGCCTCGACGCTGTGCGAATGAATCAATGCCGCAATCGCATTCCCGAGGTTGGTGGCCGCAAAGCACGCCAGAAAGACGCCCACCGCGGTGAAGATCCGGCGGATCAGTCCGTGACTCCAGCCCAGGTACGCGTTCACTGCGATGGCAACGACCAGCAGTGCGTCTGCGAAAACCTGACCCGGAGTGCTGTCGATAGATGCGGCTATCGCGCCCACCCACTGACCGTACCACGCGTTCGCCACGCTGGACCGGGGGATTTCGTTACAGAATTGCCCTGTGCAACCGCTCCTGCGCACGTCCCGCAGCGACGTGTCCGCTCGCAAGACGTATGACCTCCTCGACGAACCGACCGGTCCGGACTATGCGGGGCTGCTCGAATGCGCCCTCGTCCAGTGCACGACTGCGGTGCTCACGGTGCCTCTCGGTGACATGGATCCTGAGGGGCAGGCCACGGTCGAGAGCCTGGCGCGATTCCAGCAGGCAAAGAGCGTCACGGCGGCGGGCAGCCTGGTTCGCTATGCGCTGAGCCGGGAGAGCATCACGGTGCTCCAGGAGGCGACCGGCGGTCTCTACGGGTGGCAGCATCCCGGGTTGCCGGACAACCTCTGCCTCTACCGAGGTGACGGAAGCCCGTGGCTGGTGTCGAGTGCCGGCGCTCACATCGGCTATCTCGAGGTCTCGCCCTTCGAGAAGCTGCTCATCGGCCGGACGGCCCCGGGGCTCATCGCGGTGCTGGCGCACCAGAGCGCGCGCGACGCGATCCTCGCGTACATGGAGCGGCGCTTCGAATCGAGCGTGTCGTCGTTGACCGAGCAGCTCACCGAGTACGCGCGCATCGTCATCGGCGACGGGCGTGAGGGTCTCGTCGACGCCCTCGAGGACTGGATGCGCTGCGGCGAGGAGGCGCGCATCTCCGCCGCGCTCGAGGTCGCGAGAGCGCTCAGGCTCGTGGAGCTGCGCGAAACGGTCGCGGCAATGCTCAGGACGTCGATTCGAGAAGACGCTCCGGTCCCAGAGGTCTACCGCTCAGTGCCCGCGCTTCGCGCCCGCTGGAAGATCGCCCGCCGAAGGCAGCTCGAACGGGTCCTCCGTCAACTCTCCTGAGCTGAGGAACCCGCAGAGGCCGAATACGCCGGACTCGAAGGGGAGCCAGGGACGGAGGAGACCCCGGCGAAGGCTGAATAGTCCGGTTTGAAGCCGGAGCCGGGGTCTCCTCCGTCCGCGTGCGGCACGGACCGATCAGTCCGGGTGGGTGAAGCCGGCGCCGGGATCCTCTGAGTGCTCAGCCGCCTGAGCCGAACTGGTGGGCGACCTCGATGACCGCAGGCCCCAGCAGGACGATGAAGAGCGTCGGAAAGATGCACCCGACCATTGGGAAGAGCATCTTCAGCGGTGCCTTCTGACCCTGTTCCTCCGCGCGCTGACGGCGCTTGCGGCGGATCTCCTCGGACTGGATGCGGAGAACGTTGGCAACGCCGACACCGAGCTGTTCCGACTGGATGATCGCCTGGATGAAGTTGCTCAGCTCCTCGACCTTGCAGCGCCGGCCGACGTCGTCGAGCGCCTCGAGGCGCGGGCGGCCGAGCCGAACCTCGTTGAGCATGATCGTCAGCTCGCGAGAGAATTCGTTGTTGTACTTGTCGACGACCCTGGTGAGGGCCGCGTCGAAGCTGAGGCCCGCCTCGACGGAGATGGTCAGCAGGTCGAGCGCGCTCGGCAGCGCCAGCAGGATCTCCTTCTGACGCTTCTTGATCCGGCGGGCGACCACCATCTGGGGGGCGAGGTATCCGAGGATCAGGCCGCCGAGCGGGACGACGGCGAACAGCGGCATGGTGAGCGCGCCGAGCAACGCGAGCGCGAGACCGACCGCCGTGAAGAGCAGCATGGAGAGCAGCCGGAGCGCGAGGAATCCGGACGCGTTGAGCCCCATCGGGCGGCCCGCGAGGTTCAGCTTCTCCTGGAGTGCGTCGGCGCTGCCCTGGCCGGCGTTGCGGTTGAGGCGGTTACCGATCTTGTCGAGGAACGGCCGCACCACTCGATCGAAGAGCGGCAACGACATCTCGACTTCCGCGAGGGTCGCCGGCGCACGTCCGGCTTCGGCGAACTGGGCGAGGCGCGCCTCGAGCAGGTCACCCTGGCGTGGCGAGACCGACATCGCGAGCCCGAATGCGATGAGCAGGATGCCGCCTCCGAGAGCTGCGGCGAGACCGATTGCAAGCAGACTCACGTCAAACCTCGATCTTCACGATCTTCTGGATCGCGACTGCGCCGACTGCGATGGAGAAGATCGCAACGCCGAGCATGATGTGCCCGAGCGGGTCGGTGATCATCGGATCGAAATACGTCGGGGAGATCAGCGCAAGGAAACCGGCGAGCGCGACCGGCAGGATCGTGATGATCCATCCCGATGCGCGGGCTTGCGCGGTCAGTGTGCGGATCTCGCCCTGGATGCGGACGCGCTCACGAATCGTGAAGGCGATGGTGTCGAGGATCTCGGCGAGGTTACCGCCGACCACGCGCTGGATCTGCACAGCGGTGACCATGAGGTCGAAGTCCTCGGACTTGTTCCGCACCACCATGTGATTGAGCGCCTCATCGACGTTGATGCCGAGCGCGATTTCACGGGTGGCCCGGGCGAACTCCTCGGAGATCGGAGGGTTGGCGTTCTTCGCGACCGATGCAAGCGCCTGCGCAAACGAGTGGCCGGCTTTGAGCGCGTTGCTCAGGAGCATCAGCGTGTCACCGAGCTGATTGTTGAATGCACGCGTGCGCCGCTTCTGACGGAACCTCAGGAAGAAGCCGCTCAGGAAGTAGATGACGATGGGGCAGGGGATGAACGCGAGTGGCGACCCGTAGCGGAACGCCACGAGCAATCCGACCAGCACGCCCAGCCCGACGACTGCGAGCAGCCATTCCGACGACTTGAGCTTCAGGTCGGCCTTCTGCAGGTCGTCCGCGAGCTTGCCGGTATGCGACGTGCGCGAGAGCAGCGGGTTGAGCCCACTCGTGAGTCCGTCGAGGAGGTCGCGCAGCGCGTTGCCCGTCTTCACGCGAGGTGGGGCGGTGGAGATCACCGTGTCGCCCCCGTACTGGTTGAGGCGTCGCGCCATCTCCCCAGCCTGGTTCTGCCCACGGCTGAGGAGGAAGGCGAAGATCGACAGGACTGCCGACGCGGCCAGGGCCGCTGCGACGACTGCGGCTGGCGTCATTACTGTCTCAGCCGCCGAAGAGACTGTCCAACGTGGCTGGCGTCACGATGGTCTGCTTCACCACTGGGATGTTGGGCGCGCCGGCATCTTCGTAGTTCGGGGTGTAGCTGGTCGCGGTGAGCTTGCCCCACTCGGACTCGGGCCGAAGGACGTACTTGACCACGAACTCGTGTCCGTCACCGACGATGAGGCCGGCGAGCAACGGCGCCTGGGCGCGCGGCACTTCGACGAGGAGTGTGTCAGGCGCGGCAGTGGCGGCCGTTCCCGAGTCGCCGACGCGAAGCACGATGAGGTCCTGGAAGGTGTAGCGGACGCCGAGCGTGCCGGTGGTCGACTGCACGAGGATGTCGATGTGGTCGCCGGGCAGGATGTAGCCCGCGTCCGACACGAGCGGACCGTTGAAATTGTTCTGCTGAAGGCTGGTCAGCGTCGTCGGCACAGATGCGCTGGTCGGAATCGCCACGGCGACGTAGCCCTTGGTGATCTGCGACTCGACATCGGTGACGGTCGCGCCCGTACCGCTCGATGTGATCGAGAGGTTGGGGCTCGAGAAGAAGCCGGGGACGAGCGGCGTGTTGTCCGCGAGCGCAACCTCCGTGACCTTGCCGACGACGGCGACAGGATCGGTGTATGCGTCACCCGGCTTGGCGGTCAACGGCACCTGGGTCACGATGACCATGGCGGGTGTCAATGTCGTGCCGGCCGGAATGCTCGTATCCGACACGACAACGTTGACCTCATTCGCCGGTGCATTCGAGCGCACCAGGAGCAGCACGGCAACCGCCGCGGCCGCAGCCAGCACGACTCCCAGAAGCAAGAAGATTCTGCTGTTCGGTTTGTTCGCCTGGATGGCCACCTGTTCTCCTCGGTTGTCTCAGTTGGTGTCGGTCACGCAGTTGCGGCGTCGCTCACCCAGCGCAGCAATGCTGACGTGGATGACGGCCGCACCCGAGTGTGGATCGAATCCGCCCCGCCGTTCATCGCCTTTCGGTAACAAACGCATCGCACAGCGGACGAGCTTGGCCACGCAACGCGTGATGAACCGTTATTCGTCGAAGCGCCCGTTGGCCTGAGCGCGCATCAACATCGCGAGGATGTCATCTCTGTACGGTGCGATGGTGACGATCTTGCGGTACAGCTTCAGTGCGCCCTTGTCGTCATTGCGCAAGCGGCGAAGACGCGTCACGCGCTCGAGGTACGACACCGCGAGATCGATGTCGTGGTCGTCGATGCAGATATCGGCGAGTCGCAGCAGTGGCGTCTCGTGCACCGGGTCCGCACGCGACGCCGCGAGGTAGCAGCTCAGCGCCGCATTTCCCTTGCCGAGCGCGCGGCATCGGTCACCGGCGTCGAGCGCCAGCTCCGCGAGCGCGCGACCTCCGACGTCGTTCGCGAGTCGCTGCAGCAATGCCGCGGCCTCATCGCAACGCCGGCGGCGAAGGCGATCGTTGATCTCGAGTCGCGCTTCGACGACCTCGGGGTCGGTTTCGAAGCGACTGTCCTCGGAGTCGGTGTCCGAACTGAGGTCGTGCGCCTGGTCCGCTTCGTCGTCGCGAAGGCGCCAGCCTCTGGCGGCCGCACCGCTCGGCGCATCGCGGACGGGCTGGGCAGGGGCACTCTCGGGCTCGGGCTCCGGTTCGAGATCGGGCTCTGACGAGGTGAATTCGGGTGCCGGCGCGGATGCGACCGCATCGACCGTCTCTGCGGGCGCCTCGGCCTCAGCGAGAGCCACCGGTGCACGCTGGACAACGGCGAAATCGGCGAGATCGCTGAGATGGAAGCCGTCCTTCGGCTGGACGAATGGCTCCGCGTCCTCGACGTTCGGAGCGGCATGAGCGGCGCCGGAGCCATTGGTCGCCGGTGCCGCGTGCTCCATGGCTCCCTCGCCGTTCGAGGCCGGAGCGACCGGTTCGACAGCCTCGGCGGCCCGGGCGGTCGTCGCTTCGGGAACCGCCTTGGACGCGGCGGCGCCGTTTCGACGGAAGAGCGTGAAGGCGGGGCGGGTGGCCGGCTCCGATGCGGCCGTTACCGTGGGCTCCGGGGTGGCCGCACCAGCGGCGACCTTGGGGTCGGTGACGGGTTCGGGGTCGGAGAAATCCTCCGGCGACAGGTGCGAGTCGAGCTCGGCGAGTCCGGCCTCGACGCGATCGGCGGCCGCTGACGTGGCGGCCGCGTCGGGCTGCGCCTCGACGACCGGCTCGGGCTGGGCCTCGGCGACACGTGCCGCCGGTTGCTCTGGCTCGGGCTCCTGTGCCGGCTTCGGGATCGCTTTCGGCGCCGGGACCGGCTCTGCGACGGTCATGACATGGCCGTTACGCCCAAGGGCTGCGACCTCCTCCGCTCCGATGAGCGTGGTGTCCTGCGCGCCATTGCCGTTGCTCCCGTCGCGACGTGCCGGCGGCTCAGGAAGGGCATCGAGCGAGAGCAGGTACTCGTAGACGGCGCGCTGGAGCCGCCGCGTGAGGAAGTAGAGCTCCTCGGCAGGAAGCGAGTCCGCGGCGGCGCTGGTCACCTCGGTGACGACGCGGAGCAGCGACTGCTCATCGAGGCGTTCGTCGATGACCGCAGCTTCGAGGCCGTGCTCGAGGAATTCAGGCAGTGTGTCGAGTCCGGGCGCCAGGGCGGAGGCGGCATCGAGCCAGCCCTGGCGCAGGATCTCCACGTTGGTTGTAGTCATGGTCATGCGCTGCGGCCAATTGTGGTCGGCACCGGCCCTGGTCTCTGGCACCATGGCGCAACGACTCTGTGACCGCTCGTCATACAGGGGAGACACATTCGGTGACAGCCATCGTCGTCGACGGTTTGCGCAAGTCCTACGGAGCCGTCGAGGCGGTTCGGGGGATCTCCTTCAACGTGGAGGAGGGGGAGGTCTTCGGGCTCCTCGGACCCAACGGCGCCGGCAAGACCACGACCATCGAGATCCTCGAGGGGTACCGGCCGCGCGACGCCGGTGACGTCACCGTGCTCGGGATCGATCCCCACAGCGGTGGGCGGAAGCTCCGCGAGCGTGTGGGCCTCGTGCTCCAGGAAGCGGCCGTCCCGCCCATGCTCTCGGTCACCGAGCTCGTCGACCTCTATCGCGGCTACTACCCCGCCCCGCGCCCCGCAGCGGAGATCATCGAGCTGGTCGGGCTCACTGAGAAGGCCGGGGAGCGGGTCCGCAAGCTCTCCGGCGGCCAGCAGCGCCGCCTCGACGTCGCCCTCGGCCTGGTCGGCGACCCGGAGCTCATCTTTCTCGACGAGCCGACGACGGGCTTCGATCCCTCGGCGCGTCGCGCCGCCTGGGAGGTCGTGCGCAACATGCGGACCCTCGGCAAGACCATCGTGCTGACGACCCATTACATGGACGAGGCGCAGTACCTCGCCGACCGCATCTGCGTGATCGCGGCGGGACAGGTCGTCGCGCAGGGCACGCCGGAATCGCTGCGCGCCGGAACCGAGCAATTGACACACATTCGCTTCGAGCTTCCGAGCGGTGTCGACGCCGCGGCGCTGCCGCTGACGGTGCGACTCGATGACGGTACCGCGATCATCGAGACCAGGACGCCGACCCGGACTCTCAACGACCTGACCACGTGGGCGGTGGCGCAGGGACTCGAGCTTCCGAACCTTGAGGTCGCCCGCCCCTCACTGGAAGATGTCTATCTGGAGCTGACCAAGCATGAGTAGCAGTGGCATCGCACTCCGTCAGGTCGGGTTCGAGCAGAGATCGTTCTGGCGTAACCCCGCAAGTGCTTTCTTCGCCTTTATGTTCCCGATCATCTTTCTCGTCGTTTTCGCCACGCTGTTCAAGGGACAGTCGGTGCAGATCGGCACCGTCAGCACGACATACGACAACTACTACATCCCCGCGCTCGTGGCATTCGGAGTCATGGGCGCGTGCTTCACGAACATCTCGGTCACGCTCTCGGTCCGTCGCGACAACGGGATTCTCAAACGCCTCCGCGGCACCCCACTGCCGACGTGGGCATTCATCGCGGGTGTCGTTGGGTCATCGATCATCGTCAGCATCATTCTCGCCGTGCTCACGACGGGGTTCGGCATTCTCGTGTACGGCGTTCACGTTCCCGAGCATTTCGGTGCTGCTGCCGCGACGATCGGAGTCGGCGCACTGTCCTTCTGCGCGCTCGGTATCGCGATGACCATTGCGATACCCAATTCGGAAGCCGCGCCCGCGATCGTCAACGGCGTGTTCCTGCCCATCGTGTTCATCTCGGGGACATTCTTCCCGGTCGCGCCCTCGAACGTGCTCGCCCAGGTCGCGGAGTGGTTTCCGGTGCGCCACTTCATCGACGCGATGTTCATGGCGTTCGACCCCGGCCATCAATCGGCCACGGGCTTCAACGGCACCGACCTGCTGGTCATGGCCGCGTGGGGCGCCGTCGGCGTGATCCTCGCGGTCCTGCGCTTTCGCTGGGAGCCACGCAAGAGCTGAGGGCGGCCGGAGGGGACCCCGGCGCAGGCTTCAAACCGGACTATTCAGCCTCTGCCGTGGTCCCCTCCTGCCTTAGCCGACGGAGGACTCGTTCTGCGTCTGCACACCGGCGAGCACGAGGACATCATCGAGACGAGTTCCGCCATAGCGTCCTCGGGCGATGATGATGTTGAGCAGGTTGCCGAGCCGCCACACCACGGTGATCTCCACCGCCTGCAGGCCACCCGAGGTGGTCCGGACAACGCTGATCGAATGCCCCTCGTCTCCGAGCGGTCCAGTCGATGTCGGGACCGCGCCCGAGATTGCGTCGAGCTGCTTGACGTTCGCGTTGTACGCACCGGTTGCTCCGCCGACACTCGCGAATCGCATCACCGTCGAAACGACGTCGATGGGGCCGTTGCTCGTGCTGAAATCGATGCCTCGTTGATACTCGACACTCGCGGCTGACTCCAGGCCGCCGGTGGTGAGCGCGGACGCCAGCGCAGCGTCGCCGCCGGCGAGAGTCGACGCGTCGACGTGCGCCGCAGGACTGCTGACGGTGAAGTCCGCCACGGCGAGTTGGTCCAGCGTGATCAGGTCGTGGACTGGGTCACCTGTTGCCAGCGATGAAGCAGCGCCGCAGGCCGCGAGCACCGTGGCCGCGGCGATGACAACGGTGATGCGCGCCCCCCATCCGCGAACGCGGCGCACCGCTACTCGTGACGCAGCGCGCTGAGCACCGACGTCCGCACGGCTCTGCGAGCCGGGCCGATTGTGGCGACGACGGCCGCCAGCACGACGACCAGTATGAGAACGACCACCGTCTCGATGGGGAAGACGAAGCCCGGCGCAAACGTGGGCGTCGTGCTCGCCTGGAGCATCGGCACCGCGATGAGACAACCGGCTGCAACACCGATCAGCGTGGCTGCTCCGGCAAGGAGCCCCGCCTCCGTGAGGACACGGCGCATTGCCTGGCGGCTGCCGAGGCCGACGGCTCGAAGCAGCGCGAGTTCGCGAGTCCCCTGGCGCACATTGACCAGCAGCGTGTTCACGACCGCGAGCATGGCGATGAGCACGGAGATGATCGCGACCGCGAGCAGGAGCCCGATCGAGTGCTGGAGGGCGTCGCGCGCGTCACTCTCGATCACGCTCACCGGAACCGCCTGCATGCCGTAGCTCGCGGCGGTGGCGGCGATGGCCGTCTCGGATCCCCTCGTCGTGACCACGAGATCATCGAATCCGGCCGCGGTCTCGCCGAAGTACGTTCGGGCGAGGTCGTCCGCCATGACGAGGCTCTCGCCCCCGTCGCCGGCTGGGAATGAGTGGCTGACCACACCCACGATCGTGAAGTACACGACGCCTTTCTGCGTGTCCACCGGGAGTTGCGAGCCCACGGTCCAACCCGTGGCGGCCGCGAGCCCGGCGGGTTCGAGAAAGCTCGGCCCATCCTCGAGCGCCATCAGCGCCGTGCTCCGATCCCCCGAGACGACGTCGAGGCCACCCAGCGAGTTGTACGCGGTGGGGTTGATTGCCACGATGCCCTCCGACGCGCCGGCGACGCCCTCCGAAAGGAACCGAAGTGGAGTGGCCTGGGCGACGCCCGGGCTGGCGTCGATCGCCGCTTCGACCTGGTCGTCCTGGGTCACCGGGCTGGTCACGAGCACGTCACCGGCGAAGAGATGGGAGACCCAACTGTCGCTCGCGGTGAGCGCCCCGGCGCTCAGCGCGCTGACGCCAACAGCCGTCGCGACCGCGATTGCCAGACCGGCGGTGGTCATGGCGGTCCGGTTTCGCGCGCCGGTCAGATGCGCGGCGCCGGACTCCGCGCCGGTCACCAATGGCGAGATCGCCAGAGCGAGGAGACGGATGACCACCGGGGCGATGAGTGGCAACGCCACCACGATCCCGAGCAGGAACGCGACCACGCCGAGCGCAACGAGCCCGCTGGCGCTGCTGAGAAAGCAGACGGCGGCGATGACGAGCAGCACCGGGCTGGCGGCCCGGAGGAGGACGCTCGCGCGCTCGCGCTCGCCGAGGGGATGGGGGCGGAGCGCGTCGAGGATCGGGATGCGCGCCGCTGCGAAGAGCGGCAGCAGGCCTCCGACCAGGGCCGCGCCGAGGCCGGCTGCGATCGCGGCCACGACCTGGCCCACCTGGGGCGTCAGGGACGGTGCCGCGAGGTCAGCCGGCGTCAGGCTGCTGTTGAAGATGGCCCCGAGCGCAAGGCCGGCAACGATGCCGACGGGAACGCCGGCTGTCGCGATCGTCGCAGCTTCCACCGCGAAGAGTCGGAACACCTGGCGCGATGAGGCTCCCGCTGCGCGGAGCAGCCCGATCTCGCGCCGCCGCTCGTACGCCGCGAGGGCCGCGCTGTTCGCGGTGACCCCGGCACCGACGATCAGGCTGAGGACGGTTGCGAGCACCAGCAGCGGTTCGAGTTCCTCCAGCGGTGCGCCGGCGGTCGAGCGCGGGTCGTCGGTGGTGACCGCGCCGCCGAAGCTGGCGTGGACCGCGCTGGACACCGCCGCGACGGTGGCCCCGGAGCCGAAACGGAGCGCGACCAGCGGTGTGCGCAACCCGAGCGCGAACGGCCCGAGCATCGCGGCATCGTCGACGAAGACCGTGTCGTGGGTGAACGAGGGGCCGCCACTGGTCCCCGTCGTAAAGCCGACGACGGTGAACAGATCCGGCCCGGTGCTCGTGATCAACTGGATCTTCTGCCCGATGCGGATGGGAGAACCGAACCCTCCGGTCAGGGTCGTGCTCAGGCCCTCGTCGATCGCCACTTCCGAGGTGCTTCCCGGGAGCGGGAGCCGACCGGACGCCACCGAGATGCTGCGCAGCGCCGCGCTCGAGTCCTGGAGCCCCACGAGGGTGACCGCCTCACCCTGAAGCCCGCTCCCCGCCGGGCCGGCGGTGACCTCTTTTTCGTAGAGCGGCACTGCCTGAACCACCCCCGGCAACTCCGAAAGCGTGGTGACCTGTGCCGGGGTCAGCCCGGAGCCGACGTCAACCCGGACGTCGAGCGACGAAGCTCCAGCCTGTTGCAGCTGGGCCTCGGCCGCCTGGGCCGTCAATCCCTGGATCGCGAGCTGGACCGCGAGGACGACGGCGACGCCCAGCGCCACCGCGCTCGCCGTCAGCACGCTTCGCAGCGGGCGCGCCCGGATGGCGCGAACCGGCAGCAGCCAGAAGTCGCTCACAGCTGCAGCTGGGCGAGCCTGCTCACGAGGATCGTCGGATCCGGCATCGCGTCCGGCGTCTGCCCGGCGTGGCTCAGCGCCACGTCGTCGATGACATCGCCGTCTCGCATGATCAGGACGCGGTCCGCATAGGCGGCCACCCGCGCGTCGTGGGTGACCAGGACGACCGTCTGGTGCTCGTGACGGCAGATCCGGGTGATGAGCGCCATCACCTCGTGCCCACTCGTCCAGTCGAGGTTCCCGGTCGGTTCGTCGGCGAGCAGCAGCGAGGGGGAGGCCGCGAGACCACGTGCAAGCGCAACGCGCTGCTGCTCGCCACCCGAGATCTCCTCGGGGCCGTGACCCTGGAGGCCGTGCAGGTTGAGCTGCGCCATGAGCGCGTCCACCCGGGCGTGGATCGCCTCGCGGGACAGCTTCTCCCCGTGCCGCCCCGGGGCCTCATTGCGAAGCCGCAGCGGCAGCGCAACGTTCTCGGCTGCGGTCAGGGTGGGGAGGAGGTTGAAGAACTGAAAGACCACCCCGATGTGGTCGCGCCGGAAGGCCGATCGCTCCTCGTCCTCCAGGGCGTAGACGTCGATGCCCTGGATGGTGACCGAGCCCTGATCCGGTGGCTCGAGGCCGCCGAGCATGTGCAGGAGCGTGCTCTTGCCGCAGCCGCTCGGGCCCATGATCGCGACGAAGTCGCCCGCGGCCACGGACAGCGACACGCCGCGAATCGCCTCACGCGGCGGACGGCTGACACGGAAGATCTTGTGGAGGTCCGTGGCGACGACGATGCGGCCATCGAGGTCGCCCGCAGACGGAGCGACGGTGCTGAGCTGTGTCAGGGCTGCTGTCCTTTAAAAATTGAGGAAGGCTTCGAGCACGGATTCGATCGTGTTGGGGTAGAGCCCTTCGTACTGTTCGATGGGTGGCGCCGACAGGTCGACGGGCAGGCTGCCCGCCGGAACCACCTGCGTTGCCGGCAGCGCTGTCGTGGCCGGTCCGACGACGGGGGGTGCCGGCGCCGGGCTGTTGCGCGGTGCAGGCCTGGGCGATGGTGTCCTGCGCGGCGGTGGGGAGGACGAGCCAACCTGGGCGAACTCCTCGCTGAACATCCACACGTTCTCCTGTCCGGGCGACACGCCCGTCCAGGTGACGCCTGATGCGCTCTCATCGGAGCCCGCCCCCATCTCGGTGTAGTTGCTGTCGAGGATGTTGGCTTTATGCTCCGGGCTGGCCATGAACGCGCTGTTGATGTAGCCGGCGGGATCTCCGGAGCCGGACTCCCAGCCGATGTTCTCTCCTGCCGACGAGTAATGAATGCCGTACGCCTGCATCATCGAGAACACGTACTGGCCGCACCCGAGGATCGGGTGTGCGAAGTAATTGCGCTGGATCATGTCGTCGGAGCGACCCAGGACGTGGACACCGTCGCAGTCATAGGGAGCGCCCTCGCCGATGTCCTCGAGGGTCGCGCTGAATGCCAGCGAGTGCACGCCGTTGCTCGTCCGGTCCTGGTTGGTGAGCGAGAAGAGCTCCGAGTCCTGGCCGCTGTTGGCACTGACCACGCCGGTCGTGCCGGCCAGGTGCATCGCCGCAAGTCCGCATGCCGTGAGGAACACTGCACCGGTCGCGATGGGTCGCATCGCTCGACGCACACGCATGCCGCGGCGCGGGGTGTCGGTGTGGAGGACCGGCGCCGCGCGTACCGATGACGCGGTGCGGACCAATTCCTCCCACGCCGACGGTGGCCCACAATCCATACGGCGTTCCTTCACATCTGGCACCCGAACATGACCGATCCGTTCGGTCGGCCACTATCAAACCCCCTCAGAGCCCCTGGGACGCTGCTTCGACAGGATCGTTGCACCGTTGTGCGTGCATCCCGGGGATGCTTGATTCCAGCCTCCGGGCAGGTATTCGAACGCGATCACACGAGGTGGTTTGAGCTCACATGTCGTTGCTCGACCGAGTTCAGCGGAAAGCAGAGGGAGGTCCTCCGTCCTCCGCCCCAAGCGCGCCATCGTCCCCGGCACCGTCTCCGGCACCGGACCGTCCAGCCGACGACGGCGATCGCTTTCCTCCTGCCGGATGGCAGAACCGCCCCGGAGGAGTCTCGCCGGCTCCGACGCCCGCGCCGGCGGCGCCCGCGCCCGCGCCCGCGCCGGTGCCGGTGCCGGTGCCCCGGCCCGCGTCATTCGAGGTCGAGCGTCCCGCTGCTGAGCCCCAGCGGGCTCCGACGCTGCTGAATCGTGCCGGTGGCGGCCTCGCACGCCCCGGCATGACCAAGATGGGCGCCCACGCCAACACCCACGTCGCGCTGCGCGGCAAGGTGCATCAGCGCCTCGTCGAGGAACTGGCCCAGGGCACCGACTCGGTCCCGCCGGAGATGGTGCGCCAGCGCATCGCGGAACTGCTCAACGATGTGATCACCGAGCAGAACATCACCATGAGCCGGCCGGACCGGCTTCGCCTCGTCGAGATCCTCGTCAACGACGTGCTCGGCCTCGGGCCGCTCGAGGAGTTGCTCGCGAGCGAGGACATCACCGAAATCATGATCAACAGCTACAAGCAGATCTACGTCGAACAGCACGGCAAGCTGACGCTCAGCCCGGTGACGTTCGAGAGCGATCAGCAGTTGATGCAGGTGATCGACAGGATCGTCAGCAGCATCGGCCGCCGCGTCGACGAGTCGTCGCCGATGGTTGATGCGCGCCTCAAGGATGGCTCCCGTGTGAACGTGATCATTCCGCCGCTCGCGCTGCGCGGACCCACCATGACGATCCGAAAGTTCGCCAAGGAAGCGCTCACCATCCAGGACCTGGTCAAGTACGGGTCCATCACCGAGGACATGGTGCGATTTCTCCGCGCCTGCGTTCGCGGCAAGATGAACGTGGTCGTGAGCGGCGGTACCGGCTCTGGAAAGACGACGACGCTCAACATCCTGAGCAGCTTCATCCCCGAGGACGAGCGCATCGTCACCATCGAGGATGCGGCGGAGCTCCAGCTTCGTCAGGATCATGTCGTCACGCTCGAAACTCGCCCGGCGAACGTCGAAGGTCGTGGACGCGTCTCGATTCGCGACTTGGTCATCAACTCCTTGCGCATGCGCCCGGACCGCATCGTCGTCGGTGAGTGTCGTGGCGGTGAGGCGCTGGACATGCTCCAGGCAATGAACACAGGCCACGATGGATCACTCACCACATTGCATGCGAACAACGCGCATGACTGCATCAGCCGTCTCGAGACGCTGGTGCTCATGGCAGGAGCTGAGTTGCCGTCACGCGCCATCCGCGAGCAGATCGGCTCCGCGGTCAACGTCGTGGTGCAGCAGTCCCGCCTTCGCGATGGAACGCGCAAGATCGTCAGCATCACCGAGGTGCTCGGCTGCGAGAACAACGAGGTGAAGCTGCAGGACATCTTCACCTACAAGCAGGCCGGTGTCGACGACAACGGCAAGGTTGTCGGCTCGTACATGCCGACCGGTGTCATCCCGACATTCCTCGAGCACCTCACGACGTCGGGCGAGGAGCTGTCCGAGGACATCTTCCAGCCCATCCACGTCATGGACGGCATCGGCTCCGCCTAGATTCCTGGCGCTGCGCCAGGGACATCCCCTCGGAGCTGAGGTCGCCGGGATGTGCGCCGAGTTCCATGGTGGTGGGGAGCCCGCTGATGCCTCCCTGTGCATCGAGCATGACACGCGCTCAGTCTGCCTGCGTACAGATGTTTTGGCCGAGAGGGCGCAGGGTGGGGGCCATGCCAGCCGCAGAACGTCGTCTCGCGCGGTGCCCCAACTGCGGCGGATCCGGAGACCGCCATCGAAAAGTGGAGTTTCGTCAGGGCACTGTCGGCGCATGGGCGTCGAAGGCGGTGGCCAGCGATGAGTGTGCCCGTTGCAGCGGCGACGGCCTCATCTACGAGCCTGTCAATCTCCCGCCGCCCTGCGCCATGCCGTAGCAGGCAATCGGTGCGACGGGATCCGGGTCCTGGCTACGGAGTCGACGACACGCGGCGGAATGTGTACACGTCGCCGGTGTCATCAGACTCGGTCATCGCGTTGCCACTGCAGGTGTAACTCAGAGCCTCGTCACTGACCTGCTGCAACGGCCTGGGCGCGCTGCCGTTGACGGAGATCGTCAGGTGTTCGGCCGACGAGTCGATTGGTTCTGCGGTCAGGCGCCCGTCGAGGAAGATCACCGGTGAACGCAGGGTCCCGCTCGCACGCATGATCACGCGATACCCCTGACCGAGCCTGTGAACGCTGTCCCGGTGAGGTTTTCGACCACTGTCCCGTGGCTGAAATAGTGGTTCACGCCGCCGGCCCCCCCGACGGCGGTGATGGACACGATGCCTTGCGGCGTCTCGATCGACAGCACCATGCTGGCGGTGATCACTCGCCAGGTTCCGACGGGGCAGGTGTCGCCGATCGCCGGACCGGCGGTCGGGGCAGGTGTCGGGGAAGGCGTGCTCAGCGTGGTTGGCACCGACGCGACACTCGCGACCGGGGGCGTGCTGATCCCGCTCCCGCAGGACGCCAGCAATGGCAGCGACGCCACAGCACAACCCAGGGTGATGGCGCGCAGGGACTAAGCGACTCCGCTGAGATGACCGTTCTGGCCGTTCTTCTCGGTTGCGACGCCCACCTGGCGGCGGTCCGGGAAGATCTGCGCGAGGCGCGGTGGCAGCGCGATGCCCATGTCGAACAGCCTGTCGATGATCCGCGGCCGGATGCCGGTAGGCTCGAAGTCGCCGATGATCTTGCCGGTCGACGGATCGGCGCCGCGTGACTCAAACTTGAAGATCTCCTGCACGGTGATCATCTCGCCTTCCATCCCGATAACCTCGGTGACGGACACGACCTTGCGCGAGCCGTCCTTGAGGCGGTTCAGCTGGATGATCAGGTTGATCGCGCCGGCGATCTGCTGGCGAATCGCCTTGAGCGGCAGGTCAAGTCCGGCCATGAGGACGAGGGTCTCGAGCCTCGAGAGCGTCTCGCGAGGGCTGTTCGCATGGATCGTGGTCAGCGAGCCGTCGTGACCGGTGTTCATGGCCTGGAGCATGTCCAGGGCCTCGCCGCCGCGGCACTCTCCAACAACGATGCGGTCGGGTCGCATACGCAATGAGTTGATGACCAGCTCGCGAATCGCGATGCGGCCCTCACCGTTGACATCCGCGGGACGAGCCTCGAGACGGCAGACGTGCTCCTGGTGGAGCTGCAACTCTGCCGCATCCTCGATCGTGACGATGCGCTCGTCGATGGGGATGAATCCTGAGCACACGTTGAGGAGTGTCGTCTTACCGGTACCGGTACCGCCGGATACCAGGATATTGGCTCGCGCGAGCACGCATGCCTGGATGAAGGCTGCGGACTCCTGGGTCAACGTGCCGAATCCGATCAAGTCGGAGACCTGATACGGATCCTTGCTGAACTTACGAATCGTGAGGATGGGACCGTCGAGCGCAACCGGCGGAATCGCCGCGTTCACGCGGGATCCGTCAAGGAGGCGTGCATCCATGAGCGGCGTGCGCGAGTCGATGCGACGGCCGACGGCGGCGCCGATCGTGTCGATGACGCGCATCAGGTGAGCTTCGTCGTCGAAACGGATGTCGGTGAGAAGGATCTTGCCTTTGCGTTCCACGTAAACCATCTCTGGTCCGTTGACCATGATTTCGGTCAGGCTGTCGTCGTCGACCAGTGGACGCAGCGGACCGAGAGCCTCGAGATAGCGGCTGTCGAGTTTCTGCGGGGCGGCTGCCATGCTCACGTGGGGATGCTCCTTGGATTTCGGACGGAAGGCGGTTCCGCGCCGATTGTGTACGCCACGGGAGTGCGATCTCCCGGGAGCAACCGGTTCGATACACGTTCGATTCCAGCAGCGTTCCAGACATCCACGACTCGTTAACTCGTCCGGGTACGATCACGTCGTTGTGATAAGTACAGGGGCGATGACAACAGTAGGGGGGGCCTCGATCCAGGAGGACGAATGGTTCGGAGAGGGGAGCGCCTTCGATTCCGGGGAAGACCTCGCCGCCGCGCTCTTCGCGCTGGCCGGGACGAGCGCCACGACCGCGATTCCCAAGCCCGAGATCAGCTGGCCAACACTCGTCGCTCCCGACAGCGATCCTGGGTTCGTCGAGGTCGAGCGCTCGAGCGCCCTTGAGGGTGCCAGGCGCCCCGGATCGTTGTACGGAGCCAGAGGCGGGAACGCCGCCCCCGACAGCTGGTCGGTCCGTTCTCCCGGTGAGCAGCTGCTGCCGCCGAAGGTCTCGGGTCGGACGGGCTGGACGATTCGCAACAGCGTCGCTGTGCTGCACCGGACGGAGGAAGCGATCGCGCGTCTTCGTGAGGAGGCAGTGGCCATGGCGTTCCTTGCCGCTGCCGAAGCGTGTGGCCGGGGGAGGCCTGCATCGCTCGAACGCCGCAGCCACCCGAGGTAGCGACGCTCAGCGTTCGTACTGGCGGAGGCGCTCATCGACCTGAGAGCTGGTGAGCGAGGTCGCTGCCGCGGGTGCGCCATGTGTCCGAGCGTTGCCAGGCGACCCCGCCGGCGTCGAGGAGGACGCCTTCCCAGAGGTCGTTGCGGGATCCTCAGCCTGATCGCCTCCCTCGTTTTCCCGCCGCCGCATCATCGCGTAGACGTTGTCGAGGGTCGGGGCATGGCCGAGGCGGAGCAGCGCCAGCACCGCTTCAGGATCGATCGCTCCCGGAGCCGCCAGTGCGGCCGCTCGAGCGGACTCGAGCGCGGCGGCCTGCGCTGCCTTCATCTCATGGCGTGCGTGGCGGGCCATCCGGAGCAGTGCGAGACAGATGATTCCTTCGACGCAGGCGAGACCGGCAAGGATCAGGACCGAGTGATCCTGGATCCAGCTCACCAACTGGTTCGTCACCGGGTCATGCTCCGCATAGCCGCTCTGCAGCCTGCTGGTGCATCTCGCGTGCCATCGCCTGAATCGACGCGGGATCCTGGCCGTCGACGTGCAGGCCTCGGATGGTGTCGATGGTGGCGACGAAGTCGTCGATGGTCGAGCGGGTGCTGCTGAGGAGTGCCGTCACCTGAACGGCGTTGGTCTCGCCGAGCCACACGATGCCGATCTGCACCAGCTCGTTGCGGACCTCGTCGAAGTCCACGTACTGCGAGCCGACCGGCTCGTCGCGACGAAAGAATCCCGGATCCACGCCGTCGGCCGAGGCCGATGCGGTGTCCTCATGGCCGGATGCCGCAACCGACGCCGGCTCGAGGTCGGCGTTGTCGGGTTCGCCCCAGGAGAGCGGCGACGCCGAGCCGGGTCCTCCGGAGGGAGGAACGGCCTCGTCTGGTTCGGCGAGTGGCCAGCTCCAGGGTCCGGGGGTCCGCAACACTGGCGCGGACCGTGTGGCCTCGCCCTCGTGGTCCGATCCGTCCTCACCCGCGGCGGCATCGGCCTCGGCGAGCGCATCGGCGAGCGACTCGATGTTCGGCGACGCCTCGCCGATGACCTCGGCAGGCTCGGCGGCACCGTGCACGACGTCGTCGAGCCACGACGATGACACCCACGACTCCCGCATCGCCTGCGCCGCAGGTTCTGGCTCGGCCCCCCCGGCGGGTTCGTCGAGGGACACGAAGTCGAAGGGCTGCGGTTGCTCCTCGGCCGGGGTTGCGACCGCATGGTCGCGTGCGTCCGATCCGTGATGCCTGAAGTCGGGCTGCAGCGCAGTCTCGAGCGGAGCGGTGGAGGCGATCTCGACGTCGGCGACCGCCGGGGCGGCGTCGCCGGCGGAAGCGTCCGCCGCGGCTTCGGGATCGTCGTCACGACGTGCAACCGACCACGCGGGAGTCGTTGGCGCCTCTGCCGCGTCCGCGGTGTCTGAAGGCGGCGACGGCTCGTCGGCGGCGGTGTGGGATCGCAGCCAGACCGGCTGGGGGGACTCGCTCGGCTGGCGGACGCTCCATCCATCGAACGTGGGGGTCTCGGTGTCAGCAGTGGTCGAGAGGTCGGACACGCCGGCAAGTGCCTCTTTGACCGCCTGCTTCTCGGCACGAGACTTTCGCGATCTCCCGAATCCCCAGCGCGACCGCTTCGCCTTCTTCGCCGGCTCGGCCTGCGCGGGAGCAGGAGGTGGCGGAGGCGGCTCGTCGGTTGCGTCCGGCGCCACCGCCTCCTCGGGCGGCGGTGGCGGAGGAGGCGCGAACGCGTCGGTGGAGGCTTCGGGCTCGGTCCCTGTGGTATCGGACGTGCCGGCGACGCGGGCCTCGGTGTCGGGAGTCGCTGCGACGTCCCATGAAGCCACCGGCTCCGTGGCATCAGCGGTTGCAGCCGCCTCCGGTGCACCGTCCGCACTTACAACTGAAGGGTCGGGCACTGCTTCGTCGGTCGCACGACCCACCGGCTCAGCGGGCGCGGCAACCACATCGTTTGCAGTGACGTCAGTCGCGTCGTCCTGGGGTGCCGGCGCGGCGCCGACGGCATCCTCGTTTGCAGCGACTTGCGCGACGTCGAAGAAGTCATGAGCGTTGGCTGCAGTTGGCGCCGACTCTGCCGCGACCGGGCGCGGCTTGCGCTCCATCACGGTCAGGCGGCCTCGTGACTGTGAGAGCAAAGAGCGGAGGCGCTCCGGGGATGCCACCGCAGAGCGCTGCGTCTCCGAATACACCGCCACCAGTCCTCCGCGGCTGAAGAGCGCGATGCCCCGGACCGGGGCGTCGATGACGAGCACGCGATCGAGCCCGTCCGAGCGGAAGGCCGCGAGCATCGAGGCGGGGTCCAGCCACGAGAGCTCGACGTCGCTCACAGCGACCGGAAGACGCCACAGCATGGTCAGCGCCTCGGCGACCCGCGGGTCATCGAGCGCGTAGCCGGCAAGCGATCCCTTGGTCGCTCCGAGCAGGGCCATCCCAGCGGTCTCGCCGCGGGCGTGGTCGTCCGAGTCGAGCCAGACGGCATCGATCAGGTCGCCGCCGCTGACAACCGCCGCGGCGCGAAGCTTTGCCCCGGTGAGGATGAGGATCGAGGGTGGGAGCCCGGAAAGACGGTCCGCAAGACGCACGTCCTGAGGTGACGCCTCGACCCAGAGCGGTCGTCCACCAGGGAGGAGGGGGAAGTCCGCGAGACCGAAGGGCAGGTCTGGCGCATCGTCGACGGCGCTCCACCACTCGGGGTCTTTGTCGACGACCGGGTCGTCGGCGTAGGAGCCGGCGAGGCGCACGAATGGTCCGGCGAGCTCGTCGATGGTGATCGACAGCGTCTCGTGCGGTGACATCGCGCGACGCCAGTCGGAGACGGAGAACACTCTCGGCAGAGCGGCGAGAAGCGCGTCGATCGCTGCTTCCCCTTCGATCTGTGACTCATCGGTTTCGAAGACGGCGTGGCTCGGCCGTCCAAACACAAGGTAGAACGTCGCCTTGGCGCCATCCCAGGAAATGTCGAACGCGCCGCTCAAATAATCGTCTTTGGCGCTGGCAAGCTGTCGCAGTAACTTGACATGGGGCGCCGCAGTGGCCATGTGCGGATATTCTACGGACGTGCCTGCAGAAGTCATCACGATCGCGTCGCTAAAAGGTGGTGTCGGAAAGACAACCAGCAGCTATGCGCTGTGCGCCGCTGCGGCGGCTGGTGGCCTCAAAGTCATCGCAATCGATCTCGATCCCACCGGAGGATTGAGCAACGCTCTCGAGCGGGCCAAACGCAGCGTTACCGTCATTGATGTCCTGCACGGGCGTGTGAGCCTGCGCGATGCCCTCATCGATCATCCCCTCGGCATACGCACGGTGGCGTCACATCGCAGCCTCAACGATGAGTCGCCGTCAAAGGAGCAACTCGACGAGATGCTCGCCGATGTTCGTGACGACTGCGACATCATCCTGCTCGACACGCACCCGCACGAACCGTCCCTGGTCGGCCCCATGGGCGCGGCCGACCGGATCGTGATTCCAACAGCGCTGGACATCCTCTCGCTGCGAGCCGCGGCGCTGACCGTCGGACTCGCCCAGCAGCTCGACGCGCTTGACCGCATCCGCGGCATCGTCGTCACGAACGCGAAACGACCGCTCTCGCGGATCACGGACTCCCTGCTCAACGGGCTGACCCTCAGCGGCCTCGCGTTCGAGACCGTGCTCTGGTACTCACCGGGCTGGGTGGTCGCCACCTCGGGTCGCGGCGAGCTGCCGGATCCGGAGCTGCTTGCGGAGAGCAAGGCGCTCCTGCGCGAGGTCGCGACACGTCCCGCGCCGACCGAGGCGCTTCGTCAGTTCGTCGGCATGGCGCAGGGAAGGCGGCCGAAGCCCGCCGGGGCCGCTACTCCCTGATTCGCTGCCACCAGCTCCTCGGCCGAGGCTTTGGTGGTGGCGGTGCCGGCGGGCCCGATCCCGGACGTGGACGGGAACGCTCTTCGGCCAGCGCGCGCTCGGCGGCCCTGCGGGCGCTGTCCGCTGCAGCGCGGGCCGCCTCTGCGGCCATCCGTGCCTCCTCGGAGAGGTCGATGCGCCGGAGCAACGTGGTCCGCTCATCCTCGAGGGTGCTGACCCGCTGCGTCAGGGTGGAGATCTCCTCGAGGTAGGGAGCCTCGCCGGCGACCATGGGAACGGTCAGGTCGTCCTCCTCGGGATCCTGGATGCCCGACTTCAAGCTGGCTGCCTGACGGTCGACGAGCGCGTCGAGGAATGCCCACTGCTGACGGAGCTCTTCCTCGGAGTGGCGCGGGACAGAGCTCACCGCACCAGGGCGACCAGGCTCACTCCGTCGAGGGCGGCGAGCGCTGCGGTCAGCGCCTCGGGCGACATCAGCGGGAGCACTTCGGCGTGGGGCAACTCGAACGCGATATCGGCGGCAAAACGACGCGGGCGCGACAGTGGATCCGGACGAAGCACGAACGCCGGGGCGTTCGACTGTGCAGGCAGCGCGGCGTTGAGGGAGGTCTGGTCGGCAAGCACCCGGGTCTCGTCCTGCGTGAACCCGGCAGCGAGCAGGCGCTCGCTCAGGGCAGTCCGGTCACCGGTGTGCTGACGGCGTTCCACCGTGGTCCAGGCGGCCACGAGCAGTGCCTCGCGCTCGGAAAGCTCACGAACGATCGCGGGGACGTGCGACTGCCCGAGCTCGCGAGCAGCGCGGAGCCGGCGCGATCCGCAGACCACCTCGAAGCGATCACCGCCGCGGCGGCGGAGGAGGAGTGGTTCGATGATGCCTCGCGACGCGATGCTTGCCCGCAGCGCAGCCAGCGTGGCGGCATCCACGTCGGTGCCGGGCCACCAGGGGCGGTCGTGCACGGCGTCGATGGCGATGCGCTCGACACGGGATTCGGATGTCGGGGCGAGCCAGCGAGCCATCGGACCCGACAGTGGCGGCCCGTTGACGGCCTGCGCCGGGCGCTCGCCGATCTCAGACATCGGCAGCCGGCCCCTCACCGGCGATCTCGCCGGCAAGCTCGCGGTACGCGGCTGCGGCCTTGGACGATGAGGCATACGCGGTGATCGGAATGCCGGCCAGGGATGTCTCCTGAAGCTTGACCGTCGGCGTGATCACGGTCGCGAACACGCGGATGTTGGCAAGCTCGCAGAGACCATCGAGGAGTTGGCGGCTGAAACGCGTGCGCAGGTTCACGAACGTCGGAACGATTCCCAGGATGGCGAGGTCCGGGTTGAGGCGGCTTCGGACCAGGTGGACCGTGCGCAGCACTTCTTTGAGTCCGCGGATGGCGAAGCCCGACATCTGGACCGGGATCAGCACCTCGCCGGCCGCGGCGAGCGCGCTGATCGTCTGGAAGCCAAAGCTCGGGGGTGTGTCGAAGAGGACATAGTCAAAGGTTGCGCGGATGCCGTCGCGCCGGAGCGCGTCCCGAAGGACGAGCTCCTTGTCGATCGACGACGCCAGCTCGCCCTCCACCGCCGACAGGTCGGGCGACGCGGGTAGCACCCACAGGTTCGACCAGCTGGTCTCCGCGATGGCATCCCCTGCCTCGACGTGTCCGCCGATCACTGCGGAGATCCCGGGGCGCTCGTCGTAGGGGTCGAGCCCGACGCCGCTCGTCAAGTTCGACTGCGGATCGCAGTCAACGAGGAGCACGCGCTTACCTCGCTCGGCGAGCGCGGCGCCGAGGTTGATGACGGTCGTGGTCTTGCCCACGCCGCCCTTGCCGGAAACGCATGCGATGGAGACGGTCACCTGAAACCTGCACGATAGCTTGCACCGCCCTTCGCTGGCCATCGGGGACCAGAGCGCGAAAGGGACCTCAAGACGCGATGGCGCTCTGTGACCTGGGCGTCACGCAGGATCCGAGCCCATCGCGTGCAACGCGTCAATACTTTCAAGCGATGATCAATGCACACAGTGCAGGGCATCACGGAGAGGTGGAACGTTTCCAGCTGCGGCGGGGGGAGATGTATCGAATCTCGTACACCGTGAGAACCCCGCAGCAGCGGCGCGTCACCCGGAGCCTCGCGGTCTACGCCGGCTCCGCGAAACGGCGGCTGTGGGACGGCCGGGAAGCGGTGTGCTTCGAGTTTCAGCGACCCCACGGGCGGCCGCTCTCGCTGTTGCGAGGACAGATCGTCGAGGCGCGCCCTGCGACATTGAATGATCGCGGTCAACTGGTGCTTGTCGAGGAGTCCGGTCAGCGGCGGCCGATGCCGCGCCACCTGACCACACGAGGTGCATGGTCGCCACCCCCGTGGTCAGCTGGCTAGGCCCGACTCCTCGCCCCCGATCCCGGTGCGTGACAGCCGCTCATTGAGGCCGCGGCGCTCGAATCGATAGCCGATGCCGGGGACTGCGTGGATGTACGTGGGGCGCGGGCCTGTGGGCTCGATCTTGCGGCGGAGGCGGTACACGTGAGCGTCGACGCTCCGGAGGTCGAGATCCGCGCCCTGGCCCCAGACCTTCTGGATCATCTCGGACCGCGAGATCACACGCCCCGGCGATGCCGAGAGGAGCGCGAGCAAGTCGAACTCGGTCGGGGTGAGGTTGACGGACTCGCCGTCACGAAGGACCTCGTGCCTGCCGATGTCGACGATGAGGCCGGGGAACTTGAGGCGCCCCGGGCGCACCTGCGACTGGGTGGTGCGCTGGCGGCGCAGCTTGGCGTTGACGCGCGCTGCGAGCTCACGGATCTCGAACGGCTTGGCGATGTAATCGTCGGCGCCGATCTCAAGCGCCACCACGACGTCGACGGTGTCCGTGCTGGCCGACAGGATGATGATCGGCACCTCGACGCCCGCTCCGCGGAGCCGGCGGCAGACATCCAGGCCCGGCATGCCCGGCAGGCTGAGGTCGAGCAGGATGAGGTCAACGTCACTCTGCTCGGCGAGGCGCAGCCCTTCGGCGCCGTCCTCGGCGAACTGGAGGCCGAAGCCATGCTGCTGGGCGACGGTGGCGAGGATGTCCCGCATCGCGGGGTCATCGTCGATGACCAGCACGGTCGCCTCCGCGGGCGCCCGCACGATGCCGTGGCCCAGCGGCGCGAGGATCGATTCGGTAAAGGTTGTCATCCGTTCCTCAAGTTGCGTCGACCGCACCAAACGTGCCCATTGGCGCAACGTAGCACCGCCTGGGCGGCGGGTTTGCGGCGGTTACGGACGCGTTGCCCGTCTTTACCCATCTGCAACTGCCGGCAGCACCCCAAGCACATCAGACGTGCACCGGGAAGCGGGAGCTCCATCACACGTGCACCGGGAGCGCGACGACAAAAGTGTTTCCACGCGCTCGGGAGTTGTCGATCCAGATCCGTCCCCCCATGCGCTCGACGAGCTGGCGGGCGAGGTAGAGGCCGACGCCGAATCCGCCACGTTGACGGAGCAGCGGCGACTCCACCTGGTAGAAGGAGGCGAACACGCGGTCGACGTCACTATCCGGGATGCGGCGGCCGTTGTCCCGGACCTCGACGTGCACCTTGTTCACCGCGCGGTAGGTGGTGACGCGCACCGGCTCGGAGTCGGGGGAGAACTTCAGCGCATTGTCGATGAGACATGCGACGACGAGCGCGAGACGTTCGTGATCCGCGAGCACGCGCTGCGCATCGGGCGCGACGGTGATTGCGAAGCGATCGTGGTCCGCCGACTCGACGAATCTCGCGATGACTTCACGGAATACGTTCTCGAGGTCGACCGCGGCGGTCTTGAGGCGGATCTCCCCCGACTCGAGCTGCGCGATGCAGAGCAGATTGTCGGTGAGCCGGGCAAGGTGTTCAGCCTCGAGGCGCAACTCGTGCAGACCCTCGTCGCGCGCCTCCTGGGGCAGGCGATCACCCGCATCGTGCATCAGCGTGAGCCATGCCTTGATCTTGGTCAAAGGTGTCCGCAACTCGTGTGACGCCAGCATCATGAACTCGCTCTTGATGCGATCCACCTCGCGCAGCTCGGCGAATGCAGCGTGCTCGAGCTCGATGGATCTGCGCACCTGCGCGTCACGCTCGCCGACGAGCTCACGCGCCAGCAGATTGCTGCTCAATGCGACGACGAAGAGCAGGAAGAGCCGCGACACGAGTGCGTCGACGAGTGTCGTGTCGAGGTGATGATTGGCAACATTGAATCCGACCACGAAGTACGCGATACCGGTGACGAACGCGCACACCATGCTTCCGACGAGCCCGAAGCGAAGGCTGCTCGCAATGACCACGATGAAGAAGGTGACGGCGAGGTCGGAGTTGTAGCCCCCGGTGAGATAGACAAGTCCGCACGCAACGGCGAGATCGAGCACGATCGTCGCCACCTGGAGACGGCGACCGGGGATGCGGTTGGCGAGGAGCATGACCGTCGCCGCGAGGTTGAACACGCCCCAGGCGCCGAGCACGAGGTTGACAGCTGCGGTCGACTGCCCTGTTCGGAGACCGGGGAAGTTGTTGGCGACCGCGGCGAAGATCAGCACCATCCAGCGGCTCAGCTCGATGGTTCGCTCAATCCCGGCTCGGCGGTCCCGCACGGGCATCGAAGTGGACTCGCTCCGCGGCCGGCGAGTTGGGAGACGTCCTGCCGGACGCTCCGCCGAGTTCGTCATCGGGCGTGCCGGGGCGGACTGCGTCAGCTCCCGACTCACTGCTTCAGCCATGCTGACCAGGGACGCGCGTATGGTCGCAGATCGCCTCGCTCACTCTGGTGAGCCTAGCGGTGGTTCGGGCTTGCCAGACGAAGGTCTCGTAACGATGCCGCACCACCCACTGTTACAGGCGAACAGATGCATGCCTCAGTCCTGGAAACTTCACGTCAGCCGTGTCGCTCCCATCGAACGCCCCTTTGCATCCGGACCGCCCGGATGAACTCGCCGCCGGCGCGGCCGCCCTTCGCGACGGTCGTGTGGCCGATGCGGTCGCCGCGTATGACCGCGCCCTCGAACGACTCTCCGCTGATGGGCAACCCGAGCAACGCGGTGCAGCGCTCCTGGCGCGTGGGCTCGCTCACCAACTGCTGGGCGAGACGTCCAGCGCCACGTCGGACGTCCTCGCAGCGCTGAACGCCTGGTCGCTTGCCCGGGCTGACTGGGCCTCGAGTGCGATGTCCGATCTTGCAGCGGCACTGTCCGGAGCAGGCAACCTGGCCGCGGACACGTACTGGCAGGCGGCACTTCGCCTCGCCGAGCGCAGTGGCGACGTCATCCTGCAGGCGGCCGTGGCCGGCGAGTGGGGACGCCATGCGGCGCGCGCCGGGGAGCCGGTGACCGCCGTCGCCCTGCTCGAGAAGTCTGCCGAGCTCGGTCGCCGCGCCGGTGATGACGCGATCGTCGCCAAGGCACTGGTGAACCTCGCCCGCGTCGAGCTCGATGCCGGCAGGGGCGGTCACGCGATGCGGAATATCGGCGAGGCACTCGCGCGGGACCAGCGCGGCGACCTTCGCGCGGCCACCGCGGGCCTCCTTATTGATGTCGCCGCCGGTGCCTTCCATTCCGGGGACACCGCTCATGCCGAGCTCTGCCTCGAACAGGCCCTCTCGTTGAGTGGCAGCGATCGCCAGATCCGCGAGCGCACCCTGGCCGCGCTCGGCGGGCTCGCCAGGGCGCGCAACGATTACGCCGCAGCAGCACGGTACGGCGAGGAACTCCTCGACAGCGCCCGGCGGGGTGGCGACCTCACGGTTGCCGCCGAGTCGCTCCACGACCTCGGCAGGATCGCATTGCTCGCCGGCGTGCTCGACGACGCGGCGCAACGTCTCACCGAGAGCGTCGTGATTGCCCGCAGTCTCGGGCTCGACTCGCTGGCGGCCTCGGGATCGCGCGCCCTCGCAGAGGTTGCCATCCGTCGCGGTGCGATGTTGCGCGCCCTTGGCTACGCGGAGCAGGCGGTGATCCTCTCCATGGGACAGGACGATCTCGAGGCATGTGCGGCGACGTTGCTGTTCGTGGCGGCCGAGGCGGGGAGGGCAGGCCTGGACGATGTCGCCATTCCGGCCAATGCCGGCGCGGCCGAGATCTATCGACTTCTCGAGCGCGACGATCTCGCCCAGGTGCTGTCAGGCGGTTCGCCGCTCCCCGCGCCGGGCGCCGAAGCGCGCACCGATCGACTCGAAGCGGGACTCGAGGCTGCACGCTCCGTGGTCGACCCGAACGGGATCGACATCGGCTGACCGACGGTTCAGCAGGCCGGGACGCCTGGAGGCGGGATCACGAGGCCACTCTCGGGAGGTGCCGTCCCACTCGGCGGTGCGGACATGACCAGGCTTTTGCTCGTCGCGTCGTAGCAGTTGACCGTCCAGCCGAGGACATGCAGCGCCGCCGCCTCGCGGGCATCCGATGGAAGGATGGCGTGCTGGATGCGCTCGCTGGTGAGCACGTGGACCCAGTTGGGGTCGAGTTGATCGATGGCGTCGTACAGCTGCAGAGCGCTGTCGCCGAAGACCGCCGGCTCGTCATAGAGGAAGACGACGCGACCGGTGGGGAACCGGTAGGCGAGGTATCCACCCCAGGTGTCAATCGTATACAGGCGCTGTCCCGGGAAGTTGTTCCCCGCGTAGGTGGCCGCCGCCTCGGGGTACGTCTTCGCCTGGTACGTCGCAGCTGCGGAGGCGCTGAGTCGCGGGACGAGGAAGACGGTCATCGCTGCGGCCATCACGAGGAGTGCAACGCTGGTGACGACCGGATGGAGGTGCCGGGTCGTGGTCGTCTCCGGCTCCCGCCCGAGTCGCGGCGCCACGTGCACGGACCACGCTCTGGATGCGTGAACCGCCAGTTGTGGTGCGGCGACGACAGCGAAGAGTCCGAGGTTCTCCTGAGCGAAGAGTGTTGCGATGAGCAATCCGAATGCGGTGATCGCGCTGAAGCGGTCGGGTCCGCCTGACACGGTCCAGAGAACGATGACGAGGACCACCTCCGCCTCGAAGAGACGCGCCCACCACTCGTGGAAGTTGGGGGAGCCGAAGCCCGCAAGTGCCTGAGCCACGCCCGGGTCGAAGACTCCGGAGAGCACCGACGCGTAGATGCCCGGACCCACCGGGTTGGCAAGGGCCGCGACGGCGCTGATCGCAAGCGCTGCGGCGAGCTGGCGCCGGCTTCCCGAAGCGTGCGCGGCCGGGGTGCGAATCAGCAGCAGGGCGGCAAGGAGCACGAGCAGTCCAGCCGCGAACCCGGCGTCCATGTTGGCCCAGAGCAGAAAGAGCGGTGGCAACCCCCACACGGCGGCCGTCCTTCCCTCGCGCCAGCGGCCGATGATGAAGAGCACGATCGCGACGCCGAGCACCGAGATCACGCCGCTGCTCACGCCGGCCACGCTGTTGAGCACCACACCCGTGATCACCATCGCGAGCGCGAGCCACGGTCCGCTGATGCGCGCCGCCCGCGGTACCGAAAGCGTGGCGAGCACCACCGCGGCAACAGCGGCGAGACCCATGACCAGCGACGCGAGACCGGCGCCTCCTGCGCCCACCAGTCCGGCGAGGGTGACCTCATACAGCCATTGCTGACCGACCCAGACGTGCGCAGCGGGCAGGAAGCTGAACGGCTCGTGCGCCGGGATGCCGCTCGTGGTGATGAGCCGTCCGAGCGCGAGGTGCCACCAGACGTCGGTGTTGCTGAACGGCTGGACCGTCAGGACCAGCACCACGATGGCGGCAGCGGTGATCCATGCGATCCGGCTCGCCATCGCACGACGTTGCCGGGCCGGGTCGGCGATGACCAGGAGATCAGGTCGTTTCACTGGTTCTGAGCTCCGGCGTTCGGGGTGGCCTTCGCCTGTTGCGCGCAGACGCTTCCCGGTGCCCAGTGCGGCACGGGCGGGAGGTGCAGCGACGACAGCGTGGCGGTCGGGACGAACGCAACGCTCAGACCGTCCTGATACACCTTGGTCCAGTCGGTGGCGTGGTCCATCACGTCAGCGAGCGGCGTGTCGACGTCATAGAGCACGATGTCGGTGCCGAAGCTCCGGATGATCGAGTCCCAATTGGGCGTGACGGTTTCGACGTCCGCGTACGTCTCGAGCATCTGATCGCCCATGAGCGCGGCGTCACCGAAGATGAAGACCTTGTCCCCGTGCGACGAGAGCGCGTACGCCAGATAGCCTCCCTCGCCGTACTGGTTGAAGATCTTGAGCCCGTCGGGTGCGCCGGCGAGCCACTGTGCCGCACAGACCGGGTACTCCTGTGCGTACGCAAGGGAAACGGGCTGCAGCTCCATCTTGGGCACCAGCCACGCCACGTAGATGCCGCCGAGACCTGCGATGAGCACCGCACTCGCCGTGACGCGGAAGAGCAGTGGTGGGAGCACGCGAGTCCGCGCTCGCGCGGTGGTGGGCGCGCGTCGAATGCGGCGAAATGCTGCACGCAATCGCGGCGTCGCCAGGCTGAGCTGGTCGATGTATACCGCAGTTGATGCGGCGACGAAGAGTTCGATGTTGCGCGCGGACTGCAGTGACAGCACCGTCGTGACCAGCACGAGCGCAACGTCTCTCGCGCGGATGCGTCGATTGAGGACGATGAGCATCGCGAGGGTGAGGAGCATCGCGCCGTAGACGAATACCTCCCAGTCGTGGAAGCTCGGCGAGAACCACTCCTCGATCAGCGACTGCTGCGCTGCCGATGCCTGCGTACCGGCCGCGTAGAACAGAATGCCCGGACCGTTGAGGTTGATCATGCTCGTTGCCGCGCAAGCGAGCAGCAGGTACAGGAGCGGCAGCAGACGCGAGCGCGGGGCGGAGTCCGGCATGTGCAGGTATCCACCGATGAGCTCGGCAATGATGATGACAGCGATGAACCCGAGTCCGATCACGAACTCGCCGTGCAGATTGCTCCACAGCACGAAGAGCGGCACCATGATCCACATGGCTTTCCCGCCGCGCAACAGGTATCGCTCGACCAGCAACAGCGTCAAGGCAGAGAAGGCAAAGGTGACCATCTGCACCCGTGGACCCCAGATGGGGAACCCGGCGATGACGCCGATGAGCATCCCGACACCGAGGACTGCACGACTGGGATGGCGCAGCCGCGCCTTCTGCATGATCGCGAGAAGTCCGAGCCAGGTCACTGCGGAGAGAACCAGGACGATCAGCCCGAGTCCGCCGATGGCGAACTCGATGGCAAAGAACACTTCGTTCAGCCACTCGTGCATCGTCCAGTGATGGGTCGGCACGGTGTACGTGAACGGATCGTTGCCGAGCAGTCCGCCGTGCTGGATGATCAACTGGCCGGCGCGGAGGTGCCACCAGAAGTCGGGGTCCTGAATGGTTCGCGTGACCGGCAGCGCCATGATGACGAGCACGGCGATGAGGAAGAGTCCGCTCGGTGCCGTCAGTGAGTCGAGGCGCTCGCGGAATCCGCTCCGCTGCTTGTGCACCGCCTCAGCCGCCACGCTGCTCATACCGCCGCCTGCTACCTGTCCGTCAGCTCTGTGATGCTCCCGAGATCACGCGGGCTGCCGTTGCAGTACCCGGTTGTTCGAGCCCGACCGACGACCAGAGCATCTTGAGCAGATGCGCAAACTCGAAGGGCTTGCCCATGTATGTGATCCCGCCGAGATCCATGACAGCTTGAATGTCTTCGTCGAAACAGCGCGCGGTGAGCAGGATGATCGGGCACGTCGCGGTCTTGGTCTGGGCACGCAGCTCACGACACACCGAAAGCCCGCTCAGGCGCGGCATCATCACATCGCAGACCACCGCGTCCGGCAGCCAGCCCTTGATCACAATCTCCAGCGCCTCCATGCCATCCTCGGCACAGCGGACGTCGAATCCGTCACTGGCGAGCCGCAACTCGAGAAGACGGCGAAGGGAGTCGTCATCTTCCGCGATGAGAATGCGAGGTGGGTCGCCGTGCGTCATATGCGTCTGGATTTCCTGGAGCGGTGGCTGGACTTCGATCTCGTTATACGCTGGCCGCAACTTGCGGCTCGGCGTGCAACAGGCCTGTCACAGCCATTTGTGAACTACAGGCAGGGTGCGACTCTGCGGTGACATGATGACCACGGTGAGCGAAGTCGAAGTGGCCCCCACCATGAACCCGTCGGCACTGTCCGGCGTCCGGTTCCTGGTGACCAAACGCATCGAAGACCTCGATGCGACTGCTGCGTCGCTCGACGACGAGCTGGCGGCCGTTGCCATTCGTCTTCAGGAGCTCCGGGGCGCGCAACACGAGGCCGAGGGACGCTGGGGTGCGCTGCTGAGCGTGCTGCCGGCCGGTGACGTCGACGAGATCGACACGGCCTTCCGCACGCTCGCCAAGATCCGCGCCGATCTTGCCGCCACGGAGGAGCGTCAGGTCGAGCTCGGCACGCGCCTGACCGGCGTCCGTGCGGAGCAGGAGGTGCTGCGCGCGGTGTATCGCAGCCTCGACGACCTCCTGGCCGCACACGCCGGGCCGACCAACGGCACCGCCCGGCTCCGCGACGCGTCCCGTCAGACGTTTCAGATCATCGAAGAGGAGCGGATGCGCATCGCCCGGGACATGCACGACGGCCCCGCTCAGTCGATGGCGAACCTCGTTCTCCAGGCCGAGATCATCGAGCGTCTGATCGCCCGCGACCCGAAGATGGTCGTCAGCGAGCTGGCGGACTTCAAGAACGGCGTGCGCAGCGTCCTGGATGACACGAGGCGCCTGATCTTCGACCTCCGCCCGATGACCCTGGACGACCTCGGTCTGGTGCCGACGCTGCGGAAATTCGTGGCCGAGTTCGGGGAGCGCAACTCGGTCAATGCGCATCTGCGCGTCGTCGGCGAGGAGATCCGGATGGGTGGGGGACTGGAGCAGACACTCTTCCGGATCGTCCAGGAGGCACTCAACAACGCGCGCAAACACGCCAAAGCGTCTAACGTCGAGGTGGTGATCACCTTCCTGCCCAAGCAGGTGAACGCTGTGATCCGCGATGACGGCGTCGGCATGGACGTCGAGGCGACCGAGGCGAGCGTGGATCGGACCCGTCATTTCGGGCTCCTGACCATGCGCGAGCGGGCCGACGGCGACAAGGGAAAGCTCGAGATCAGGTCCCAGCTCGGCAAGGGGACGGAGGTTCGGGCGACATTCGATCTCTGAGAGCGCCTCTTCGAGAGAGTCGGAACCTGGATCGGTACATCCCCACGACAATGGACGTGATGCGGCACCGTGTTCTTGCATGCGACTACGACGGGACGCTCGCGACCCAGGGGGTCTGCTCTGACCAGACGGTCGAGGCTTTGGAGCGCGTCGCGGCGGCCGGCATCCGGCTCGTGCTGGTGACCGGACGCACACGGGAGGAGCTCGCGGACGTCTTCGACCCCGGCACGCTCTTCGAGGCGATCGTCGTCGAGAACGGCGCGGTGGTCATCGACGTCGTGACCGGCACGGAGGAGCTCCTCGCGCCTCGAATCCCGAGCAGGCTCGTCGCCGAGTTCGAGCGCACCGGTGTCTCGCCGCTCGTCGTCGGCCGCGTGCTCTGCTCGACCGCGTGGAGCCAGCAACCAAAGGTCTCCGCAGCGATCGCCAAGGTGGGTGTTGACCGCCAGGTGGTCCGCAATCGCGAGTCGGCCATGGTGCTGCCTCCGGGGATCAGCAAGCGCACGGGGATCGAGGCAGCGCTGCGGGCCCTTGGGGAGCTGCCCTCCGCCACCGTCGCCGTCGGCGACGGCGAGAACGATGTCCCGCTCTTCGCGGTCGCCGGGGTGTCCGTCGCGGTTGCGAACGCCGTGGACGCCCTCAAAGCGCGCGCGGATGTGGTGCTCACCGAACCGAATGGACGGGGAATCCAGTCGCTTGCCGCGGCCATGGTGGCCGGCGATCTCGGCGTCCTGACCGCGCTGAGCCCGCTCGCGGGGTAGCCCTCAGACGGGGAGGATCGGCGCGCGCATGACCGCGCCGTCGCCACGCAGCCAGGCAGCGATCGCGACATCGTTCTGGCGGCGCCCCACGGCAGCCTGGTGGGCGGGCTGAAAGTCCAGCGGCGCCACTTCGATGGTCGTGCCCTCCGTCGGCATCACGGCGATGAGCGCAGCCACCATCTCGGGGTCGAACTGACTGCCGCTTTCACGACGCAGCTCCTCGAGGATCCAGTCGTACGAACGTGCCGGCTGATAGGGACGTCCGGTGCGCATGACATCGAAGGCATCGACGACGGAGACGATCCGCGCGCCGACCGGGATCTCATCGCCGCGCAGGCCGCCAGGGTACCCGCCACCGTCGAAGTGCTCGTGATGATGCTTGACGATCAGCCGGACGTCTTCCCACGTGTCGATGTCGGCAAGAATCGATGCGCCGATCTCGGGATGCGTGCGCATGACATCGCGTTCGGCACTTGTCAACGCCTCCGGTTTACGAAGCAGCGCTTCAGGAATCGCCACCTTGCCGATGTCGTGGAGGCACGCGCCGAAGCGGATGACGCTGCGCATCCCGTCGCCGATGCCGAGGTGACGCGCGATGGCGTCGGACATGCCGACCAGCCGCGTCGAGTGCTCCTGCGTCTCGTAGTCCTTCGACTCGAGCGCATTGGCGAGCACCATCGTGAAGCGCTCCAGCATCGGCGCCAGAAAACGCAGGCGGAGCGCTTCGTCGGCCAGCTCCCGGCGCTCGAGTGCGCGGTCGAGCACGGTGAGCAGGTGCATGGACTTGAAGGGTTTCGGGATGAACGCGACGGCCCCGGCCTGCATCGCCTGCATGGCGAGGTCGAGATCGCGAAACGCCGTCACCACGATGCAGGAGATCATCGGATCCACGCGCTGCGCATGGGCGATGAGGTCGACGCCGTTCGCGAGCGGCATCGCGTAGTCGGTGACCACGGCGTCGAAGCAGCCGGGAGCATCGACACAGCCGATCGCCTCAGCGCCGTTCACAACGCTGGTCACCTCATGGCCGGCGAACTCGAGCGTCTCCTCGATGAAGCGGCGGGTCAGCCCATCATCTTCGGCAACGAGTACCCGAGCCAAGTGGTGATTACCTCCGCGTCGTGCCCTTCCGAGCCCGTCGTTGATCGCGATCAGGCAACATCGTCGCCGATCCCCAGAACGCGGAGGTCCCTGTCACACGCCTGTGCGAGACCGCTACAACTGCGGTCGTGGCTCTGGTGCTGCGCCGAAGGGTAGTCGGAGCGTGTGGCGCCAGTGCGCGCGGACGGCCCGCTGGACCTGGAGGTCTGTCCACCAGATCGGCACCTCGGCACTCTGATCGTGGTCGACGCGAAGATGCTTGCAGAGGACCCTGCGCTTCACGGGCATCCCGAAGTCCTTTCGTCCGGTCATGACGACCTTGTAGACGAGATAGACCACAACCCAGCACACGAGTGCACCCGTCGCCGCGAGGTAGACGTCCCCGGGGATCGATCCGGATTTTGATGAGTGCGAGGCAGCAAGGAGCAGGAGCATCGGACACAGCCTAGCCCGCGCCTGCGACGCAACGGTTCACGATCCGGTAACAGCCGTGAGGCCGTCACCGGATCGTGTGTGCCGTCGGCGTTGTGCCGGCCCGTTTACGCGACGGGGTCTGGCTGCGGCTCCGGTTCGAGTGCCAGCGCCACCTCAGCATCGACACCCATGTCGAGTCCGAGGAAGTCCGGATCGCCACCGCCGGCTGCTGCCGCCTCTTCCTCGTAGAGGCGAAGCGCCTCGTCACGAAGCTTCTGGTAGTAGTCGAGGCCCGTCCCGGCGGGGATGAGCTTGCCGATGATGACGTTCTCCTTGAGGCCGCGCAGCCGGTCGATCTTGCCCGAGATGGCCGCTTCCGTGAGGACGCGGGTCGTCTCCTGGAACGACGCGGCGGACAGCCACGACGCCGTGTTGAGCGCTGCCTTGATCAGGCCAAGCAGGACCGTCTGTGCGATTGCGGGCTCTCCGCCTTCGCTCAACGCCTTTGCGTTGGCCTCTTCCCATTCGAGCTGCGACACGATCTCGCCCGGCAGCAGGTCGCTGTCGCCGGCATTGTCGATACGGACCTTCCGCATCATCTGCCGGACGATGACCTCGATGTGCTTGTCGTTGATATCCACGCCCTGTGTCCGGTACACGCGCTGCACCTCGCGCACGAGGTAGTTCTGCACATCGTCACGGCCGCGAACCAGGAGCAGTTCCTGCGGGCTGATCGAACCCTCGCTGATCTTGTCGCCGGCGCTGACGTGATCGCCGTCGCGGACCTTGATCTGTGACGACACCGGGATCGGGTACTCGCGCGAATCGTCGTCTGTGCTGCGCACCAGGATGTGCTTGGCGTCGACCTTCACCGTTCCCGCATAGCGGGCCCGAATCGAGACCTCGTTGCCGTGCTCGTCGACGCCACGGATGAGCTCGGCGCCCTCCGCCACGTGGCTGCCGTCCTCGACCGCGACGGCGTGCTTGGACGGAACCGGATACGTCGTGTCGAAGATGTCGCGTGAGGTCACCTTGACCTTCTGCGAACGGTTCTCCCCACGGATGACCTCGACGACACCGTCGATCTCGCTGATCAACGCCTTGCCTTTCGGTACCCGTGCCTCGAACAGCTCCTCGACGCGGGGGAGACCCTGCGTGATGTCGGAGCCACCGGTTGCGACACCACCGGTGTGGAACGTCCGCATGGTGAGCTGGGTGCCCGGTTCGCCGATGGACTGCGCCGCGATCACGCCGACCGCCTCGCCGATCTCGACCAGCCGCCCGGTGGCGAGGTTGCGCCCGTAGCACATCCTGCAGACGCCCTCGCGGGCCTTGCAGGTCATGATGCTGCGCACCTTCACTCGGCCGACCGTGTCCTTTTCGGCGAGGATCCGGCGAGCGGTCTCGTCATCGATGTCGTCGCCGGCTCGCTTCACGGTGTCGCTGCCGAGCACGATGTCCTGGGCGGCGATCCGCCCCTGGTAGCGGTCGATGACCCGGTCCTTGAGCTCGTCATCGGTGAGCTCGATCCAGATGCCCGCGGTGGTCTCGCAATCCTCGATGCGGACGATGACGTCCTGCGCAACGTCGACCAGGCGGCGGGTGAGATACCCGGAGTCAGCGGTACGTAGCGCGGTGTCAGCGAGTCCCTTGCGGGCTCCGTGCGTGGAGATGAAGTATTCAAGGACGGTGAGGCCCTCGGAGAAGTTGGCCTTGATCGGCAGGTCGATGATCCGTCCTGTCGGGTCGGCCATGAGTCCGCGCATACCGGCCAGCTGCCGGATCTGCTGCTTGCTGCCTCGGGCTCCTGACTGGGACATCATCAGCACCGAGTGGAAGCGGTCGAACGAGCTCATCGTGACCTCGGTCACCTTGTCCGTTGCGTTCGTCCAGATGTCGACGGTCTTGAGGTAGCGCTCGTCGTCGGTGATCAGTCCGCGGCGGAACTGCAGGTCGACCTGCTCGACCTCGTCCTCAGCCTTGGAGATGATCCCCGCCTTCGCCGGCGGCGTCTTGATGTCCATCGCGGCGACGGTGACGCCGGCGATGGTCGCGTAGTGGAAGCCGAGGCGCTTGATGCTGTTGACCAGGAGCGCGGTGGTCTCCGCGCCGTGCAGGTCGTAGCACTCCTTGACGAGGTGCGACAGCTTGCCCAGGTCGAGGAACTCGTTGCGGAACGCCATCGACGGGAGGTCGTTGTCGGCTCCGGCATCACCGAGCGGCAGGACCTCGTTGAAGATGACTCTGCCGATCGTCGTGGTGATGATCTCGGTGCCGGTTGGATCCTCCTCCGACGCGCGATGCGCATGCACGTTGCGCTTGGGCATACGGACCCGGACTCGCTCGTGCAGGTTGACGACGTGGTGCTCGAACGCGAGTTGCGCCTCACCGGTCGAGGCAAAGATGTGCAGATCGGTCTCGGGCCGGTCGTCGTCGGCGCCCCGCTGGGTGAGGTAGTACGCTCCGAGGACGATGTCCTGATGGGGTGCGACCACCGGGCTGCCGTTGGACGCGCTGAGGATGTTGTTTGACGACATCATCAGGTTCTTGGCCTCGGCGACGGCGCCACTGAAGAGCGGCACGTGCACGGCCATCTGGTCACCGTCGAAGTCCGCGTTGAACGCCTTGCAGACCAGTGGGTGGATCTGGATCGCCTGACCCTCGACGAGCACGGGCATGAATGCCTGGATGCCGAGGCGGTGGAGGGTTGGCGCGCGGTTGAGGAGCACCGGATGCTCCTTGATCACGCCGTCGAGCACGTCCCAGACCTCGGGACGCACGCGTTCGACCATGCGCTTGGCGCTCTTGATGTTCTGGGTGCTGTTCTGCGAGACGAGCTCGCGCATCACGAACGGCTTGAAGAGTTCCAGCGCCATCTTCTTGGGCAGGCCGCACTCGTGGAGACGCAGCTCCGGCCCGACCACGATGACCGAGCGTCCGCTGTAGTCCACGCGCTTGCCGAGGAGGTTCTGCCGGAACCGCCCCTGCTTGCCCTTGAGCATGTCGGAGAGCGACTTCAGCTTGCGGTTGCCCGTGCCGGTGATGGCACGTCCGCGGCGGCCGTTGTCGATGAGGGCGTCGACCGCTTCCTGCAGCATCCGCTTCTCGTTGCGCACGATGATCTCCGGCGCACCGAGTTCGAGGAGTCGCTTCAGGCGGTTGTTGCGGTTGATCACGCGCCGGTAGAGGTCGTTCAGGTCGCTCGTGGCGAAACGGCCGCCGTCGAGTTGCACCATCGGGCGCAGCTCCGGCGGGATCACCGGGAGCACGTCGAGGATCATCCACGCGGGCGAGGTGGACGACTTGCGGAACGCCTCGACAACGCGCAGCCGCTTGATCGCCTTCTGACGGCGCTGGCCGCTTGTCGACTTGGACTCCTCGCGAAGGCGCGTTGCCTCATCGGGCAGATTGATCTGCTGGAGCAGCTCGCGAATCGAGGCCGCGCCGATGCCTGCCTTGAACACCTTGCCGAACTTCTCCGCGTACTCGCGGTAGTCGGTGTCGGTGAGCAGGTCGCGAACGGTCAGCGACTCGAGCTTCTCACGCTGCTTCTGGACGTCCGCACGAAGCGCGTCAAGCTCCTCCTGGGCGCTCACCTCGCGCTCGGCGCGGTTGCCCTGCAGGTCGGCACGCAGTCCGGCGATCTCCGCGCCGGCGGCGTCCTCGGCCTCCTGGATGCGCTGCGCCATGCTGGCGATCAACTCCTCCTCGCGTTCGGCAGCGCGGCGCTGCACCTCGACCGCGAGGTCCTCCTCGAGCAGTACGCCCTTCTTGGCGACGACTTCGGCGATCACCGAGTCGCTGAGCGTGAAGTTGGCGACGGCCTTGTGTCCCTTCGCCTCCTGGATGCGGGAGTCGAGGTCCGCGGCGGACTCCCGGAGCTTGGTGAGCCGGTTCTCGAGCTCCTCTTCGAGGCGCGTCCTTTGCGCGGCGAGTTCCACGTCGCGCTCGGTGATGCGTGCCTCGATCTCGGGCTTCTCGTCGGCGCCACCGGAGTTCATCCGGTCCTTGAGCGCGATGATGCGCTCGTCGGCGTTCGGATCGAGCTTCGCGAGCAGGTCGGTACGCGCCTTCTCATCGATCGACGTGACGATGTAGTTGGCGAAGTACAGAACCTTCTCGAGGTTGCGCGGGCTCATGTCGAGGAGCAGTCCCATGCGAGAGGGGATGCCCTTGAAGTACCAGACGTGCGAAACCGGCGACGCAAGCTTGATGTGACCCATCCGCTCGCGACGCACCTTTGCGCGGGTCACTTCGACGCCGCACTTGTCGCAGATGATTCCCTTGTACCGATACCGCTTGTACTTGCCGCAATGGCATTCCCAGTCCTTGGTCGGACCGAAAATCTTCTCGCAGAAGAGGCCGTCGCGTTCCGGCTTCAGCGTCCTGTAGTTGATGGTCTCAGGCTTGGTGACCTCACCGTGCGACCAGGACAGGATCATCTCCGGACTGGCGATCGACAGTTTCAGCGCATCGAAGTTCTCGAGTTTCAGCATGTGTGTCCTAACTTCCGATTGCTATCGAATGTCGTCCACGTCGTCGCGTTCGTCGCGCTCGAGGTGGATACCAAGATCGAGTGGGATGTCGGGGATGTCTTCCTCACCGAGGAGGATCTGATGCTCGTCGTCGGACTGGATCTCCACACCGAGCGCGAGTCCCTCGAGCTCCTTCACAAGCACACGGAACGATTCCGGGATGCCGGCTTCGAGCGTGTTCTCGCCTTTGACGATCGCCTCGTACGCCTTGACGCGTCCGACGATGTCGTCGCTCTTCACGGTGAGGATCTCCTGGAGGATGTGGCTCGCGCCGTATGCCTCGAGCGCCCAGACCTCCATCTCGCCGAACCGCTGTCCGCCGAACTGCGCCTTGCCGCCCAGCGGTTGCTGGGTGACGAGCGAGTAGGGACCCGTGCTGCGCGCATGGATCTTGTCCTCGACGAGGTGGTGCAGCTTGAGCATGTAGATGTAGCCGACGGTCACCTCGCGGTCGAAGAACTCCCCGGTGCGTCCATCGCGCAGACGCTCCTTGCCGCTGCTGGGCAGCCCGGCTCGTGCCAGCTCACTTTCGATGAGCTCCTCTGACGCGCCGTCGAAAACCGGCGACGCGACCTTGAGGCCGAGCGCGTGGGCTGCGTACCCGAGGTGGGTTTCGAGCACCTGGCCGAGGTTCATGCGGCTCGGCACACCGAGGGGATTGAGCACGATCTCGACGGGGGTGCCGTCCGGGAGGTACGGCATGTCCTCGATCGGCATGATTCGAGCGACGACGCCCTTGTTGCCGTGGCGTCCGGCCATCTTGTCGCCCTGTGCGATCTTTCGCTTCTGTGCGACGTAGACGCGAACCAGTTCGTTGACACCCGGCGGCAGCTCGTGGTTGCTCTCGCGGCTGAAGACCTTGACGTCGACGACGATGCCGCGCTCACCGTGCGGCACGCGCAGCGACGAGTCACGGACTTCGCGAGCCTTCTCACCGAAGATGGCGCGCAGGAGGCGCTCCTCAGCAGACAGCTCGGATTCACCCTTTGGCGTGATCTTGCCCACGAGAATGTCCCCGGGGTGCACTTCCGCGCCGACGTAGATGATGCCGCGCTCGTTGAGGTTCTTCAGCGACTCCTCGTTGATGTTCGGGAGGTCTCGAGTGATCTCCTCGGCACCGAGCTTGGTGTCGCGTGCCTCGATCTCGAACTCCTCGATGTGGATCGAGGTGTACTTGTCCTCACGCACGACTGATTCGCTGATGAGGATTGCGTCCTCGAAGTTGTAGCCCTCCCAGGGCATGAACGCGACCAGCATGTTCCGGCCGAGCGCGAGCTCGCCGCCCTCGGTCGACGGTCCGTCGGCGAGCACGTCACCGGTGGCGACATGCGCGCCGCTGAACACCGTGATGCGTTGCGACAGGCACGTGCCCTGGTTGCTGCGCACGAACTTGTGCACGCCGTACCACTGGTCCGGACCACCGTCGTCGGGGCGCACCAGGATGCCGATGCCACTGTCCTGTCCACTGAGAATCTTCTCGACGGACCGGTCGTTATTCGCGGGCTCCGGCCAGCCGACGCCGACGACGGTTCCCGGCTTGCGCGCCAGCACCATCTCGCCGGAGTTGCGCGCGGCGTGACCTTCCATGCCGGTGCCGACAATCGGCGACTCGGTGACGAGCAGCGGGACGGCCTGGCGTTGCATGTTCGAGCCCATCAGCGCGCGGTTCGCGTCGTCGTGCTCGAGGAACGGAATCAGCGCGGTGGCCACGCTGACGATCTGCTTCGGCGAGACGTCCATGAAGTCGACGTCACCGATGGGCAGATCCTTGAACGTGTGCCGCGTGCGGCATGCGACGTGCGCAACAGCGAAGTGACCGGCCTCGTCGACCGGTGCGTTTGCCTGCGCGACCGTGTATTTGTCCTCTTCGTCGGCGGACAGGAAGACGATCTCGTCGCTGACCCACGGCGTGCCCTTCTCGTCTTTGTACACGCGCCGGAACGGCGTCTCGATGAAGCCGAACTCGTTGACGCGCGCGAACGTGGCGAGAGAACCGATGAGCCCGATGTTCGGGCCTTCCGGTGTCTCGATCGGGCAGATGCGGCCGTAGTGGCTCTGGTGAACGTCGCGGACGTCGAATCCAGCGCGCTCGCGGGAGAGCCCACCGGGCCCGAGCGCCGACAGACGGCGCTTGTGGGTGAGCTCCGCCAGTGGATTGGTCTGGTCCATGAACTGCGACAGCTGGCTGGACCCGAAGAACTCCTTGATGGCCGCCACGACAGGCCGCGCGTTGATCAGGCTCGCGGAGGTGATCGTCCCCGAGTCGCTGATGGTCATGCGCTCCTTGATGATCCGCTCCATGCGGATCAGGCCCATACGGAACTGGTTCTGCAGGAGCTCGCCGACGGCGCGCACGCGACGGTTGCCAAGGTGGTCGATGTCGTCCGCCTCGCCGTGGCCGTTGTTCAGCTGAATGACCTTGCGGATGATCGACACGAAGTCCTGGTTGTCGAGGACGCGGCGATCCTTGTCCCACGCACGCTCGCGCGCCTCATCCTCACTGATGCCCAGGTTCTTGTCGAGCTTGAACCGGCCCACCTTGGAGAGGTCGAAGCGGCGGGCGTTGAAGAAGAGTGAGTTGAGCAGGTTGCGCGCGTTCTCGACCGTGGGCGGATCGCCCGGGCGGATCTTGCGGTACAGCTCGACGAGCGCCTCCTCGACGCTCGTGCTGCCGTCCTTCTCGAGAGTCGCGGCGATGTACTGGTGCTCCGGGTCCTCGTCGACGTCCGCGAAGAAGGCGCGAATGTCGTCGTTGCTCGCGTAGCCGATGGCTCGCACGAGCGTGGTGACCGGCACCTTGCGCTTGCGATCGATCTTCACCGTGAGCACGTCCTTGCTCGACGTCTCGACCTCGAGCCACGCGCCGCGGTTGGGGATCAGCTTGGCTGCGTAGAGGAGCCGGCCGGTGGCGCGGTCCTCGCTGCTCGTGAAGTAGACCCCGGGCGAGCGGACGAGCTGGGAGACGACCACCCGCTCGGTGCCGTTCACGATGAACGTCCCCTCGCCGGTCATCATCGCGAAGTCGCCCATGAAGACCTCGGCCTCCTTGATCTCGCCGGCGTTCTCGCCGGTCTTGATGTGGAGCCGGGTGTTGATCCGAAGTGGGGCCGAGAAGGTCATGTCCCGCTGGCGGCAATCCTCTTCGTCGTATTTGGGCTCGCCAAACTCGTAATCGAGGAACCGCAACTCGTAGTTCTTTCCGGTGTAGTCCGTGATGGGGTTGATCTCGTTGAACAACTCCCGCAGCCCTTCTCTCTTGAACCACTCAAATGAATCAAGCTGGGTCTGGATCAGGTTTCCGACCTCAAGCTTGTCTGCAATCTGGCCGTACGACTTGCGGGCGGCAGTAGTGGTAAGAGAAAGCACCATATGCTAGAGTTCCCCCGAGAAGGAATGCGCGCGGGCACGCGCGGCGACGGGCACAATCCCGTATCGTAGCAAAAAACCGCGCAGGACGGCCTTCCCTACCCAATCGAGCCGCTTGACGCGCTTTCGCACGGGCCCGGCCGGGACGGCAATTGTATCGGACGCTTCGGATTCGAGGCGTCCGGCTCCCGATGCCGGACCTGCCTCACCCGGTATTCGACGGTCTACTTGATCTCGACTGTGGCGCCGGCCTCCTCGAGCTTGGCCTTGTGGGCGTCGGCCTCCGCCCTCGGAATCGCCTCGCGCACGGCCTTCGGAGCGGCGTCGACGAGGTCTTTGGCCTCCTTGAGACCGAGTCCCGTGATCTCGCGGACGGCCTTGATGACGTTGATCTTGGCGTCGCCGGGGTGGGTGAGGATGACCGAGAACTCGGTCTGCTCCTCGACGGGCGCATCGGCTGCGGCCGAGGGGGCGGCGGCTGCCGCCACCGGCGCGGCGGCCTTGATGCCGAGCTTGTCCTCCATGAGTTTCACGGCGTTGACAACGTCCAGGACCGTCCAGGTCTCGAGCGCGTCGACGAACTCCTCGGGGGTGAGCGTCTTGGTTGCCATGTGCTGCTCCTTATAACGAAATAACGAAATAACGCTGGTGTGTGGTCAGGCGGCGAGCTTGTCGCGGTAGGCCTCGAGGGTCGCCGCGAGGGTGGAAAGTGGCGAATCGATCGCTGCGGCGAGCGTGGACAGCGGTCCGAGCAGCGCTCCGGCGAGACGGCTCAGCAGCACGTCACGCGACGGCAGCTCGGCAAGGGTGCGGACCTCGTTGCCGTCGAGGACCTGGCCCTCGGCGAGCCCGGCGACGAGCGGCAGCGTCCGGGTGCTGCGGAAGTGTTCGAACAGGATTCGCGCCGGGGCGGAGAGGTCTCCATAGCCGATCGCCAGGCCGACCGGACCGATCAGGACGTCGGCGAAGCCCGCGGCGCCGGCATCCGCGGCCGCGCGCCTCGCGAGCGTGTTCTTGACGACGATGTAGTCGATGCCCTCGGCGCGGAGGCGCCCACGCAGGTCCTCGAGCTGGCGGACCGTGAGCCCCCGGTAGTCGGTCACGACCGCCGAGGTCGATCGCGAGAGCATCTCGGTCAACTGGTGCACGGACGCGACCTTGCGCGAGCCGGCCCTGGTGACCTGGGGCTTGTCGGTGCTGGTTGGTGCCATGTGCTGCCTCCGTCGGGGCCGTGCCTCCGCCGATGGCGGGATCACGACCCCCGGAGCGCGCTGTTTGAGCGCATCCGGCAGCCCTGCCCACCTGCGCAGGAGATTGAGCGGAGCGCGGCCCGCACCTGCGGTCTTCGGCGAACGGACGACGGCAAAGTCGTCTTTCTGGAAGGGCGACAGCGTAGCAGGCGTAGCCCGGTTGTCGCGAGCGCGCGACCGGACTTTCCCAAGCCTCCCCCCACACTGGCGCAATGCTCGGTTCACTCACGGACCGGCTGCCTCGGATCCTGCCGTCCTCCCGGAGTCGCCGGGCTCGCCGTTCTTCGAAGGCTCGGCCGATCTCGGTGAGTCGCGAAGTGCTGCTCTTCGTGGCGGGGTGCGCGCTCGCGGCCGCGCTGATCGGAGGCGCCAGCTTCTGGGCGGTCAATATCGCCGCCACCGCCGAGGCGATCAACGACGCCGAGGTCATCACCGAGATCGATGCCCACGGGATCGTCGAGCCGCTCCTCTCCGCTTCGCTCCTCGGCGGGAGCCCGGCGGCGATCTCCACGCTCAACAACGTCGTGGTGGGCCGGGTGCTCAGCGCTCGCGTCGTGCGGGTCAAGATCTGGACTGCGGCGGGAAAGGTCGTGTATTCGGACGCCCACGGCTTGATCGGCGAGACGTTCGCGCTCGGCGACGACGAGGAGGAGGCGTTGGCGGACGGGACGACCGACTCCGAGGTGAGTGACCTCTCGCGTCCCGAGAATCGCTACGAGCGCTCCTTCGGCAAATTGGTGGAGGTGTATCTGCCGGTCCGAGCCATCAACGGCACCAAGCTCCTCTTCGAGACATATCAGCTCGACAGCGCCGTCCAGGCCGACGAACAGCGCGTCTGGAGCGGTATCTTCCCGGCCCTGGTGGCGGGGCTCGCTCTCCTCTTCCTTGTCCAGGTCCCCTTGAGCTGGCGCCTGGCGCGTCGCCTCCAGCGAAGCAGCCGGGATCGTGCCGCGCTCCTCCAGCGAGCGATCGACAGCTCCGAGACGGAGCGCTGGCGGATCGCCGGGGATCTCCACGACGGGCCGGTCCAGAACCTCACGGCGGTGAGCATCACCCTCGGCTCGGCGGCGATGCGACTCTCCGACCCGGCGCGGGAGGCGCCGGACCACGACGAGCTGGTGAGCGTGATGCAGACGGCGTCCGCCGAGTCGCGGACGGCGATCCGTGAGCTCCGGACGATGATCATGGAGATCGCGCCGCCGGACCTCGATCGCGGCCTCGGTGGCGCCCTGGCCAGGCTCGTCGGGGTCGCTGAAGAGCACGGGCTGGCGGCAAGGCTCGAGGCCGGTGGAGTGGCCGAACGTCATCCGGCTGACGATGTCGCGCTTGTCTACCGCACCGCGCAGGAGAGTATCCGCAACGTCATCAAGCATGCAGGCGCGCGGACGGTGACCATCCGCCTGAGCCGTGACCTCGGCCGGCTGACCCTGGAGGTCGCCACGACGGCTGCGGGTTCAGCACCGATGAACTGAGGCGGCGGCAGCAGAATGGGCATGTGGGGCTTTCGCTGCTCCAGGAGCGGGTCGCCGAGGCCGGCGCCACGATTGCGATCGTCTCCGCCCCCGGCCAGGGCACGACAATCCGGCTGCAGCTTGCCAGGTCCTGACCCGGGCATCAGGCTGCAACCCGCCCGGCTCTGACTCTCCGGGGTGTGACGGGCCGTACTGTGGTTTGACGTGTGAACTCAACCTCTGGTAGGCTTTCGCTTCGCTCCACGAGCTTTCCTCGTATTCGCGCGCGCTGTTTCGTGGCAGAGCGCAATTCTCAATAAACGGACGGTCGTGCCTACCTTTCAGCAGTTGGTCCGCAAGGGCCGCACCAAGCCGACGCACAAGACGAAGGCCCGTGCGCTCCGGGGATGCCCCCAGCGCCGCGGCGTCTGCGTTCGCGTGTACACGACCACGCCCAAGAAGCCCAACTCGGCGCTCCGCAAGGTGGCCCGTGTCCGTCTGACCACGAAGGTCGAGGTCACCGCCTACATCCCCGGCATCGGGCACAATCTGCAGGAGCACTCGGTCGTGCTCATCCGCGGGGGCCGCGTTCGCGACCTTCCCGGTGTTCGCTACCACGTGATCCGGGGCACGCTGGACGCTGCCGGCACCAAGAATCGCAAGCAGGGCCGGAGCAAGTACGGCGCCAAGCGCGAGAAGAAGGCGAGCTAACGCAGATATGCCACGTCGTGCCCGCGTTCAGAAGCGCGTCATCCTGCCTGACCCGATCTACGGGAGCGTGGGACTGGCGAAGTTCGTGAACTGCATCATGCTCGCCGGGAAGAAGAGCATCGCCGAGAAGATCGTCTACGACTCCTTCGAGAAGATCCGGCGCTCCTCGCGCAAGGAGCCCCTCGACGTCTTCGACCAGGCGATTCGCAATGTCACCCCGATCCTCGAGGTCAAGCCGAAGCGTGTCGGCGGCGCCACGTACCAGGTGCCGGTCGAGATCCGCCATGACCGGCGGCAGGCGCTCGCGCGCCGCTGGATCATCCGCTACGCGCGGGGCCGCGGCGGCAAGAGCATGTCCGAGAAGCTCGCAGGCGAGTTGATGGACGCTGCCAACGGCGTCGGCGCCTCGATCAAGCGGAAAGAAGACACCCACAAGATGGCCGAGTCGAACAAAGCCTTCTCGCACTTCCGATACTGACATGTCGGTGGCAGTGGCGGCGCGCGCCTTCCCTCTTGAGAAGACCCGGAACATCGGGATCATGGCCCACATCGATGCGGGCAAGACCACGACGACCGAGCGCGTCCTCTTCTACACGGGCCGCATCCACAAGATGGGAGAGGTCCACGAGGGCGCTGCGACCATGGACTGGATGGTCCAGGAGCAGGAGCGCGGGATCACGATCACCTCGGCGGCAACAGCTGCCGAGTGGCGCGGCTACCGAATCAACATTATCGATACGCCCGGGCACGTGGACTTCACCGTCGAGGTGGAGCGGAGCCTCCGCGTCCTCGATGGGGCAGTGGCCGTCTTCGACGCCGTCGCAGGGGTCGAGCCGCAGTCGGAGACCGTCTGGCGCCAGGCTGATCGATACGAGGTCCCGCGGATCTGCTTCATCAACAAGATGGACCGGATCGGCGCCGACTTCTACGCGGCGGTCGCCTCCATCAAGGAGCGCCTCGGCGCGCACGCCGTGCCCATCCAGCTCCCGATCGGTGCGGAGTCGGAGTTCAAGGGGATGGTCGACCTCGTGACCGAGGAGGCGATCATCTACACGGACGACCTCGGCACGAGCCTCCGGCGTTCGGAGATCCCCGAGTCGATGCGCGAGCTCGTCGCCAAGCACCGGCACGACCTCCTCGAGGCCGTCGCCGAGGCAGACGACGAGCTGATGATCAAGTACCTCGACGGCGAGACGCTGACGACCGCCGACATCATTCACGGGCTCCGCGCCGGCACCGTAGGCACCAAGCTCGTCCCGGTCCTCTGCGGTTCGGCCCTCAAGAACAAGGGCGTCCAGCCGATGCTCGACGCGGTGGTCGACTTCCTCCCGTCGCCGCTCGACCGCCCATCCGTCGAAGGCGCCGCTGCCGAGGGCGAGACCGCCACGGTGCGCAGCGCCAGCGACAGCGAGCCATTCGCTGCGCTCGCCTTCAAGATCGCGACTGATCCGTTCGTCGGCAAGCTCACGTTCTTCCGCGTCTACAGCGGCGTGCTGCGCAGCGGCTCCTATGTCTACAACGCCACCAAGGGCGAGCGCGAGCGCGTCGGCCGCCTGCTGCAGATGCACGCGAACCATCGCGAGGAGATCGAGGAGGTTCGCGCCGGCGACATCGCGGCTGCCATCGGCCTGCGCAAGACCACCACGGGTGACACGCTCTGCGACGAGAAGTACCCGATCGTCCTCGAACAGATCACATTCCCCGAGCCGGTCATCTCCGTCGCCGTCGAGCCGAAGACCAAGGCCGAGCAGGACAAGATGGGCATCGCCCTCCAGAAGCTCGCCGAGGAAGACCCCACGTTCCGCGTTCGCACCGACGAGGAGACCGGCCAGACGGTCATCTCCGGGATGGGCGAGCTCCACCTCGAGATCATCGTCGACCGGATGCTCCGCGAATTCAAGGTCGACGCGACCGTCGGCAAGCCCCAGGTGTCGTACCGCGAGACGGTCACGGCGAAGGCGCACGGCACCGGGCGTTTCGTGCGCCAGTCCGGCGGCCACGGGCAATACGGCCACGTCGAGCTCGAGATCGAGCCGAATCCCGGCAAGGGATTCGAGTTTGTGAGCAAGATCACCGGCGGCACGATCCCGCGCGAGTACATCGCACCGACCGGGCGCGGCATCGCCGACTCGCTCTCCAACGGCGTGCTCGCCGGCTACCCGGTCGTCGACATCAAGGTGACCCTGGTGGACGGTTCCTACCACGACGTCGACTCGTCGGAGCAGGCCTTCTCGATCGCCGGCTCGATGGGATTCAAGGACGGCGTTCGCAAGGCGAAACCCGTGCTCCTGGAGCCGATCATGCGCGTCGACGTCTTCATGCCCGAGGAGTTCATGGGCGACGTGATGGGCGACCTCTCAGGCCGCCGTGGGCAGATCCTCGGCATGGAGGGGCGTGCCACATCACATATCGTTCACGCTGAGGTTCCGCTGTCTGCGATGTTCGGCTACTCGACGGACCTGCGCAGCATGACCCAGGGCCGGGCCAACTACAGCATGGAATTCCATCATTATCAGCAGCTTCCAGCGAGCCTCGCCGAAGAGCTCGTCGCCAAAGCCAGGGTGTAGTTCAGAGCAGGAGTTCAGTAGAGGCACGAAATGGGCAAGAAGAAATACGTCAGTACGAAGCCGCATGTGAATGTCGGAACCATCGGTCACATCGACCATGGCAAGACGACGCTGACGGCCGCCATCACCAAGGTCCTCTCCGAGAGCGTCGGGGGCGATAACGCCTTTGTCGCGTTCGACAAGATCGACAATGCTCCGGAAGAGAAGGCGCGCGGGATCACGATCGCGACCGCACACGTCGAGTACGAGACGAAGACGCGCCACTACGCGCACGTCGACTGCCCCGGCCACGCGGACTACATCAAGAACATGATCACCGGCGCCGCCCAGATGGACGGCGCGATCCTGGTCGTCGCCGCGACGGATGGACCGATGCCCCAGACCCGGGAGCACATCGTGCTCGCGCGTCAGGTCGGTGTCCCGTACATCGTGGTCGCCCTCAACAAGTGCGACGCCGTCGACGACGAGGAGCTGCTCGAGCTCGTCGAGCTCGAGGTGCGCGAGCTGCTGAGCCGCTACGACTTCCCCGGCGACGACATCCCCGTGGTTCGCGTCTCCGCGCTCAAGGCGCTCGAGGGCGACAAGGACGCCGTCGACGGTGTCCTCAAGCTCATGGACGCGGTCGACGCGTACATCCCGGTGCCGACCCGCCCGGTCGACAAGCCGTTCATGATGCCGATCGAGGACGTGTTCTCGATCGAAGGTCGTGGCACCGTGGTCACCGGCCGCATCGAGCGCGGGCTCGTCAAGGTCAACGAGGCGGTGGAGATCGTCGGCATCAAGGACACCGCGAAGTCGACGGTGACCGGCGTCGAGATGTTCCACAAGCTCCTGGACGCGGGCGAGGCCGGCATGAACGTCGGCTGCCTCCTTCGCGGCATCAAGCGCGAGGACGTCGAGCGCGGCCAGGTGCTCGCCAAGCCCGGAACCATCACCCCGCACACCAAGTTCAAGGCCCAGGTGTACGTCCTCAGCAAGGACGAGGGTGGACGTCACACGCCGTTCTTCACCGGCTACCGTCCGCAGTTCTACATCAGGACCACCGACGTGACGGGTACCATCGCGCTCCCGGACGGCCAGGAGATGTGCATGCCGGGGGACAACGTCGAGATGGGCATCGAGCTGATCACCCCGATCGCGGTCGAGGATGGCATGCGCTTCGCGATTCGCGAGGGCGGCCGGACCGTGGGTGCCGGCGCCGTCACATCGATCGACAAATAGACACTCGATAAACAGAGCAGAGGAACCCCAGGAACACCGTGCCCCAGAAGATTCGCATCCGCCTCAAAGCCTACGATCACCGCGTCCTCGATCAGGCCGCGTCCAAGATCGTTGAGACGGCGACGCGCACGGGCACGCGTGTTGCTGGACCGGTGCCTCTGCCCACCACCATCAACAAGTACACCGTCGTGCGCTCGCCCTTCATCGACAAGGACTCGCGCGAGCAGTTCGAGATGCGCACGCACAAGCGGATCCTCGACATCCTCGACGCCAACCCGAAGGTCGTTGACGCGCTCATGCGTCTCAACCTGCCGAGCGGCGTCAACATCGAGATCAAGCTGTGAGCAAAGGGATTCTCGCCCGCAAGGTGGGCATGACCCAGATCTTCACACCGCAGGGAACGTCGGTCCCGGTCACGGTGCTCGAGGCCGACACGTGTCGCGTCGTGCAGCGCAAGACCGTCGGCGTCGACGGGTACGAGGCCGTGCAACTCGGCTTCGGCGACAAGGCTGTGAAGCGAACGCCCAAGCCGATGCGCGGCCATTTCAAGCGAGCCGGACTCCAGCCCCAGTACCGGCTGAAGGAACTGCGCGATCCCGGCGACGTCACCGTCGGGGCGCGGCTCACAGTCGACATGTTCTCGGAGGGACAGCGCATCGACGTGACCGGGGTGAGCCAGGGCAAGGGGTTCTCCGGACAGCACAAGCGCCATAACTTCCACCGCGGCCCCGTGTCGCACGGGTCGCACAACATCAAGCAGGCAGGATCGATCGGATCGACCGACGCGGCGCGCGTGTTCAAGGGCCTCAAGATGGCCGGCCAGCACGGCGCGACGCAGGTCACCGTGCGCAACCTCGAAGTGGTGCGTGTCGACACCGAGCGCAACCTCCTGCTCGTGCACGGGTCGGTCCCCGGACACAAGAACCAGGTCGTGATGATCCGTGACAGCGACCGTTCCGCAACGATCGGAGCGCAGGAATGAGCAGCGCGCGACTCGTGGACCAGGCGGGCGTCGAGACCGGCACCGTGGAGCTCCCCGACGCCATCTTCGGCATCGAGCCCAACGGGCCGGTGATGCATCAGGCGCTGATCCGGCAGCTTGCCAACGGACGTCAGGGCACGTCGTCAACGAAGACGCGCAGCGACGTCCGAGGCGGCGGCCGCAAGCCCTACCGCCAGAAGGGAACCGGTCGTGCCCGCCAGGGTTCGACGCGCTCTCCGCAGTGGGAGGGCGGTGGTGTCGTCTTCGGCCCGCACCCACGCTCGTACCGCATCGACATGCCACGCAAGCAGCGTCGCCTCGCGCTCCGCAGCGCCCTGTCGTCCAAGGCGCAGGACGGCGGCCTCCTCGTGCTCGAGGCCTTCGAGCTCGAGGCGCCCAAGACCAAGGCGGTTGCGGACCTCGTTCGCACGCTCGAGGCGCCGCGCCGGGTGCTCGTCGTGCTCGGCTCGCACAACGAGATGTTCGAGAAGAGCGCACGCAACATCCCCGAGGTGCGCCTGACGCTCGCGGGAAACCTCTCCGTCCGCGACATCATCGGCGCGGACACCGTGATCGTCACGCGTGATGCCATCGAGCACATCGAGGAGGCGTTCGCATGAGCGGCGGGCGCAGCTTTGAGCAGATCCTCGTCCTGCCGGTCATCAGCGAGAAGTCGTACGCGTCGATGGCGTCGGGACGCTATGTGTTCCGCTGCCATCCGTCCGCGACCAAGATCCAGATCCGGCGAGCCCTCGAAGAGGCGTTCGTGGATCAGAAGATCACCGTGATCGACGTCAACACGATCAACGTGCACGGCAAGAAGCGCCGCCGCTCGCGCGGTCAGGCACGAGTGCTCGGTCAGAGCCCCGACTGGAAGAAGGCAATCGTGACTCTCGGCGCAGGCCAGAAGATCGAAGGCCTCTTCGAAGGCGTATAGCTGATGCCGACGAAGAAGTACAAGCCAACCAGCCCAGGCCGGCGATTCATGTCGGTGAGCAGCTTCGAGGGCGTGACCAAGAGCGCACCGCAGCGGCAGCTGGTCGAGCACCTCAAGAAGCACAGCGGACGCAACGCGTCCGGGCGCATCACCGTGCGGCACCAGGGCGGCGGACACAAGAAGACCTATCGCCTCATCGACTTCAAGCGCCAGAAGGACGGAGTCCCTGGCAAGGTGAAGACGATCGAGTACGACCCGAACCGCAGCGCGCGCATCGCGCTCGTTGTCTACGCAGACGGCGACAAGCGCTACATCCTCTCGCCCCACGGGTTGAGCGTCGGGGATGTGGTCAGCTCGGGCGGCACTGCGGAAATTCGCCCGGGCTGTGCGCTCCCGATCACGAACATTCCTCTCGGTACGACGATCCACAATCTCGAGGTCAAGCTCGGCCGCGGCGGTCAACTGGTTCGCAGTGCCGGAACGGCCGCGCAGTTGCTCGCCAAGGAGGGCGCGTACGCGCAGGTGCGCATGCCCAGCGGCGAGGTGCGACTCATCGACGTGCGCTGTCGCGCAACGATCGGGCAGGTCGGCAACGTCGACCATGAGAACGAGGTCATCGGCAAGGCCGGCAAGTCGAGATGGCGGGGCATTCGCCCGTCGGTTCGTGGCATGACCATGAACCCCTTCGATCATCCTCACGGCGGCGGCGAAGGACGGAGCGGTGCGGGTGGCAATCCGCAGACCCCATGGGGCAAGCCCGCGCTCGGTTTTCGCACTCGTCACAACAAGAGCACCGATCGGATGATCGTGCGCCGGCGGGACAAGTAACCATGGGTCGTTCGCTCAAGAAAGGACCGTTCTGCGATGACCACCTTCTCAAGAAGGTGCAGCAGCTCAACATGTCGCGCGAGAAGCGGATCATCAAGACCTGGTCGCGTCGCAGCGACATCTTCCCGGAGATGGTCGGTCATACCATCGCGGTGCACGACGGACGCAAGCACGTTCCGGTGCTCATCACCGAGACGATGGTCGGCCACAAGCTCGGTGAGTTCGCTCACACCCGACGCTACCGCGGGCACGGGCACCACACCGAACGCAGCACGGCGCTGAAGTAGGACGAGATGGAAGTAGTCGCAACCGCGAAATGGGTTCGCACCACAGCTCGCAAAGCTCGCCTCGTCTCCGCGATGGTAACCGGGCTGCCCGTCGCCGAGGCACTCGTCGTGCTCAACTACTCGCCGCGCTCGGCTGCCTCCGACATCGCCAAGGTGATCAAGTCCGCTGCGGCCAACGCCGAGCACAACTACAACCTCGACGCCTCGTCGCTCCGGGTCGCGCGTGTCGAGGTTGACAGCGCCATGATCATCAAGCGCTGGCGCGCGAAGCCCCGCGGTATGGCGGGCAGCATCTTCAAGCGCACGAGCCATCTGCGAGCCTTCGTCACAGACGACGAGGCGCCCGCGAATGTTCGCCGTCGCTCGGCTGTGAAGATGCCCCGGACCGTGGTGCCGGCCCCGGTGGTCACCCCGGCCGCCGCGACGACACCCGCCGCGATCTCCGACGCACCCGCGGCCACGCCACGCCCGGCACGCCGCCGCGCACCCAAGCCCACAACGGAAGAGGCTGAGTAGATGGGTCAGAAAGTCAATCCGATCGGTTTCCGGCTCGGTGTCTACCGGAACTGGGACGCGCGCTGGTACGCCGACAAGGAGTACACGAAGCTGCTCCACGAGGACATCGCGATGCGGCGCCTCATCGGCAGCCGCCTGCGTAACGCGGGGCTCGCGCGAATCGAGACCGAGCGCAGCGCCAACCAGCTCACCGTGATCATCCAGACGGCGAAGCCCGGCATCGTCATCGGCAAGCAGGGTGCTTCCGTCGACGCGCTCCGTGACGAGCTCGAGCGGATCTCCGGCAAGAAGGTGCGCGTCACCATCCACGAGATCAAGACACCCGAGCTCGACGCGACGCTTGTCGCTGAGAATGTCGCCTCGCAGCTTGAGAAGCGCATCGCCTTCCGACGCGCGCTCAAGCAGACGCTCATGCGCAGCATGCGGGCCGGTGCGAAGGGCGTGAAGATCCAGGTGAGCGGCCGGCTCGGCGGCTCCGAAATGTCGCGCCGTGAGTGGGATCGCGACGGCCGCGTCCCGCTGCACACGCTGCGGGCGAATATCGACTACGGCAAGGCCGAGGCGCGCACCACGTTCGGTCGCATCGGTGTGCAGTGCTGGCTCTACCTCGGTGACTTCGTGACCGCGACCGGCGAGCCGATCGCGCCCGGCAAGGATCGTGCGGAGGACCGCGGTCTCGAGGATCGTGTGCCCGTGCCCGCCGCTCGCATTGCCGAGGCACCCGCCGAAGAGGCGATCGTCATCACCGAGGCCGCCGAGGTCCCCGACATCGATGTCGAGGACGTTCCGACCGAGGACGTGGTCGAGATCGATGAGGACGAGGAGGTCATCGCGGCCGCCGGCGTCGATCCAGCCGCCGGCGGCGAGAAGGTCGAGAAGCTGACTCCCAAGCGAGCACCGGCACGCCGCAAGCCGGTCGCCGCGAAGAAGCCCGCATCCGTGTCCCGTGCGCCCAAGAAGGTCGTCAAGAAGGCCGACGGGCCTGCCGACGTCGTCGAAGAAGAGGAGGAGTAGCGATGCTGATGCCGAAGCGAACCAAGCATCGCAAGCTCCATCGCGGGCGGAGGACCGGTGCCGCGCAGCGTGGCAACAAGCTCGATTTCGGAACCTACGGACTTCAGGCCACCGAGCAGTGCTGGATGACCAACCGTCAGATCGAAGCCGCCCGGCGCGCCATGACTCGCCACGTCAAGCGCGGCGGCAAGATCTGGATTCGCGTCTTTCCCGATCACGCCTACACCAAGAAGCCTGCCGAGACCCGGATGGGAAGCGGCAAGGGCCAGCCCGAGGGCTGGGTCGCCGTGGTGCTTCCCGGGCGCGTGCTCTTCGAGATGGCGGGTGTGACTCGCGAGACCGCGCAGGAGGCGATGCGCCTTGCCGCGTTCAAGCTCCCCATCAAGACGCGGTTCCTCATTCGCGAGGAGACCGGGTCGGACCTGGAGGCGGCGACGCTGTGACCAAGCAGACCGATGCGCTCAACGAGTTGCGCCGCATGACCGTCGTCGAGCTCGATGACCACCTCAGCAAGCAGCGTCGTCGTCTCTTCGAGGTGCGATTCCAGCAGGCGACCGGGCAGGTGGAGAACCACCGTCAGGTTCGCGAGATCCGGCACGAGATCGCCAGGGCGATGACCGTCAAGATCGAGATCGAACGGGGCCTGCGTCCGGCATTCGTCGAGCCCGTGGCCCACGCCGCCCCGGCGAAGCCCAAGCCCGTGCGCGCACCGCGCGCCAAGCCGGCACCGCGCCTCGAGGTTCCGGCCGTCGTTCCCGCAGCTGTTCCGGTTGCCGAGCCCGCAGATGTCGTCGCGGAAACCGTCGACGCCAAGGAGGATGTCGATGAGTGACGCAGCGACCCAGGCCCCGGTGACGCGCACGCGCCGCAAGGTTCGTGACGGTGTCGTCGTGAGCGACAAGATGGAGAAGACGGTGATCGTGCTCGTGCAGATCAGCAAGCCGCACCCCCTCTACAAGAAGGTCGTGCGTCACAGCACGCGCTTCAAGGTGCACGACGACGAGAGTTGCGGCATCGGCGACCGCGTGCGCATCGTCGAGACGCGCCCGATCTCGAAGGAAATCCGCTGGCGCGTGTCCGAAGTTCTGGAGAAGGCCCGCTGACATGATCCAGCAGGAATCCGTGCTCAAAGTGGCGGACAACAGCGGTGCGCGCGAGCTGCTCTGTATCCGCGTGCTCGGCGGCAGCTATCGCAAGTACGCGTCGGTGGGCGATGTGATCATCGGCACCGTCAAGGTTGCGCAGCCGAACGCCCAGGTGAAGAAGGGCGACGTCGTTCGCGCCGTCGTGGTGCGAACCACCAAGGAATACAAACGCCCCGACGGCAGCAATATCCGCTTCGACGAGAACGCGGCCGTGCTGATCACCCCGCAGAACAATCCGCGCGGCTCGCGCATCTTCGGACCGGTTGCCCGCGAGTTGCGCGAGCGCAACTTCATGAAGATCGTCAGCCTCGCCCCGGAGGTGATCTGACATGCCGACGAGAGTCGAACGCAGACACCGCATGACACTGCAGCACGAGGGCTGGGCGCGTGGACATCTGCGCCCGCTCGACATCCGCCAGGGTGACAGCGTTGAAGTCATCGCCGGCAAGGACAAGGGCAAGCGCGGCATCGTCGAGCGCCTCCTTCCCGAACAGCAGCGCGTGGCGGTGCGTGGCGTGAACCTGCTCAAGCGTCACACCAAGTCGGGCGTCAAGGGCAATATCCAGGGCGGCATCGTCGACTTCGACGGGCCCGTCGCCTACAGCAACGTCATGCTCGTCTGCAACCGCTGCGACAAGACCACCCGGATCGCTCACGGCGTGAACGAGCTCGGCCGCCGCGTGATCGTCTGCAAGAAGTGCGGCGAGACGTACGAGAGGGCGCAGGTCTGATGGCTGTCCAGACGGCAGAGCTGCCTCGTATGCACCGCCGGTACATCGACGAGATCGTGCCCGCGCTGGTTGCTGAATTCCGCTATCTCAACGCGATGCAGGTGCCTTCGATCGAGAAGGTCGTGGTCAACATCGGCCTCGGTGAGGCGATTGCCAACGCGCGTGCGATCGACGCGGCCATCATCGACCTGAAGCTGATCACCGGCCAGGCGCCGATCGTCATCAAGGCGAGAAAGTCCGTGGCCGCATTCAAGCTACGCGAAGGCATGCCAATCGGTGTCAAAGTGACACTCCGAGGGCGGCGGATGTTCGACTTCCTCGACAAGCTGCTCAACGTCGCGCTCCCGCGCATTCGAGACTTTCGCGGCGTCGACCCGAAAGCGTTCGATGGCCATGGCAATTACACCCTCGGGTTGCGCGAGCAACTCGTCTTTCCGGAGATCGACTACGACAAGATCGACAAGCTTCGCGGGCTGGAGGTGTGCATCGTGACCACCGCCCGCACCGATGCAGAAGGCCGTTCGCTGCTCACCGGGCTCGGGATGCCCTTCAGGAAGAACTGACCGATGGCAAAGAAGTCCCTGATCGCCAAGGCGAACCGGCCCGCCCGGTACTCAACGCAGGCACATCACCGCTGCGGTGTGTGCGGCCGTCCGCGTGCCTACATGCGCAAGTTCGGCATGTGCCGGATCTGTTTCCGCCAACTCGCCAGCATCGGACAGATTCCTGGCGTTCAGAAGAGTTCGTGGTGACCCATGACCAGTGACAGCATCGCGGACATGCTCACACGCATCCGCAACGCCAACCAGGCCCATCACCGCACCGTGGAGATCCCGGTGTCGAAGATGAAGGTCGAGATCGCGCGCGTCCTCACCGAGGAGGGCTTCGTCGACGGGTACGAGGTCTCGGGAGACGCGCCGATGCAACTGCTCACGGTCACCCTCAAGCCGGGAAGCCCACGCGGACGCGCGCTCTCCGGATTGCGCCGGATCAGCCGTCCCGGATTGCGCGTGTATGCCCGCAAGTCCGAGATCCCTCGCGTCCTGGGTGGCCTGGGCATCGCGATCATCTCGACCTCGCGCGGATTGATGACGGGGCGCGCCGCGCAGCGCGCAAATCTGGGCGGCGAAGTCGTCGCGTTCGTGTGGTAGGTCGCAGGTAATGTCGCGCATCGGCAAGCTTCCCATCCCCGTCCCCGAAGGCGTCGAGGTTGCCCTCGAGACCGGCAATCGCCTCAGCGTCACGGGCTCGCGCGGAACGCTGCAGCGCACCTTCGCGCCGTCGATGCTCATCAACGTCGAGACCGGGACGATCACCGTCGATCGCCCGTCCAACGCCCGCATCCACCGCTCCCTGCACGGATTGACGCGCACCCTCGTCGCGAACATGGTGCAGGGCGTCAGCGGCGGCTTCACCCGTGAGCTCGACCTGGTCGGCGTCGGCTTCCGCGCCGCGCGCCAGGGCGGTGACCTGATCCTGACCCTCGGATACTCCCACCCGATCCGCTACACGCCGCCGGAGGGAATCAACATCGAGGTTCCCGTGCCGACGCAGATCTCGATCAGCGGCTCGGACAAAGAGGTCGTGGGTCAGGTGGCTGCCAAGATCCGCTCCTTCAGGAAGCCGGAGCCGTACAAGGGGAAGGGCATCCTGTACAGGGGCGAGAAGCTCCGCAGGAAGGCCGGCAAGTCGGGCAAGGCCGGCAAGACCAAGTAACGAGAACGAGTAACACGTAGAAGGCTGATCAGATGTTCACGAAGCACGATCGACGCGCCGCCCGCGCTCGACGCCACCGCCGCGTGCGCAAGCACGTCAACGGCACGGCCGCGCGTCCACGGCTCGCGGTGTTCCGCAGCCTCCGCCACATCGGCGCCCAGCTCGTCGACGACGCCACCGGGCGCACGCTGGCTGCCGCATCGACCACCGAGCCGGCGCTGCGCGCGGTGCTCGGTGATGCCAATGCCTGCACCACCGCCGGAGCGGCGGCAATCGGCAAGACCATCTCCGAGCGCGCCAAGGCAGCGGGCGTCGACACAGTCGTGTTCGACCGTGCCGGCTACCTCTTCCACGGCAGGGTCAAGGCGCTCGCCGAGGCAGCCCGCGAAGGCGGGTTGAAGTTCTAGATGGGTATGCGCATGGATCGCCGTGATGATCGCGGCAGCGAGTTCCAGGAGAAGATCGTCTCCCTCAACCGCGTCGCGAAAGTGGTCAAGGGCGGACGCCGCTTCTCGTTCAGCGCGCTCGTCGTCGTCGGCGACGGCAAGGGCCGCGTCGGCGCCGGACTGGGCAAGGCCGGTGAAGTGCCGGACGCCATCCGCAAGGGCGTTGACGACGCCAAGAAACACATGATCACCGTGCCGATGGTCGGCACCACCATCCCGCACGAGGTGCGCTACAAGCTCGGCGCGGCCAAGGTGCTCCTCAAGCCGGGCGTCCCGGGAACCGGTGTCATCAGCGGCAGTTCGATGCGCGCCGTCGTCGAGGCGGCCGGCATCAAGGACATCCTCACCAAGAGCCTCGGGACCGACAATCCGATCAACGTCGTGCGTGCCACCGTCGCGGCGCTGGCGAGCCTCCGAACCCTTGCCTCCGTGGCCGAGCTGCGGGGCAGGACGCCGGAGCAGATCGTCGGCAGCCGCAGGATGGCCGACCGGATGCTCGGGCGTCTGCCGGCGCTGCCGGATGTCCCGGCGGTCGAGGTTCTGGTCTCATGAGCACGGTTCGCGTGACCTACCGCAAAAGCGCCATCGGCTACGCGTGGGACCAGAAAGCGACCATCGGGGCGCTCGGCCTGAAGAAGCTCAATCACACGGTCGAGCACGACGCGACACCCTCGATTTGCGGCATGGTCCACAAGGTCCGGCATCTCGTGGCGGTGAACGGCGAGCCCGCGGATTCGCCGGCGGGCGTCGCGCTGCTCCGGGATCTGGCCGCCGAATCGGAGAGTGCGGCATGAAGCTGCACGAGCTGACCCCGGCCAGAGGCAGTCGCAAGCCCCGCAAGCGGATTGGTCGCGGCGAGGGCGCCGGACAGGGCAAAACCAGCGGTCGCGGCCAGAAGGGCCAGGGATCGCGGTCGAGCGTCGGCCTGCCGACCGGTTTCGAAGGTGGCCAGATGCCGCTCAAGCAGCGGCTCCCGAAGCAACGCGGCTTCCACAACCGCTGGCGTCGCGAATACGTCGTCGTCAACCTCGGCAAACTCGTTCGCTTCGAGAAGAACAGCGTCGTCGATCCTGACGCGCTCACCGAGGCCGGGCTGATCCCGCGCGCCTCGTCGCAGGTGAAGGTGCTCGCGGCCGGCCATCTCGGTCATGCGCTGACCCTTCGCGTCCACCGGATCTCCGCCGCCGCCCGGACTGCAGTCGAATCGGCCGGTGGGTCTGTCGACTTGATCGGCGAACAGCCCGCTCCGGCGGATGCCGAGCCGGTCGGCAAGCGCGCCGTGCGCAGAGCCGCAGCGGTGGTCAAGCGCGCAGAGATCCTTGCCCGCCCGAAGACCCCGCGAGTGTCGGAGCCGAAGCCCGACGGCAAGAAGCCTGCCAGGGGAGCCGGCGCCGCGAAGGCAGCGGGCGGGAAGGCAGCGAAGCCGGAGCAGGCTCGCCTCGAGCGGGCCGGCAAACGCAAACCTGCCGGCGATGCTGACGCCGCTGCGTCCGACGCCGAGCAGGACGCACCACAGGACAGCGAGGCGGGGACCGAGGACACGGAGTGAACCTCCTCGAGGCGCTCGGTCAGGCGATCCGGATCCCGGAGCTGCGGCGCAAGCTGCTCTTCACGCTCGGGTTGCTCTTCGCGTTCCGGATCCTCGCCGCGATCGCCATCCCGGGCACCAATCCGACGGCGCTTGCGGACCTCTTCTCCGGCAACACGCTGCTCGGGCTGCTCAACCTCTTCAGCGGCGGCGGGCTGCAGCGTTTCACGCTGGTCGCCCTCGGGCTGAATCCGTACATCAACGCCACGATCATCATGCAGCTCATGACGGTCGTCTCCGTCCGGCTCAAGGAATTGAGCAAGGAAGGCGAGATCGGGCGTAAGAAGATCACCCGCTACACCCGCTGGCTCACGGTACCGCTGGCCATGCTCCAGGCCTTCGGCTATCTCGCGTTGTTCCAGCAGCCGGTCGGCAACGCCGGTCCGATCATCGCCAATCCCACCGCGGCGACCGAGATCAGCATCATCCTGACCCTCACGGCGGGCACGATCATCGCGATGTGGCTCGGCGAGCTGATCACCGAGTACGGCGTCGGCAACGGCGTCTCGCTGATCATCTTCGTGGGCATCATCGGACGCCTTCCTGCGGCGATCGTGGGGTACGGCGGCACCGGCGGCACCGCGCACATCATCCAGATCGTGATCATGGCGCTCATCGCGGTTGCGGTCACCGCGGGCGTCATCGAAGTGCAGCAGGCGCAACGCAAAGTGCCGGTGCAATCAGCACAACGAGTCCTCAACGTGCGAACCGGTCAGGCGTCGCAGGGGCGACGCAACTTCTTACCACTTCGAGTCAACGCCGCAGGCGTCATCCCGATCATTTTCGCGATCTCGATCATGACGTTCCCGACGATCTTCGCCAACCTCTTCTCGAGCAGCGGCGGATGGACGCAGACCGTCGCCGCGTGGATCACCACCAACTGGCAGGCGACGGGCGGCAGTATCTTCCTGAACGTCGTCTACAACGGCATCTACTTTCTGCTCGTCATGGGGTTCACGTATTTCTATACGGCGATCGTGTTCGACCCCGTGGATGTCGCCGACAACCTGAAGAAACAGTCGACGTTCATCCCCGGCATCAGACCGGGCAGGAGCACGGCCGAGTATCTCGGCAAGGTCATGGGCAGGATCACGCTTGCCGGCGCGCTCTTCCTCGCGCTCATCACCGTCGTGCTGCCGCTGATCACAGCCGTGCTCACCGGGGTGCCGTCCACCAGCCTCTACCTCGGCGGGACGGCAATCCTCATCGTCGTCGGTGTGGCGCTCGACACCATGAAACAGATCGAGACCCAGTTGCTGATGCGACAGTACAAGGGATTCATCAAGTGATCGCGCTGATGTTCGGGCCGCCCGGCAGCGGCAAGGGCACCCAGGCGTCGCGCGTCGCGGTGCAACTCGGCGTGCCGCACGTTGCAGCGGGCGACATGCTCCGGAGCGAGGTTGCTCGCGGCACGGCGCTGGGCCGCGAGGCCAAGCCGATCATGGACTCCGGCGGGCTCGTCCCTGATGACCTCGTCGTCCGGATGATCGACGGCCGTCTCAACGAACCGGACGCCAGGCTCGGTGTGCTGCTCGACGGCTTTCCGCGCACCGTGCCGCAGGCGATCACACTCGACAAGATGCTCGGCGGGCGCAAGGAGATGGTTGCCAATGTGATCTCGCTCGAGGTCCCGGAACAAGAGTTGAAAACCCGCATCCTCAAGCGCGCCACCATCGAGGGGCGCAGCGACGACACTGCCGAGGGGCTCGCCCAACGCCTGGTCGTCTACCGCCAGGACACGGCGCCGGTGCTCGAGCACTACCGCGCCGAGGGCAGGCGCATCGTAGCGATCGACGGCGTCGGTGACATCGACGCAATCACGGAGCGAATCATGAAATCGCTGCAGCACAACGACGCACCGGTGGGAAGCGCATGAGCCCGTACGGCGTCGAGGGCTTCCGGTTGAAGCGGCCGGAGGAGATCGAGAAGATGCGCGTCTCCGGGCGGATCCTCGGCGCGTGCCTCGGGCAGCTGGCACGCTCGGTGCGCGCCGGGATGACCACGCTTGATCTCGACCGCGAGGCCGACACCTTCATCCGCGATCACCACTGCATTCCCGGCTTTCTCGGGTACGACGGATTCCCCAACTCGCTGTGCGTCTCGATCAACGACCAGGTGGTCCACGGCATCCCTGGCGCGCAGGTGATCAATGACGGCGACCTGGTCTCACTCGACTGCGGGCTCATCCTCGACGGCTGGTGGGCTGACAGCGGTCTGTCGGTGGCGTGCGGCGAGGCCTCTCCGGAGGTTCGCCGTCTCATCGACACCACCCGTCAGGCGCTCGACCTCGGCATTGCCGCGGCGAAACCGGGCAACCATATCGGGGATATCGGCGCCGCCGTCCAGGCGTTCGTCGAGGCGAGCGGCTACTCGGTCGTGCGCCAGTATGTCGGTCACGGCATCGGCCGGGACATGCACGAGTTCCCGCAGGTGCCCAACTACGGTCGCCCCGGGACCGGCAACCTGATCAAGCCCGGCTATGTGATCGCGATCGAGCCGATGGTCAACGTCGGACGCCCTGACACCCGGGTCCTCGACGATGACTGGACCGTGGTCACGTCAGACGGCAAGCTCTCCTGCTACTTCGAGCACACGGTCGCTGTCACGGAATCGGGTCCGGAGGTGCTGACCCTGCGACCCGACCCCGTCCTGGCGGATGCGCCGTCGTGAAGGCGGGCGATTTGCCTGCTGGATGGGGCGCGGTTTATACTCAACACCTCGGGCTCTCGCATGAGCCTGGTTCGGCGCGCACGCAATGGGGTACCGCCGGCACCAGCGTCACGGATCGCCCCCGGGACGCATCGAGTACTTGCCATCGGCTGCCTACGCCGCCAACCATGAGGAACCCGTCACCAGGATGAAGGTCAGAGCATCGGTCAAGCGCCTGTGTGAGCGCTGCAAGGTCATCAAGCGCCACGGCGCCGTCAGAGTGATCTGCGAGAACCCGAAACACAAGCAGCGGCAGGGGTAACGCCAACCAATGGCACGTATCGCCGGCGTTGACGTCCCTCGAGACAAGCGGATCGAGATCGCCCTGACCTACATCTACGGCATTGGCCCGACGACTGCAAAGCGAATGCTGTCGCTCGCCGGTGTTGCGGCGGACACACGCACGAAGGACCTGAGCGACGCCCAGGTCGGGAAGTTGCGTGACGTCATCGCGAAGCAGCTGCAGGGGAGGGTCGAAGGCGACCTCCGCCGTCAGATCGCCCTCAACATCAAGCGGCTCACCGAGATCGGCACGTACCGTGGCCTGCGCCACCGGCGCGGACTTCCGGTCCGCGGGCAGCGCACTCGTACCAATGCGCGCACCCGTCGCGGACCGAAGAAGACCGTCGGCGTACGCCGCAAGAAGGCGACGAAGTAACCCATGGCCAAGAAGAAGAAAGTCGTCCGAACCCGGCGCCGCGAGCGCAAGAACATCGCGGTTGGTCAGGCGCACGTGCTCGCCACGTTCAACAACACCATCGTCAGCCTCACCGACCCCGACGGCAACGTCATCGCCTGGGGATCGGCAGGTGCGCAGGGGTTCAAAGGGTCGCGCAAGAGCACCCCGTTCGCCGCGCAGGTCACCGCTGAGGCGGCCGCCCGCCGAGCGATGGAGCACGGTCTGAAGTCGATCGAGATCTTCGTCAAGGGCCCGGGCGCCGGACGCGAAGCTGCGATCCGCAGTCTCCAGGCAAGCGGGCTCGACGTCAGCGCGATCTCCGACGTGACCCCGATTCCTCATAACGGCTGCCGTCCGCCCAAGCGGCGGCGGGTCTAGGGGATTCGGTGGCCAATCAAGCAGGTCCCGTCTGCCGCCTCTGCCGCCGTGAAGGCGCGAAGCTCTACCTCAAAGGCGCCAAGTGCGTCACCAACTGCACGTTCGACAAGCGCAGCGGATTGCTGCCCGGCCAGCACGGGCTCGCCCGCCGTCGCAAGGCGAGCGACTACGGCATCCAGCTTCGCGCCAAGCAGAAGGCGCGCCGCATCTACGGTGTCCTCGAGACCCAGTTCCGGCGCTACTTCGAGCGTGCCGAAGGCGCTGACGGCGTCACCGGCACCGTCCTGCTCCAGCAGCTGGAACGCCGGCTCGACAACATCGTCTACCGGCTCGGGCTCGCCAGCTCACGACGCGAGGCGCGCCAGCTCGTGAGCCATCGACATTTCAAGGTCAACGGCCGCGCGCTCAACATCGCATCCGCGCAGCTCCGTCCAGGAGACATCGTCGAGGTCCGTGAGCGCAGCCGCAACATGCTCGTCCTCGAGAACGCGCAATCGCTGGTGTCCGGGAGGTCGGTGCCGGACTGGCTGACCCTCGACGCCGCGGCGCTCAAAGGCACGGTCACACGTTTGCCGGAGCGCCATGAGATGGAACAACAAATCGAAGAGCAGCTCATCGTGGAGTACTACTCGAGATGACCATGCTCCGCGCCGGGATCGGCGCAACGTCCCTGTCCCCTGTTGAGGAGTCCTGAATGGCAATTGACATGATGACCACACCAGCGGTCAAAGAGATCGAGAGCAGCGCCGATTACGGCAAGTTCGAGATCGAACCGCTCGAGCCCGGATTCGGCGTCACGCTTGGCAACTCGCTCCGCCGCGTGCTCCTGTCCTCGCTCCCGGGCGCCGCGATCACCTCGGTTTCAATCGAGGGCATCGCTCACGAGTTCAGCTCGATCGAGAACGTCAAGGAAGACGTCACCGAGATCCTGCTCAACATCAAAGAGATCAACGTCCTCTCGCACAGCGCCGACCCGGTGCGCATCAGCCTCGACCAGCATGGTCCTCGCGACGTCACCGCGGGCGACATCGACTGCCCGAGCGACATCGAGATCCGCAACCCCGGCCAGCACATCGCCACGCTCGACTCGCCCAAAGCGCAGTTGCGCATGGACCTGATGGTCGAGCGCGGCAAGGGCTACGTCACGGCCGAGCGCAACAAGAAAGAGGGTCAGGCGATCGGGGTCATCCCGATCGACGCCATCTTCACCCCGGTGCGCAAGGCCAACTTCTTCGTCGAGAAGACCCGCGTCGGTCAGGAGACGGAGTGGGACAAGCTCGTCGTCGAGGTCTGGACCGATGGGACGCTCGCGCCGGTGGAGGCCGTCAGCCGCGCCGCCGGTCTGTTCACCGATCACCTCGGCCTCTTCGTGCGATTCGGCGACAACCTCGCGGCGCCGCAGCAGCGGCAGGCGCGTGGCAACGACCTCCCGAGCCGACTCGCCGAAGTCCCGATCGAGGACCTCGAGCTCAGCGTTCGCGCGCTCAACTGCCTCAAGGCCAACGACATCACCAAGGTCGGGCAGCTCGTTGCCATGAAGCAGGAAGAGCTGCTGACGTTGCGCAACTTCGGTCAGAAGTCGCTTGACGAGATTCGCGAGAAGCTCGTGCAGCGCGAGCTGGTCACGCCCGAAGAGCTGGACACGCTGTTCCAGCCGATGGCGAGGTAACCGGAGCCAGTCATGCGACATCGCATTGCCGGCCGGAAGTTTGGGCGCAGCGCTGCGCATCGTCAGTCGATGACGCGCAACCAGGTGACCTCACTGCTGCGCTACGGCCGCATCACGACCACTGAGGCGAAGGCCAAGGAGTTGCGCCGCTGGGTCGAGCGCGTCATCACCGACGCCAAGCCCGACGACCTCAACGCGCGCCGCAAGGTCGCGTTGTACGTCAACGACCGCGATGTCTCCAACAAGCTCTTCTCGACCTACCTCGAACGCTACAAGGAGCGGCCCGGTGGTTACACGCGGGTCGTGAAGCTGCCGCCGCGAAAGAGCGACGCGTCACCGATGGCGATCATCGAGCTGGTCGAGTAGGAACGAGACACTCGTGCCCACCTACAGCCTCACCCTCGAGTACGACGGCACCGACTTCGCCGGCTGGCAGATCCAGCCGAGCGCGCGGACCGCAATGGGCGTGTTCAAAGACGCACTCAATGCCGTGACCTCCGAGACGCCTGCGCTCACCGCCGCCGGACGCACGGATGCCGGCGCGCACGCGCACGGGCAGGTGGTCGGCTGCACCCTGGAGCGCGGCTGGGATCCCGCGACGCTGCGCAAGGCGCTCAACGCGACGCTTCCTGCCGATATCGCGGTGCGTCAGGCGGCCGTCCGGAGTTCAGACTTCGATGCGCGACGCGACGCCGTCGAGCGCACCTACCGCTACGTCATCGTCTGTCGCGACGGCCGGGCTCCCGTGTTGCGCCGCAACGCCTGGACCGTGCGGGGCCCGCTCGACATCGATGCGATGCGCAGCGCGGCAGCGCACCTCGTCGGCAGGCATGACTTCGCTGCATTCGGGAGCGCACCGCGCACCGGCGGCAGCACTGTCCGTCAGGTCGCGGCAGTGAGCGTCGATCGGAATGCGGTCGCGAGCGATGCCGCCGAGCCCGACATCGACGCCGTCGTGATCACCGTGCACGCGGACGCGTTCCTGCGCGGCATGATGCGCTCCTTCACCGGCGCGCTTGTGAAGATCGGCCAGGGTCGTGCGACACCGGCGTGGCTCGGGTCCCTCGTCGACACTGCGACGACGCGTGATCCCTCGGTCTCGGTCGCCCCCGCACGCGGCCTGCACCAGTGGTCGGTGCGCTACGAACCAACACCCCAGGAGCTCGCCGCATGACCACGATGCTCACGTACCAGGCCAAGCCGCAAGAGCTCGAGCAGCGCTGGTTCCTCGTCGACGCTCGCGGACAGACACTCGGTCGACTTGCCGCGAACATCGCACGTGTGCTTCGCGGCAAACATCGTCCGCAGTTCACGCAGCACATCAACACCGGCGAGCACGTGATCGTCATCAATGCGCGCGACATCGTGGTCACCGGCCGCAAGCGGACGCTCAAGCAATACGACCGCTACTCCGGGTACCCCAGTGGCCGGCGCGTGCGCACCTTCGATGAGGCGATGGCCGTTGACGCGACGTTCCCGATCATGCACGCCGTCCGCGGGATGCTGCAGCACAACACCCTCGGTGCAGAGCAGCTGACCCACCTTCGCGTCTTCGCGGGCTCGGAGCACAAACATGAGGCCCAGCGACCGCAGCCGATCACGTTCGGCGAGCTAGGGGAGATCATCGTTGCCCGCACCAGTTGAGGCATACAAGCAGGCCACCGGCCGCCGCAAGACGGCGGTCGCCCGCGTCCGCATCGTCCCCGGCGACGGTGTCATCGTCGTCAACAACCGTCCACCGAGCGAGTACTTCGGACGCCGTGACCTCGAGACCGTGGTCACGCAGCCGCTCCGGGTTACCGACACCACCGGCCGTTTCGAGGTCTCGGTCAAGGTCTTCGGCGGCGGCATCGCCGGCCAGGCGGGTGCTGTGTGCCACGGCATCGCCCGTGCGCTGATCGCCGCCGATCCCGAGCTTCGCCCGGTGCTCAAGGCGGCGGGCCTGCTCACTCGCGACTCGCGCGAGAAAGAGCGGAAGAAGTACGGTCTGAAGCGAGCACGGAAGGCGCCGCAGTACACCAAGCGGTAGTGGAGGCACCGCCGCCCGTCACGCGAACGACGGTGCGGGCTCGTGTTCTCGGGTGTCCGGTCGATATCGTCGATATGGCGACGGCCGTGCACACGCTCGTGGAGATTGTGGAACGGCACCGTTCAGATGCGAATTCGCACCCTGCGGTGGTCATCACACTCAACCCCGAGATGATCATGCTCGCCAGGCGTAGTCCGGCGTTCAGCGCCGTGGTGGAGTCCGCCACCCTCGTCGTGCCCGATGGCATCGGCCTGGTCCGCGCCCTCCGCCGTCGCGGCCACCCCGACGCGGAGCGCGTCGGCGGGGCGGACCTGATCGGCGCATACCTCTCCGAGGCGGACCGGCATGCCCACCGTATCGCCCTGGTCGGTGGGGCGCCGGGTGTCGCCCAGCAGGCGGGGGAACGGATGGTGGCGGCCCATCCGGGGCTGCACATCGTCGCCGTCAACGCCGGCCGTCCGGGAAAGGCGACCGCAACAGAGCTCGAGCAGTCGAAGCCGGACGTGGTCCTTGCGGCGTTCGGCGGCGGCCGTCAGGAGCTGTTTCTCGACCGCTATCTCGGGGTCATCGGGGCGGCAGCGGGGATTGGCGTCGGCGGTTCCCTCGACTTCCTCGCCGGCCGTGTCCGCCGCGCTCCAGTCGCCGTCCGCCGCCTCGGCCTCGAGTGGGCGTGGCGGCTCGCCATCCAGCCGTGGCGTCTCCGACGCCAGTCAGTGCTTCCCGTGTACTGGTGGCTCGAGCGACGTGAGGCTGCCGGATCGAGCGCGAGGCGGTGACCAGCGGGTGCTGAGCATCATCGTCCCGGCCTTCAACGAGGAGCAGCGCCTGCCCGCGACGCTCGTCAGGATGCGTGCCTACCTGGACGGGCGGGACGAGGAGTACGAGGTCCTCATCGTCGATGACGGCAGCAGTGACAACACCCTGACGATGTCGCGGGAGCTGGCGAAGGACTGGCCGCAGCTGCAGGTGCTCGCGCTCGAGCGGAATACCGGCAAGGGTGCCGCGGTGCGCCTCGGGATGCTGGCCGCGACAGGCGAGCATCGGGTCTTCAGCGACGCCGATCTCAGCACGCCGATCGAGGAGGTCGAGGAGTTGCGCGCTCGACTGGTCGGGAACTGCGCGGTGGCGATCGCCTCGCGGGCTCTCCCGGAGTCACAGATCGATGTCCATCAACCCGGCAAGCGGGAGGTGATGGGGCGGACGTACAACCGCCTGCTGCGCGTGGCGGCGCTGCGCGGGCTGCATGACACGCAGTGCGGATTCAAGGCATTCACCGCTGAAGCGGCGATCGCCTGCTTCACCCCGCTCAAGACGCTGCGATTCGGGTTCGACGCCGAGGTGCTCCTCCGTGCCCGCCGTCTCGGCTGGACGGTCGCGGAGGTTCCGGTCCGCTGGGAGCACAAGGAGGACTCGCGGGTGAGCGCAATGCGCGATTCCCTGGGGGTTCTTTACGACTTGGTGCGTCTCCGCTTCATTGTCCGGCGATAATCGCGGGGTGAGAACCGCGCAGCGAGCCGCGACGTCGGGGCACATCGACGTCCGGGTCGCCGGCACTCCACTGGTCGGACTGCGATTTCACCTGGATGCGCGTGCCGCGGACATCGACGAGCTCGTCGCCGACCTGGAGCGCCAGCTGATCGATGTCGTTGCCCGGCGCGCCAACCTGCTCGTCCATCTGCGCCGAATCGAGGAAGCGCGTCAGAAGGCGCTCGAGGTCCTCCCGGGGCTGGCCTCGCCCGCGATTCTTGCCGACGTCGCAGCGACGTTCGCCGAGGTCCTCGAGATGAGCACCGAGCTCACGCGCCTCGAGACCCGCGCCGACGGCATCAAGACGCGCCTCGCGGACGTCACCGCCGAGCAGTCGCTCCTGCGCACCATGAGCCGCCAGCTCACTCAGGTGCCGGGGGAGTCCGTCGCCGATCCGCACCAGCGCGCGAGCCGCTACAGCCAGGCAGCACGGCAGATCCACGAGATCGCCGACGTGGAGCATGCCGAGACCGCCCGGCTGATCCTCGAGGGCCCGATGCAGCGCCTCGCCGACGCGGCGCTCGAGGCGGAGCTGATCGGCAGGAGCCTCGCAGACGAGCCGGCGACTGCGGTCGATGCCAGTTCCCGATGCCGGACCGCCGCGGCCGATGCGTCCGAGCAGCTCAGCGAGCTTATCGCGGGCCTCCTGCCGCTCAGCGAGGGGCGTGGGCTGGTGGGTGCGACCCGCGACCTGCTCGCGGCGTGGTCCGAGCGGGGCACCGTGCTGCTCCACATCCTCGGCAGCGAGCGCCCGGTCCCGTCGCTGGCCGAGATCACGATGTACCGGATCCTCGAGCAGGCGATCGACAACGCACTGGCCCACGGGCGCCCGCAGCGCGTGGACGCGATCATCTCGTTCCTCCCGCGGCTGGTCGTCGGGGTGGTGAAGGATGACGGCGATGGCTTCGACGTGACCGCCACCGACGCGCGGCTGGGTCGCACCGCCGGACTGGGGCTGATCCAGATGCGCGAGCGAGCGACGCTGGTCGGCGGGCGCGTCCAGGTTCGCAGCGGGCTCGGCCTCGGCACCGAGGTGCGCGTCACCATCCCTGACGGTCGCGCGACGACCTAGCGACGGCGGCAGCGTGCCCCGAATCGCCGCGTAGGATCCCGGGCATGTCCTCGACCCAGCAGCACTTCCGTTTGACGACCTCCGCCGGGACCACCGTCGCCGGAGCAGTGGTCATGGCCGACAACCCCTGGCAGCGATTCATGGGCCTGATGGGCAAGCGCGAGCTTGCCGCCGGGGCCGGGCTCTGCCTGCGTCCGTGCAGCTCCATCCACATGTTCTTCATGCGTATGGCCATCGACGCCGTGTTCCTCGACAAGGACGGCGTGGTGGTCCGGATGTACCCCGCACTGCGTCCCTGGCGGATGACCCGCGTGGTGAGGAAGGCCAAGGCCTGTATAGAACTTCCCGTTGGCACCCTGGCGACGGCCGGGGTCCAGGTCGGCGACCACCTGACCCTGCCCGCGTAGCGTGACGACCAGCCGGCGGTCGACTCGACGGTCCTGACGATGTCCTGATTCGGTACCGTCGCCTCCAACACACCGCGTGACTGGAGGATTGACGTGTATCAGGGACTCCTTGCGGAAACGGTGACCATCACCGGCTCCCGTGACGAAGAGATCAGTGCCTATCTCGCCCGGCCGCTCGGTCCGGGCCCGTTTCCCGGCGTGCTGGTCATCCACCATGCACCGGGCTGGGACGGGGGCTCGAAGGAGATTGCGCGGCGGTTCGCGGCCGAGGGCTACGTCGCCATCTGCCCCAACCTCTACCACCGTTTCGGGCCGGACCTGGCACCTGACGACGCGGCCGCGGCCGCACGTGCCGGCGGCTGGATCACCACCGAACAGTTCCTCGGTGACGCCGGCGCCGCGGTGCGGTTCCTCCGCGGCATGCCTGTTTCCAACGGCAGGGTCGGCACCATCGGGTACTGCTCCGGGGGGCGGCAGTCATTTCTGTCCGCATGTGAGTTGCCGATCGACGCCGCGGTGGACTGCTATGGCGCCTTCGTCGTGAAGTCCCCGCCGCCCGAGCTTCCCTACAAGATGGAACCGATCATCGACCGGGCCTCCAAGATCTCCTGTCCGATCCTCGGGCTGTTCGGTGTCGAGGACAAGAACCCGGCTCCCGACGAGGTCGCGCAGATCGATGCTGAGCTCACGCGCCTCGGCAAGGAGCACGAGTTCCACACGTTCGAGAGCGCCGGTCACGGCTTCTTCGCAGTCGACCGGCCGATGTATCGAGTGGAGGCCGCTGTCGAAGGCTGGAAGCTCATCCTCGATTTCTACGGCCGCACGCTGCGCTAGGAGATTCCCATGTGCTCGTACATCGTCGAGAAGGCGGCGCTCACCGGGAGCGCCAAGGCCGCAGGCACGTGGCGGCCGATCACGACCGCCGTGGTCGCGGTCGACCATCCCTCGCACGCGACCCTCGATCACGCGTTGATCGTCGACTTCGTGAACGCGGGTCGGCCTGTGAGTGAGCGGGTGGCGCTCGAGCTGAGCGTCGCATCGGCGCGTGTCCTCATCACGGCCATGCAGACGGCGCTGGACGCGTTCGACGAGGGCGTGTAGCCGGGACCGGTCACGTGCGGCGCGTCGCGGGGCGATCGCGCGCTCAACCGGAGGCATGCGGTCGTCCTGCCGGCGTCCGCCAGGACGGGGCATACCTCGACGCATGCTCGCCGCGCTTGCCAGGCTGCTCCTCGACGCCGTCGCACCCCGGCGATGCGCAGGCTGCGATGCGACCTCGGATCAGCCCATCTGCGCATCGTGCGCAGGCGCGATGGACGCGACGCCGGTCCCGCGAGCGCGCCGCATGCGTCACGGCAGCGCCCATGCGGGCTTCGCGTACGTCGAGCCGGTACGGGCGGCGCTGCACCGCGGCAAGTACGGCGGCGATCGCCGGGTGCTCGTCGAGCTGGCGGTGATGACCTCGAGCCGGCTCAGCGGGCCGCGCATCTTCACGCCTGACGCCGTGGTCGCGGTGCCGCTCGGCCCACGCCGGCGGCGGCAGCGTGGCTACAACCAGTCCGATGTGCTGGCATCAGTCATGGCCGAGGCGCGAGATGTGCCGGTGCTCGACGAGCTCTCACGGACCCGCGATACCCGGCCACAGAGTGCTCGCGATGGAGCGACCCGGCAGAGCAACGTGGCGGACGCGTTCGCATGGTCGGGTGGCGATCTGGCCGGTGCCTACCTCTGGCTGGTCGACGATGTGCTCACCACCGGCGCCACTGCCGAGGCGGTGGCATCGGTTCTGGCGCGCGCCGGGGCGGCGCTGATCGACGTCGTTGTGGTGGCGGCGGTTTCGTAAAGGGCGTGGGCTGCCACAATGAAGGAACCCATGTCCATCTTTCGAAAGCCGATCAATAAAGTTCTCGGCGACCCCGTCCAGCGCGAGATCAAGCGCTACCAGGGGGTCGTGGACCTCATCAACGAACTCGAAGCGGAGATGTCGGCCCTCACCGACGACCAGCTCCGCGACAAGACCCGCGAATTCAGGGAGCGCCTCGGTGTCGAGGCCGCCGACATCACCCATGGTCAGTCCTTCGCCGCAGGGCTCGGCGAGGAGACCGAGGAGATGGCGATGCAGCGCGCCGAGGAGGAGTTGCGCGAGGGAGAGCGTCGCAAGGCGCTCGACGACCTGCTGCCGGAGGCGTTCGCGGTGGTCCGCGAAGCGTCGAGACGCACCCTCGGCATGCGCCACTTCGATGTCCAGCTGATCGGCGGCATCGTCCTCCATCAGGGGCGCATCGCCGAGATGAAGACGGGTGAAGGCAAGACGCTCGTCGCGACCCTGGCCCTCTACCTCAATGCGCTCGAACGTCGTGGAGCGCACCTCGTCACCGTCAACGACTATCTGGCTCGACGCGACGCCGGGTGGAACGCATCGCTGTATCACTTCCTCGGCTTGTCCGTCGGGGTCATCGCCGGGCAGGACCTCTCGTACATCTACGACCCCGAGTTCACCGACGAGACTCATCCGGATCCGCGCCTGCAGCATCTCCGCCCGGTCACGCGCCGTGAGGCCTACGCAGCCGATATCACGTACTCGACGAACAACGAGCTCGGCTTCGATTATCTGCGCGACAACATGGCGCAGAAGCTCGATCGGTGCGTGCAACGGCGTCTGCGCTTCGCGATCGTCGACGAGGTCGACTCGATCCTCATCGACGAGGCACGCACGCCGCTCATCATCAGCGGCCAGGCGAGTGAGGCGACCGACAAGTTCTACACGTACGCGCGATTGATCCCTCGGCTCGTCGCCGAGGACGACTACACGATCGACGAGAAGACCAAGTCCGCGACGCTCACCGAGGAGGGCGTCGACAAGATCGAGAAGTGGACGGGGATTTCCAACGTCTACGAGATGGAGCACGCCGCCGAGGCGCACCAGATCAACCAGGCGCTCCGCGCGCATGCCCTCTGGCTGCGCGACAAGGACTACATCGTGCGCGACGGCGAGGTCGTCATCGTCGATGAGTTCACCGGGCGCACCATGCCGGGACGGCGCTGGTCGGATGGTCTGCACCAGGCGATAGAAGCCAAGGAAGGCGTTGCGGTGCAACAGGAAACGGTCACGCTCGCCACGATCACCTTCCAGAACTTCTTCCGCCTGTACGACAAGCTCGCCGGCATGACCGGTACGGCGCTGACCGAGGCCGAGGAGTTCCACAAGATCTACAAACTCGAGGTCGTGCCGATCCCGACCCACCAGCCGATGGTGCGCCTCGACGAGCCCGACCTCATCTACAAGGGCGAGGATGGCAAGTACCGGGCGGTGGTCGAGGAAATCGCCGAGCGGTACAAGAAGGGCCAGCCCATCCTCGTCGGCACGACGAGCATCGAGAAGAGCGAGCGACTGAGCCGCCAGCTCGACAAGCTGGGTGTGCAGCACTCCGTCCTCAACGCCAAGCTGCACGAGCGGGAAGCCGACGTCATCGCCAACGCCGGCCAGCGAGGCAGCGTCACGATCGCGACCAACATGGCCGGTCGCGGTACCGACATCGTGCTTGGTGAGGGCGTCGCCGACGTCGGCGGCCTGTACATCATCGGCACCGAGCGCCACGAATCGCGGCGCATCGACAATCAGCTGCGAGGCCGTGCGGGCCGCCAGGGCGATCCCGGCGAGTCACGGTTCTTCCTGTCCTTCGAGGACGACCTGATGCGCGTGTTCGGTGGCGAGCGCATGCAGGGGTTCATGGGCAAGCTGGGCGTCGACGACGACACGCCGCTGGAGTCGAAGATGGTGTCGCGGCAGATCGAGGGTGCGCAGGCGCGGGTCGAGGGGCAGAACTTCGACAGCCGGCGTCACGTCGTCGAGTACGACGACGTCATGAACAAGCAGCGCGAGATCATCTACGGCGAGCGCCGCAAGATCCTCGAGGGAACGGACACCCGCGCGAACTTCGTCGAGATGGTGGACCACGTGGTCGCGACCGACGTGCCGACCTACTGCGAGAGCCGGCACCGCGAGGCGTGGGACTTCGAGGGACTCTGGACGCAGATGCGCACGCTCGCAGGAGGGCTGCCGCAGTTCTCCGAGGTCAGCATGGACAGCCTCGGCAACTCCGTCGAGGAGGTCACCGAGACACTGGCCGGCGAACTCGTCGGGCTCTACGAGGAGAAGGAACACGAGTACGGCGCGGAGTTGCTCCGCGAGGTCGAGCAGAGCGTGATGCTCCAGGTGATCGACTCCCGGTGGCTGACGTACCTCACCCAGATGGATCATCTCCGCGAGGGCATGGGCTTCCAGGCCTACGGGCAGATGGACCCGCTCGTCGAATACAAAGCGGCGGCGTTCACCGCATTCCAGGACCTCACCGAGGACATCCAGCGCGAGATCGTCCGTGCGCTGCTCAATGTGCAGATCCGCCGCGTGGATCCGAATGAGACGCCGGCCGACGCCGACGGCGGCGTACCCAGCAGTGACGGCGGCGCGCCTGTCGCGCCGACAGAGGGTGCAGCAGAAGCGACGGCGCCCGCATCGCCAAGGGCCGATCGCCCCGGCGGCGCGACCGACGGGGCCTTGGTGCCTCCGGCCCGGCCGGCGGCGGCGCTTGCGAGCGGCGCTCTGGCCCGTGCCACAGGAACTCGCGTGTCAGCGCCAGTGGTTTCCAAGCCGATCGTGCGCAATATCGTCGAGTCGTCATCGGCCGGGACGCGGCGCTCGGAGGCCAACGGCAATGGCAACGGCGCCGCGGCGACCGGGACCGTGCAGGGCAAGGTCGGCCGCAACCAGTCGTGTCCATGCGGCTCGGGGAAGAAGTACAAGTACTGCCACGGCAAGTAGGCTGCGCGGGCAGCTCGGAGCCTGGCATCATCGGTCGGCGATGATCGCTGAGCACTCCAACGCCGTCGCGTGCCGCCGCATAGCAGACGCATTCCGCTCGGCCGAGCCGTCAACGCTCGCCGCGCTCATCGCAAGCGACGTTGTGTGGCACGTCCCCGGCGCCCACGCGATGGCGGGCTACATCCGGGGACGAGACCAACTCCTCGGCTGGTTCAGACGACTGAGAACGAAGGGCTTCTGGCTCACCGAGGACTGAGGCGGACCGCAGACGGGTTAACCTGCCGGTGTGAGCGAGGACCAAGTGGATATCGTGACGGTTGCGGCTCGGCAGACGGCAGTGTCGCGGGGCACGGCGACGAGTTGGCCCGACTTCCACTCGAAATGGAAGCCGCTGCTCGACGGCGTCTGGGCGTTCCTCCGCCACAGCGACTTGCGCATCGACGGCCACAACGTGATGGTCTACCGAAACAACGTGCCAACCCTCGAGTTCGAGGTGGGCGTCGAAGTGTCAGGGACCTTCGACGCCGCCGGCGCAGTGGTTCCGTCCCAGCTACCGGCTGGGCGCGCCGCACACACCCTGCACACAGGCGATTACTCGGGGCTGGCTGCGGCCCATGACTCAGTCGTCAGCTGGTTCCGGACCACTGGTCACACGACGGCCGGAACCCGCTGGGAGGTGTACGGCGACTGGGATCCAGACCCGTCCAAGCTCCGCACAGACGTCTACTGGCTGCTCGAGGACTGACCCGGAACCTTTCCTTGACGGTCCTCTCGGTGCCTTGCTACATTCGCCGCCCGGCAGCTTGCGAAAGCTTCCATCCGGAGAGGGAATATGCCAACCACGCTGCTGCCGCAATCGACCCGCCTGTCGTTCCCGAAACTCAATGCCGGACGCCGATACGGCGCCAGGGCTGCCGTGCTCGGACTCGTGACCGCCCTGCTGATGCTGACAGCAGTCACCGCGCAGGCGTCACCCGGATGGAGTCTGGTGACGTCACCAAATAAGGGGTCCACCTCCGAACTGTCGGGGGTCAGCTGCTCCACGCAGAGCCTGTGCCTCGCCGTCGGGACGTATGGCTCAGGGTCGTCCGAGAAGACTCTCAGCGAGAAGTGGAACGGCAGCAAGGTCGGGGTTGTCACGTCTCCAACTCCGTCCGGCAGCAAGTACACCGATTTCAACGCGATCAGCTGTCCGACGTCCTCCTTCTGCATGGCCGTCGGCCGGGTCTACAAGTCAGGGAGCGACCTGATGCTGGCGGAGGACTGGAACGGTTCGAAGTGGACCCAGCTGACGACCCCGTCACTCGGGGTCGATCAGTCGGACGACCTCTACGGTGTCAGCTGCAAGAGCGCGACATGGTGCATGGCGGTCGGGTGGTGGACCATCGATCCGGAGAATGCGCTGGCCATGCTCTGGAATGGCAGCACGTGGACGCAGGAGACCGTGCCCAACACCAATTCGACTGACGACAATGACCTGTATTCCGTCAGCTGCGTCGCCACGAGCTTCTGCATCGCCGTCGGTGCTACAAGCGGCGACGATCAGCTCATTGACCGCTGGAACGGCACCACCTGGGCCATCGTCAGCTCGACCGCCAACCTCGCCCTCGACGGGGTGCGTTGCCGGAGCACAACGTTCTGCGTTGCCGTTGGAGCGCAAGGCTCGAGCACCATCGACACGCTCGTCGAGACGTGGAACGGCGCCACCTGGACTGTGACGAGCTCGCCGAATGTGAGCGGCAGCAATGCCAACTTCCTCGCGTCCGTGAGCTGCACGGGCACGACGTTTTGTATGGCGGGCGGCTACTACTTCAGCTCGGGAGGGGCCGTGCTCACCCTGACCGAGGTATGGACCGGTGGGACCTGGAGCATCGTGCCATCGATCAATCCCAACGCGACCCAGAACGACATCACGTCCGTGAGTTGCACCACCGCCCCGGGCGGTAATTTCTGCCTCGCCGTCGGCTGGGACGGCTCATCGCTCACGCTGGTGGAAAAGTACTCATCATGATGAGCGTGCCAGCTGCCAGCGCGGCCCTATAAGGAGGCCCCCGATGACGTTTGACCCCGCAAAGACCGCTGTCGTCCTCATCGAGTACCAGAACGACTTCACCTCGGAAGGTGGCGTCCTCCACGGCGCCGTCCAGGGCGTGATGGAGAAGACGGACATGCTCGCCAACACCGAGCGCGTCGTCGAAGCCGCGCGGTCGGCCGGCGCGACCATCATGCACGCGCCGATCACCTTCGCCAAGGGATACAACGAGATCAGCGCGCACCCCTACGGCATCCTCAAGGGCGTCGTCGACGGCAACGCGTTCGTCAAAGGATCATGGGGCGCGGCGATCACCGAGGAGCTCGATCCTCAGGAAGGGGACATCGTCATCGAGGGCAAGCGCGGGCTCGACACCTTTGCGAGCACGAACCTCGACTTCATCCTGCGCAGCAAGGGAATCTCGACAATCGTCCTCGGCGGTTTCCTCACCAACTGCTGCGTGGAATCGACGATGCGCAGCGGCTACGAGAACGGGTACGAGGTGATCACGCTCAGCGATTGCGTCGCGGCCACGTCGGAGGAGGAGCACGACAACGCGCTCAAGTACGACTTCCCGATGTTCTCCAAGCCGATGACGTCCGCAGAGGTGATCGCGGAGCTCGGCTGACCTTCGTCAGCGCGTGCGAACGAAGCTCGCGTTGCTGCGGTACTCGTCGAGCGTCCGCGCGTTCATGTACGACATGGAGCTGCGAAGTCCGGCGACGTAACGCTGGATCACGTCGGTGACCCTGCCCTTGTAGGCGACGATGGACTCCGATCCCTCGATGTACTCGGGATCCGCGCCGGCGAATTCCTGCTGCACGGAGAAGGACGCGGCCCCGCGCATGATCTTGAACTTCTTGCCGTCGACGACGATGACGCGGCCGGGCGCCTCGTAGGTCCCGGCGAGCGCCGAGCCGACCATGACGCAGTCCGCGCCGAGCGCCAGGAGCTTGCACATGTCGGCAGGGCTCCGGATGCCGCCGTCGGCGATGATCAACGCATGCCCGCGCACCTGCGCGCATTCGTAGACGCTGTAAAGGGTTGGCGCGTGAACACCGGTCTCCGTGCGGGTTTCGCACACCGACCCGCCGGCGATGCCGACGCGAATCGCGTCGACGCCGTGATCCTCGAGCCATGCGAACGTCTCCGCAGTCGCGACGTTGCCTGCGATTAGGAACACGGCCGGGTTCTGGTCGCGCACCCACCGCACCGCCTGCGCCACCTGGTCGTGAGCGCCGTTGGCGGTGTCGAGGCAGACGATCCGGCAGCCGGTCTCGACAATTCGCGAGAAGCGCTCGCGGAAGTCACCGGTGACACCCAGTGCCGCAGCCACCGGACCGCCCGCCGCCGCAACCTGCGAGAGCTCCACCGCCTGCTCGCCGATTGATTGAAAACGCGGCAGGATGCCGAGTGCGCCGTGCTCGCCGAGAGCCCGGCACATGTCGACTCCGCAGACGTCCGGCATCGGCGATCCGATCAAGGGAACCCTCAGACCGACTGGGCCGAACTCGACCGCCGGCTGCGCCTCGCTGCGGTGCGCAAGCGTCGACGGTGCCCGCGGCACCAGCGACACGTCATCGAAATCGAATGCTCGGGGCATGTCGGCAAACAGTTCGCCGATCGCCTCGGACGACACAGTTGCGGCGGTTTGCATCATTTCATTGTGGAATACTCCGCGCATGAGCGAGCTTGCTGACCGCGCCACCGACGTCGCCGCCCGCATAGCCGAGCTCCAGGGGCATCTTTGACCTCGCCGGGAAACGCGTCCGTCTGATCGAACTCGATCAGGAGATCTCGGCCCCAGACCTCTGGGACGATCCGCGCAATGCGGCCGCGCTCAACCAGGAAGCCGCGCGCATCCGCGACGACCTGAGCATCTGGGAATCGCTGACGCAGCGCGCAGCCGATACGCGTGAGCTCGCCGCGATGGTCGAGATCGAGCCTGACGAGGCGATGACCCACGACATCGAGAAAGAGCTCACAGCTCTCGAGAAGGAGATCGGCCGCCGCCAGATCGACCTTCTGTTCAACGACCCGTACACCGACCACGTGGCGCTGATCGGCATCCATGCCGGGGCCGGTGGCACCGATTCCCAGGACTGGGCGCAGATGCTCCTGCGCATGTACCTGCTCTGGGCGGAGGAGCACCGCATGCCGGTGGAGTTCCTCGAGGAGTCGGTCGGGGATGAAGCCGGGATCAAGTCCGCGACCATCCGCGTGTCCGGCGCCCGGGCCTACGGCCTGCTGAAGGGCGAGCACGGCGTCCACCGCCTGGTCCGGATCAGCCCCTTCGACGCCGCTCACCGCCGCCACACCTCCTTCGTGCTGGTGGAGGTGACCCCGGAGATCGAGGACACGGTCACCGTGGATGTCGATCCGGACGACGTGCGCACCGACGTCTTTCGCTCGAGTGGTGCCGGCGGCCAGCACGTCAACAAGACCTCATCCGCGGTCCGGCTCACCCACATCCCGACCGGCGTCGTGGTCACCTGCCAGAACGAGCGCTCGCAGCAGCAGAATCGCGACGTCGCGTGGCGGGTGCTCCGTTCCCGGCTCCTCGCCCTGCAGCAGGCGGCCCACGCCCAGAAGGTCGCCGACCTCAAGGGCGAGCTGATCGCCGCCGAGTGGGGGAGCCAGATCCGCTCCTACGTGCTCCAGCCCTACACGATGGTCAAGGACCACCGAACCAGCGTCGAGGTGGGCAACGCCCAGGGCGTGCTCGACGGCGACATCGACCCCTTCATCGAGGGGTATCTGCACTGGGCGGCACGTGAGGGTGCAGAATCGTAGGCGTCCTGATCAGACGTCGCGGCAAATCCCCGTACGGAAATGGCCAATCTGTGAGATATCGCGGGAGTCCGCCGGAACCCCGGTCTATACTGGCCGCCGACTCAGTAGCGATCTCAGAAATCATCATATGAAGACTTCGCCCCAGGGGGCAGCCTGGTGAGCGTGGCGGTCGCCGAGAGATCTGCGGCCCCCCCTCAGCACGCGCTGCGCCCGGTTATCTCGTTTCACGGCGTGAGCAAGGTCTACCCGAACGGAACGGAGGCCCTGCGCGACGTTGATCTGGCGATCCATCAGGGCGACTTCTGCTTCCTGGTCGGACCGAGCGGCGCGGGCAAGTCGACGTTCGTGCGCCTGCTGATTCGCGACGAGGCACCGTCGACGGGACGGATCTTCATCGACGGCCAGGAGGTGAGCCGGATGTCGCACCGCAAGCTCCCCAAGCTGCGGCGCAAGTTCGGCATCGTGTTCCAGGACTACAAGCTCCTCCAGCGGCGCACCGTCGCTCAGAACGTGGCGTTCGCGCTCCAGGTCACCCGCCCCGGTCAGCGCCACATGCGCGAGAAGGTGGAGGAGGTCCTCTGGATCGTCGGTCTCGAGGACAAGCTCGACAAGTTTCCGGACGAATTGAGCGGCGGTGAGCAGCAACGCGTGGCAATCGCCCGGGCCCTCGTGCACCGGCCGCGCATCTTCCTTGCCGACGAGCCCACCGGCAACCTCGACCCCGATACGTCCTGGGGCATCGTGCAGTTGCTCCTCCAGATCAACCATCGGGGCACCACCGTGCTGATGGCGACGCACAACCGCGAGGTGGTCGACCTCGTCCGCCGCCGCGTCATCGCCATCGACAACGGCCGCGTGGTCCGGGATGAGGCCGAGGGACAGTACCTGCGCGAAGGAACCGCCACCCTGTGAGGCAGATCCTCGCGTCGCTGTGGTTCGCACTCCACAGCGCCGGTCAGAACTTCAGGCGCAACCTCGGGGTCTCGCTCGCCGGCGTCTTCACCATGGCGCTGATCATCTTTCTGGTCGGCGGCTCGCTGCTCTTCACGCACTCGGTGGACACCGTGCTGCAAGGCCAGGAGCAGAACGCGAGCCATCTGAAGATCTACCTCTCCGACAACGCGTCGCTGGCCGCGATCACGAATTTCGAGAGCCGCCTCAAGCACGATCCGAGGGTGATCTCGGTCACGTTCGAGACCAAGGACCAGGCCGCGAAGCAGGCATCACAGAACCCCAGTATCGCCAGCGCGCTCGACGTCCTCGGCAGCAACCCGCTGCCGGCGTCGCTCAACCTCGACGTCAAGAAGCTCACGGACCTCAGCCAGATCAACAACGAAGCGAAGATGACTCCGATCGTGGACATGACGACCCCGACCGACTACAACTCGGACGTCATCTCCAAGCTCAACACGGTGATCACGGTCATCCAGTGGGTCGGAGCGATCATCGCGATCATCCTGCTGACGATCAGCATCGTGATCATCATGAACACGATCCGGACCGCGGTGTACTCACGACGAACCGAGATCGAGATCATGAAGCTCGTCGGTGCGACCGACTGGTTCGTCCGCTGGCCGTTCATCCTCGAGGGCATGCTCGGCGGACTGCTCGCAGCGATCTTCTCAGGGGCGGTGGTGTTCGGCGCATACCGTCTGTTCGTCCAGGCGGCGCAGGGGAACCTGCTGAGCGTCCCGTTCGACGCGCGCTACACGATCACGCTGCTCATCGTCCTGCTCGTCGGCGGCGTCGCAGTGGGCGCGTTCGGCAGCTTCCTCGGCGTGCGCAGGTTCCTGCAGGCCTGATCCCGCCGGCGGGTCGCCCCGGGCTGGCACCAAGTGCGGCGCCGATATACTCAGAGCCCGTGGCCGAACGAGTTGACATCGCCATTCTCGGGGGTGGAATGGGCGGGTATCCGGCGGCGATCCGCGCGGCTCAACTCGGCCTCAGCGTCGTGCTGGTGGAGGAGGACAAGGTCGGCGGCACGTGCCTCCACCGCGGCTGCATCCCGGCAAAGGCGCTGCTCCAGAGCGCTGCCCTGCTCGATGAGTTGCGCCACGCGGACGCCTTCGGGGTCACCACCGGCGATGTCCAGTTCGACTATGCAGTGGCGGGCCGCCGTCGCGATTCGGTGGTCAGCCAGCTCCACAAGGGCGTGCAGTTCCTGCTTCGCAAGAACAGTGTCAGCGTCGTCAACGGGCGCGGCCGCCTCGAAGGCGCCGGGCGCCTGGTCGTGACCCCGGCCGCGGGCGACCCGGTGACTGTCGAAGCCGGGTCGGTGATCATTGCCACCGGTTCGCGGCCGAAGCAGCTCCCGGGCGTCCCCGCCGACGGCACGGTGATCCTCACCAGTGACGAGGCGCTGAAGATGAACCGCGTGCCGGCGTCGGCGATCATCCTCGGTGCGGGCGCCGTCGGTGTCGAGTTCGCCTCCCTCTACCGCAGCTGTGGCGCCGAGGTGACGGTCGTGGAGATGCTGCCGAGCCTGGTGCCGCTCGAGGACGCGGCCATCGGCGTCGAGCTTCGCCGCCAGTTCGAGGCGCGGGGCATCACCTGCCTGACCGGGCACCGCCTCGACCTTGCCTCGATCGAGCCCAATGAGGGCGGCGTCGCTGTCACCGTGGCCGGTCCGGACGGTAAGGAGCAGCGCCTCCAGGCCGAGATGCTGCTGGTGGCGGTGGGCAGAGCGGCCAATGTCGAGAACATCGGCATCGAAGGGACCGGCGTGGCGGTCGAACGCGGCGTCATCGCCGTCGACGCGATGCTCCGGACCGGTGAGCCCGGCGTTTGCGCGGTGGGCGATGTCGTCGGTGGCTTCCAGCTCGCCCACAAGGCGTTGCATGAGGGCGTCCTCGCCGTGGAGGCGATCGCCGGGCGCGATCCGCACCCGCTCGACCCCAGGCTCATCACACGCACAACGTACTGCACGCCGCAGATCGGTTCGATGGGCCTCAGCGAAGCCGAGGCTCAGGCGGCCGGCTACGAGGTTGCGGTGGGGGTCATGCCGTTTCGCGGCAACGGCAGAGCGCTCATCTGGGGCGAGACCGGAGGGTTCTGCAAGGTCGTCGCCGACAAGACGGACGGGACCGTGCTCGGCGTGCACATCATCGGCCACGAGGTGACCGAGCTCATCTGGGGACCCGCGCTCGGCGGCCTCCTCGAGACTACCGCGTTCGAGATGGGCCACGCGGTCGCGCCACACCCTACACTCAGCGAAGTGCTCTCAGAAGCGGCCCTTGCCGTGAGCGGCGAGGCAATTCACATTTGAGCTGCTGGGTGAGATCCGGGCCCGTGCCGGCGGTGTCAGCTTCGTTCGGAGGGATGATCGACACGTGGCAATGACCAGGACCGACACCAAGGCTCGAGCCGGCCTCGACGCTGCGACGCTCCGGCTGATGTACCGGCACATGCTCCGGTCGCGGCTGCTGGACGAGCGCCTCTGGGTGCTCAACCGCCAGGGACGCGCGCCCTTCTGGATTTCGGCGGAAGGCCACGAGGCAGTTCAAGTCGCTTTTGGCATGAACCTGCGTCCTCAATACGACTGGATTGCCCCGTACTATCGCGACCTCGCGCTGACGCTCGTGCTCGGCATGACTCCGAAGGATCACATCCTGTCGGTGCTGCAGCGCGCGGACGATCCCAACAGCGGTGGCCGCCAGATGCCGGCGCACTACGGCTGCCGGCGGTTGAACATCATCAGCACCGGCTCGTCGGTGGGGACGCAGCTCATCCATGCTTGCGGCATCGCGCTCGCGTCTCGTATGCGCGGCGAGGACGCTGTGACGCTCACGTCGATCGGTGAGGGCGGGACCAGCGAAGGTGACTTCCACGAGGCGATGAACTTCGCGGCGACGCACAAGCTGGCGGTGATCTTCCTTGTCGAGAACAACGGCTTTGCGATCAGCGTGCCATGGCAGAAGCAGATGCCCACGGAGGACGTCGCGGATCGTGCCAGGGGATACGGGATTCCCGGCGTGATCGTCGACGGATGCGACGCCATCGCCTGCCACCGGGTGGCCCGCGAGGCAGTGAAGCGCGCTCGTCGCGGCGACGGTCCGACGCTCATCGAGGCGAAGGTGCTTCGGCTCACATCGCACAGCTCGGATGACGACCAGCGTCGTTACCGCACCTCGGAGGACCTCGAAGCCGACAAAGAGCGCGACTCGTTGCACCGGTTCAAAGCGACGCTCGAAGAGCTCGGTGTCCTGCACCCAGGTGAGGCCGAGGAGATGCGGGCCGAGCTGGTGGTCGAGCTCAACGACGCCACCGAGGAGGCCGAGGAGGCGCCGCTGCCGGCTGCTGACACAGCGATGCTCCATGTGTACGCGGAGCCGGGTGACTGGCGTGGCTGAGAAGACGTACATCGAGGCGATCCGCGACGGCATCCGCGAGGAGATGCAACGCGATGAGCGCGTGATGATCCTTGGCGAGGACGTTGGTGCGAAGGGAGGCGTTTTCGGCGTCACCGAGGGACTGCAGAAGGAGTTCGGCGAGGCGCGCGTGCTCGACAGCCCGCTCGCGGAATCGCTGATCGTCGGCGTGGCCATCGGCGCTGCGATGAACGGTCTGCGCCCAATCGCCGAGATTCAGTTCCAGGACTTCATCATGCCGGCGGTCGATCAGATCATCAGCGAGGCCGCGAAGATGCGCTATCGCAGCAACGGCGACTGGGGTGTGCCGATGGTGCTGCGCTCACCGTTTGGTGGGGGAGTCCACGGCGCCCTGTACCACTCGCAGTCGATCGAGGCGATCTTCGCGCATATTCCCGGGCTTCGCGTGGTCGTGCCATCGACACCGTACGACGCCAAGGGCATGATCATCTCGGCGCTCCGCGACCCTGACCCGGTGCTGTACTTCGAGCACAAGCGCTGTTACCGCGCCATCAAGGGCGAGGTGCCGGACGGCGAGTACACGGTGCCGCTTGATCGCGCCCGCGTCGTGCGCGAGGGCACCGACATCGCGGTATTCAGCTACGGGATGATGGTGCACAGTTCGCTCGAAGCCGTCGACCGCCTTGCTGCAGATGGGTTTTCCTGCGAGCTGGTCGACCTTCGCTCGCTCCGTCCGTTCGATCGCGATGCGATCGTCGCGAGTGCGAGGAAATGCGGCAAGGTGCTGATCGTGCAGGAGGCAAACCTCGCAGTCAGCGTCGCATCCGAAGTCGCGGCGATCATCGCCGAGGATTGCTTCGACAGTCTCGACGCCCCGGTGATGCGTCTCGGCGGTCCGGAGATTCCGGCGATGCCGTTCGCACCGCCATTGGAACAGTTCTACCTGGTGACACCAGACAAGGTCGAGGCCAAGCTCCGCGAGCTTGCCGCGTACTGAATTCGAACACGAGGAAGCTCGCGAAATGGCACTGACCGTCACGATGCCGCAGCTCGGTGAGAGCGTCACCGAAGGCACCATCGCCCGATGGCTCAAGCAACCCGGCGACGCGATCGCAAAGTACGAGTCGATCGCCGAAGTGATCACCGACAAGGTCAACGCCGAGATCCCGGCACCGGCCGACGGCGTGATGTCCGAGCTGCTCGCCCCCGAGGGCACGGTCGTGCCGGTTGGCCAGCCGATCTGCTCCATCGACACCGCCGACGGCACCGCTGCAGCGGTGGATGCTGCTGCAGCCCCGCAGCCTGTCGCGGCGGCTGCGCCCGTCGCAAGTGCGCCTGCGCAGCCCGCAGCGGAGACGCGTCCGGAGCCGCAGGCGGGAGCCGACTCTGCCGTTGCTCCGATTCAGGAGGCGTTCACCGAGACGGCCGCTGAGGCCCCCGCATCGGAGGTCGCGGTCGAGGGCAACGGGCAGGCCGGCGGGTATCACGTGACGCCGGCGGTCCGGATGCTGGTTCGCGAACACGGCGTTGATCTGTCGCAGATCACCGGGAGCGGGATCGGCGGACGGATCTCGAAGAAGGACGTTCTTGAGTACGTGCAGCAGCGTGACGCGGCTGGCGGTGCCGGCTCGTCTGGTGCCGCTCTCACTCCGGCCGGGCTGCCTGCTCCGGCGACTCCCGGGGCTCTGTCGCCTCCACAGGCACCCCAGCCGGCTTCGTCGGTGCCGGTCGCGCCAGCACCGGGAGCGGTCTCCCCTGCGTCGGCCTCCTACACTGCAGCCGGGGGTGGCGATGGGGACACGGTTGTTCCGCTCACGCAGGTCCGGAAGTCGATTGCGGAGCACATGGTTCGGAGCAGGCAGACTTCGCCGCATGCGTACGTGATGGTCGAGGTCGACATGTCTTCGGTGTGGCGCATTCGGGACCGGGAGAAGGCGGCGTTCGAGGAGCGGCACGGGGTGAAGTTGACGTTCCTGCCGTTTGTGGCTCGGGCGGTTGTCGAGGCCCTGCAACGGCATCCGACGCTCAATGCGTCATGGAGCGATGCGGGCATCGTGGTCAAGCGGGCCATCAATCTCGGCATCGCGGTTGCGCTCGAGGACAATCTCATCGTGCCCGTCGTGCGCGATGCTGACCGGCTGAGCATCACCGGGCTGGCGACGACCATGGCGGACCTCGGTTCACGGGCGCGCAGCAATCACCTCAAGATCGACGAGATCCAGGGTGGGACGTTCACGCTCAACAACACGGGTGCGCTCGGTGCGGTCATGACGCAGGCGATCATCAATCAGCCGCAGGCGGCGATCATGACCATGGATCTCGTGGTGAAGCGACCGGTCGTCGTGGGCGACGCGATCGCGATCCGGCCGATCATGAACCTGGGTCTGTCGTTCGATCATCGGATCAACGACGGCCTCCAGGCGACGCGTTTTGTGACCGCAGTCCAGAAGCTCCTCGAAGGACTGGACCCGTCGGGGACCCTCATCTAGCCCGTCCTGGCTATCATCAGGAGGAACGATGATCGAGCAAGGCGCTTTCGATGCGTGGGGGCTTCGTACCCCGCCGGCCTGGGCGCAGCGCGCTCTCGAGAAGGGCATCATCGACGAAAGCCGGTTCCATGCCCTGATCCGGGTCGCGTCCGAGGATCCGTCGATCCAGCGGCGCACCCCGCGGCACCCCGGCAGCTGCTCCTGCAGGCGCCGGCCGACCCGGTCCTGCACCCGCTGGCGGGCCTAACCGCCCCTTCGGTCCCATGAGGACGGGCCCCGGCCGCGTCGCTCGGACTGCGGTCACCGTCGGGCTCGCTCGGACTGCGGTCACCCTCGGCCTCGCTCGGACTGCGGCCACCCTCGGCCTCGCTCGGACTGCGGTCACCCTCGGGATCGCCGTTGCCGTGGTTTCGTGCGGATCGGCCGCCGCACCAATCAGTGCTGGCACCACAACGTGGTGGCAGGGGCGCGGAGTCTCGACGTGCGGTACGCCCGCCGTCTATCGGATCAACACCGAGGCCGTCGAGTCGCTCGGTGACTGTGCGGGGCTTCTCGGCGTCCCGCCCGCGCGCGTGACGCTTGCACCGGGGAGCGAGCTCGACATCCACATCACCGAGGAGGGAGCCGGCAACGGGGGCACGCAGCCGGTCCCGATCTACCCAACCCCCAGCAGCGACGACGCGACCGTGCTCGTGGCGACGAGCGTCGCGGATGGTGGCTCCACCGAATCCTTTCTCGCAGTGGGCGCCGGGACCGCGGTGCTCGAGACCGTCGGGCTCTGCATGGAGTCGCAGACCCAGCCGGACACGGATGCATCCTGTCCGGTTCTCGAGGTCGGGGTCCCCTAGATGTAATGCCCAGACACGTTGTTGAGGCGTGAGATGGGTGGGAGCTGACCGAGACTGGTGTGGGCGCGGTGATGGTTGTAGATGTGCAACCACGTCGTCAAGGCCCGAGCACGAAGCTGATTG